>Ga0315277_10012791_pt1 | contig 10497 bp, 4 predicted proteins | sample YL17G05_15_MG_FD_203695 | JGI IMG/M metagenome (GOLD analysis project Ga0315277, IMG submission 203695) | Sediment microbial communities from Yellowstone Lake, YNP, Wyoming, USA - YL17G05_15 | ecosystem: Environmental > Aquatic > Freshwater > Lake > Sediment | place: USA: Wyoming | collected... | reverse complement strand
CGTGGCGAAAGAGAAGGCGGGCAAAGTCTCAATCACCTGCAGTTTCGCCAATCTTGTCCCCAAGATAGCGACGTTCTATATGGCCAAAGGCCTCACATTTGACAGTGTACTCCTGCCCCGGCTGACCGAGAAGGCCTATTACTGGACAAAGCCGGATCAGCGGGCGAGGATTCTTTTTGTGGGCATAGCCCGGGCCACGCAATGGGTCTACCTAAGCACCGTCGAGTCGTCGGAATTCCAGGAGATGGCCGTGCTGAAGGAGGCTGCAAGGAATGGGCATCTGACCATTCAGACGAGCGGCGCCTGGAAGTCTGGTGAGCAACATAGGGCTGGAGGGGATGGACGGAACGAAGGGGCAGGACAAAAGGGCCTGCAAGACAAGGAGCCTGAGGATGATGAATTTTCTGTGCTGTAAGCTATCCGCAAATCATCAATGGATATAGCCCCACTAAGTAAAGGTTAAAATGCCGTTTCTTGATGGATTCGAGCGACGTTCGGTTAGGATTAAAGAATCCCACGGCTTTGATATCCAAGGACTTATTCTTGGGCAAGGCACACAACCTATTGAAATTCTTGTAGCGCGTTCACTGCACAAGCCGTCTGCCGCGGATCTGAAAGACGTGTGGAAAGCCAGGCGAAGCAGTCGCGCCACTCCGGTTCTCCTAGTTGTTCTATATGGAGAGAAGACAGCAGTTTGCGGTCCGTCGGGCGATCCCCCTCCGGTCTACTCTGACCTTGATCCTTTAAGAGCCGAACGGATTTGCCGCAGTACCCTCGAGGCCCCTGACCGTCACGCAGCCCTCCGATTCCTGCATCAGGCGCTTCCGGAAGTCGAATCAGCTATTCCGGGCCTCCGGAACGAGGGTCTCTTTGCAACCCATGAGCTCGAACACGGGATGAAGATAAGACCAGATTGGCCGCAAGCCTTAGACCGAGGCCGCCCTATTTTCCAACGTCGAGGCCGGCAACTCCTCGTGTCCCTGGGATTCATTATCGAGGAGCTCCCGGGTCCGGTTTCTGTCCTTCGCGCCGCAAAAACGAAAATCGCCATCGCGGTCCTCCTCGAACGGCACGAATCGCCGGACATCTCAAATCCTCGTTTCTCCAGACTCTCTCCTGTTACCTATGCCATGACTAAGGCTGAGGAAGAAAACCTCCCCTTCGTATTTATCGTATCGGATTCGATCATACGGCTCCATCCCGTCCGGCAGAATATCGGCGTCGGTCGTCGCGGTCGGACTGAGACGTTCATCGAGCTCAATCTGAATCTGCTCGAGGAGGCGAACAGCGGCCTCTTGCCTTTGATCTTCTCTGCCGATGCCCTGCAAGAGAACGGAGCTTTTGATCAGATTCTCGAGAATTCCAAACGATTCGCCGGCGACCTCGGTATGCGCCTCCGGGACCGAATCCACGCAAGGGTCATCCCGCCCTTGGCCGAGGCTTTGATTCATGCCCGGAATCTAAAAAAGCCAACAGCCGGCGATCTTGCCGAAACCTACGAAATGGCCCTGCTGGTACTCTTCCGCATCCTATTTGTCGCTTACGCCGAGGATAAGGACCTTTTGCCCTATCGCAGCAACGAATTGTACCGCGCTCGGTCGCTCAAGCAAAAATCCCGCGATCTACTCAAAATCCTCGAGTCAGGCGGATTCGGGCCCGAAGCGACACATTGGGATGATGTGCTCCGTCTCTTTCGCGCTGTGGACAAAGGCTCTCGGGAATGGGGGATCCCTGCTTACAACGGTGGTCTTTTTTCGTCTGACCCCTCTGTCATGGGCTGTGGCGCACTCGTCGAAGACATCCATTTGTCAAACAGCGTGTTTGGTCCAGTGTTGGCTGAGCTTCTCCTCGACGAAACGCCCGAGGGCCGTGGCCCGGTTGACTTCCGAAGCTTGGGTGTCCGCGAGTTCGGGACCATTTATGAAGGTCTCCTCGAAAACGAACTTTCTCTTGCCTCCACCGACTTGACCGTTGATAAAAACGGCGCTTATAGGCCCGTCCGTAAAAAAGGCGATCAAGTCGTCGTCTCCTCGGGGCAGCCATATCTTCACACATCATCGGGCGCCCGAAAATCATCGGGCTCTTATTTCACCCCTGATTTCGCCGTCGATCATCTTCTCGACCATGCCCTCGAACCAGCCCTGCGCGAGCACCTGGCCCGACTTGATGCTCTCAAAGACCAGGAGATGGCCGCGGCGGTATTTTTTGATTTCCGAGTTGCCGATATTGCCATGGGTTCCGGCCACTTCCTTGTCTCGGCGGTCGATCGTATCGAAAAAGCGCTCTCAGGTTATCTTGCTCGGCGCCGCCTCCCGCATGTCTTCGAGGAAATCGGTCGACTCCGGGTAAAGGCGGCTGAAGTTCTCGGCCCGGCTTCCGAGGAGGTCGTGATCGAGGACAGCCAACTGCTCCGGCGCCAGATTGCGCGCCGGTGTATTTTCGGAGTCGACTTGAACCCGATTGCAGTCCAACTGGCGCGCCTTTCCATCTGGATTCACACCTTTGTTCCAGGCTTGCCCTTGTCTTTCCTAGATCATAACCTGGTCGAAGGGAACTCGCTCGTCGGAATCGCGACCATCGGGGAAGCCGAGGCTGAGCTCAAACAGATCATCGGACCCATTTTTGCTTTGACTGCCGATGAGCTTATTGGGTCTGCTAAGGATGGACTTGGGAAGTTGGCGGAGCTCTCCGACGCGGATGCAGCCGAAGTGGAACTCGCCCGCCGGGCAAGTTTGGAAGCCCATGAAGCGATCAAGCCCGCCGAGGCACTTTTTGATATCCTTGCCGCGGCGCGAATAGACAAGGCCGTGAGAACAGAAGTTCAGTCATGGCCATCGCTTTCTGTGGGCGACCTTGAAGTTCTCCCCAAAACCGATACACACGCCAAGGCGATGGAAAGCCTTTCGGCGCTTTGTCCGCTCCATTTCCCGATCGTCTTCGCGGAGGTCTTTCTCCGTGACGGGGCGGGATTCGATGTCATCATCGGAAACCCCCCCTGGGAAGAAGCGACGGTCGAGGAGGACAGGTTCTGGACTCGTTTTGTGCCTGGATTCCATTCTCTGCCGCAACACGAACAGGAAGCAAAAAAGCGGACTATGCGCAAAGAAAGGCCAGACTTGGTTGCCCTTTATGAAAAAGAGGTCAAGCAGGCTGAGTTCATGAGGCGGACTCTGACTGCAGGGCCCTTCCCTGGAATGGGTACCGGAGATCCGGACTTATACAAAGCCTTCGCCTGGCGCTTCTGGCAATTGGCAAGCTCTGAGGGCGGGCGGATCGGAGTGGTTCTGCCGCGTCCTGTTGTGAATTCTAAGGGTAGTTTGGAACTGAGATTCGAGATATTCGAGAACGGCAGAATTAGTGATTTGACAACTCTTCTTAATAATCGGCAATGGGTGTTCGCGGATATCCATCCCCAATACACGATTGCCCTGGTTTCTATCGAGAAGAAGAAACCCGAAGAGCCAAAAGAAGTTACGTTTCGCGGGCCATACCGTGATATCGCACGGTTTAGGGCCGGCGTAAGCCGGCCGGCCCAGCGATATGCGGTTAAGGATGTCCTGAGTTGGACGGATACGGCGGCGTTGCCCCTCCTTCCCGACGATGCTTCAGGTGAGGTGTTTTCTCAGCTTCGGAAATCTCCTCGCCTTGATTATGATGATAAAAAATCCTGGCTCGCCCGGCCTCATAGGGAACTTGACGCGACAAATGACAAGCACCTCATGGAAGTCGTGGCTGAACAGCCCGAAGGATTCTGGCCTGTGTTTAAAGGTGAATCATTTGATATCTGGACGCCCGATACAGGGCGCTATTATGCCTGGGCTGACCCGGAAGAAGTCGTCGAAGCACTCCAACGAAAAAGGCTTAGGGCAAGAACATCATTTCTGGGGTTCCCTCACGCCTATCTTATGGACAAAAGGACGTTGCCATGTCTCAAGCCTCGAATCGCTTTCCGGGACGTATCCCGCGCAACGGATTCAAGAACCATGAGATCGTGTTTGGTTCCAGCTAGGGTGTTTCTCACAAACACAGCACCCTTCCTCATATGGCCACGCGGAGATGAAAAGGACCAAGCATTCTCGCTGGGGGTTTTCTGCTCTATACCATTGGACTGGTATTCGAGAACTTTTGTTGAGATCCATATGAACTTTTTTATTTTTAACACCTTGCCAGTTCCTCGACCGCGCCGGACTGATCCTTTATGGAAACGCGTAGTCTCCCTCGCAGGTCGTCTTGCAGCAGTCGACAAGAGATTTTCGGGCTGGGCTGATACCGTGGGTGTGGATTGCGGAAAGCTCGAAGATGACGAGAAAGAAGACATGATCCTCGAGCTCGATGCCGTCTCAGCTCATCTTTATGGTTTGTCAGAAAAACACCTCATCCATATCTTCGAAACTTTCCATGAAGGCTGGGAGCACGGTGAAAGACTAAAAGGCGCCCTGAAGCACTATCACGATTGGAGTCAAAAAAAATGAAGCCCGAATTCGTGGATAACAGGGAACTGAAGATGATCGAAGCACTTCGGGGGCATCTCGATTGGCTTCACGCGACATACAAGGACCCGGTCGATATGTCCATCGCCACCGGCTATTTCAATCCCGAAGGCTTCGCCATGCTCTCTGACCGGCTCGAGAGGCTATCGAACGTGAGGCTTCTTCTCGGAGCCGAGCCCATCCCTCAGCCCGTGCTGCCAGAGAGATTGCCTGGAGATCCGCGGGGCGAAGCACTCGAAGCAAAGCGGGTTTGGGAAGCATTGGCCAAGAACGCTTCAGGTCTCGGCCGCGACCGCGACAGGTTGCCGTTTACCGAGTCGTGCGATCGGGCATTGCTGAATCTGCTCGCAGTCCTTCGTTCGGGGAAGATCGAAGTGCGTCGCTACGAAAAGGCGTTCCTCCATGGCAAGGCGTTCATTTTTTCTTCAGATGAGGGATATATCTCCGGCTCGTCGAACTTCACGGCGGCCGGACTAACCTGGAACCTCGAGCTCAACCTCGGCCGGTATGATCCGACCCCGGTTGCCCGGGTTAAGAAATGGTTCGACGAGCTTTGGGAAGACGCTGTGGCGTATGACTTGGCAGCCGTCTACGCGGCGAGGTTCGAGGAGCACGAGCCGTATCTCATCTATCTCCGGGCGTTATGGGAAAGGTACAAAGACGAGCTGGAGGCAGAGGCCCCCGCGGGTACGACAATAAAGTTGACGACATTTCAAAACGACGGCATTTTTAGGGCTCAGAGAATCTGCGAGAAATACAGAGGCGTTTTGGTGGCCGATGGCGTTGGCCTGGGGAAAACGTTCATTGCAGGCGAGATTCTTCGAAGGGCGCTCCATGAGCAGAGGCAGAGGGCCTTGCTCATCGCGCCGGCAACCTTACGGGACGGGACTTGGGCGCGGTTTGCCGATCGATATCAGCTTTACATGGAATGCATCTCCTACGAGGAATTGGCCCAAGATATCCAGTTGGATGGAGACAGACCGCACCTCAAGCAGAAAGCGAACGATTATGCCCTGATTGTCATCGATGAAGCTCAAGCATTCCGAAATCCCGACACGCGCCGGGCCCAGGCTTTAAGAAAGCTTCTTCAGGGGCAACCGCCCAAGACCGTAATCCTTCTTTCGGCGACACCGGTCAATAACTCGCTCTGGGACCTCTATTATCTCCTGACGTATTTTGTCGGCCACGACGCCGCTTTCTCGGACATAGGCGTTCGGTCTCTCAAGGATAAGTTCAGCGAAGTCGTCAGACTCGACCCTGATGAGCTGCGGCCGGATGCGCTTTTTGATATTTTGGACGCGACGACGGTGCGCCGGACTCGGCATTTTGTCCGTCGATATTATCCGAATGACCGGGTTTACGGTCTTAGGGGCGAAGAAATTCTTGTGCGGTTTCCAGACCCCAAGGTTAAGGCGGTCATCTATTCCCTCGACGATGTGCTGCCGGGTTTTTTTGATGAATTCAAAGATGCCTTAGCGCCGGAAGATGGGGCGCCAAAACTGACCCTGGCGAGGTATAGCCCCAAAAAATACTGCCATGAGCCTGTGGAGGATCTCCGGGAAGCCGCCCTCGTCGGTCTTCTCAGGACGGGTCTTCTCAAGCGATTCGAATCGTCGGTGCGAGCGTTCGCCAGAACAACAGAGACAATGGCCGATGCCCATAATAGATTCTTGGCGGGTTTGGAAAAAGGATTCATCCTTACCGCAGAGGGTCTCGAGGAGTGGGGGCAGGTGGATAGCGATGAAGCGCTGGCCGAGCTTATAGAAGAAACCGGGTCGGAAACGACGGCAGGGTATGATGTTGTGCGCCTCAGAGCAGATGTCGAGGCCGATCGTGACCTTTTGCGAGCGTTTGCTCACAAAGCTAATGCCGTGAGGCGGGAGAAGGATCCTAAATTGGAGCGGTTGGTCGAACAGTTGGAGCAAATCCTGAAGCAGGCTGAAAAAGACGCGGCTGACGAAAATGATAAACAAAACAAACGCAAGGTTCTAATTTTCTCGTACTTCGCCGACACGGTAGATTGGATTACCGATCATTTGAATGATGTCTTCGCCAGCGATAAACGGTTTGCCCCATATCGTGGACGTTTGGCGTCCATTGTGGGCGACGAATCGCGGCACGGGATCAGCCGTGAAGAAGCTGTTTTTGGGTTTGTTCCTATCTCAAGCGAAGCGCCTGCGGGCCGAGATAAGGACCGCTTTGATGTTCTCGTGACGACGGACGTTCTAGCGGAGGGCATGAACCTTCAGCAGTGCCGCCACGTCATCAATTATGACCTCCCCTGGAATCCAATGCGGCTCGTTCAAAGGCATGGGAGGATCGACCGCATCGGCAGCCTGTATACCGAAGTTTTCATTCGGTGCTTTTTCCCGGACAAGCAACTGGACGCGCTTTTGGAGCTCGAAGCCAGGGTGAGGAGGAAGCTGGCCCAGGCCGCAGCTTCGGTGGGCGTTGAGAGCGAAGTTATCCCCGGCGCGGCGACAAGTGAGGTTGTATTTGCGGAGACCAGGAAAGAGATAGAGGCGCTAAGGCGAGAGCGGGGCGAAATCTTCGAAAACGCGGGCGAGGATCCCTGCGCTCATTCCGGCGAGGAGTACCGTCAGGAGCTCCGGAAGGCGATGGAAATTTATGGAGAAAGAATTCAGAGCCTTGCGGGCGCCGCAGGATCAGGATTTGCCGGAGGCGCTAAGGCGGGACATTTCTTCTGCGCTAAGGTCGGGGAGCGAGTATTTTATCGATTTGTGCCTCGCGAAGGAGGAGAAACAGTCAGAGATACCTTAGGATGTTTGAAAATTATCTCATGTACCGAGGGAACGCCACGGCAACTGCCGCCTGAGCTGGCCGGAGGCGCTTATAGAGCGTGGGTGGCAGCACGAAAGGATATTTTCGAGGAGTGGATGATGGCCACCGACCCGGCGAACCTTCAGCCAAAGATTCGACCTGCCCTGAGGGCTGCGGCTGAACAATTGCGAAAATTTCCGCCGCCAAGTATGACTCAAGAGGATATCGATAAGGCCATCGAATCCATTGAGGCGCCTTGGGGAGTCAGAATCGAAAAGGTTATCAGGGAAGCTATGGAAAGCTCGTCGGGTGCGGCCGCCTCTGAGGCAATTGTCGAAAAAGTCCGGCTTCTTGGATTGCAGCCTTACAAGGCACCGGCACCATTGCCTCCGATCGAGGAGGAGGATATCGAACTGATCTGCTGGATGGGCGTAAGCCAGGGAATCTAGATATTGGCCGTCGAACAGAGATATGATTCTGAAGGCAGATTGAAGCAAAAGGCTGTTTTAATCGAACATACCTGTATTTATTGCAAGGGGCGAAAAAACGCAGACGATTTCGATAAGGACCACGTCGTCCCAGTATCATTCGGCAGATTTAAGGGCGGCTTAACGCTTCTAAATTCGGTTTGCAGGCAATGCAATAATTACTTTTCGAGAGAGTTGGAGCTATTTCTCGCCCGAGATTCGCTATGGGGTTTGATGCGTTTTCGGTATGGGTTGAAGGCTTTTGAAGCCGACAAGTGGATATATAGCTCTCGAGTTAGGCTGGTTTTAGACGACCCAGGGTTGGGCGATTGGAATGGAGCTATAGTCGAGGTCGTCCCTCCTCGTAACAGATCAGAAAGTAATCCAGAGATTATCTTAGTTCCTCAGGTGGCCTTCAAAAAAAAGGGAGAAAATATATGGAAAAACTTCCCGATTGACCAAATTCGTTCTCAAGAAGATCTTCTCGCACAGAATTTTGATCTTACGAAATGCAAATTAGTCGGGAACTCAGAAAGTGATATCGAAAAAGTTAAGGAAAAATTATCCCAACTGGGGATAGATACAAGCCTTCTGAAAGAATTATCAGACGAAAAATCAAATCCAGCGATGCTTGGGAGGTTGAGAGTAAGTGTTAGTTCAAGAATAGATGCCATTATATTGCGCTCGGTTGCGAAAATTGCGTTTAACTATTTGGCCAAGATCCAGGGCACAGACTTCATAATAAGACAGCAATTCGACAATATGAGAGACTTTATTAGATACGGGAAAAATCAAGATAAGGGATTAGTCACTGTGGTGGTCGTGCCTCTCTTGAGAGATAAGAAATATCCTCATAAAAGAATGCGAGCACATATAATCATCATACGCTGGGGTGATCAGAGCTTATCGCGCATAATAGGACAAGTGAGCTTGTTCAACTATCTAACCTTCAACATGGTGCTTTGCAGTTCATCCCCTGGAATAATCAGACCGTTAAATTGCGGTCATTTTTATAACTTGGCGAATAATGAAGTGATTGAGCTAAAACCACATAGACTAACACTCTGATAAAGGAGCTAATCATGCCTATTCTTAACCAATATCAAGATAAAAGCGGCTGGTTTGTCCGGACCACCATCCAGAACGCAATTATCACTTTTCAATTGACCGCGGCAGGAGCCAAGCGTCTTCTTGAGGCAGGAATCAAAGACGGCGCTAGGTTCCGGAGGGCAGTGCTCTTTAATCTCTACCGTTCAGGCGACGCATATACACACGGAACGGGGCCTGGGGTCATCGAGCCATATAAAAAGGGACAGATAGAACTCGATTTTTCAAATGATCCTGAGCCGGAAACCATATTTCCGAGGTGCTCTTCGTGCGGATCCTTGAGTGATCTTCATTTTGTCGAGATCGCGAAAGAAAAGAGACACTACGCGGGGCTCTATTGCTCCGAGTGCCGCAAGAAGAGCGGGGACCTCATCGACACGAGCATACCTTTGCCTGTTGTAACCAGGGGAGTTCTCGCAAAAGTGCTCGAGCTCAAGGGAATCAGCGAACTCGACAAAAGTGCCGCGGCATTTAAGGAATCCTTGGACAGCGCTTTCAATGAGAAGTGGGATGAACTCCTCAAGAAAAAGATGCAGAAGAAGCAAGGAACACAAGGAGTTCTTATCGGAGCCGAGGAGAAACAGAGAAAGCTGCCATAAGATTGGAGAGGGTAGGTTATGGGCAGAAAGAAATGTGATGAATACATAAGGGATTTCCGTGCGCAGGAAAAAATCCCGCTCATCTGGTCGGTGGCCGATCTGCGGCCACTTCTGGAGGGAATATTCTCATATAATACCATAGGTGTATTACCGAGCAATTCTAGCGCCAGCCCCGATGGCCGGATTAAAGGAGATGCCGTTAAGCGAGGGATGAAGCCGAAATATTACCGAGTGGGGCGGGGCAGGTTCGTTTTGATCGAGGAATACGATAGCGTGCAGAGCGGAGAGGCCCCAACAGTCCCCGCTGCTCTTTCAGCGGGTGGTTCTCGGGCAGACGGTCCGCTTCCAGACTCCCAAAGATCGGATAAAACCAAAGCTTTCATTGGACAAAACCGAGGCAGATTTGAAGCTATTGAAAGGAAACTTCGCGAAACATTCCCCTCAAAAAAGAGATTAATGGAGTATGCAGGCGCCTGTGTACAGGGATATCGGAGATTTTCCGATAGCTACTATCTTTATCAATCCGTGATCCTTCGGCACCGACATTCGGGAATAAACGACCTTGTCACCGATCCCGATTTCCATGGCTTGGTTTACAGAACGCTCGTCTCTTGGGATATGAACTATAGAAACGCGAAGCTGGTATCGCTCACGGAATTTTCCGAAGGCATAAAAGCTGTATCTGACAAAATATGCGAGCTGTCGGCCATCTCTATGGATGAGCTGGAAGATGGAAGCTCGGCGTCGGCCCTGGCCAGACTGGAGGATCTATTTCGAAGTCTCAGAGTCATGGAGTCTAGGTCTCAGATTGTCGGGTGTTCTAAGGCACTACACTTTCTTCTCCCCAGGCTCGTGACGCCCATAGACGGAAAATACACCCTGAATTTTCTTTTCGGGTACCGGATTTACCCGCGGTCATTAGATGCTGAGGCGCGGCTTTTTACGGAAATCTTTCAGGCATTCCTGGGCCTAACACGGCGCCTTGACCTTTCCCGAGGGGATGAAACGGAAACCGGCTGGAACACGACTGTCCCGAAGATAATTGATAACGCT
>Ga0315277_10012790_pt1 | contig 10497 bp, 10 predicted proteins | sample YL17G05_15_MG_FD_203695 | JGI IMG/M metagenome (GOLD analysis project Ga0315277, IMG submission 203695) | Sediment microbial communities from Yellowstone Lake, YNP, Wyoming, USA - YL17G05_15 | ecosystem: Environmental > Aquatic > Freshwater > Lake > Sediment | place: USA: Wyoming | collected... | reverse complement strand
GAGAACGTCCTTCTCGGTAAGCCTTCTGATTGTACTCATGCGCCTAATCCTCCTGCTTGACGCCCCCGGTTTTGCGCCGGATATATGAATACCTGTACGGTGGATTTACTTGAGGAGTTTCGTCAACTCTTCCAGAAACTGCGTCGTGTCGGCGAATTTGCGGTAGACCGAGGCAAACCGGATATAGGCGATTTCGTCGACCTCCTTGAGCTTCTCCATGACCAGCTCGCCGACGTATTTGGAGGTCACCTCGGTTTTCGACAGCTCACCCAGCCTGGCCTCAATCTCCGACACCATCGCTTCGATTTTCTTGGGCCCAACCGGGCGCTTATTGCAGGCCAGCCTGATGCCGTGAGCCACCTTCTCCCGGTCAAACGGTTCCCGGCGCTCGTCGGACTTGACGACCGTGAGCGTGACGGCCTCGATATATTCATAGGTGGTATACCGCTGGCTGCACCCGAGACATTCGCGCCGCCGGCGGACCGCCCGGCCATCCTGCACCGGACGGGAATCAACCACCTTGTTCTCCTCGTGTCCGCAAAAGGGGCATTTCATACGTTCAGCATCCGATCTCCAGCGCCCTGATGCGCCATACCCGTCAACTTATGGGCGTCTCCCGGTTCGCGCAACTTCAATTTCAAGCGTCGCTCGATCGGCCGGCGAAAAAAGCGCCCATGCCGAGCCGTTTCTCACCGCGATCTCGAGATTACCGCCCGATCCGATATACGCCGCCAATTTGCCCGGCCGGACGTCCGAGAAAGCCCGACGCACCGGTCCGGCCTCCCTCCCGTTTACGCGCACGACGGCGTCTGCGAAAAGAAGACCCTCTGGTATATTAGAGATGATGTTTCCGAACCGATCAACCCACAGAACACAGCCCTTGATCCGGTCGCGTGACGATTTTGGCTCGACTCCCGGCAACCTGACCATCTTCTTGCACGCCCGACCCAGGCACGACGGGTCGATTCCCAGGCTGAGGTACGCCGCCGCCGGGGCCATAATATCCCGGCCATGAAACACCGGCGATATCCGGCCAAGCGCGTACGCGCGGTTGGTCACACTATGAATTGAGACGATTTCATCGGCGGACAAAAACGACAAAAGGCCGTTGTCCGGCGCGATAAATTGATGCCGTTCCGTGGTCACGCAAATGATTTTCCGCCGGCTGCCGACGCCGGGGTCGACCACCGCGAGATGAACCGTTCCGGGCGGAAAATAACGGTGGTGCGTTTTGAGCAAGTACCATCCACCTCGGATATCGCCGGTCGGAACGTCATGACTGATCGGGACGATTCGTGCGGCGGGATTGATGCCCGCCATGACCCCTTCAAGAACGGCTTGATATCCGTCAGCGGCACCGAAATCGGTGGTGACCGAGATTAAAGATCCCACAGCGCGTACCCCGTTTTGGTGTCTGGGGTGCGGACCAGGCGCGTGGAGATGACCGTGACGATGAGTTCCAGCGTCACGGCGACGGTACCTTCGAGGAAATGGCCGCCCAAGAGTCTTTGCTCCGGTCCGGCCACAACGATGTGCGCGTGAATAGAGGGCTTGTTATCAAGATGGGAGATGTTGCCGATCAGGCTGACCACCTCGACCGTCTCTCGAATCCGCTTCGTGCGGTACCGATTCGTGTCGGTGTCGAAGTAGCCCAGGGTGACTTCCCTGATCGCCCCGATACCCTGAAGGAAGCCACAGGGTATTTTTTTGTCGGCGGCAAATGAGGTCAGCGCCGCAATCGCCTCCTCGCCCCGCTCCAGCCGCACCAGATACCCGTCGGCAATCCTGCGCGATTTCATTTAGCCTTCGGTCTCTTCCTTCTCTTCCTCGGCCCCGGCTTTCCCGCCTTCCACTTCCTCAAGGTCGACGTCTTCTTCCAACTCCGCCTCTTCGACGACGATTTCCTTGCCCGCCAGCCAATCCAGATAGTCCGGGTTTCCGGCCACGATATCCACGGACAAAACCTCGGGGACCTCATACGGGTGGATTTCGCGCACGCGCGCAATCAAAGCGTCGGTCTTGCCCGCATGGCCCTTGACAATCAGCAATGCCTCCGTGGCTCGTTCCACCTGGCCTTCCCAACGGTAGAGTGACGTCACCCTCTCAATGATGTTGACGCACATGGCCAGGTTCTCTTCAACCAGCGTCGTAGCGATCCGCTCGGCGACTTCGCTCGGAGCGGTGATATACGTGATGCGGTGTTCGCTCATGTTTTCAACTTTCTCTTTAGAACTTTTTCGACAGCCTCAACTTTTCCGGTCAACCGCTTCTTGGCTCCTTTGCGGTCATCAATCGTCAACGATATATAAACGCGGTTGTTCGACCTCCGCATGGTATCGCGGCACTTTTTCACCAGCGCCATAATTTCATCCCAGTCGCCCTCGACAATGGTCGACATGGGCGTGAACCGGTAAGAAAGCCCGGACTTGTCAACGATGTCAAGGATTTTTGCAACGCCCCTCGACAACGACTCCCCGGCTCCAACCGGAAATATGGAAAATTGTACCAGCATATTCCTTGTTCCCGGCTCCTTTCACCCGGTTCTTACCATCTTATACGCAATAATTCCCTGATTCTCAACCCTGGCGCTGGACGTACAACGGGAATCGCCGACACAATCCTTTCACCCCCTCACCCACCTCGGCATATACGTCGGGTTTGCCGAGATTCTTCACGACCCGATCGATGAATCCCGCGATTTCCTCCATTTCCGGTTCTTTCATGCCCCGCGTGGTAATAGCCGGCGTCCCCAGCCGAATACCCGAGGTGACAAATGGTTTCTCCGGATCGAAAGGAACGGTGTTCTTGTTGGCCGTGATGTTGGCTTCATCGAGGGCCTTCTCGACCATCTTCCCCGTGACGTTCTTGCCGTCCTCGCGTTTCTTCCCGATAAACGACATAAGCATCAGATGGGTGTCGGTTCCGTTGGCGACCAGTTTATGGCCGTGCGACATCAGGCTTTCGGCCAGACGCTTGGCGTTCTTAACAATCTGCCTCTGGTATTCATTGAATTCGGGGGCCTGAGCTTCCTTGAACGCCACCGCCTTGGCCGCGATAATGTGCATCAACGGTCCGCCTTGAATCCCCGGCATAACCGTCCGGTCCAGGTCCGCCGCATACTTTTCCTTGCACATGATCATCCCGCCGCGAGGGCCGCGCAGCGTCTTGTGCGTGGTGGTCGTGACAAAGTCGGCGTACGGAACCGGCGACGGATGTAAACCGGCCACGATCAGCCCGGCGATATGCGCGATGTCGACCATGAGAAGCGCTCCGGCGGCATCGGCCGCCTCCCGAAAGCGAACAAAATCGAGTGTCCTGGGGTAGGCCGAGGCCCCGGCTATGATTAACTTCGGCTTCACTTGCGCGGCCTGCGCCACCAGCTTGTCATAGTCGATTACTTCTGTTTCCCGCTCTACCTGATACGGAACGATATGGTAAAGCTGCCCCGTAAAATTGATCGGGTGACCGTGCGTCAGGTGCCCGCCGTGAGAAAGGTCCAGCCCCATGACGGTGTCTCCCGGTTTGAGGACGGTAAAGTAGACCGCCATGTTCGCCTGTGACCCGGAGTGCGGCTGGACGTTGGCATGCTCGGCGCCGAACAGCGCCTTGGCCCGTTCCCGCGCCAGGTTCTCAGCGACGTCGACAAATTCGCACCCGCCGTAATACCGCTTTCCCGGATACCCCTCGGCGTATTTATTGGTCATGACGCCCCCGGCCGCTTCAAGCACCGCCTCGGAAACGAAATTCTCCGATGCGATCAATTCCAGCTTGAAGGCCTGACGGCGAGCCTCGGCCGTCAAGGCGTCGTACAGCTCCGGGTCTACCTGTTGGACATATGACACGACTTCATTCTCCTGTTTTGTGCTCCGACATACCTGATCGGGGGATTTTGGCCAGCCGCCGCAAATGCCGACCGCCCTCGAATTCGGTTTCAAGCCATATTTTAAGAATATCGTCTAATTCATTTTCCATTATGTACTTAGAAGATAGAGTCAATAAGTTGGAATTGTTGTGCGCACGGGCCAGCCGGGCCATATCGGGGTTGAGCGCCAAAGTCGCCCTAACCCCGTCGACCTTGTTGGCCGCAATGCTTACGCCGTTGCCGGTCCAGCAAATGGCAATTCCCCGTTCGACCTCTTTGCCCGCGACCGCCTCCGCGACTTTGAGAGCGAAATCCGAGTAGTCGACCGACTCCGTCGAATCAGTTCCAAAGTCGACCACATCATGGCCCCAGCTTTGAAGTATTTTCTTAACTTTCTCCTTTAACTCAAAGCCGGCGTGATCCGCGCCGATTGCCAGTTTCATCTTTCCCATCTCATACTTTGACCGTGTGAGCCGCCGGGACATAGGTCAACCATTCATACCTGTCCGCAACTCGGCCTTCTACGATATCAAAAAACGCCTTCTGTAGCTGCTTGGTGATCTTACCCGCACGCCCCTCACCAATGACAATCCCGTCGATTTTGGAAATAGGCGTGATTTCCGCCGCCGAACCGGTGAAGAAAACCTCGTCGGCAATATAGAGCGCCTCGCGCGGCACTGGTTCCTCGATCACCTTTAGACCGATTTCCTCCGCCAGCGTGATCACCGTACGGCGGGTTATTCCGGGAAGCACCGAACATCCGAATGAAGGGGTGATCAAGGTGGCCTTGTCCCGACCGTAGCGAATAAGAAAGATGTTCTCGCCGGACCCCTCGGAAACCATGCCGTTCACGTCAAGGGCGATCCCTTCCACGTATCCGTGGGAGATCGCCTCGAGTTTGATCAGCTGGGAATTCATATAATTGGCGCCCGCCTTGGCCATCATCGGCATCGTATTGGGGGCGTTGCGTTGCCACGATGACACGCAGACGGAAACGCCGTTTTCCATGGCGTCCTCGCCGAGGTATTTGCCCCACGGCCAGACGGCGATGGTGACGTCGACCGGGCAGGTCCTCGGGTCGACACCGAGGTTTTCATAGCCGCGGTACACCACCGGCCGGACATAACACGTCTCAAGTTTATTTATGGCAATCAGATCCAGAATCGCCTTGTTGATCGCCTCTTTGTCGAAAGGAATCTGCATCCGGTATATCTTGGCCGAATTGAACAGCCGGTCGGTATGCTCCGCCAGGCGGAAACAGGCCGGCCCCTTCGGCGTCTGGTAACATCTTTGCCCTTCAAATACCGACGACCCGTAGTGGACAACGTGAGACAGGACGTGAATCTTGGCGTCATCCCAGTTGACGAATTTGCCGTTCATCCAAATCTTGTCGACCTTCTTGAAAGCCATATTATGCTCCTGACTATCGTTTGCAAACTAGTAAGAGAGTATAGCAATTACCCTTTACGTTTTCAAGCTCAAAATGATGCCATTACTCCCGGAAGCAGCGCCAACGCTATGGCACGCAAAAAAAAGGCGGGCCGCGGGGCCCGCCTTCATGCTTTATTCACATCCAGCCAAGGGCGGCGGACCTTCCTTGAAGATGTAGCCGATCAGGTAAACCGCGTCGCTGATGTTGATGGCGCAGTCTTGGTTGACATCGCCGGTCTTCAACGGATTGGGCGCCGCGCCCCCTTTGAATATGTAATTGATGATCATGACGATGTCTGCAAGGTTGACCTGCCCGTCGCCGTCGGCGTCCCCCAGAAGCCAGGTACGAAGCACATAGGCGCGACTACACGGGGTGACGCCGCCGAAATTATCCACCGCCACCACCTTCCAGTGATAATCAACCCCGTAGATAAGACTATCCGGGGAGGCGTAGACCGTATCGGTTAAACCAGACACGGTGTCGGCATTGGAAAAGGCTTCGTTTGTCGCCAAGATAAACCGATATCGGGCGGTGTCAAACCGGTCGTCATCATGTGAGCCCGACCACGAAAACGTCGCCATCTGATTGTAAGACAGAGTCGAATCAGCCGGCGAAAGCAGATCGAATGCCGTCGGCAATTGATTGGACGCATTCACCCAAAAAGATGCGGGCGGGCTCCAGTTCCCATGCTCGAAGCCGTCAAACGCTCGGGCGCGCCAGTAATATATCGCATCTTCGCTGAGCGGTACTGTCATGCTCCAGGATGAACTGCCGCTGCCCTGTGGTTGCCCGGCGGCTTGATCCACGGCAACCGTCAAAGCACTGTCGGCATAAACCTCGTAATCATACGTCGGCAGGTCGCCTTCATCGTCGCCGGCATTCTGAATCTGCAGGCTCGGCGTAGCGTCGGTGACTCCGGCAAGATTGCTCGGAATCAGCCCGCTGGGAACAGTGGGGATAGAATTCATTCGAAATTGCGACGCCCGCCACACCGACCATTGAATCCCATTAAACACCTGAACGCGAACATAATAGGTCGCACCGTCATACAACGCCCCGCCCGCATAGACGGCGAAGGTATCACTGGCGGTGATGGGACCATGATCCCAAAGCTCCGCCATAGCCCAATCGTTGTCGGTGCCCACCTGAACGTGATATGCCTGCTGGGGAGCGCTTCCGGCGTCGTGATATGGCCAGGAAAAAAACGGAGAATGGTCGGTCAAATGCGTCTGGTTCCCCGGCCCAACGGTCACCGACGCAATATCGGGATACCCGGCCGGAACGGACACGCCGAAGAAATCAATGACATGGTTAAAGACTGTGTCCCGCTCCATGAAGCGCGAGTCCCCGGCCATGATCGCTTCCATGCCGTAGGCGAAAAAGACGAGGGAATACGTCCCGGCGTACGAAATCGCCGCCAAATCGGTGCTGTTGTAATACTCCAACTCCGGAGTACCCCCGTTATTCGCCAGATGATCGGGCTTGGTCTGGTTGGCAGCCCCACTGCCGCCGGTGAACACAACATACTTCTGGAAATCAGGAAAAACCTGCCCACTGGAATCCGCCGTCAGGACCTGCAATAGCGACGTGGACAGATACGTTGACTTGAGATAATTCGACAAAAACCCCGGATTGGAAACCACCAGTTGGGCGGCGATCCCCTGCCCGGTAAGGAACAGCTTTCCGCCGCTGTCGAGATAAGATTGAATGACGGAAACCTCCCCTGTTGTCAGCGGCGTCGTCTGATAATCACCGACAAACCACACCACCGCCTCGTGGCCGGTTAGGTTCGACAAACCCGGAACGCCTGACGTCGAAACACTCCACAGATCGTACGGCATCCGCCGCATCTGCAATGGCGATGTATAGTACTTCTCGAGGTCGTCACCATTATCGTCGTCGACCAGGATCACGGCCGGCTTGCCGACATTCTGCCCGAGGGTTACAAGCGTCGTATAAGCACCCCCGTCGGAAACAATCTGAAGATAAAAGGAGTCAATCCGCGATACATAATTGGACGGAATCGTGAACGTTAAAGGCGACCCGGCATTGCTGGCAGACCCGCCGGTGCCGATCGTACCCAATGGCGCTGACCCGGAGATGATACCCAAAGTGGCATCGTCTATAGTCATGTTCATCTGGACCGATGTCGCCGGTTTCCAGTCATTGGCAATCGTCACGGTCAGTCCGACCGTTTCCCCGGCTTCAAGAACGCCGTCGCCGTCCCCTCCCGCGGCATCGCTGAACGCGTAATTGGTCATATGGAGGTAGGGGCGAGACCAGGAGACATCAAGGTCGGTGGTCATAATAGAATCCGACAAGGAGATATTCCAGAGAGCCACCTGGGTTGAAGTCAAATTATACGCCTTGGAATCGGGCATCGTTTTGTCAGTAAACTGGGGAAAAGCTCCTCCGGTAGGGTACGGATCGCCACCGTCTCCCGTTCCGCTGCCGTGTTGGAGGTCGAACCTTCCGTCCGCCTGCTCCAAAAACACCTGAGGATGCCATTCATTGGTATTGCCCCAGACGTTATCGTCGATATGCCAAACCAGAATCCCCGACCCGGGGAGGCGGGAGTCAAAGCCCATCATCTGCCGGTTTTCGATGATGAAATACTCGTTGCTCGCCTGGCCGTTTTTCCACAAGCGATAAGCAGTCGGGGTCCATTCAACGGCGGGTAACTCCACGCCGGTCTGATTGGCCGTGATATTGATCGGCGCCATCCAGCCCAGCCTCATCTTGCTCCATGCAATAAGGTGCGACGGCGTTCGCGACCGGCCGTTGTAACTGCCGCTGGCCATCAGTGCCCAGTGTCCGGCGCCGGCCGAGGAATAGTCGGTATCATAGAGGTCGGGCAATCCCAGGACGTGACCGAATTCGTGGCAAAAAACGCCGATCGGGGACAGCGTTTGGTTGGCCGCGCTTTCCTCCGGTTCCATCGAGTAAGTGCTCACATAGACACCGTCCCGGTATTTCGGCGAAATATTCCACTGGTGTGAATGGATTTCGCAGCTGCTACCGGATTCCTCGTATCCGGACCCAGCGTGAACTACAAAAATGCCGTCAACGTAACCGTTGCCGTCGTTGTCATATAGGGAATAATCCACCGCCGGATCGGCCAGATCGACCGCCTCTTCAACCAGCTTTTGGGCATTGTGGGGATAAATGGCAAATCCGTGCGAACCGTCGCAGAAGTTGGTGTAATAGGTCGACGAGTTGGCGGCCCGGTACCAGCCCACCACGTCGCCGATCATGCCGAATTGACCGTACGAGTTCTCATAGTAAAATTCGGTCATCGAACCCGTCGGATTCTTCCCCTCCGAGAAGAGAATCGAGTCAAATTGATTCTTTGTGCCCGACACCGAGCCTGCCGTGTACGGCTTATCGGGAAAATCGATCAGGATCACCAGCACGCGAAAAGTTGTCTGCTGGGACGGCAGCCGTTTGCTGAAAGACGCCGAGACATCAGGTGATGGCGAATCCACCCCCTGAGCGTGCGCCTCAGCCATGGTTTTCAAAAACTCATCAAATTGGCCTTCATCTTTAAGGCGTTGGATAACCTCATCGGTCGGCGGGACAGCCAAAAGCGCCGAGGCCAGAAAAATCGAAACGACGGTGATGAGCAGCGAGAAGACAACGTATTTTTTCATTGATTCTCCATGACGTTTTCACACGGCAATCCAGATATTACCGGCATTTGTGATTTTCTCCATTCACTGCCTATGAAACAGGACAAATCACGTTTCAGTTCCCTATCCGGCCATCGGGCAATTGAGGATACAGGATGGCAGGTACAGTATTCAATATAACGTATGATCGGAATATCAGCGAGAGAAAAATCCTTCGCCTGGGAAAAACCTGCAGGTAAAAGCTGCCTAACGGATCGCCGGTTCGGGCTGGGGGGTTGCCAACGCCGCCTCTAACACGTCGACCATGTGCCGGGGGAAGGCGCGCAAGTGCGAGTCAAAGGGCGCCCTGCCGGTCGGCGCGGGCGGGTCGACAATAGTGCACATCACCAGGAACGGCCTTCCCTTCATCATACACAGCCGTGCCGCTGAAGCGCCGTCTTTATCTACGGCGACCGCGCCGTATTCGCGCTGAAGCCGACCGCTTAACTTGCGGTCAAAAACGCCGGAATCATCCGACACCACCGTGCCTTTGATGAGTTCCGGCCGGTTGGACTTGCCCGAGAATAAGCTCTCATAGGCCTGACAAACGCGTTGGATCAAACCCGTATCGGCATATATCATCGGCATGTCTTTATCAGGCTGGGGGTTATCCGGGATCGTTTTCAGGCTTTCCCCGATCTGCATCAACCTGTCGGCAACCACCATATCGCCGTGTTGAAGATACGGCACCAGAGGCGCGGCCACACCGGTGAAAATGACGGTATCGGCGCCGAAGCGATCGATGCCGATCCGGCCAGTGGCGACAATCCCTCTCTCGACGGCGCCGGTATCGGCCAGAACGACTCTCGTATCGTTGAATTCGCCCAGGTAAAATCGGATGCTCTCCACGGTTTCAACCGCGTCTATCAGCGAGCGTGAACGTAGCAACCCGATTTCTTCCGATCGGGAACCTATAATGGCGAGCATTGCGCGCCTCCGTGCATGACGGTCGATCCGGCCTATGAACGCGGGTGGCGTTGTCGTCTATGGTGTCGAACGGAAACCGGGCCGGCGGCCGCCTCCATCAATCGTATCGGACGGACGGCGGCTAATATTACCCGATCTCATTTGTGGAGAATCGCCACGATGTTGTCCGAATCAGGAGCAAGCGGCCCGGACAGAGACAGATTGGAATATAGATCGACAGCGGAAAACCCGCACGTCTGCGCGGAAATAATTAGCATTTCTTTGTCGATCGCCAGAATCGGCTCGGAGATTAGCCGGTGGTCTACCTGCCCGCCCTCACGCTCGATGACAATAACGTTAAGGCGGGTCACGTCCCCGGCAAAATCAAAGAAACGGACGAAAGTGTAGACCCCCGCGACGGAAACTTTTATGATCCGTCGGTCGGCGGCCCTGAAATGAGGCGTATTCAGAAGCTGGATAATGGCCCGGCCGCCCGGTTTCAGCACGCGACAAAACGACGCCAGCGATTTTGCCAGTCCTTCCGGCGTTCCCACGCCCGCCAGCGAATTGGCCAGGCAGAAGACGGCATCGAACTTCCCTGTCCACTCATCCGGCATCGATTCAAAATA
>Ga0315277_10012788_pt1 | contig 10498 bp, 4 predicted proteins | sample YL17G05_15_MG_FD_203695 | JGI IMG/M metagenome (GOLD analysis project Ga0315277, IMG submission 203695) | Sediment microbial communities from Yellowstone Lake, YNP, Wyoming, USA - YL17G05_15 | ecosystem: Environmental > Aquatic > Freshwater > Lake > Sediment | place: USA: Wyoming | collected... | reverse complement strand
ATAGACGACGACGTTTTGGGATTGAGTCGAAAATCGTCAGGAGCATTCTCCTCGCGGGCATTGCGCCAATGGTCCTCGCACTCCTGGGCGGATACCTGGTCGCGCGAGCAGTGCGTGGACCTTCCGCAGGCAAAGAATTGCAGTCGATGGCAGCAAACACCGCTAATGCTGTCACGCTCGTTCTAAGACAACGCACGCGAGAGACGGAAGACATCGCCGTCTCAACCGCTCTCAGAAGAGCTTTGCAGGAAGACGCGGAAGGGAAAACCTCTGAGTGGGTGAAGGATCTAAACGAGTCCCTCATCGGGCTGTGCCAGAGAAGTCGCAGCGAACAGCGACAGATCATCGTGCTAACTCCTCACGGCAAACTTTTTGCCGCATCGAGCAGACCGGATAAAACCGATTTCTCCGATGAACCGTGGTGGCAGAGCATCATCAATAACAAACGAACAATATTTAGTCTGGCTAAAGTTGACCCACAGGCAGATTTGTATCTTGCCAGAATCTGCGCACCGATCCTCGCCATGGAGCGTACGGAGCTTCTGGGAGCTGTGTGCGACACGTTCGATCTGAGGAATCTATTCGTGCCGCTCTTTCCGCCACAAAAGGAAGTCCTGGCTGAAACGTTGTTCATAGTTCCCTCCCCTTCCGGCGCCCTCCGCGCCATTACGTGGAACCAAGAGGAAGACACCATAACGTGGGATGAGGTGCCCGCGAGATTAGCCGAAACGTTCGCTGCACACGGTACAGATTGGACCCGCCAAAAAGACGCGGCAAGCGGAGAAAGCTACGTGATCGGTTTTGCTCCTATTGATCTCCGTGGCGCCGTTGGCGCCGACGTCGGGTCGAGAACGTATTACGTTGTAGCCCGACGCAGTGTGAGAGAGATAGGTCGCATCGTTACTCGGACGACGGTACTTGCGGTGCTGCTGGGGAGCCTTGTCGTAGGTATCTTCTGCTTTTGGGAGTACCGTCGGGTTCACAACAGGATAGTCAGACCAATCCGGTTGCTCAACGAAGGAGCCCAGATCGTAGGACATGGTGACCTCGAGCTCAAACTCAAGATAGATACCCAAGACGAGATCGAAGAACTTGCCGGTTCGTTCAACCGCATGGCGCTCGACCTCAAACGCAAAATGCATCAGCTCGAAGATTCCGAGGAAAAATACCGCGGGCTTGTCACCTCGATGAAAGAGGGTATATACCAGACGAACGCCGCCGGCGAAATAGTCTTTCTCAATCAAGCGGCTGCTCAGATATTCGGCTACGGCACACCTGCCGAAGCGCTCGCAATCAACATGAACACGCTCTATGTCGAGGAGATAGATGCAGCGCGTATGGACAGCCAACTCAGAGCAAACGGGTATGTGGACAGGTTCCGGTTCTGGATGACCCGGAAGGATGGCGAGGCGATCTGTGTCGAGACCTCCAGCAGCCTCATCAAAAACGAGGCAGGAGACATCGTCGGCGTGGAAGGCATTTTCCGGGATGTAACAGAACAGATCCGATTGGAGCGCGAAACGAAAGAGAAAGCCGGCCGGCTGGCAGTGATCAACGAGATAACAAATGCCATAAACTCCAGCCTCAACATTGACAGGGTATACGAAGCTATCGCTCTCCAGGTAAGAAAACTTGTCCAGTTCGATTGCGCGGGGATCGCGCTGCAGACCGAAACCGCCGATAGCATGGAGGTGTTCGGGCTGTGGCCGCTCGCCGAAGATGAACCGGTTGTTGCGACCACACTCAAGTCCCACGACAAAAGCGGGCTTCATTGGGTCATGGAGAACGCACGCATCCTTGTGATAGAAAACGAGCACGAGATGTCGAGTCTGACCGATATACCGCACGTGTTAGGGAACAACGTGCGCCTGTGCGTCTACATACCACTATTCTCCAAAGAACGGCTGACCGGCGCGTTTGTCCTCGGAAGAAACAACAACGAGGCATTCAGCAAGTATGATCTCGAAGTGCTCGAACAAATTGCCGGTCAGATCGGCGTGGCTATCGAGAACGCACGGCTGTTCAAGAACCTCGAGAAATCGTTCGAAGAGGTGAAAAAGGCGCAGGAAAAGCTGGCTCAGGCGCACGAAGAGCTGAAAACGCTGGACCTGATGAAAACCAATCTGCTGTCGAACGTGTCGCACGAACTGCGCACGCCGCTCGTGTCGATCATGGGTTACACCGACATGATGTATCACGAAAAAGTCGGCGCATTGAACAACGCCCAGAAAGAATATCTCGCCATATCGTTAAGGAATGTCGAGAAGCTCGTTACCCTTATCGAGAACCTGCTCGACTTCTCCCGGCTCCACCGCGGGACAGAGAAACTGGTATTCGGTATTGTTGATCTCGTCGAACTGGCGAAGTCAAGCATACAGGTAATTCGACCGGTCGCCGATAGGCGGAACATAAACGTTGAACTCAAAGCGCCACCGGACGGGGTCGCCGTCGAGGGCGATAAAGAGAAGATAGCACAGGTCTTTGACAACCTCTTGTCCAACGCGGTCAAGTTTAACAACAATGGCGGATCGGTTACCGTCGAGCTCAGACGCGACAGCGCCGATAACGCCGAGGTCTCGGTCAAAGATACCGGTATCGGAATACCGAGAGAGGCGCTCGACAAGGTGTTCATCCGGTTTTACCAGTACGACTCCTCGACCACGCGCAAGTACGGAGGAACGGGAATAGGGCTTTCGATAGCACAGGACATCGTCAGAATGCACGGCGGAAGAATATCCGTCACAAGCGAAGTGGGGGAAGGGTCAACGTTCACCTTCACGCTGCCGCTCGCGCTTGCCAAAGAGGCGCGAGAAGAGAAACGAAAACAGGCACTGCCCGAGATGCGCGGACTTGTCCAGATCGTTACCAGGGACAAAGAACTGGTCGAAAATGTCAAGACGCAGCTCGCGAGCGAAGGTATCAGCGTCATGCACGTGACTGATAAGGACGAAGCGGTGCGTATTGCGGGCAAACATCTGCCCGATTGCGTCGCAATTGATGCGGGAATAGACGGTCATGGAGGAAAGACCGTCGCAGAGAGACTCAAGCACGACGCGTACACTAACAGAATACCGATAGTGCTCATGAAAGAGGACGGGCATGATACAGAATGTCCTGATTCATGGATCGCTGCTCGGGTCCCCAAATCCTACCGCAAGGGACGGTTAGCAACCACCATCAGTTACGTGATCGGATTATCCGGTCGCAGAATCCCACCTCCGGGCGACACGATACTCATCGTTGACGACGACCCGGACGTGATAGAGTTTCTCGGCAACGTGCTCGGCGGCGTAGGGTATGAGGTCGCGTGCGCCATGTCCGGACAGGAAGCGCTCGACAAGATGAACGAGGGCGGAATAGGACTCGTGCTGCTCGACATTGCAATGCCCGAGATGGACGGTTGGGAAGTGTGTAGCAGAATCAGGTCCAATCCGCAATACGGAAACGTCTTCATCTACATCATTACCGCAAAACCGGAGGCGAGCATCAGCGACCGAATCGAATCGAGCGGCGTGGACGGATACCTCATCAAGCCGTTCCGCACAGACGACATCATAAGCAAGGTCGGTGAGGTCGTACGCCAGAAGCGTGAGATCGTCACGTAACCCGGCGCTGCGCTTTTCGAATACCCTTTGTGACATCTCGAATGTGTCTGCGCATCCCATAGCTAGTCTCTGAACAAGCCACGTTCATTGCACAGGTGCCGTCCCATTGATCCGGTCAAATCGCTGCCGCGCGAGCATCACTCCGAGTTGTTATTTCAGTCGGTTTATGGTATTATCCTTATCGAATAGATTTAGCCATACAGGTCGGTACTTCGACCTAAGGGTGCGGGTTCTTGTAACTATGTGATTTAGCACAAGATCGAGGATCGATGGGCAACTTCGCCAGACAAGTGTTCCTTTGGATACTCATGGCAGTTCTGGTCGCTCTGGTCTGGGGTGTCTTCTCGACGCGATCCAAACCGCCACAGATCGTATCCTTTACCGAGTTCATGCAAGAGGTCAGAGCTAACCACGTTCAGAAAGTCACTGTGGAACAGAGGCAACAGGCGGGCATCGTCGGGCAGGGCAATTACGTCAAAGAATACAACGATGGCGGCGCGTTCCAGTTTGAGGCGATAGGCGTACCGGAAGGATGGCGCGACGTCCTGGAACAGCACGGGGTACAGGCCAAGGATATTAAAGAGAAAACGTATGCTGAGAACTGGCTTGTGCTTGGAGTGGTGCAACTGCTTCCGTTGCTTCTGTTCGTGGGAGTCCTGTACTTCTTTGCGTACAGACAGATGCAGATCGGGGGCAACAAAGCGCTATCGTTTGGCAAGAGCAGGGCGCGACTGAGCACCCAGGACCAGAGACCGGTCACGTTCGAGGATGTCGCAGGCGTTGACGAGGCAAAAGAAGAACTTCAGGAGATTATCGAGTTCCTAACGGATCCAAAAAGGTTCACAAAACTGGGCGGGAAAATACCCAAAGGCGTTCTGCTGATGGGTCCGCCGGGTTCCGGCAAGACGCTCTTGGCACGCGCCGTTGCCGGTGAAGCGAAAGTGCCGTTCTTCAGCATAAGCGGGTCGGATTTTGTTGAGATGTTCGTCGGCGTTGGCGCAAGCCGCGTCCGCGACCTGTTCTATCAGGGACAACGTCATGCCCCGTGCATCATTTTCATAGACGAGCTCGACGCCGTCGGCCGGCAACGAGGCGCGGGTCTCGGCGGGGGACACGACGAGCGGGAACAGACCTTGAACCAGTTGCTTGTCGAGATGGACGGGTTTAACGCGAACGAGGGCGTCATCCTTGTCGCGGCGACGAACCGACCGGATGTCCTTGATAAAGCGCTTCTGAGACCCGGACGGTTCGATAGGCACATCGTGGTGGATAATCCCGATATAAACGGACGAGAGGGCATCCTCAAAGTGCACACAAAGAAGATACCGCTCGACGATGACGTAGAGCTGAAAGTGCTTGCTCGAGGCACCCCCGGCTTTTCAGGCGCGGATTTAGCGAACATGGTCAACGAAGCTGCTCTGCTTGCCGCGCGCAGGAACAAGGACCGGGTGAACATGCAAGAGTTCGAGGACGCTAAAGATAAAGTGCTCATGGGTCCCGAACGACGGAGCATCTTCATCAGCGACCGCGAAAAGCGGATGACCGCATACCATGAGGCTGGACATGCAGTCGTCGCGAAGCTCGTCCCGGGAGCTGACCCGATACATAAGGTCACCATCATCCCGCGCGGACCGGCGCTCGGTGTGACCCTAAGTCTTCCTACAGAGGACCGACACATGAAGGCGCGAAGCTACTGTCTGGCAAACATCACCTGCGCCCTTGGCGGTCGAGCTGCGGAAGAGATCGTGTTCGGCGAAACCTCAACGGGATCCGCGGCAGACATCAGAATGTGTACCGAAGAAGCGCGCAGAATGGTGTGCGAATGGGGTATGAGCGAGCGAATCGGACCCGTATCGTTTGGCGAGAATCCGGAGATATTTCTGGGACGCGATCTGCTCAAAGAACGCAACTTTAGCGAGGAGGTCGCCGCAGAGATTGACCGAGAGATGCGACGGATCATAGACGAATGCTACGAGACCGCAAAGAACCTCCTGCTCAATAACAGGGAGTTTATGGATGCGGTGGCGCAAGCCCTCACGGAACGCGAGGTCCTCGAAGACGAAGACCTCGAACAGATCATGAACGCGGTTGGGGCAAAGGCGCCCACAATGCGGCCGGATAAGACGGAACACGCCGCAGCGAGCGCCTCCGGTCAGCGTGAGCCTGGGTCCGCGTAAGAGGCGCTGCCGAAGCCGTCTCAAACATGCGATGACTCCCTCACGATTGTGCAACATGAACGTACGGGGCACCCAAAAGACTCCTCACAATTCGGTATCGTCGGTTCTCGACGAGATATTTGACAATCCCGGCACGAGAACATACGTTATGGGCGTCATCAACGTAACGCCTGACAGTTTTTCAGACGGCGGTCTCTATTTTTCCGAAGATGCGGCGCTTGCAGGAGCCGCCACCCTTTCCGAGGAGGGTGCTGACATCCTCGATATCGGAGCAGAATCGTCCCGTCCCGGAGCGCAACCGCTCACCTTCGAAGAGGAACGTAAAAGGCTGTTCCCTCTTCTCGACCGCATCGTCGAGAGGGTTGCGAAGCCGCTGTCCATAGATACTTACAAGACAGAGGTTGCGCGGATGGCTCTCGGAGCAGGCGTCAGCATCGTCAACGACATTACCGCATTGCGCGGCGACCCTGAGATGGGCGAACTGGTTGCTAACGCTCGCTGTCCGGTTGTGCTCATGCACATGCTCGGAGCGCCTGCTACCATGCAGGACAATCCGGTGTACAGATCCGTCGTGGATGATCTCTGCTCGTTCTTTGAAGAGAGAATCGCCTATGCGGAATCGCTCGGGATCAATCGCATTATCGTGGACCCGGGAATAGGGTTCGGAAAAACTCTCGAGCACAATCTGGAGATCATTCGTAACCTGAGCAAGTTCCGACAATTCGGCAGACCTGTACTTATAGGGGTATCGAGAAAGACGTTCATAGGTAAGATACTCGGCACGCCCGTTCATGATAGACTAGAAGGAACCGCTGCTGCGGTAACAGTCTCCATTATGAACGGCGTTGACATCGTCAGGGTTCATGACGTCAAAGAGATGGTGCGGGTCGCGCGCGTGACTGACGCGATACTTGGACGGGGAAGGCACTGAGGAGGCGCACGGTGACAGAACTGTTTGGCACGGACGGTATCCGCGGGGTCGCTAACGTCGAACCAATGACCACGGAGACCGCGTTGAAGGTTGGTCGAGCCGCGGGATACATTTTCTGCAAGGACAATCGGCGGCACCTCTTCCTGATTGGCAAAGATACACGCCTTTCCGGGTATATGTTAGAGAGCGCGCTCGTTGCGGGACTGTGCTCGATGGGAGTTGATGTGCTCCTCGTCGGTCCGTTACCGACGCCCGGTGTCGCTTACATCCTCAGGAGCCTCCGGGCTGACGCAGGGATCATGATTTCGGGTTCCCACAACCCGTACGAAGATAATGGAATAAAATTCTTCTCGCGGGATGGGTTCAAACTGGCTGACGAAGTCGAGCAGCAGATAGAACGATTGGTATCTTCAGGCGAAATAGACGCGATACGACCGACCGCAGAACATGTCGGGAAAGCGTTCCGCATAGATGATGCCGTCGGGCGATATATAGAGTTCGCAAAAGCGACTTTCCCGAAAGGGATGACGTTAGACGGGATGAAGATCGTTGTGGATTGCGCCAATGGCGCGTCATACAAGGTTGCGCCTCGGGTGCTCGCCGAACTCGGCGCTACCGTGGTCACTATCGCCGCTGAGCCTGATGGAAAAAACATCAACGCCGAGTGCGGGTCTGAGCACCCTGCCCGGATGGCTCGGGAGACGCGATCAACAGGAGCCGAGCTCGGACTCGCCTTTGATGGCGACGCCGACCGTGTTGTGATGTCTGACGCTCACGGAAAGGTTGTTGATGGCGATTGTCTCCTGGCAATATGCGCTACCGACCTCGCCGCTCTCGATAGACTCACGCAAAACACGATCGTCGCTACGATCATGAGCAATATGGGGTTGGATGTCGCGCTAGAACGAGTCAAGGGGTCCGTTGAACGAACGCCTGTTGGCGACAGGTATGTCGCAGAGAGAATGGTCGAACGCGGACTCAATCTCGGCGGCGAGAAATCCGGACACATCGTGTTTCTCGACCATAATACGACCGGCGACGGTATGATCGCTGCCCTACAGGTGCTCGCTATCATGAAGAGAACCGGTAAACAGCTTTCAGAACTCGCACAATGTTTTGAACCGTTCCCCCAAACGATGCTGAACGTCTGGGTCAATAAGAGACAGGAGCCCGAAACTATTCCGGGTTTTCAAGACAAGGTCAAACAGCTCGAGAAGCTGCTCGGACCGCGGGGCAGAGTTGTCGTACGTCTTTCGGGCACCGAACCCGTGGTGCGTGTCATGGCTGAAGGGCTTGACCAAGACAAAACCGCGCACGTTGTTAACGAGCTTGCTCAATACATAAGCGCGGCGCTCGGATATTGATGAGTGTAAAATCAATGTCGCATGTCTCTCATCCTTCAGATGGTCTCGCGGTCATTCCTGCGAAAGCAGGAATCCAGTGTACACGGGCAAACTTGTCACTTCTTCTCTGGATTCCCCTCCGGTTTAACCGGAGGGCTACGCGGGAATGACAACAAGAGGACATTTGTTATGCGGTTGTTAATAGCCATCGAGCAGACGTCTTGCGGACAGAGAAGAACCGTACTGAAATAGGAGGAGATCATGATCGAACTGGGAGTTAACGTTGATCATGTCGCAACTATCAGGCAAGCCCGTAAGGACAAAGAGCCAGACCCCGTTACGGCTGCGTCCATCTGCGAAATCGCTGGTGCTCACCAGATAACCGTCCATCTCCGTGGTGATAGACGGCACATCCAGGACAGAGATGTCGAGATCTTGAGGAAGACGCTAAAATCCAAACTCAACCTCGAAATGGCGGCTACCGACGAGATGATCCAGATCGCCACCAGGATACTACCCGATCAGGCAACGTTAGTGCCGGAAAAACGACAGGAGATCACGACCGAAGGGGGACTCGACGTCGCCGGTCAGGTACAGCAGATTTCTGCCGCGGCGGCAAAACTCAAAAAGGCTGGTATCCATGTCAGCCTGTTCATAGACCCGGACGAAAAACAGATACGAGCGTCAGCTCAAACTGGTGCGGACTGTGTCGAACTCCACACCGGTCGGTATGCGAACGCGAAGACACACGACCAGGTGGACGCCGAGTTCGACCAGTTACGTCGCGCAGCAGATCTCGCTCATTCGCTCGGTCTTGGCGTCAACGCAGGTCACGGTCTCACCTATCTCAACCTGCCGCGCATTACAACATTACCTCACCTGCGCGAGGTTAACATCGGGCACAACATCGTTGCCCGATCGGTGTTCGTCGGGCTCGAACGCGCCATCAAAGAGATGTTGCACATCCTCGAACGCGCCCCGCACTGACCCGGCTCTGGCATCATTCCTACGCCCTCACGACTGCCAGCAAGACGCCAGCGCTACGAGATGCGCCGTGTTTCTTTTGTCTACACAAGACTCGATAGTGCTACTCGTTCTCGCGGAGGAGCGCTTGAAGGATACTTTCCTCCCGTTCCCTCAGGACGTTACCTGCGGCTGGGAGCGTCGCGAGATACAAAATCAACGTGGCGGCAAGGACGATTGCGCTAATTGTCACCGTTCCAAACACCACGCATAGGGACGCGGGCACGAGAAGTACCGGTGTCAGAAAAACTGCGACAAAGGCGGACAGCGCCGCACGCCATTGGTTGCGCGACGATTTCATGGCGTCCTGGCTGATCCGGTATGGCAGCAGCGAGGAAACGAAGTTGCCTGCGATGCAGAACAAGACATACACCTGAATGATTTGCATCAGCGCGATGAAAAGCCGCGACGGTGCCGGTCGAATGATCAGCGTGGCGAATATCGTGAAGAACAGAGAGAGACTACCTACGACCGGGAAAAGAGCCAGATTCTTACCGACTAGATACTTGCGTCTTGCGGTCGGAAGCAAAACGAAGGTGCGGAACCCCGATCTGTCAACGCCGAAAATGTTCAGCATGTATATCCCCACGCCGAACATCGGCAAGAATAGCGCGCCGGCAAGCCCGACGTTAAGATACATTGCTGGCAACGAGGTGAGACCGCTGCGGACACGCATTGAAATCAGGGCGACTGCGACCAGGACTGGCATTACAGCGAGCATCCGTATGCTCGGTTCGCGGATGTATGTGCGGAACCCTGCGCTTGCGACGGCAACTGTTTCGTCATCCATGAACGGTACGTGTACGGCGATCAATGGACGGTGCTGCTTCCGAGCAATAGCTACCCGTCGCGCTTCCGGTTCGATGCGCTTTACGCGTTGCGCCCCGACGTAGAATCGCCATGTTGACCTGTAGCTCAGCGCCAGCCCCAGTATGCCAAGCGAGAACGATCCCAACGAACAGAGAACTGCATTGAACGGCTTTCGGTTGACCAGCGAATGAATCCCATATGCCAACCAGCCGAGCGGCACAACCCTGTCGAGCACGGTGACCGTGGACGCTAGCCGGTTCATGTCCTCTCTGAACTGTTGGTCGCGTTTCTGCGTCAGTGCTTTCATTTCTTCCTGAGACTGAGCATCCTTTCTCGAGGCAGTTTTCCGGATTTCTTCGGAATGCGTCCTCATGAAATCGCGTCGTTGGTGGAAATACGGGTTGAAGACCATATTTGGCACCCAGCCTATAAGCCCCGCTATGATCGCCACCACGGCGAGAACCGTTCGTCTGCGTCGTTTGTTCTCCATGAGCGCTGCAAGGAACCCGCGAATGAAATATGTCCATGCGGCAAGCATGAGGTAATACGCCGCAGCCAGCGGTATCCCGATGAGCGCTACCCGGAAACCGTTTGTTGCAAGTCCAAGTA
>Ga0315277_10012787_pt1 | contig 10498 bp, 7 predicted proteins | sample YL17G05_15_MG_FD_203695 | JGI IMG/M metagenome (GOLD analysis project Ga0315277, IMG submission 203695) | Sediment microbial communities from Yellowstone Lake, YNP, Wyoming, USA - YL17G05_15 | ecosystem: Environmental > Aquatic > Freshwater > Lake > Sediment | place: USA: Wyoming | collected... | reverse complement strand
ATCCATCGTCCCCGCTCCCCTGACGAAAATCCGTTCGGAGTCCCGCCTTCAGGCGGAAAAACTACCGGCTAAAGCCGGGACTCCGAACTTTTCATCCCAATGAGTCGCCCCATGGCTACGGCAGACATTCATCGGCTGTCAAGATGCGTCTCGTGGGATTTCGAATTCTTGTGTTTTCTGACCTCCGACCTCTTACCTCTAACCTCTGTCTTTTAGCCTCTCACTTCTTTTCCGTTGGAAGGCGGGCGTCGGAGGACCGGATATAGACAGGTTCGAGTTGGGCAAGATCGTCGGCTACGCCGCGTGCGAGGCGCATTTGTCCGAGCCAGGCGATTTCTTCGGCCGACGGCAGAATGCGATGCGGCGGAGCAAATGCCGCGCGGTCGCCCAAATGGGACTCGATTTGCGCGCGGTAGCGCAAGGCGCCATCGCCCAGGAAAAGACATCGCCCACGAAGGCGTTGCAGGAAGTTGCCAATCGGCATTACACTGGCGGCAATGGCGAGTCGCGGCAGGTCGCTCCCACGCGGCCAGCGATAGGCCGCCACAAATGTTTCGTTGCGGCGCGCGTCAACCACGGGGCAAATCAGGCGGCAGTCGCGCCCGGCGCGCACGGCCAGCGCTTCGAGGGTCGAAACGCCGACGACCGGAATGTCCAACGCAAGCGCCAGCCCTTTGGCCGCGCTCAACCCGATGCGCACACCCGTGAAGGAGCCAGGCCCAATCGAAACGGCCAGTCCGGTGAGGTCGTCGAGGCGCGTTTGGGCTTCGTCGAGAAGATCTTTGATGGCGCGAAGAAGTCGCGCCGAATGGGTCATCGCCGAGTTGAGCGTGCGCGAGGCAAGGAGGCGATCGCCGGCCAGCAGCGCCACGCCGCCGCAAAACGTTGCCGTTTCGATGCCTAACGTCAGGATCGGCTCAGCCATTTTCGTGCCTTGTTTTCCACCACGCGCCAAGATCGCGAAGCAGGCGACCGAGTTTCGCCGACCGACCGCACACACGCAAAACCAACCTGCGCGCGTGCGGTCCCGTCAATGCGATTTCCACCCGCAAAAACGGTCGCTCGAGAGAATCGAGGAACTTTTCGGCCCACTCAATGACAATGATTCCCGGCTCGATCTGCGGGTCGCCGAAACCGCACGATTCGAGATCGGCCGTCCCGGACAAACGATACCAGTCCCAGTGAGTGAGGGTCAGGCGTCCGCGATAGCGTTTCATCAACACAAAGGAAGGGCTGTTGATCGGCTGAGAGACTCCGAGGCCGCGTCCCAAACCTTGAACAAGGCAAGTCTTGCCCGAACCGAGAGGGCCGGAGAGCGCAAGGATCTCGTTGCCCTCCAAAAGCAGGCCCACATGCCGCCCTAATGCGCGCGTTTCGCCGGCACTGTGCGAGAGCAGAACGAGCCGTCGAAGCAACGGCCAAGAACGAATCTTTTTCGTTGGGCGCACCATTTCAAGCCAGGGCTATCGAATCAAGACAGCATCTCGAGTGCGCGAAACGCAAGTAAAGTTGAAAGTGAAAAGGCAAAAGGGACAAAGGACATTCGAGGGCAACACGGAGATGAGACTCGCAATCCAGCGCCATCGCCTGCTTTTGCTCCGCCATTGGGGAGACCGCGGAAACGGAGAATCATCCACGAGGCGTTTGTCCCGTCTTGCTCCCAGTCGCTGGAAGATTGTTAGCCCGGGGAACATCTCCTGGAATGGGAGTGAGGACGTCACGGATGATCCCATTGGCGTCCATAATGTCCTCGTAAACGCACGTTCGGTTGCGTCCGGCACGCTTCGCCACATAGAGGGCCTGGTCGGCGCATTGAATCAGTTCCTCGGCGACATCCGCGTGGGTGGGATAGGTGGCGACGCCCAGGCTTACGGTGAGTCGGCTCGAGGGTTGCTGTTCACCATGGGGGAATTCGGTTTGTTCAATCGCCTGGCGAATCCGCTCGGCGATAGCAACGGCCCGGTCGGTCTGGGCGTTGGGCAAGGTAATGAAGAATTCCTCGCCGCCGTAACGGCAGCAAATGTCCTGATCCCGAACGCTGTTGCGAAGAATCTCGGACACCTTGGCCAAAACGCCGTCGCCCTCGGGATGGCCGTTGGTGTCATTGTAATGCTTGAAGTGGTCCACATCGACCATGATAGCGGAAAGTTGATCCTTGAGATTGGCCATGTGGGCGATCTGAAGGGGCAGAATAATGTGCAGGTAGTGCTTGTTATACAAGCCAGTCAAGGCATCATAGTCAGCCAGATCCTCGGCGCGCTTGCGGAACGCTTGATGAATCACCGCCGAGACTTGCTGTTGCTTCTCGGCCCACTCCAGGAAATCCAAGGCGGCCTGGATCAGGGGACCGAGTTCGGCAAATTCCGCCGGGTCAAGCTGCCGAATCTCTGAACGCAACTTCATCTGCCGCAATAGTTGATTGAGCCGCATGATCGGATAGAGCATGATACGAAACTGCAAGGCCAGAAGTAGAACCGTATAGACAACTGCCAAGAGGATAATTACCCCATGCCGGGCTTCCTCGCGAAGAGGCATCAGATTCAACTCTGTCAAAGTGACCCGGGACAGCGATGCCAGCCCCAGCCCCAGCGTGACGGATATTAAAAGACAAGACAGAGTCCGAAACCGGATCGAATTGCGCAGATAATGTAAGTGATTTCGTACTTTCGCTCGGTCCATAGCGTCCTTGCTTTGGCCCTCCATCAATCCAGAGGTTCTACAGCGGCGGCTGGGGCTTCCTGCCCCAGAAGACGGATTCGTTCGACACGGTCCAACCGATAGGAACACAACCTTTGCCGTTTTTCACTGAACGCATAGATCCGATCGCCGACGACTTTCTTCGGCGTCATTTTTTCGACGAGCGGCTCGCGGTCAGAACGGCTGTATGTAATCTCGACCGGCACTTCTTGCTGGGTGGCATACTCAGCCATCTCCAGCATGTCCTCCCGTTTGGTCGCCGGATTGGGTCCTTGAAACGTGCCGCGCGTCGTCTCGCTGGGCAACGCGGAGACCAAACGGGAAACCTGACGCTTATACTTCGATTGAATCTCGTCAAGCCGTTTGCGATAGGCGGTTTGAAATTTTTTGGTGAACTCGCGGCCAATGGACTCCGCGAACTGCGTGATATTGAAGGCGCCGGCCCCCTCGGGCCGCAGGCGCTCCAAGAGCGCGGGAATCTTGTCACCCGTCAATGATACGCCGATCTCCTCTTCGACCGCGAGGCAATAGTGCAAGAGAGCCAGAAGCGTGTAAAGCTCTTCTTGCGTGACCGTGAACTGGAAGCTGGCTTCCTTGTCGGCGGACCGGCTGCTGACCGATTCCAGCCGCGGCATGAAGCCCATGCGCTGCAACTCACGGGCCAACTTGCGGATGTCCACATTTTCGCGCAGCAGAATCAGCGAGTCGCCGACGACTTCCTTGATCGCCGGTTGAATGCGACGATTCGACCGCAATTCTTCGAGCAGAATGCGGTCGGCCACCCGAATATAGCCGCTGACAGCGGCCATATCCAATTCGCCGTGCTTATCGCTACACTCCTGGATCAAGTGGCGGACCGTTTCGGGCACCACTTGCTGCGCATGCTCCCCGAGGAATTGAACCACATCTTCGCCGCGCAGCCCCTTGTCCATTCCCTCGCGCAACGAATCGCGTGTGAGCACGAGCGTGGACATCACGTCCACGGCCTTGATGTCGCAAAACTCATTGAGGCGATAGAACGTGTGCAAGTCCAGGTCGGGCGGCGTGATCACTTCGAGATTCGGCTGGATGCTGAACTGTCGGGCTTCGCACAACAACGGCGGCAACAAGGCATCGTCTCGGCCTTGGAACAGTCGGCCCGGGTCGGTGTAGGGACCATCGAGAATGAACCGTCCCAGCGGGGTCAGCTGGAAGAGGAAAGGCCGATAGGGGCGCGGCGTACGTCGGCCCCTGCGCCACCGTCCCTCGCCCACGACAGGCGGCTGTTGGCCGATCACCGAAATGTCTTTAAGATCATAGTGGCCGAGCGAAACCAAACCCATCCAATAGAGCGTCTCGCCTACAGCGGACTCCAGAATGGCACGGTTGGACCGATTCCAGCGATCGTAGTTGGCCCCATCGCGTCGCGGAATGGTCAGCTCGACCTGCGGGCTGATGTTCTCGGCAAAGGCTTCGAACTGGATCCAGCCCGTCATGGGGATACTCGCAATGTTGTCGAGGACGAGCTTGCGCAACTCGGGGGCGTTGATCAGACCGGTCGGCGGCGTGTCGCTGTGCTTGGTGTCGCCGTCCACAAACTCCTCATTCCACAGACTGGTTTCGAGCCAGAATTGAAACAGGTTCTGGTAGCATTGCCGCGCGTCCGAGAGCCATCGCAGGAAGGTCTGGTTGAGCCGCCAGACATTGCCGACGGGCACCAAAAACTTTCGGCTGATCAAGAAGAGGGCAAGAAAGGCGGCGTATTTCGGCGTCTTGTGCGCGCTCAGAATCGGCACGATTTTCTTGAGATCGTTCTTGCCGATCCCGCCCGTCGAGAGTTTTCGCACGGCGTTGCGATTGATGTAGGCGGCAAAGATCACCATGTCGCGCAGCAGATTGTTGCTGTTGTCCAGAATGTGGTTCGGTTGCTGCGACCGCGAGATGTAGCTGATGGTGTCGAGTTCGCGCAGCGACCGGCGATCGGGACGATAGCCATGGTCAATGATATAATAGATGTCGCGCGGCACCATGAGCAGATTATTGTATTTGTTATCGCCGATCGCGGCCGTGAAGAGCAATCCGCTGTTGGAAAGCAGCGAGTTGACAAACTCCGCCTTACCGTGATCGTAGCGCTTCTGAAAACCGGTGTCGAGCAGGTCGCGATAGATACACACCCCACGGCGGTCGAGCAGGCTGCGAAGGGTCTCGCGCTCGGCAGGCGAAAGCCGCCCCACATGCTGGCGAAGTTTTTCGGGCTCGAGCAATTCGGCGCGAATGCAATAGATCAGATAGTCCTTCCGCTCCGATTCGATTTTCAGCCCCAGTCCGTATTGCGCGATCTGCTTCAGATGGCTGCCCGCCAATCCCTGGAGGAAATAGCCGAGATAGCCTTGCCAGTGAGCGGGCAGCGGAATGTAGCGAAGGTAAGGATCGGGAATGCCGACGAGCTTATCGGTAGTCCCTTCTTCGTCCAAGAGGTCGAGAAAAACGAATCCTATATCGGAAAGCCGTGCAGTCCGTTCCTTCATGCGCGCTTCCTCGCCGCGAAAGGCGCGCTCGAGCACCTCGGCGCGAGGCAAGTCGCCGCCATGAATCGTCAGAAAATAGACCAGGTCTTTCTCCTCGTCGGTCAGTTTCTCGAAGGCGGGCGTGAAGTACTGCGACATCTGGAGGCGCGGATAAAGATGCTCCAGCAGCCGTTCGCGTTGTTCGGCTTCCCCCAGCGTGGGATCGAGATCGGGCCGGTTGATTCCCCAAAACCCGAAAATCGCTTCGAGATGATCGAGCGCAAGGGTCCGCAGAATGCTTCTGAGTTTCATACTCCCCACACCTCCCATCTCCTCACACCGTGGCGTTGGCGGTGGTCAGCCCAGCCCCGGCCTGACTGCGACCCTGTTCGTCCCGCACGTCAATCACATAGCGATAGCCCTGCTCGGTGAGAAACAGCTGACGATTGGCGGCAAATTCCTGATCCTTGGTGTCCTTGGTGACCAACGAGTAAAAATGAGCCATCTTGCCTTCGGCCTTAGGCCGCAGGATACGGCCCAGCCGCTGCGCTTCTTCCTGGCGCGAGCCAAATGTGCCCGAAACCTGAATCGCCACGTTGGCATCCGGCAGGTCAATCGCGAAATTGGCCACCTTGGAAACGATCATGCATTTGAGCCGCCCCTCTTTGAAGTCGCCGTAGATGCGTTCCCGCTCGCGGGTCGGCGTTTTGCCGGTGATGATCGGAATGTCGCTTTGTCGCCCCTGCTGGAGAATCCGAGCGATCACGTGCAACTGTTCGAGATACTGGCCGATGACCAGAATGTTGTCGTTGCGGTGATACTCGATGAGTTCCTTGATGACTTCAATCTTCAGGGGATTTTCCGAGGCGATGCGAAATTTCGCCTTGGTATCGGCGACGGCATATTCCAACCGTTTGTCCTCGGGCAGGGGGATGCGGATTTCGACGCACTCGGCTTTGGCAATCCAGCCCTGTTTTTCGAGCACCTTCCACGGCACGTCGAATTTCTTGGGACCGATCAGACTGAATACGTCGTCCTCCTTGCCGTCTTCGCGCACCAGCGTGGCCGTCAGCCCCAGTCGTCGCTTGCCCTGGATTTCGGCGACCGCCCGAAAGACCGGCGCGGGCAACAAGTGGACCTCGTCATAGATGATCAGCCCCCATCGGCCATTGTTGAACAGGTCCAGGTGCTCGAAATCATCGTTGCGGCTCTTGCGATAGGTCAGAATCTGGTAGGTCGTCAGAACGATCGGCCGTTCGCGTTCCTTGACCTCGCCGCTATACTCGCCGATTTCGTCCAATGTGAGGTTCGTCTTGTCCAACAGTTCGTCGCGCCATTGCCGCAGGGCCGTGATGTTGGTTGAGAGAATCAGTGTGTGCTGCGAAATGCGACCCATGACGGCGATGCCGATGATCGTTTTGCCCGCTCCACAGGGCAGAACCAGCACGCCCGACCCACCTCGTGCGCTGCCACCCGCCCAAAAAACGTCGGCGGCGTCGCGTTGGTATTGCCGCAGATGGAACGGGCGTCCGGACAACGCCATGTCCCGCAGAGCGATCTCGATCGGCTCGCCTTCGACGTAGCCTGCCAGGTCCTCGACCGGCCAACCGATTTTGATTAGTGCCTGCTTGACGCGGCCTCTCATGCCGCGCTTGACCTCGATTCGTTCCTTGTCAATCACCCGCTCGAAATACCGGTCGAGGGCGCGGTTGGCCGACAGTTCCTTGACCAGCATCGGATCCTTGGCCACCAGGATCAAGGCCTCACCGTCCACGATCAATTTGAGTTGGCCATAGCGGGCGACATACTCTTTGACATCCTGGATGATGTTCTGCGGAATGTCATACTTGGTGTAAGTTTCCAGCGACCGGATGACTTCGTCTGCCGTCAGGCCGGCCGACGCCGCATTCCAAAGCGACAGGGGTGTGATCCGATAGGTGTGGATGTGCTCAGGGCTCTTGATCAGTTCGGCAAACTGAGCCAGAGCATCGCGCACGGCTTCGTAATTGGGTCGGTCCGTTTCGAGGAACACACTGCGGTCCGACTGAACGACCATTGGATTTTCAGGGTTATAGACCATTGGCAAACCATCTCTTGGAACCAAAAACGATCCAATATAAATCCTTTATTTTCAATTGCTTACGGCCTATTCAACCTTAATTAGGAGTCTAGTGCCGGAGCCCTCCCCGCACGTTGAGTTCAACCATTTTACCCGTTTGCATCCGGCGGCTGTCAACACAAAAAAGCTACCGAACTTTGGGAGATTGACAACCGGGAAACCGCTCGGTATGCAAGCATCGGTCTCACAAGAGACACGCCGGTCCGACCGGTGTTTTGCCTGTCTGGAGATGATGGGAACGTGATCAATGTCTCCAAACTCTACTGCGGCGAGGAAAGCGTATCGGATTGGCTGCGCTATGGCGAGAGCGCTGCTCCCGCCGCCGGCGGAGAACACAAGACAGGTTGCCAACCTGCCCTACACGCTTCCCAACGGCGTCCCGTCGTGGTCTGGAACTCGACCCGCGCGTGCAACCTTCGCTGTCTCCACTGCTATTCGGATTCCGACGCGCACGCGGACCGCAACGAACTGACAACCGACGAAGCGCGCGAGATGATCCGCGACCTTGCCCGGTTCGCCGTCCCCGCCGTTCTGTTTTCCGGCGGCGAGCCCCTGCTTCGACCCGACCTATTCGAGCTCGCCGATTTCGCGCGCAGCCTGGGTCTTCATTGCACCCTTTCGACCAACGGAACGCTGATCGGCGAGGAAGTCGCGCACCGCATCCATCGGGGCGGTTTTACGTATGTCGGAATCAGCCTCGATGGCATTGGCGAGGTAAATGACCATTTCCGCGGCCGCGCAGGTGCTTTTCGCGACGCCATGCGGGGTTTTCGCAACTGCGTCGCGGTCGGCCAGCGCGTCGGCCTGCGCATGACCCTGACGCGCCACAACGTCGGCAACCTGGGCAACATTTTCGACTTCATCGAGCGCGAGCAGATTGATCGCGCCTGCTTTTATCATCTGGCCTATTCGGGTCGTGGCAGCCACTTGCGCGCCGACGATCTTTCGGCCGACGAAACGCGCCGCGCCATGGACCTGATTCTCGACCGCACCGAGGACTTTCACCGCCGCGGCCTGCGCAAGGAAATCCTGACGGTGGACAACCACGTGGACGGCGTGTATCTCCATCTTCGGCTGCGCGAGAAGTCGCCCGAACGCGCCGAGGCGGTGATGGCCCGCCTGCGCTGGAACGGCGGCGGACTTTACAGCTCGGGCGTCGGGATCGGCGCGGTTGATTGGACAGGCAACGTCCACCCCGACCAATTCTGGTCGGACCACACATTTGGCAATGTGCGCAAACGACCGTTCAGCGAAATCTGGATGGACACCAGCGACCCGCTGATGCGCGGGCTGAAGGACCGGCGATCGCACATCGTCGGCCAATGCCGGCGCTGCCGTTATTTTGATGCGTGCGGTGGGGCGTTGCGGGTTCGCGCCGCGGCCGCCTTCGGCAATCCCTGGGCATGGGACCCGGGCTGCTATCTCACGGACGAGGAGATTGGCCTGACGGCGCAGGATGTCATCGCCCTGCGCGCGGCGGGCGACTATTTCGAACGCCCTTGAACCGATTTTGGTTTTCGATTTACGATTTTCGGTTACAAATCTCTGGGAATGTAGCCGCGCACGCGAGCGTGAATGGCCCGTGGGGTTTAGAATTGCGGATTCTGAATTCGCCAAGACGCCATAATCGTAAATCGAAAATGAGAAGCGCCCTGTGATGACAGAGATTCTTGATAGGACAGATCGGCGGATCCTCGACCTCATCCAGCGCAACTTCCCGCTGGTTTCGCGGCCATTCAATGTCATCGCGGAACGAGTGGCAACGACCGAAGACGATGTAATGGAACGCCTGGCGCGATTGAAACAGGCGGGCGTGGTCCGCGAAATCTGCGCCGTTTTCGACGCCGCGCGATTGGGCTATCGCTCGACGCTGGCGGCAATGGCCGTCGTCCCGGCGCGCATCGAGCAAGTCGCGGCCATCGTCAGCGCCCATCCCGGCGTTAGCCACAACTACGAGCGGACCCACCGGTTCAACCTATGGTTCACGCTCACCATCAGCGGCGATCGCTCGGTCGAGGAAGAGGTTGGCCGGTTGGCGCGCAAGGCCCGGGTGGACGACTTTCTGGTCTTGCCGGTGCTTCGCCGTTTCAAAATCGGCGTGGATTTTGATCTGGGAACCCGAGGCGAAGATGAGCAGTCAGTGGTCAGCCGTCAGCCGTCAGCCGTCAGCGATCAGCCATCAGCCATCAGCCATCAGGGATCGGATGACAGCAATCAGAAATCGCGAATCGGCAGCCCGAAATCGAAAATCCAAAATCGAAAATCTAGAATTGAAAAGTCCAGCTCGGTAACAGCGGCGCTCAGCCTGCCGGAAAAGGCCGTCATCCGCATCCTGCAGTACGACCTTCCCCTCGAACCGCGTGCTTTTGCACGACTGGCCGCCCGCATCTCAATGGCCGAAGACGAAGTGCTTTCGATCGCCGCGAATCTCCTGGCGACGAGCGTCATGCGCCGGATCGGTGCCATTCTCCGTCACCGGCAAGTCGGCTATTTGGCCAATGCAATGGTTTGCTGGATCATCCCAAGCAAGCGGATCGAACGGGCAGGCAAACGAGCGGCCCGCGAGCGTGCCGTGTCCCATTGCTACGAGCGCCCGACATTTCCGCCGCGCTGGCCCTACAACCTGATGACGATGATCCATGGCCGAAGCGAAGACGAGGTGCGCAAAGTCGTCCGGCGCCTCCACGCCGACCTCCGCCCAACCGATCACGCGATCCTCTTCTCGCTGCGCGAGTTCAAGAAGCAGCGCGTCCACTATTTTGAAGACAAGTAGATTCGTCGGTTTCTCCCCGATCTGTCAGACTAAGTACAGGCAAACACAAATGAGGGGCCAAAACGATCGGGTCATTTCGCACGGCTACCTGGATTCCAGCCACACGCCTGGCCCCTTGTTGGTTTCGCAGTTCGCTCAGTCCCCTCTTCAGGGGGCTCCTCGTTGCCCCCGACTTCAGGCGGGGGAATCTGGCCGGCCTCCCTCTGCTCCAACCCAGCATGCTTCAGCATGGCTTCTCGAACCGCTTGAGCACCGTTGGCGTCTTCCCCCACCCGTGACAGAGCGCTAAAGCTGTCGAGAAGTCACGCTGAAGCGCGCTCCCACGGGAATGGGCAGCGATCCCTCTCCACCGGCTCAAGCCGGTGGCAACGAGGAGCCCGCTGAAGCGGACTGAGAAGGGCAAGACAACAGTGCGGCATAAAC
>Ga0315277_10012786_pt1 | contig 10500 bp, 7 predicted proteins | sample YL17G05_15_MG_FD_203695 | JGI IMG/M metagenome (GOLD analysis project Ga0315277, IMG submission 203695) | Sediment microbial communities from Yellowstone Lake, YNP, Wyoming, USA - YL17G05_15 | ecosystem: Environmental > Aquatic > Freshwater > Lake > Sediment | place: USA: Wyoming | collected... | reverse complement strand
CGATGCATACATCGGTTTGCGATCGCGGAAAATATTTTGAGGGAGTTCCCTGAATTTGGGAATGGGATTCGGGGGGTGCGGGTGGGTGGAGGTGGGATCGATGGCCTAGGCCAGAGGCACCATAGATGATCATGCAGTCTTGTAGAGGCACGCCTCCGAGGCCTGCCTGCATGAACGGAGCTTTTCGTGGTAACTCGCGACGCGATCAAGGTAAGGGTACCTCTTCGTGTCCGGCTCCCCTTTTTTCGTTAAGTAGACCAAAAACTCGACGCCTCCGAACCCAATTTCGGGATCTGAAACGTCCACATTCAGGAGCCCGAGGTCCGCTATTTTTCTCAAGGCGCTTACGAATTCCTCCGGAGTATACGAGAATGTGTGAACGTCGAGATACGTGTTCTCCGTGGCAGCAATCACAGCAAATTCCATGGCCTTTTCGTCCGTGTAATAAGACCGAACAGACGCCTCCAAGGTCTTGTGAGGTTTTCCCATATCAAACGAATGGCTCAGATACTCAAAAACCTGTCTTGGAGAAGGGATGTATATGTCGCGCAGCCACGCGTCGATCAGATCTGCAACGTTAATTTTCGGACGGAACTGGTCGATCGAGGCGTTCTTGTGGGGCGCGATCAAGAGCAAGACGCCGCCCGGTTTGATGACCTCGAGGATATCGGCGACCCATTTGATTGTGTTCGCAGTGTGCTCCACGACGTTCGAGGAGACAGCATAGTCGAATCGCAGGCCACTGGGTGCGCTCTCCTTCAGGCTCTGGCCCGGTTTCCACACAAAGTCGATGGGGACCACGTCGTCCGGACCAGCGTAAGGCTGAAGCTTGGCTTTTTTTATGAGCTCGTGGTACGAGACGTGATCAGTATAGTACACTTCATGCTCGCTTTTGAGTGTAGATCTACTACACATCAGTGTAGTAGATGTTTTCATGTTCGCTTTTGAAAATCAGCGGGTTAAAGTACGGGGAGATTTCGAGTCCAACTTTGTCCAGTGGTAGACGCTGCGTGTACCAAGCGCGCTTTTCGGGAAAGTTGAGACCCCGCTCGGCCAGTCTTTTTGAGTCTCCTCGGAGCGCGCTTTTGAGGTGAAAGCCTCCGCGACGGGTTTGCCTTGGGTCACGGTAACTTTGCAAATTGTCACGCGCGCTCGCGAGAGAAACCTGAGGAGGGTTGTTTATGGAGGCGTTTTGCACGAGGCAAAAAAGAGTACTTTGGGCTCAGCGGGAAAAAAAGACGAACGCAGCAGAGAAGGAACTCGCACGTCCTTGCAGGAACTCGCATGTCCTCGCATGTCCCTAAGAATTTAATCGCGTCTGACGACTTTCTCTGGCCGATTCTCACCTGGCATGAAATGAGCATCAACGCCGCAAACGCGGCGAAAGACGCGCGATTCGAGATTTTGTGAGGCACTGCTGCCATCATTGCTTAGTTGAGGGCTTTCCCGACTCGTCGTTTGTTGATCCTGTAATGACGCTGTGTATGCTTCTATGAAGATGATCACAGAGGCGACGAAGCGTTGTCAAGCTCTGGGCAGATAAATGCAGCAGATGAAAGAAGAAGAAACGTCTCGAAGCAAAGTGAAGAAGACAGCATCGGCACAAGAAAAACAAAGAAAGAAATTTGCTTTTTTCTTATATTTTGCCGAGTCCTTTCACGAGGAAACAAAGTCATCCATATTTATCTCGTTTCTCATTTAAGCCAGAGGCTTTAACCCTTTCAGTCAAGACCCATTGCTTTAAAAAAATGTGAGCTCGAGATCGCTATCTTTGAATCTCTTTTGGTTTGATCTCCAATCAAATCCTTCTCTGTTGCGAGTCAGCTTTATTTGCCGACCTTTGCCGCATCCTGTGCCGTTGAACTTATTTTTGAAATACTCTTCACTGGTCCCTTTCTCTTAAATTCTGATCCCTCAGTGAGAACAATAATCAGCGACGTTGTAATGACATTCTTGAGATTAAAAAATCCTCCTGCTCAAAGTTTCGTTTCGAGAACAGTGCATGCACTCGCTTCGGATCGGTCGTGCTTGCCTTGGATGACAGCCTCGTGAACGTGTAACCGCACGCAGCAATGTCCCGCATCGTATTAGCCACGTCGGCTGCGACGATGCCCCTCTTCTCCCAGAAGCCACCACCGGGAGTCACTTCGACAATGACGTGCTCAATGCATTTTTCCTTGAAAAGTGGCATCGCACCAGAGAGGACGCGTTGTTCCAACCCTTCCGTGTCGATCTTCATCATAAAGATGCGCATCGAAGACGACGGCGGCAACACGCGGCTCAGAGGCACTACGGGCACGGAGACGTCGCCCTCCTCCAAGGTGCCCGTCTCTATCGCCGAGATCGGGAATCTCCCCGACTCGAACGAGCACGTGCTCATCGAGCTGGCTTGCACGAAATCCATGCGGTCGGACAGTCCCGCTGCTAGGACAACTCCGCGATCAGCAAAACCGTTGACGAGCAACGCGGCATTGACGACCTTGTTGCACCCGGGCTGAACGTCAAAAAACGCAGCGGCGCAGCCGTGCGAGATGGCGTTTAGGCCATAGAATCCCGTGTTGCTGCCAACGTCGAGAAAAAGGACATCAGCCTCACGGTTATTGTGATTTCTACAGCCTGCGCTGAGGATCTCTTCCATAGCAGCAGTCACGAGCTGCTCACCTCGTTTGGCACAGATCCAGTTGTCGACCATTCCCGTGTCTGCCACTAAGAAGTCACCCTTCCCACATCCGACGCGCTTGAAACCCCACGTATTGAGGAGGGTCGCGTCGTACGAGAGAGGAGATGCGAACTTGCTTGCGACCAAGCTGGCGAGCACAGAACTTGAGCTGCTTTTTGTGCTGTGCAGCGAGATCGTTGTCGGATAGCTTTGAGGTGCTGTGACGAGGGACACGGCTTCTTTCCGGTGGCTTGCTGAGCGCGAGGATGCTGCTGTGTTGCATGCCTGTTGCAGCAAAAGAAAAAAAAACAATGCCGCGCGGCAATAGGTGCGAGGGGCCGCAAGTGGAGAAGCTTTGTTCCGCATGCCCGAATTTACAGGCATATCGGAAGGAGATCGGAGGCTTGTTTTCAAACGCGACTTCACGGAGGCTTGTTTCCTTGTAAAGCTGCAGGAAAGGACTGGGGGAGCAAAGAGCAAAATGAAGGAAGCGAGAAAAGGAAGCGAGAACCCGTCAAAGGAAATAGGGAAAAAAACAGAGGCTATAAAACATATTTTGCCCCATGAGAATGGCATATTCATAGCAACCAGGCGAGTATCAAAAAGAAAGTTTTCATGGACAAAACACCAGAGCACGAATGCGTTCGCATCCTCACTATTGTATGGGAGCATTAAATGCAAGAAAGATATGGGCCACACATGGATGAAAGCGCGGCAACCGAGAGCCACTCGCAGTCGTGCTATTTTGTTCCTTTTTTTTGTTGCTGTCATAGTGGTATTGATATTGGTCCAGCACTGGGACTCAGTTCCGGTCCACTTTCCTCCTACATCACATCTATCGCCTTCTGACTTCCTCGTTCCGTCCAAAGTGTCTGATTTTGTCCTCGATGACCTGCCATGGTCACGATTTCGCGCCGTCACGGTCCTTCACAAGCCGTGTTCGACGCTTGGATACACCCTTAGCAATTTTGCGGGGAACCTCGGGCCAGAATGGTCGCTCTTAATACTGCACAACGCGTTTTTGACCTCATCAATCAAGTCCAACAAGATAGTGCAGATGCTCAAGAGAGGTGGGGGGACACATCAGGAGCAGGAGGATCCGCAACTGCGCCCGCAGCAGAAGCTTCCGCGGCTGTTTTTGAACCCGCAGCGACAGCGGCGACAAAAAATGAGGCAGCGGTTGCAGCTCAAGCAACGGTACCAACAGCAGCAGCAGCAGCAGCAGGAAGCACAACGACGGCAACAGCGACTCTACACAACTTCTCTTGAGGCGAATGGGTTTCCGAGACTTTCAAGCGCCAATTCCTCGTCCTACTCAAAACTCCTGGCTTCCAGACGATTCTGGACCTCCATGCGCGCTCAGCACGTGCTCATATTTCAAATGGACAGCGTTCTCTGCTCCATGTCTCCCTGGCGTGCCGAGGACTTTCTGCAGTACGACTTTGTCGGCGCTCCTTGGATAGACAGGTGGTACGGCATGGACATCGGCAACGGCGGGCTCTCTCTGCGCAAGGTTTCGACCATGATCAAAATCACGGAGACCTTTAAGTTCAACGAGACGGAGAACGAAGACATTTTTTTTGCGAGAGGTATTTACAAGCTCAGGGACGCGGATCAGAGTTCTGTGCAAATCCCACCGGTGCACGTAGCTGTCAAGTTCTCGTACGAAGCAGGTGAATTACCCAGATTGGCTTCTTTCGGCGTGCACAAGACCCCGTTTCTAAGCGTGGACGAATTGAGCATAATTAAAACATGCCCCGAGGCAATGCTAGGCGTTTGGAAGAGCTGCAGAGTGCCCGAGCTCTCGAGAGAACAAACATATGGTCCTATGGCTGACTTTTCAGAAAGCGGATCTGAAAGCGGATCTGACAGATTTCTCGCTGCAAACTTCCTGCTTGATGCGCAGTCAAGTGAAGGAATAATGTTGTATAAAAGTCTACCCGAAACCTCCGAAAAAACAATAACGCAGCGACCCCTGTAACGATATATATTGCTGACGCATGAAATGCGTCTTCTTTACCAAACATTTATTCGTCCCCTCTATGCAAGAAAGGGTTTCTCTTTCTTTCACGAAAGAGCGACTATCCTCTAGACATTACGTACTGCTACATACGCTGAACAAGGGAATACGCAGAACTGGGAAAATCCATGCTGTTGCGACGCTTGAAAGATCACGCATAGATATGCACAAGCTTCGTCTCTTTGTATATATATGTTTTTTTTCAAGGCGGCAAAGAAGGAAGTCCAAGGCGCCTGCCGGCTCTGTCCAGCGCGAGATGTAGCAGCCCTGCAAAACCACCTCCGCTGGGGAGGACTGCAAGATGCAGCGGGTGGAACCACGTCTGCACATCCGTGTTAGATAGCAGCGCCATGGCCTCTTTCTCTCCAATGACAACGAGTGATGTCCCTGGGCTCTGAAAGAAGCTCACATACGTGGTGCTGCCATGCTCCGAGACGACAACCGTCGCTGCAGATATTGCTCGCATCTGCTTTCGGATGCTCATCTTTGCCGGAGTGATGCAACTGACCTTGACAATTTCTCTGTCCCCGGGCTCGGGATTTGCGTTCTTTGTGGCAGGATTGAGCGCTCTCTTTGTCAAATCGCAGACGTCGAGTCCAAGAGACGGGGTCATAAGTTGCAACTTATTTAGGACAACGACGTGATGCTTTTCCCTCGAGGGCTGCAAAACCGGCAACGCCAGCTTCTGAAGGACGCGTTGGCGGAGCTTTCGAATGGAAACTCCACGGTGTGGAAACATAGAGCCCACAGAAAGCGCGTGGGAATGACCAACCACGAGTTCACGGAAGCACACGTCCTTGTGCGGCGGGAACATGGGAGGATGGTCGAACGCGAGGGGTAACCATGCGCGTATCTTTTCCTCACAAAGGTCGTTTGCGGTCTTTCCCTTCGTTCCTGGGACAATGTGATGGATCCCGCCCTTGCGCATGTGGGCGTGAACTTCCTGGTCGGTGAAGGTCGTGCAGTTGTTCAGAAAGACGGGCTGTAGCTTGTGCAAGGAATCGCCGAACATGTCTGCTGCTGCATAGGAAGAGATGACCGTATCGAGGAGCAAATGTGCATAGTTTGATGGATCGGACATTCGATCCAAAAGATGCACTTTGTCTTCTGACATGAACTCGAGAGTCTCCGGGCGAGGTTCGTGTCGTACATCTGTTCGCTCGGGCACACACGTGCAGTCCAATGGAAGGTAGCCGGCGCAAGCTGGACCGCCACCCGGGAAAGTCTCCATCCGGGTTGTAGGAGGCGCACGCGATTCCACGAAAGGGTCAACGTAATATGTCAACAACCCGTCGACGATGCAGACGTCTCGAAGCTTGCAGACTCTGATGTGCACATCCGTTGCATCGTGATATCCTCGGCACTGGTCCACGCTCTGGACATCGAAGTCAAAAGCTTGCGATCCCGAAGCCGTGCACTCAAAAGACGAATACGAATCAAGGCGGGCGCGTTGGCGCACGGGGGCGGCATCGGAACTAGAGGAGGAAAAGGAGGTGGTGGTGGAGGAGACGGTGGGAGACGCGCGATTCGGCCTTTTAATCAAGGATTTATCACGCTGCACGTCGTCCAAAGTCGGGGAACATTCCACTGCTAAGAGACCCAGGGCAATGGGACCCAAAACAAAGCAGCAGCAGCACAGCAGCGAAAGAAAGCACGCCTTTTGGACCCCATATGTGGCCTTAGAGGAACAACGCTGCATGAGGAGGAGTGACGTATGTAAGATAAAACCGGGTGGCTCCGAGGCACAGAAAAGACGCCAATGTTCCGTTTGTATAACTTTGTGTTCGTCAAGCGCAAGAGAATCAGCCAAATGGTGATCTTCTTTTGATATGCAACAGAGAGCACAGAACTTACACACGCCCGGATTTTCTTCTTTTTTGCCAGCGTCATGCGGCACACGCAATTTTTTTTTACACGTTATACAAGCCAAGGTTTTGCACAACTTTTTGCCTCCAGCTGAAGCTGCGCCGCCTCGCAGTGATTCAGCCACTGTGAAGTCGTCCGACGCTGCGACTCAAATGTTTCGTCCGAACTCTCATCGCATGAGCAATTGCCTCTCCTAGCCCGGTGCCGTCCCCGAGGCGAACGAACAGGGGGACGATGTGCGTCATGTACAGCATGTGCTGGTCTTCCTTCCAAAGAGGACTGCTCTCGCCATCTCCCCGTCCGAGCACGACACTCACGGTGAAATCTCGAGACCACACCGCCGCCAGCGACGTGGTGCCGTCCTCGGAAACGAAAATATCCGCTTCCTGCATCCATCGCAATTCTTCTGAAAACGACATCGATGCGGGCGTGATACAGCTGACGAGTACACTGTTCGTTTCCTGAATCTGGTGCGGGTGCAAATGCCGCTGCTCCTGCCGCTGCTCCTGCCGCTGCTGCACGAGCTCTTGGACGACGGTGCAAACATTTTCCCACGCACCAGCCGTGAACCCTGCTCCGCGCTCAGCAACGACTATGTGAACTACCTCAGGAGACGTCAACTCAATGTAACCTTTTGTACTTTGGGTCGGTTCTTGCTGAAATAAGGGAGCGTCGGGAAAAAGAGTAGATCGCTTTGGAGTTTCCGTCGTCGCCCCCCTAGAGGCAAAGACGGAAGAAGAAGAAGACGCGACGACAGTGCTGCTGCCACTCGAGTCAGCGAGCCTCTTTACCAATGATTTGCGGTGGCGCTCGTTAAACCGCGACGAGGGATGCAGTCGAAGGGCGTGCTCGCGTAGACGACGCACGTGCCCACCGAGATCCAACTTCAGGGATTGGATCGAAAATGCCGAGTTCTGTCCCACCAGCATGCGTCGAAAGCACGTCGTCGCATTTGCTGCAGAAACGCCTTTTTGGGAGGCGGCAAACTTCTGGGGTAGCACTAGGAGCGGGTGTGCGAAGAAAGCGTCTGTCATGGACGAGACCAGCGAGAGACAAGCAAGCTGCCGCGTGAGAGACTCACCCATGCCGTTGCCACCGTCGCCGCTGCCGTTGCCGCTTTCGTCTCTTTTCGTCTTAACGCCTTCCACATAAGGAGTCTTGACTCCGCCTAGAAGAGCGCAGTCGGAATAGGCAGTAGGGACGACGGAACGCCACTCGTCTGTCAGCCCGAACGCGTCCAGGGCAATCCATGTAGGCAAAAGGTTGTCAAAGAGGTAATGGCCAATATTGTCCTCCCACGAAAAGTCAAAGAGCGTGTGTATCAAGTCTCCATCTTGTCTGATTCGCCCTAGTCCTTTTGTCGTCCCTTGGTAGCGCTCTACCTCACCTGAACGTTGCTCTCGCTGGTTTTTCTCGTCCTTTTCCTCGGAGAAAAACGACGCTCCGGGTGGGAGGAAGCCTCTGTGTATCTCAGGAGTCCAAAGCGGACCTAAGTAGCCCAGTTTGACGAGGCCGCCTCCATCTGATGCCAGAGATCGCAGGCCGTACGTGCTTTCAGCTGGAGGAGGTTTCAGGTCAGAGTCAGAGCCCTTGGCGTCGGCACCTTCCACCCCCTCGAAGTAATGCAATGCCCCCGCCTGCCAGCACACGTTTTCAAGGTAGCAAACGCGAAACTGCGCTTTGCCCGTCGTGCTCGGAAACCCGAACTTGTGCGGAAGGTCCTGGAGCTTTGCCCCACTCCAGGCCTGGTTGCCACCTGTGCATACGTGTGCACTGGAAATGAGATCGTACGGAGGTGGAACCGAGGAAGAAGAGGACAAATCAGGTAACGCAGAAGAAGCCCGGAACGGCTTTTCTCTAAACCGCTTTCGGGTTTGCTGTTCGGACGACTCCTTCATAGGCACTCGCTGCTGCCGCTTGTCGTTTGAGATTTGAGAGGAGGCGCGGGAGGCGCGGGAGGCGCGGGAGGCGCGGTGGCTCATACCGGGCAGCTGTTCTCTGGAGCTCCTCTCGCTGAGGGACTTCGCGCCAGAGATCGGAGTCCAGAGAGCAGCGACTGCGTGTTGCAAACAAAACAGTGTGAAGACTTTAGTCTTGATCATCTTGTTGCAGAACAAGAAATCAAGCCTTATTGTAGGAGGACGCCCCGATACGTGATGATCGTGGGATGATCGTGCGTGCAAGTTCGCTGAAAGAAACGCTCCTTGTTCGTCAAGTGACAGAGCCGTTGCGCTCTGCATTCTTTTCCGCTTTCTTTTGCCATTTATAAAACGGATTTCTTTGCCGCACTGAGCCAGTTTCCGCAAAACAGCTTCTTTAAAGCGGTTTCCAATCCATCGCTGCTTTTGATCGGCCGTGACTCGATAATCTTTCTCCCCGACACTACTCATCTTGTTTATTACTATGCGTATCTGTAACTAGAAAGGCAGCTTCAAGAGTTGTTCGTGCGTTTGTCTCGTTCAGTCTCTCTCTCCTTTTGATTATAATTGTTCTCTCTTTTCTCTTTTTTTCGCCACTCTCTCTCTCTCTCTCCTTGCTAACTCTCTCACCCTTTCTTTCTCAACTCACGAAGCGCCTCTTTGTCAACTCTCTAGCTTTCTCTCTTTCTCGCTAGCCTCGTGACGCGAAGTTAACTGAGGCCGAAGGGGGAGCGCGCTGCTGGTCTGCCTTTCCAGGTCCCGCGAGACTCACTTGCGCGAAAGCGGTTGCCGCAGGCTCAGAGCCAGCAGTCGCAAAGATAGCCGACCCGTCGCCGCCCGCTTGCTTCTCGCGGTACCACTCGACCGTTCTCTTGATGCCCTCGAGCAAGTCCAGATCCTTGTTCTCCGGGCACAGCGCGCGGTAGCGAGACGTGTCTGCTGTGCGACGCAAGGGACCGTCCACGGCGCCCTCTTCGAAAGAAAGGCCGCCGCGGTACCCGGTTGCCTCGCAGACGAGCTCTGCCGTGCGGCGGACGGACACTTCTCTCCCTGCGACGATGAGCGGGTCGAACTCGTCGTAGTTGTTCAAAGCCCACAAGCAGGCGCGAGCAAGGTCGCGGGCGTGCTGAACCTGGCGAAGGGGATTGCCAGTGCCCATGACCTTGAGGGGGAGGTCACTGGTGCCCTCGGAGCGCGCCTTCTCGGCCCGCGCGATGAGGGCATTGACCAAGGGCGCCGTGCTCGGGTTGAAGTCTCCGTACTGGCCATAAAAGTTCCCAGGGAGCACGCTCGTGAAGGCATCGCCGTGCTGCATGCGGTACCACTGCGCGAGCTGCGCCAGCGCCTTTTTCGCGGCCGCATAAGACTCAGCCGCGGCGTGGTGGCGGCCGCCGTACAGGCGGTCAGCCTCGGCGGTCATGGGGTACTCGCAGTCTCGCGGGAACATGACGGTAGACAGAATAGATACGACCTTGATGCGCGCACCGACGTGCGCCTGCACCTCATGGGAAGCGCGCAGGACGTTGTCATTCATGGCGACGTTGCCCAGCCAAAAGTCCACGAGGCGCGAGTTCATGCCATGGAGCGAGTCCCTCATTCCCGCGCAGTGGAGCACGTGCGTGGGCTGGAAGCGGGCAAACATGCGGTCGACGTCGAGTTTCGAGCGCAAGTCGCCGTCGTGGCGTGCAACATACACGCCGTCGCAGTCGGAGTAGTCCGGATCCTGGGCCAGCACGTCCTTGACGTGGCGGCCCAACATCCCTCCGGCGCCAGTAACCAGGACGCACTTGCGAGGCCTGAAGTCGAACGAGGAAAGGACGCTCGCGATTGCTTTGATGACGTCCTGGGAGACGACTGCGTGGCGAGGACCACGAATCACCAGGGCGCGCGAGGACAGAGCGATGGCGGCAGGGCAATCGTCAAAGCGGCAGGGGCATCCTCGCAGGCGCGGCATCGCTTCCGCGACAAAAGGCGAGTCGAAAAGGGGACGAACGGAAACGATATCAGACGCAGGAGCACGGTCACAGGCTTGGGCT
>Ga0315277_10012782_pt1 | contig 10502 bp, 10 predicted proteins | sample YL17G05_15_MG_FD_203695 | JGI IMG/M metagenome (GOLD analysis project Ga0315277, IMG submission 203695) | Sediment microbial communities from Yellowstone Lake, YNP, Wyoming, USA - YL17G05_15 | ecosystem: Environmental > Aquatic > Freshwater > Lake > Sediment | place: USA: Wyoming | collected... | reverse complement strand
CGGGAGGTGGGGATCGTGGCAGAAGCCCTCACCGCTAACCGGTGGCGCGGCGGCCTGAACAACACGCTCTTCACCGCCATCCTCGGCGCCATCCTGGTGATGTTCCTGGCCGCCTCCGCCATCGTGCTGCTGGGCAACGTCTGGTACCTGGCAAGGGGAACGGCGGAAGGGCGAGGCAGCGGCTGGGCGCTGTTCATCTCCAGCCTGCGCGATCCCGGGAATCACTTCTCCATCAAGCTCAGCATGGTGATGGCGTTCGTCACCACCGCCATCTCGATGCTCGTCGCCATTCCCTCCGCCTACATGCTCTCCCGTCACCGGCTGCCAGGCCACACCGTCTTGGACACCCTGCTGGACCTGCCTATAGTGATGCCCCCTCCAGTGATGGGGATCAGCCTGCTGATCCTCTTCCAGACCGGCCTGGGTCCGGTGATCAACGGGCTCACGCCGGACTGGTTTGTGGAAGGTCTGAACAGGTTTCTTTCGTTCGTGCTCTCTCACCCGATCAGCGATACGCGGGACTGGGTGTACACCACCAGAGGGATCGTCCTCGCTCAGTTCTTCATTGCCTGTTCGTTCGGCATCCGGGCGGTGAAGGCGGTGTTCGACATCACGGGCTCGCGGCACGAGGAGGTGGCGCGCACCCTGGGATGCACCAAGTGCCAGGCCTTCTTCAAGGTGGTGCTGCCCATGGCGAGCAGCGGGATTGTGGCCGGCGGGGTGATGACCTGGGCGCGCGGCATGGCGGAGTTCGGCCCGATCCTGTTCTTCTGCGGCGCCACCCAGGGCAAGACGGATGTGATGCCTGTGGCGATGTTCCTCAGCTTCTCCTCCGGCCGGATCGAGCAGTCCATCGCTCTGGTGCTAATCATGCTCTCCATCTCCGTGGTCACCCTCCTCGCCTTCAAGCGGCTGGGAGGCAGAGGCTATCTATGGTGAGACGGCGCCATTCCGCGGCGGACACTTCCGTGTGGCCATCGGTGGGCCGGCGCTGCCGGCCCGTACTTCAGGTGCACTGCATCGTGAAAGGAGCTTCAGATGCGTACCCTGACGTTCGCCTGTCTCACCCTGACCGCGCTCGCGGTCACCCTATGCGGGAGGCCGGCGCGGGCCGCGGGCACACTCACCGTGGTTGCCGCCTCCTCCCTCACCGAGGGCCTCCAAGACATGAAGCCGGTGTTCGAGAAGGCCCATCCTGGCGTCGAGCTGCGCCTCAGCTTTGCGAGCAGCTCCCAGTGCCGCATGCAGATCGAGCAAGGCGCGCCCGCGGACGTCTTCCTCTCCGCCGACACCGAGAACATGGACCCGCTGGTAAAGGCGAAGCTGGTGGACAAGCCGGTCATCTTCGCCCACAACACGCTCATCATCATCGTGCCCAAGGACAACCCCGCCGGCATCAAGTCCCCAGGCGATCTGACGAAGCCAGGCGTGAAGCTGATCACCTGCGCTCCCAAGGTGCCGATTGGCAACTACACCCGGCAGGTGATTGACAAGATGGATGCCTCGGGCGAGTTCGGCCCCGACTTCAAGGAGCGGGTGCTGGCGAACATCGTATCGGAGGAGCCCAACGTGAAGGGCATTGTAGGGAAGGTCACCCTGGGCGAGGCCGACGCTGCCTTCTGCTATGTCTCCGACGTAACGCCGCCCGTCAAGGCCCGAGTCCAAACCATCGAGATACCGGAGAAGATGAACGCGATCGCAGACTACCCGATGGCGGTCATCTCTGCTACCGCAGACCGCGAGCTGGCGCAGGCTTTCATCGAGTTTGTGCTCTCCCGCGAGGGACAGAGGATACTCAAGAACCGCGGCTTCATCCCCGCTCGCCCTGAGAAGCCCTCTCGTACCCCGACCATGCGACCCAAGGCGAAGTAGCGGAGGAAACCGTGGCATCGCTGAGATGAGGAGAAGCGCCTTCGCACTACTCCTGCTTCTGAGCCTGCCGGCGCTGGCGCTGATCACGCTGCCGCTGGTAGGCCTCTGCTCGTGCATGCGGATCGGCAGCCTGGGCGCGTGCGTATGTTGTCGGGAGGCCAGCAGCGCTCTCACCCTCAGCCTGATCACGTCAGGCATTGCCGCGGCGGTGATCACGCTGATCGGGACCCCGTTCGCGTATTGGCTAGCCTACTGTGACTTCCGGGGCAAGAAGGTGGTCGAGACGCTGGTTGACCTCCCGATTGTGCTTCCGCCGGCGGTCGCAGGTGTCGCTTTGCTGTTCACTCTCGGGGCGAGGGGGTTGCTGGGCCAGTACCTGGCAGTTGCCCATATCAGGTTGCCCTTCACCACCGCCGCCGTGGTGCTGGCCCAGATGTTCGTCGCCGGTCCGTTCTACTTCCGTCAGGCACGCATCGGATTCCAGGGTGTGCCCCAGCCGCTGTTGCTGGCCTCACGCACGCTGGGGGCATCCGCCTTTCGCGCTTTCCGCCAGGTTATTCTCCCCCTCGCGTCGCCGGCGCTGATCGCGGGTCTGATCATGGCCTGGGCGCGTGCGGTGGGGGAGTTCGGCGCCACTCTGGTGTTCGCCGGCAGCTTGCAGGGCGTCACCCGCACCATGCCTCTCGCCATCTACAACAGCATGGACGCAGACCCCACCCATGCCACCGCGGTGGTGCTATCCGTAGCTCTGGTCACCATCTGCTTTCTCGTCATCATCATCACCCGCGCCGTGCTCACCAGGGCGGCGGGGCTGCAGGAAACCTCCCGGGCCTGATCCCGTGGGGCAAGCGTGCGTGCCCGGCTGCGCGCCAGCAGGGGCGCAGCCGGGCCCGCGGAATAGGAAACCACTGCGGCCACTTCTGATCGGCGGCCACGCAGCCTGAGTGATCGAGGAAGGAAAGCCATGAAGATCGCGTTTGTCGGCGCCGGCAGCCTCGGCTTCACCCGCACCCTGGTGATTGACATGCTCTCCTGGGAGGACATGCAGGATGCCACGCTCTCCCTGATTGACGTGGACGAGACGCGGCTCGACTATGCCCGCCGCGCGGTGAACCGGATCGTGGAGGTGGGCAAGTACCCGGCGAAGGTGGAGGCCACCCTCGACCGCGCCGAGGGCCTGAGGGATGCCGACATCGTGGTCGTCACCATCCTCGCCCACGGCGTGGATGGCTTTCGGCCGGAGATCGAGATCCCCATGAAGTACGGGGTGGACTTCAATGTGGGGGACTCGCACGGCACGCCGGCGGTGTTCCGCGCCCTGCGCACCATCCCGATGATGCTCGACATCGCCCGGGACATGGAGCGCTACGCGCCCAACGCCTACATGCTCAACTACACCAACCCCATGTCCATGCTCTGCCGAGCGCTCCATCGCGCCACTAACGTGCGCCTGGTCGGTCTCTGCCACAGCGTGCAGGGGCTGGGCGGGATGCTGGGCTCCTGGATCGGAGCCCCGGAGAAGGAGATCGTGTGCGAGTGCTCCGGCATCAACCACCAGGCGTGGGCGCTGCGGTTCGAGTGGAATGGCAAGGACGCCTATCCGCTGCTGCGGCAGGCGGTGGAGAAGCCGGAGATCTGGCGCAAGGATGTGATCCGCATCGAGATGTTCAAGGCGCTGGGCTATTACGTGACCGAATCGAGCGGCCACAACTCCGAGTACAACTGGTGGTTCCGCAAGCGGCCGGACCTGATCGAGAAGTACGTGACCCCGGGCGAGTGCTGGAACCCCGGCCGGCACGCCGCCATCCTGAAGGGATACGACAACCGCGAGCGGGCGGGCAAGTGGAAGAAGGACATGGAGGACTATGCGGAGGGGCGGGTGGAGATCAAGCTGGGCCGCTCCCACGAGTACGCCTCCAGCATTGTCCGCGGTCTGATGTTCGGGGAGACGTTCAAGTTCAATGCCACCGTCCCCAACACCGGGCTGATCCCCAATCTGCCCGATCGCTGCGCGGTGGAGGTGCCGGTGGTCGCCGACAGGTTCGGCTTCGAGGGCATCTACATGGGGCCGCTGCCTCTCCAGCTCGTCGCCCTCAACCACGTCACGGTGATGGGGATCGAGCTGGCGGTGGAGGCGGCGCTGAGCGGCGACCCGGTGGCCGCCTACCACGCCTGCTGCTACGACCCCGTCGCCGCCTCCGTCCTCTCCCTCGCCGAGACCAAGGAGATGGTGGACGAGCTGTTCAAGGTGCAGGCGCCGCTGCTGCCGCAGTTCAAGCATGTGACGTGATGACGTGAAAGCGGTGGACATGTCCGCCTTCCCACTTCGCTCGCCTGCGGCGAGCTTCGCAGGACAAGCCGGCGGAGCATACCCGCCCTACAGTACGGCCGCGCCGGTCGCCTTGACACACCCCAGCCCCGGCCATATACTCGCGGCGGTGTGTGCGCCGCCTCTACCCACGCCGGCCGAGCTTGCCCCTCGGGGACCCTGATGGAACCCTTCGGGGTCCTGAACGGGGCATGCACGGGAGCAGGCTATGGCGACGGTGCGGTGTCCGAAATGCGGGGCGATCAACGCGGACGGCCGTCGCCGTCTGGCCCGCTGTGGCAAGTGCCGGGAATGGCTGGGGAGATGCCGATACTGCAAGCACTACGACCCAAGGCTGTCCGACTGCACCAGCCTCTCTCGCCGGACGGACGACCACGTCCTCGACGCCGACGATGTCCTGAACTGCCCGGACTTCTCCTCCACTCTCGCCGCCGGGGCGGAGGCGGGGGCGGCCCGCCGGCCCAGATCCGGGGCTCTGTGGCTGGTTGGGGTAGCCCTGCTGGTCGCTGCCATAGCGGTGTCGGTGCTGCGCCGACCGGCCGGGGAGCCTGCACCGGGGCCGCTGCGGGTGGCGGTGGAGTCACCCTCCTCCGTCATGAAGGACGAGGGCCTGGACATCACCGTGCTGGTGGCCAACCGAAGCGAGCAGCCGGCGCGGGATGTGAAGGTGATCATCTCGGGCAGGAGCGTCGCCTCCCTGGTCTGTCAGTACGTGAGCCCGGAGGAGGCCTTCCTGGAGGCCACTCCCAAGGTGGTCACCGCGGCCCTGGGCGACATGGATGCGAGCGCCATCCAGTCGGTTGCGTTTCGCTTCCTTCCCAACCGGGCAGGCAACGTGGCGCTGACTGTGCTCGTCACCGCGGCCAACCTCGACACGCCCAACAGGACCCCCGTCGAGTGCGAAGTGCTGCCGTAGTGCTCGGTTAACCAAGAAATGATCTCACCGCAAAGGCGCAAAGAACGCAAAGAGCACCTTTCTTGCCCGCCCGCCAGAGGCGGGCAGGCCTGCGGCGGGGAAGCATACCGTGCCCCTACAAGACGAGGCCGACCGTGACCGCCAGCCGGATTGACCTCCACGTCCACAGCACTGTTTCCGATGGCACGCTCGCGCCCGCCGAGGTGGTGGCGGAAGCGGCGGCGCGGGGAGTCCGGCTCCTCTCCATCGCGGACCACGACACCACCGACGGCCTGCAAGAGGCGGTGGAAGCATCCCACGCCACCGCCGTCGTTTTCGTGCCAGGCGTGGAGCTGAGCGTCGGCTCGCAGACCCAGGAGGTTCACGTGCTGGGCTACTTCATCAACCCCGCTGACGCCGGCTCGCAAGGGGCTTTGGCCTGGCTGCGGCGGGCGCGCGATGACCGCAACGCGGGGATCGTGGACCGGCTCCGCGCCCTGGGATTGGTGGTGGATCCGGAGCGAGTGCAGCAGATCGCCGGAGCCGGGTCGGTCGGCCGCCCGCACATCGCGGCGGCGATGGTCGAGGCGGGGCACGTGTCATCGGTTCAGCAAGCTTTCCATAGCTATCTGGCAAGAGGAAAGCCTGCTTATGTAGCCAGGAAGCGCCTCTCGCCGCAGGAGGGCTGCGAGATGATCGGCGCCGCCGGCGGGCTGCCCGTCCTCGCCCACCCCGCCAAGATCGGCTCGCGGGCACTCCTGGAGGAGCTGCTGGCTGCGGGGATCGTGGGCCTGGAGGTCTACCATTGCGACCACGATGAGAGGGACAACGAGGAGCTGCTGGCCCTGGCGAGAGAGCGCTCGCTCTTGGTCACCGGCGGAACCGACTCTCACGGCCCGCGCAGCGGGAGGCCCACGCCGATAGGCGGAGTGGTGGTGCCCGACTGGGTGGAAGAGGAACTGCTGGCCCAGGCGCCGGCATGGTGGGTGGGGCAGCGATGAGCGACCTCCTGCAGCAGACCGTGCTGGCGCTGGAGCGCACTCATGTGCCGCCGGGGCTGGTGGTGGTGATCGTCTCCGCGCTTCCCATCTTCGAGATCCGCGGTGGTGTGCTGGTCGGCCTGCTGGTGTTCCACTTGCCCCCGCTCGAGACTCTGGGACTGGGCATCATCGGCAACGTCATCACCGTCACGCCGCTGCTGTATATCATCGAGCCGCTTTCGAAGTGGCTGTATGGCAACCGCTGGGCGGATGGCGTCTTCCACTGGCTGTTCGCGAGGGCGAAGAAGCACACCGGGAGGGTGAACCGGTGGGGCCCGCTGGGCCTGGTTGTCTTCACTGCCATTCCGCTGGCCGGCAACGGGGCGATGACAGCGGCGCTGGTGGCGATCCTGCTGGGCATGCGCAAGCGCCGCGCGGTGGCCGCGCTCTACGCGGGGATCGTGGTGTCCGGGATCGTGATCGTGCTGCTGACCGAGGGAGTGAGGGCGGGCCTGGGCGGGCTGGCCGGGCGGTGAGGGCTCAGCCCAACACTTGCTTCGTGGTCTTGAAGTGCACCTTCGCCACCTGGCGGAGCAGTTGCTCTCCCCCCTTCGCCACCACCGCCCGCGCCGCGGGCACCACGTGGGTGGCGCCGCGGGGCAGCTCGATCCCCGCCTCCGCTGACAGCTTCTCCATCGCTCGCAGGAAGGCCGCCCTCGCCAGCACGGAGGCGGCGGCCACCGCCGGGTCGGCCTCCGCTTTGGTCTGCTGCACCAGCGTGATGCCGCGGCCCCGGTGCATGAGGGAGTCTTGCAGGTAGCTCTCGTCCCCGAACTGATCGGCGAGGGCGAGGTCGCACTCCACCCGGCCCAGCACGTTCTCAATCGCCCGGGCGTGCCCCCAGGCGAGCAAGCGGTTGAGGTTGCGCATCTTCGCCAGCAGCTCGTTGTAGCGGGCGGGGGAGATCACCACCACCTCGAAGGCCGGGCAGATCTGCTTCACCGCCTCCTCAAGCCGCCACACCCGGCCCGCGGAGACCTGCTTGGCGTCCCGCACGCCGGCCTGGGGGAGGCGAGTGAGGGCCAGCTCATCGGCGAAGGCGGCGGCCACCACCAAAGGCCCGAAGTAGTCGCCCTTGCCGGCCTCGTCGCTGCCGATGTGAGGGTGGATGGAGAGCTGGGGATCGCTCATGGGTGTGGGCGAGGCTTCCGGCGAGATGCCCCGAGCGGTCTCTAGGCCGCCGAGGGGACTCCGCCGGCTGGTTCCCGGTGAATGGGCCGCTTGTAGTTCGGGCACTGCACGTTACCGCAGACCGCGTCCTTGCTCTTCGGTACCGGCATGCCGCACACCGGGCAGACATCGAAGTAGGCGTCGTTGGGATAGAGGTAGGGAGGAATCCCTCGCTGGAAGCGTGCGGTGTTCTCCTCTACGATGACGCGGCGGTGGGTCTGCGGGTCGTTCCAGTGGGTGCGCCAGAAGTTGGTGTCCCTGGTCACCAGGTGCTGGTGCTTGGGATCGTCTCTATGCCGCGCCCTGGCATAGGCCAGCCCGCGGAGGATGCCGTCCCGATCCAGCAGGTGCTCGTAGGCCCGGTAGTAGAGGCGGGAGACGTAGGCGGGCGCTCCCTTGAGCTGGTCGGCGGCGTAGAACCACTCCGCCGCGCGGGCAAGCTCGTGGGCGCGGTCGAAGCAAGTCCACCCGAGCTCCCACTTCATCCTCCAGGAGTCCGGATTCGCCTCTACCGCCCGCTCCAGGATCTCGATGCCCTTCTGCAGCCAGTAGTTTTTGTCCAGTGCCGTGTTCGACTCGGCGTGGAGGTTGTAGGCGCAGTGCCACCCGTACACCTGCCACGCCAGCTCGAACTTGGGGTCGAGCTCAACGACGGCGTTCAGCAGCGGCACCATCGCCCACCACGAGCCTCCCTCCCACACCTGGTCAACCTTCAGCCAGACCAGGTCGGCGGCGAGCGGCCTGAACCCGCCCATGGCGGCGATCAGCGCGGGCGTGAGCCCGACGCCGACCATGCTCGTGCGCTGCAGTCGGGTCGGGTCGAACTTCTCCGGACGCGCCCGGTGGATGATCTCCTGCGCTGGCACCAGGGCGAGCAGCACGCCCAAGCAGAAAAGCGCGACCAGACCGTTCCTAGCTCGCGGCGACGGTATCACCTTCTACACCTGCCTATCGCTGAAGAACACCGAGGCCACCACCAACACCACCACGGTGTACCCGAACCCTATGATCAGCGCGCCGGCCGCCGCCACCAGGTTGATGGGCACGAAGTTCGAAGCTTGGAAGCGGTAGTCGAAATTCTCCAGATGGGGCACCAGATAGTACAGGACCAGGAGGAGCAGCTTGGTCGCTCCCACCTGCTTCTCGGCGAGGCCGTAGATCAGTGACTGCGCGCTTCCCACCCCCCAGATGATGAAGGCGCTGATCACGGTCATGGTGGTGGAGGAGACGGTGGAGATGAGCACGATCAAGGCGGTAAGCACCGCCAGCGAGAAGTAGCTCATCACGGATGCAAACACCACCGATCCCAGGTTTGGGTTGAACACCGATCCGGCCTGGTCCTTGATCAGGTGATCGAGGGCCACCAGCACGCCGACCAGCACCGCGGTCATGATCGCCACCACCGCCGCCAGCACGATCAGGGCGCCCAGGTACTTGCCCAAGACGAACTCGAAGCGGCGCACGGGCTTTGACAGGATGGCATAGACGGTGCGGCTTTCGATTTCGTTGGGGATGAGGAAGGCGGCGACGAAGATGGCGAGCAGTATCCCGGACACGGCGATTGCCGCAAGACCCCCGTCAATCACCATCTTTGCCTGCTCCTCGGGAGTGACGGAGGAGAAGAAGGTCATGGAGAGGAGGATCAGCACCACCAGCGCGATCACCGCCTGGAGCACCCGCCGCCTGCGGGCCTCGGCGACGGTGATCTTGGCGATCCGCCAGATGGAGGGAATGCCGTGACCGATCCCGGGCAACCACGTCTTCCGGCTCAATACCACCGCGGCGACGATCAAGGCGAGGCTGACGACAAGGATCACTCGCAAGATAATCGGACTCACTGGGGTTCCTCCCTGATCGCTCGCACGAAGATGTCCTGGAGGCTGGGCCGCGGCCGGGTGATTTCCACGATCTCCCCACCCGCGTCACGGACCGCCTGAAGCACTTGCCAGAGCTTCCCTTCCACCGCCCTGGGCAAGCGGATCTCCCCGGCCGCGCTGTCGAGTAGGGCAACCGCGGAGGGGGCGGGGCGAGCCGGCCCCTCTTCCCCTTCGGCCAGCGCCTCCTTCGAGGCGATCTCCACACCCGCCGCCCTGATGCGGTCGCGGAGCTGCCCGATGGCGTCGGGGCCGAGGCGGTCGAGGCCGCGGAAGGTAATCACCACTTCCTCCGGCTCGCCGGCAAGCTCGGAGAGATTGCCTTCTGCCACGAGCTTGCCGCGGTACATGATGCCCACCCGGTCGCACACCTCCTCCACCTCGGCGAGGAAGTGGGAGCACAGGAGGATGGTCTTCCCCCGCCTCTTCAGCTCCTGGATGAGCAGGGTCATCTGGTGGCGTCCGGCGGGGTCGAGGCCGGAGGTGGGCTCGTCGAGGATGAGCAGCTCCGGGTCGTTCACCAGGGCCTGGGCGAGGGCAATGCGCTGCCTCATGCCCTTCGAACACTCCCGGAAGGGCACCTTCCGGTTGGCCTGCATGCCCACCAGGGTGAGCAACTCCTCCACCAGCGCCGACCGCCTCTGCTTGGAGTAGCCGAACAGCCCCGCATAGAAGTCCAGCAGCTCCTCCCCGCTGAAGCAGTCGTATAGGTAGGCGTCCTCCGGCAGGAACCCGATTCGCTCCCGAACCGAGAGCTCGGCGATGCTCTTGCCGAAGATGGTGGTCGAACCCGCGGTGGGGAAGATGAGGCCCAAGACGATCTTCAGGGTAGTGGTCTTGCCGGAGCCGTTAGGGCCGACGATGGAGTAGGTCTCCCCCCTGCGCACGGTCAGGCTCAGGCCATCCACCGCCTTCACGCCCATCGGCGTGAACAAGGAGCGGTAGATCTTAGTAAGCCCCTCAATCTGAAGCACCGTTTCCGCCGTTGCCAAACCAGTCCCTCCTGCCGGGGGAATGAGCCTGCGGCCGCGAAGAGAGGGACCCGGCGAGGGTTCCCTCTTGCCACGCGACCTATGCAGCGGGGCCGCGGCCTGCCCGGATCCGGGCTAGACCACCCCGCCTGAGGCGGGCAGGCCCGCCTCTTCGTACCTTGAGTATACCCACGGGGACTGGGGGGTGTCAACGGGAGGAGCAGCTGACGGTTACCCACTTTTGGGCACTAGGAAGGAAGGGCTGCTCAGGTCGCGAAGCTTCGGCAAGTGCAATTCTGTCGAAGCGCGGAGAGCAGCCCATGTCACAGCAACGGCTTCAGCAGTTCGAGT
>Ga0315277_10012781_pt1 | contig 10502 bp, 14 predicted proteins | sample YL17G05_15_MG_FD_203695 | JGI IMG/M metagenome (GOLD analysis project Ga0315277, IMG submission 203695) | Sediment microbial communities from Yellowstone Lake, YNP, Wyoming, USA - YL17G05_15 | ecosystem: Environmental > Aquatic > Freshwater > Lake > Sediment | place: USA: Wyoming | collected... | reverse complement strand
ACGCATTTTTATGCATAGTTGGAATCTATGTACTTTTTTACATAGCGTATCACGAATGGTTATCAGTTAAACGAAGAGAAAATATTAGTTGTCTTAGTTGGATTGCTGGAGCAGCAGCGATAGCTGGACTCATATATTTTGGAATAGACATGGGTCCTTTACAAATGTGGCTGAGAGAAGTGGTAGCCGCTCAAAGCGCATGGGTTTTAAACATATTTGCAGGCAATGTACACCAAGAGAGCGTATATATCACATGGGAGCAGACAAGTATTGGAATAATATTCGCATGCACAGCGGTTCAATCAATGGTTATTTTTGTAGGTATGATTTTACCTTTGGCAAAGGTGGACGCAAATAGAAAAATTTATGGTTTATTGGTAACTGTTTTACCTATATATCTACTGAATTTAGTCAGAAATGCGCTAGTTGTATATCTTACCGGTGTTTACGGCGATGATTTTTTCCCCATAGCTCACAACATAATCGGAAAAGGTGGTAGTTTAATCGCTCTTGTTATATTGCTTCTAATCGTAGTAAAGATCATCCCAGAAGTTTTTGAAGAAATAATGGGTCTAATTGATCTTCATAAAAGAAATGGACCGATGGAAAGGTTTGTAAAAAGATACGTTCTAGGAAAAAAATTATGACGATTGCAAAAGGATCAAAATCATGGATTTTTGGTACTTTAATCCCTGCCATTTTTTTCTTAATTCTATATGTTTTCTTTAGAACAGAAACCATTGGTTTTGTTTTTTTTGCCATTTCTGTTATTTTGTTTTTACTTACAGTGTTCTTTCTTATATTTTTCAGAGATCCTGAAAGAAACATCGGAAAAGGAATCGTCGCATGCGCTGATGGAAGAATCAGAGAAATCTTAAATCTTAAGGATGAGGATATTGGTGATTGCACCAGGATTTCAACATTTATGAACATTCACAATGTTCATGTTAACAGGATGCCAATCGACGGCACAGTAAAAAATATTGTACACGTAAAAGGTTCTAATCTTCCAGCGTTCAAAAAAGAATCCGATAAAAACGAACGAGTTATTACCACAGCTGATACCAAGATTGGAACAATAAAAATAATACAAATCGCGGGAACACTGGCACGTCGTATCGTTCCATATATTAAAGAGGGGGATAAACTGAAAAAGGGTGAAAGAATTGGGATTATACGACTCGGCTCACGTGTGGATGTTTATCTGCCGTCTGAAAAAATAAAAAAAATTTATGTAAAAGTAGGAGATACCGTTACAACAGGAGAAGATACGCTTGCAGAAATCAATGCTTAGGTTTTTATCACTTGCTGACGTAGTATCACTTACTAATGCAACGCTTGGTTTTCTAGCGATCGTTGTTCTTTTGTCAGATTTAATTGATTGGGAGCCACTAAGAATCAAGGTTTCTTTTTCCCTCATCCTTCTAGCGCTAATTGCTGATGGTCTAGACGGTGTTGTTGCCAGAAAATATGGTAAAAGCGAGATCGGAGGTTATCTAGATTCAATGGCTGATATGACGTCTACATGTATCGCTACTTCAGTTTTTATCTATATGATATATGTTGACTCTGTTTTATGCTGTGCTTATGAGCATATCGTTCTTTTGTTGGTGCTCATTCTGTTTTTGACATTTGGAACAGTTAGACTTGTCTCCTTTCACATATTGAAAAACAAACATTATTTTGTTGGTTTTCCAGCACCTGCCGGGGCCATTCTCGTATTAACCGTGGCGTATCTTAAAATTGACTTTGTATATCTCTTATTAGCAGTTTTTATAACTTCTATTGCAATGGTGGCAAATATTCGTTTTCCAAAACCAGGTTTTAAAATTGGCGCCATAGCAACAATATTGATCTTTTTTACTTTCATTAATTTCCTTCTTGCAGAATCTTACTATAGCGCCGGTCCGCTAGCCCTTCTAATGGCAATTTTGATATACGCGATCGCAGGACCGGTTTATATCAAATTTTTTGTAAAAGAATGCCAATAAAAACATTTCTAAACGGAAAACGCATTACATGTCGCTATTATGGACGATATTCCAAAGATTGGTATCACTGGCATGCCTAGTGTTGGTAAGACAGATACGCTGCTGAAAATAATAAAATCTCTAGAGCAACACGGGTACGTTGTTGAAGGGATGATTACAGAACCTATAATCGAAAAGAAAAAACGCGTAGGATTTTATGTAACCGACTGGCAAACCAGGCAAAAAGAGATTTTTGCACATATAGATTACGAAGCAAAAGAAAAAGTAGGTAAGTACGGTGTCGACATAACCGCTCTAGATAAGATCGGCGTACCTGCAATAGAAAAAGCGATCACAGATGAAACGGTAAATATCATAGTAATAGATGAGATTGGGAAAATGGAGATGCTCTCCGAGAAGTTTTGTGCAATGGTCATCGAGGCATTAGACTCTGATAAACCCATCTTAGTTACGTTACATAAGAAATCAAGAACACCTCTTTTGCAGGACGTGCGTAGACGTGACGATATAAGGATTTTAGAGGTTACACCTGTCAACAGAAATCTGCTTCCGTATAAGATTGAAAAGATCATGCAAGAAAAATTACCACCCTTGTTTTAATATGAATAAATCTTTTGAGTCTATAACTGAAGGTAAAACAGATATCTTAGTGCATAAAAACAAAGAATCTGCCAAAGGACCCGGTTCCAAAGGTAAACTGCCATTTTACAATCCTTCAATGGAGCTTAACAGAGACATTTCTGTTTTAGTATGCCAATGGTTGATAAACAACAGTAAGAAACATTCGAATATATTGGATGGATTAGCAGCATCTGGAATCCGTGGCATAAGATTTGCAAACGAGCTTGAGGGAGATTTTGATGTATCTATAAACGATTGGGATGAAAAAGCGTTTGATTTAATCAAAAAAAACATTAAAAATTCGAAACTCAAGAATGCAACAGCCCTGAATCTTAATCTCTGCGCTTTACTTTCTGAGAAAAAGTTTGATTATATAGACGTAGATCCTTTTGGCTCTCCTGTATACTATATAGATTCCGCGGTCAGAAGTATTCGTAATAACGGCATCATAGCCTGTACCGCGACCGACACTTCCACACTTTGCGGTATTTATCAGAATGTTTGTTTTCGGAGATACGGCGCTGTTCCTTTTTATTCCAGCGTTATGAAGGAAGTTGCAATCCGCATACTTCTCGGTTTTATATGCAGAGAGGCAGCCAAGTATGATAAGGGAATAAAACCTTTGATTTCCTATTCAACAGATCATTATTTTAGGTTTTACGTAATGATAAAAAACGGTGTGGACAATGCAAATGACTCAATCAAAAATTTTTCAGTGATAAAACAGAATGGAATAATTGCCTCTGAAACCAACAAAAAAGACGTTGGACCTCTGCGGACGGGTGCTTTACAAAATAAAAAGTTCTTAGAAGAATTGAGAACCATTCTTTTTGAAAAAAAAATCAATACCGCCGCATGGAAACTGTTGGATCTACTGGAGGAAGAAGCCGAGGCACCTATGTTTTTCTACACAACGGGAGATCTAGCTTCTTCCTTAAAAAAATCTTGTCCTAAGATGAAAGTTATTTTTGAAAGTTTAAAAAACAAAGGATACAAGGTCTATAGAACACATTTCACTCAGACAGGGTTTAAAACCAATGCCCCAAGGGCTGAAATAGAAAAAGTGTTTAATTGATATCTATATTACTGAATGGGGAGTAAGCCTATGGATAAAAAACTTAGGGTTGGTGTCTTGGCATCTGGCAGTGGAACAGATCTACAGAGTATAATTGATGCATCTGAAAAGGGAATGATAGACGCAGAGGTTGTGGCTGTAATCAGTGATAACAAGGAGGCTTTTGCACTTAAGAGAGCTGAAAAACATAACATAAATGCTTTTTTTGTTGATCCAAAAGGAAAAGAAAAAGAGGATTACGATAAAGAGATTGATAAAATACTTGAAAAAAACAATGTGGAGCTAGTTGTAGGGGCAGGTTATATGAGGATACTTTCCTCATGCTTTGTCAGGAAGTGGTTCGGGAAACTAATCAATATTCATCCTGCGCTTCTTCCCTCATTTAAAGGTGTGAACGGTCAGGGTGACGCATTAGAGTATGGTGTTAAAATCTCTGGTTGTACGGCCCACTTCATGGACGAAAAAATGGATCACGGACCGATTATTTTACAGGCCGCTGTAAAGGTTATGCCTAAGGACGACAGAGATGAACTTGCAAAAAGAATCTTAGAGGTAGAGCACCAAATCCTTCCAAGGGCAATCCAGCTTTTCTCTCAAAAAAGATTAAAAATTGAAGAGAGACATGTAAAAATCTTGCCTGGGGAGTCTTGGTTAAAAAAATATGAGACGATACCTAATGTTCTTTACTCTGAGGGTTACTAACTGTTGAAAAATATGAACTACAAAAAAGCGTTGGACTGGCTCGATGGTTTTCAAAGGTTTGGCATTAAACTTGGTTTAGAGAGAATCGAGCATATCTGTGAAAAGCTTGGAAACCCACAAAAGAATTACAAGATAATTCACGTCGCCGGTACGAACGGCAAAGGCTCCGTGTGTAAATTTTTGGAATCTATACTAAGATGCAGCGGGTATAACGTCGGAATTTATCTCTCCCCGCATCTGCAGAGATTTTCCGAGCGCATTATCGTAAACAACAAAGAAATCTCAGAATCAGAAATCGTTTCGCTTGTTAAAAATATTAAACCAATAGTTGACGAGATGAACGAGAATCCTCCCACGTATTTTGAAATAGTTACAGCAATGGCCTTTCAATATTTTAAGGAAAAAAACGTTGAATTTGCCGTCGTAGAAGTTGGCTTGGGCGGAAGGTACGACGCCACAAATATAGTTGATCCGATTGCAACGGTAATTACAAACGTTACGCTTGAGCACCAAAACATACTTGGTAAAAAAGTTGAAGAAATCGCATTTCAAAAAGCAGGTATCGTTAAAGATAACGTACCTTTGATTACAGCCGCAAGTGGCAAGGCATTAAATGTAATTAAAGAAGTGGCATCAGAAAAAAACTCACCCGTTACTATTGTTAATGATACTTTTTGGGAAAAAAACCAAGGCGGTGTGGATTGGCAGGAATTTTTGGTAAAAGGTCGTCTAAAAGAATACGTTGTAAAAACATCCTTGGGTGGGAAACATCAGGGCGAAAACATTGCAGTTACGTTAGCAACTATAGAAAAACTCCAGATGAATGGGGTTTATATCACGGATGAAAGTATTTTCAATGGAATTGAAAAAACAATATACGCTGGACGAATGGAGATAGTTGGTTTTGAGCCCTTGATTCTTTTAGACGGTGCACATAATGTTGCTGGGATAAATTGTTTGAAAGATACGTTGAAAGAAGATTTTGTTTACGACAAATTGATACTTGTTTTGGGGATACTGTCAGATAAAAACGTAAAAGAGATGCTGAAAATAATTACTCCACTTGCTGACGTTGTTGTTACAACAAAATCACACAATGAACGGGCAAGTGATCCTCACAAATTAAAAGAGATGATAAAAGGGAAAGAAGTCGTCATAAAAGATAAAATTCCAGATGCTATAGATTATGCAAAAAAGATTGCAAAGAAGAGCGATTTAATCTGTATTACCGGCTCACTTTTTACAGTTGGAGAATCAAGAGACTACCTCCAAAAATGTTAATAACAAACTAGTTGATTCAAATAGGAAAGAATATGATGAAAACATTTAGAGTTATTACCGCCTTAGCTCTATTATCAACATTAATAATGTTAATACCAGGCTCTTTTGCAGATGAGTTTGTTTATATGGAACCCAAACATTTAGAGGTATCTTTGGGTGACGGGGAATATGTTTTTAAAGAATTTGTTATCTATAACAAGCACAATTTTACCGTCAATGGTACGTTGACTGCAGTAAATCTACAGTGTGATTGCGGAGGACATGGTAGTCTTTTAATATATGGAAATCTTACGATTCAACAAGTAATTGAAATTCCAGCTAATGGGAGTTTAACATTTCAAATTAAGATTTTTGGCTCACCGGGGGATTTTTCACCCTTTGGGGACGATGGAGGTTTCTATGTACAGTTTGAGGGAAACAGTAGTGAATATTTCCAAAATTGGATAACAGTTCATGCTGGACCCAAGATTCCTTGTTTATCATCTGTTTTGTTATTAATGATAGCATCGATTGTTACAATAATACTTGTCGTTAAAATAAGCAGAAAAAAGAAAAACCAAAAATAACCACTTGATTTTTTTATTTTACTATTATTAAAATCTCCAAAAATGTTAATATACCTAATATTATAACCACTGCCAATGTTTGAAAATCGAACTGATCGGGAACTCATAATAATCTATGTTATTATCGCAGTTATTGTAGCAATTGGCATGGCTTTTTTTAATTATATAACAGGTGTTGATATTTACTATAACATCGTTGCAGCAAATATCATTTTCTTTTGTATGTTTTACATACTTTACTTGCCGATAAAACTAAAAAGAGACAGAGAAAAAAAGAAAAATAAATAAAATAAACGCTCTACAAATATTTGATATAGAAAAACATCATTACCTTTTTTGTGACAAATTATAACCCAAGTATAATTGATGTCAAGACACTTCAAGACGCAAAAAAGGAAATACAAAAAATAGGCAGCGATCCAAAAAGTATAGACATCATGGCACCTAAAGCTATTTCCAAAGTCATCAAACTCGAGAACGTATTGCTCCAAGATGCCATAATAATAAAGCAAGACATGCTTTCGATAGGTGGGGAGGTCGCCGTTCCAAAGAATACTTTTGAGTTACATGAAAAAACAGGCGACGTACTTGTAATTGGAACTTTAAAACAATTAAACGAACTTGTTGAAAAACTTAACAGACACTACCCACGATTAAAAAATATTGCAAACGAACTCGCAGTTTTGTTGAAAGGTGTTAAATGAAAACACTGAAAATCGGAAACAAAACCTTTGAACTCGGCAAACGAACCATCATAATGGGCATTCTAAACGTTACGCCTGATTCGTTTTCAGATGGCGGAAAGTTTTATTCTTTAGAAAAGGCAGTGGACCACGCAATTTTCATGGAGAAAAACGGTGCTGATATAATTGATATAGGCGGTGAATCCACCCGGCCTGGAGCTGAAAACGTAACATTGGAGCAAGAAATAGATCGAGTAGTTCCTGTCATAGAGCAACTAGCTGGAAAAATACACATTCCTATCTCCATCGACACTTACAAGTCAAAGGTTGCAAAGACGGCTTTGGAACTGGGCGCAGACATGGTGAACGACATCACAGCTTTACGTGGCGATAAAATTCTTGCAAATCTTGTCGTGGAATACGATGTACCAATTTGCCTAATGCACATGAAAGGCAATCCGCGTAACATGCAAGTTAATCCAGATTACGATGATGTGGTAAAAGAGATTCATGATTTTTTAAAAGAACGCGCGGAATACGCACTGCTCTGTGATATTAAAAAAGATAAAATCATTATTGACCCAGGTATTGGTTTTGGAAAAAGAACAGGCAGAGGAATGGAGGACAACTGCGAAATCTTGCGTCGTCTTTCAGAATTAAAGGATCTTGATTATCCAATTTTAGTCGGGGCCTCTAGAAAAGCGTTTATCGGTAACATATGCGGTAAAGACAAACAGTTACCAGTTACAGAAAGATTGGAAGGCAGTCTTGCAGCAGCCTGCATAGCTGTTATGAATGGTGCTGATATCGTCCGTGTTCATGACGTAAAAGAAACACGCAGATGCACTGATTTAATTGATCGTATTGTTAGACAGTTAATATGAAAATACTTTCATTTACCCCCGTACTAAGTTTTTAAATGCAAACCAGTTTACAAAAGCCAATTGAAAGATCAGGTGATTGACGTATGGAAAAGATAAAAATAGAAAAGACAAAACCAATGAAAATAGCATATATTGAGCATATAGGCGCATACAGCGAAGTCCCTTTCGACAAATATATCCCCCGGTTGTTCCAGTGGGCGAAGGAAAAAAAGGTAAGACCAGGATTTAAATCATTAACCCTCTGTTATGACAACCCAGAAAAAACACCTCCCCAACAATGCAGAAGTGAAATAGCCATCCCAATAAAAAGTGCAGCAACTCCAGATAAAGAAGTTAAGATAAAAGATCTTCCTTCAATGGAAGTTGCAGTCATTACACATGAAGGACCTGCAAGTGAGTATGGTAACACATATAGGAAACTTTCTCAATGGATAGAGGAAAATGGTTACGAATGGGCAAACGAGCCAGTTCCAGCTTGGGAAGAATATACAAAGAAACCAAAGATGGTCGGTAACGAAATGATATTTTATGCTAAGGTTAAAGTACCCATCAAAAGAAAATAGATGAGAAGCGTTTATTCATCTTTTTCTTCTTCATTATTTAAAGTAATTATATGAAAAACCTTTGCAATAAACAAAACTACCATTTTTATAAAGAAAGAATCGTTACCATAATTTAGGAGGAAACAGGATGGATAACAAGTCAGCTACGTCCATTAAATTAGAAAAAGGTATTGCAACAGGTTTTCTAATTGAGTTAGGAACTGCACCGCTCATTCTTATAAAAGTGAAGAAAGGGTACGTAATGTGCGGGTATCTGAATATGAGCGCATCTAACAAATTAGGGGACATCGCAGGACGAGTCACTGGCGTGAAGAGTTTTGAAGATGTTCTTAACGCAGATATTGTAGAAGTATCTGAGAATGCAAAGAAGATCGGTTTAAAGGAAGGGATGAAAGCCCGAGATTTCCTAAATGCAATAATGTGAGGGAGAAAATGCCTACTTTTAAAGACGTTAAAGAGGCTTATGAGGTTCTAAAACCAGTTGTTAAACGCACGTCTCTTGAAAAATCAAAAACTTTTTCGAAACTGACGAAGACAAATGTATATCTTAAACTAGAGAATCTACAAACAACCGGGTCGTTCAAGATACGTGGGGCCTACAACAAAATATATCACCTTAGTAAAAAAGAACGAGAGCAAGGTGTAGTCTGTGCCTCTGCAGGCAATCACGCGCAGGGCGTTGCACATGCATCTAAATTAATGGGTGTTAAAAGCACGGTGTTCATGCCGGTCTATACGCCACCTACGAAGATCATTGCTACAAAGGCATATGGTGCAGAAGTAGTTCTGGAAGGAATCACCTACGACGATGCAGCCGTGGCTGCAAAGAAATACGCCGAAGAAAAAAAGTTGACATTCGTCCATGCATTCAACGATCATCAAGTAATTGCAGGGCAGGGAACGATTGGAATTGAGATTTTTGAATCATTACCAGAGGTTGATGCTGTTGTTGTTCCAATCGGTGGCGGTGGTCTCATCAGTGGAATCGCACTGGCATTGAAAACCCTCAAGCCAAAAGTAAAAGTTATCGGCGCTGAAGCTGAAGGTGCACAATCTATGAAAAAATCTCTTGAAGAAAACAAGATTGTGCCGCTGAAAAGTATTAACACGATTGCAGACGGCATAGCTGTAAAAACTCCTAAAGAAATAACGTTCGACCTCGCAAAAAAGTATGTTGATGAAGTTGTCACGGTAAATGACGAAGAAATTGCAAACGCTCTTTACTTGCTTCTCCAGAGAGCAAAACTAGTTGTTGAACCCGCAGGAGCTGTATCTCTAGCCGCAATTTTGAGCAAAAAAGTGAATTTTCCTGGAAAAAATGTTGTAGCGGTGCTAAGCGGGGGAAACGTAAATCTATCTCTCCTGACACAGATAATAGAAAGAGGGATGATGAGAAACAAACTCCTTGTAAAAATCTCTATAACCGCGCTTGACAAACCAAAGGCGCTGCGCGATATTCTCAATATACTAGCAAACCTTGGATCGAACGTACAGGCAATCTCGCACGACAGATGTACGACCGCTGTTCCTGTAGGCTATGTAAAGATTATAATAACCTTCCAAACGCTCGGCAAAGAACAAATAGAGATAATTAAAAAAGAGTTAGATAAGAAAAATCTGGAATATCAGATACTGAGCTAACACATTCAGTCTTTTTTCTCTTCTTCACAGCACTCTTTTTCAAAGTCTTTTCCGTGTTTCATTCCCCAAGGGGCCCATATGGCGCCCATTCCACCACCGACCGCTAATACTGATACCAAGAAAATCGCTATGTTTTGGTAAATGTTAAAATCTGATGCATATTGGTAGAACCATACAATCAAGAATACCAGCAAAGCGAATGGAACAACTATAGAAACTACAATCCTAGACGTAAATCCTGCGGCTCTAATCATTTTTCTGCCTTCTTCAGGTATGTGCCTTATCGCCCATACAGCCCATGGAACACCTAGCACAACTATCAATACAAGTATAGATATCAGAATGATCGCAAGATTTCTATAAACGTTATAATCCCCCGCGTAAAATGCTAGCCAAACTATAACAAATATCAGCCAAGCTACACCTGCAATTATCGATAATGATACTCTCCAGCCAGATGGACGCATATATTCTTTTTCCATAATGAACCTCCCA
>Ga0315277_10012780_pt1 | contig 10502 bp, 17 predicted proteins | sample YL17G05_15_MG_FD_203695 | JGI IMG/M metagenome (GOLD analysis project Ga0315277, IMG submission 203695) | Sediment microbial communities from Yellowstone Lake, YNP, Wyoming, USA - YL17G05_15 | ecosystem: Environmental > Aquatic > Freshwater > Lake > Sediment | place: USA: Wyoming | collected... | reverse complement strand
TCATTTCTCCAAAGGATCGTCAGGTCGTTCGGTCCAGCAACTCGCGCTGGTCCCTCGCGTTGCACTTCACGAGCGATTCCACGCAGTCGAGGAAGTTCACTATGCACCCGACACGCACGCGATAGTACACTTGTGTGCCTCGCTTCTTGTCCTCGATGAGGCCCGCGCCCTTGAGAATCGCCAAGTGGCGCGATACCGTGGACATGTCTACACCCACCATCTCCGTCAGCTCGCACACGCAATGTTCACCATGCCGAAACAACTCGTCCACCACAAAAAGGCGCGTTGGGTGCGCCATCGCCTTGATGATGCGGGCGCGGGTCTTGTATCGGGCTTGAGTCTTGGTATCCATTTGGTTTCCCCATTGACCAAGAAAGCTCGCAGGTTAGCACAATCCGCACGTTTGTGATTTCGGTTTCACCACAAGCTAGTTGCAGCAGGCTCCAGGAATGGCAACGTAGTCGAGGAATTCCTGCACGTTTCGCTGCACGAGTTTCGCCAATGCTGGCCTGTCCTCCACAAGTTCCCGGACTTCGGGCAGGCTTCGCCACTCGACTGACGCACCGCCGCGCATCCTTACGAGCACCATGCAGGGGGCCGCAAGTTTGTAGTCCGCTGCAAAGTGCTCATTCCCGGTCTCCTCGTAGTTCACCACACGCCACTCCAATCGTCCGTCCTTGAGTTGTTCAGGAAAGCTGGCTTCGACCGCCTCTCGCGCGTACGCCTCGATATTCGCGCACGTCGGAGACCGCTCATTCTTGTGGAAGTAGTAGGCCACGATCCGTTCGGAACGGGGGGATGCGCCAGTCGCATTGCAGGGAAAAGGGCAGCCGCACTGCTTGCCGTTTCTTCCTGTGACGGCCATCGTCAGTCCCGTCGCGAGCGCAAAAGCGACAAGGATCACTGCTTTCGCGCGGGATGAAGTGCCCGATTTGCCAGACTGTGGTTCGTCGTCCATCGCTAGCTCCCGTGAGTTGTCGCGCCGGCCCCTTGTCCGTTCGATCCCCGTTGGCAGAATGTCCGGTACGCCGCCACCAGCGCGTCCCGATACTCCGCCTCTTCATTGGGCTCAATAGGATGATAAACTCTCACAGTTTCCAGCAACGCGGCCGCGCAGCCGTTGCCCGGTTGCAGCCCCTTCCTCTGGAGATGCCGAAAGATCAGAGGCAAGCCGTTGATCGTGACGGACCTCCCGTTCATCGCCAGCTTTCCATCGGGCGGCGGGCCGCCGCAGGAGCAACGCGCGCCGCTAGGGGCAGAACCTTCCTTCGTTTCCGCAGGCGTCCTTTGGGCCGACAGATGGTCCACTTCGGCTGCAACGCGCTCGGCCACCAGCCAAACCGCCTGCTCGTCGGCCGTGTCGGCATCCCGAGTGGACCGGTGGCATCCGCGAGCCCTGCCGCCCAGAATGTCGGTTACGACCAGCGACGCACTGACCTTACCGCTATACTTCTCGGTTCCGCGTTTGGCGCACAGCTTGTCGCATCCGTCCACGGTAATCGTGGGGTGCTCGCTGGCGAAACGCCGCTCGCCGACCTCGCCGGCCAGGAATAGCGGCAAGCATAGGGTGACTGTCTGCTGCGGGCGCAGACCTTCAAGGACGCGACGAACTGCCTGCCGCGCAATGGTCCCTTCGGGAATCTCCTCGCCGCTACAGGAAATGATGCCGACCTTCGAGACTGCTTCTGCCATGACTACTCCCTCAAACTGTGGCCTGGTTCTTGACGACCTGAGCGACCTCGCCAGCCAGTTCCTCGACGACCGCCCATCCCGGCGCACTCAGAGCCGTCGCGCTGCCGAAGTTCGCCCCCCGATGCCGTTTCATCACGTCGTAGACCCGGATGCCCTTGGCAATCTTGCCGCCCGACAACTCCACGTTCTTGTACGCGCAGAGCTTCGGGCATCCGTCCAACGTGACACAGGGGGTCTCTTGGACCTTCTGCCTAGTCGCGGCGTCGCCGGTCACCAGCAGGGCCAGGCAGGCGGTATCCGCTTGGTCGGGAAGCACCTTGTCGGTGACCTGGTAGACTGCCTCCCGGCTAATCAGGCCATGCACCTTGCCGATGCCGCTGCACGGGATCACCAGGAGTTCGGGCTTCTGGCCGTTGTTATCCATTTGTGAGTTCCTTTCGTGCGATCCGCGGTCACGCCGCCTTGGCCGTGGAAATCATGCTCTTGATTTCCTCGATGTTCGGCACGCGGCCAGCGGCCTTCACCTCGCCGTTGATGGCCAGCGCTGGCGTCATCAGAATCTCGAAGGCCATGATTTTCTGGATGTCCTCGACCTTTTCGACCTGGGCATCGACGCGGGTTTCCTGCACGGCCTTCGTGACGATCTCGTGCAGCGTCTTGCACCTCTTGCATCCCGTTCCGAGAACCTGAATAAGCATCGCAGTATGCTCCGTTGTGGTTGTGTTTGGTTATGGAAAACAAACAGTGGTGTACGATTACGCGGACAGACGAGGCCAAGTGGCCTCACGGTTCGATCACAATCTCCGGGTCCACGACGATTTCCGACTTCACCGAATTGGCCACGAGGCTGTACTTCTGCGCCGATTGCAGGGCGCGTCGCACCCTGGCTTCCACGGTCGCCGCGGTATCGCCGTTGGCCGCCACGCGAATCACCGGCCGGAAGTGCAGCCGGGTGAAGATTTCGGTGCGGTCCAGTTCAATCAGCTTCGTGCCCTCAGTCCGGCACTCGTAGGAGAGCAGCTTGAGCTTGAACCGCTCGGTCGCCCAGATGAACATCATCATCACGCAGGTGTTTGCTGCGGCCACGTAGGCGTCTTCGGGCGTGAAAACATCCGCGTGGCCGTGTGCGTCGGGCGGGGCCGAGAAATCCATCTCCGGGCCATTCCCCATGACCAGGTGGCCCCAGTGCTCGCCTTTCCAGGCGACGGTCGTGTGGTACGTTGCAGTGCGACTCATTGCTTCTTCAACTCCTCTTCTGCTTGGGACCGCATCGCCGACAGGTATGCCTGCGGATCGAGCAGCTTCGCGCGATCGGCTTCCCAGTCTGTGACCTCAAGGATCGCCAACCAGCCCTTCCCGTATGGCTCCTGGTTGACGATCTCCGGGCTGAGTTCAAGGTCCGGGTTGACCTCGACCACCGTTCCGCTGATGGGTGAAATCAGGCTGACAGTCGCCTTGATCGTCTCAAGTTCCGCGATCTCGTCCCCGGCAGCGAGTCTGGTTCCAGCCGGCTTGACGTGAGCGAAGGCCACGTCACCGTTGAGTTGTTGGAGGTAGTCGGTAAGCCCGATGCGCACTTGGCCGTTTCCCTGGGACTCCACCCAGAAGGCCCAGACGCCATCGGGACTGTAAAGACGGTCGGTGGCGACCCGGAAGATGAACTTGTCAACCGTCGTTTCAAGGTATTCTGACATGTCGATTCCTCAACGAGAGTGCATGTGGATGGCTGCGTCGCGGAAGCCCAGGGCGGCTTCAAGCATCGCTTCCGGCAGCGTCGGATGGGCGTGGGTTGTCCACGCCAGGTCGTCGGCCGTGGCCCTCATTTGCACGGCCAGCGCCGCCTCGGCCACCAGATCAGTGGCGTGAGGCCCCATCAGGTGCGCACCAAGGACGCGGCCCGTGCCCGCCTCGCAGACGAGCCTCACCAGCCCGTCGCACTCGCCTAAGATGCGCGCCTTCGGATTGGCGGAAAACGCGAACTGCGAGACCTTGACCTCCGCGCCGTCGTTGCGAGCCTGGGCCTCGGTGAGCCCCACGCTGGCGACCTCCGGCCGCGTAAAGATGACGTTGGGAACCGAGCGGTAGTCGATTCTGCGATCTCCCCCCGTCGCGTTCTCCGCGGCGACGCGACCCTCCACCATCGCCTTGTGGGCCAGCATCCAGCCCCCGACCGCATCGCCGATGGCCCAGACGTTGGGGAGAGTCGTTGCCAGACGGTCATCGACGGCGATGGCGCGGCCGTTCATGCGCAACCCAACTTGCTCGAAGCCCATCGCTTGCGTGTTGGGCCAGCGTCCGGTGGCGATCAAGACCCTCTCGCCCTCGTAGGCAGCCTCGCCGCCGGCTTCTGTCGTGACCACGCGGAGCGCGCCGCCGGTCTTCTCGATCCGCTCGACGTTAGCTCCCGTCTGGATCGCCATGCCTCGGCGGCGAAGGATGGTTTGCAGCCGTTTGGCCAGCGCCTCGTCGGTCCCACCGGGAAGGATCGACGGGGCCATTTCGAGCACGGTCACCTGGCTGCCCATCGCCTCATAAATGCACGCAAGCTCCAATCCGATGACTCCGCCCCCGACGACGACGAGTCGGGGTGGCACCGTGTCGATGTCCAATGCACCGGTGCTCGTCACTACGCCGGGCAGGTCGCGGCCGGGAATCGGCGGTTCCGCGGTGATCGAACCTGGAGCAAGAATGACATGGTTCGCCGAAATCTCCTGCCGGCCGCCCGCAGCGTCGTCAACCACGAGCGTGTCTGGGCTGGTCATGCGCGCCTCACCGCGAACCAGCGTCACTCGCCGGGCCTTGAGCAACTGCTCGACTCCGCCGACAAGTTGGTCTACGATGGACTGCTTGTACGCCATCAGGCGAGGCAGATCGACTGCGGCTTCGGGAATCGAAAGGCCAAGCTCGCCGGCCCGCTTGCAGCGAACAAGCAACTCGGCGGTCGTCGCCAGGGCCTTGGTCGGGATGCAGCCAACATTGAGGCACGTCCCGCCGACCCGATCCTTCTCGACCAGAACCACGTGCGCCCCGCGCTGGGCCGCGCTGAGTGCCGCGACGTACCCGCCCGGCCCTCCGCCCAGGACGGCAATGTTCGGATGTTCGTTCAAGGTCGTCATATCGTACTTTGGCGAATCCACCAAATGCCACGGCAAAAAAAAGACGCCGCTCGACCGCTATGACACGAGCAACTTGCGCTGGTCCTTCACATTGCACTTCATCACCGACTCCACGCACTCGAAGAAGTTCAGCACGCACCGCACTCGCAGCCGGTAGTACACCTGCGCGCCATGCCGTTCGTCCTCGACGATGCCCGCGCCCTTGAGGATCGCCAAGTGGCGGGACACCGTGGACATGTCCGCGCCGACCATTTCCGTCAGTTCGCAGACACACCGCTCGCCGTTCTGGGCTAGTTCATCCACGAGAAACAGGCGTGTCGGGTGCGCCATTGCCTTGATGATCTTGGCGCGGGCTTCGTACTTGGCCAGGTTCTTGGCGTCCATTAGTTCTCCTCATCGACCAACAACATTTGCAAGTTTAGCCAAATGACCATGTGCCGTCAATGCCATTTTCTACCGCCCATCCTCGCCAGTTTGCCCAACTTTGTCCGGGCCGGCCGATTGCCGCCATGCCCGCTGCTGACAATAATTCTTGCGCCTAATCCTTGTCGGCCGAGCCGCCCCGGTGGGCCTGCAACAGCGGCCGACCTAGCTGCAAAAGGGGAAGCGATGCCCTTACTCTCGTATTGGGATGATTGGTTCCCGTTCTGGACGGGTGGGCTATGGCTGTTGCCTTTGATGATGGTCCTCTGCATCATCGGAATGTTCTTCTGTAGCCGGATGTGCTGCGGCGGAGCTTGGATGCCTTGGGGCCGCGGCAACCAAACTCGCGGCGGGGAGACCCCTCTGGATATTGCCAAGCGTCGGTACGCCCAGGGGGAAATCACTAAGGAGCAGTACGAGGAGATCAAGCGGACACTGGGCTGAGCAACTGACGTGGCCGTCAGCCGGCGATAGCTGCCTCCAGGGCCAGCTTTCCCAGACTTAGCTTGTAGCAGTCCTCGAATTCGGGACACGCCAGGCAGTTGTCCCACTGCTCCATGTTGACCGCGGTTCTGCGATCCAATACGAACATCCCTCCAACCCGCTTCAACTCGAACGAGAACACCTTCCCCGACATCAGTTTCTCGGCGTCGGCACACAGCGTTGAGGGGAACAAGCTCCCATAGCATTTCTTGTGATCGTGCTGAGACATTGGGATTCTCCTTGTTGCAGCGCGGCCCGCCGAGCCCTCCCTTTGCAGCCCGAGCCAAACTCGCGGCGTGCTGCGCGGCCCTGATCGCCGCGACGCACCCGCCCGGCCCTCCGTCCAGAATGGCGACATCCGCAGGTTCATTCACGATCGACATTGGCGATTCCGTCCCTTCGTTCTTTTCGACTCACCGAGCATCAGCACTGTCCCTCGGCACGGGCGCAGGAACTCTTGGCCTCGCCCTGTTTCTTCTGTTCGACCGATCTCTTGATCCGCTCCATCAACTCCCGCGCCTTCTCCACCCTTGTCCGCGCCTGGTCATCTTTCGGCTCCGTCGTGGGGTTCCTCACCTTCCACGTAATCTTCCCGCTAAGTGGCGGCTCGGGGTACGCGCCCGGATCGCTCAGGACATAGTTGCCGAAAGGTGTCGGCGATTCCTGATAACAGGCGCAGATAGCCTGACGCAACACTTCCGGCGAACCCTCGTCAATAAGGTCGATGACCGTCACCTGCTTGCGGAACCGCTCGATGAACTCAAGGGGGATATTGAAAAGGCAGGGCGTGGGTGCCTTCGCTCCGACGATCCGCTTGCCCTCATCGACTCCATTGCTTCCCAGGGCGAGAATGGCGTCGCCGACCAGATGCCCTGGCGTCTCCGGTCCACAGACAATCAGAAAGCGGATGTTCGGATTGGCCGCGACATTGCAGACCACCTTTTCCAGGCCGATGTTCTCCGTTTGCAGCGTGCCTGCCAGGGCGGCACCGCTCTCCACGGCAACCCGGACCAGTTGTTCGATCGAGGGCGGCGTCTTTTCGCGTTCCCAACGCAGGATGACGACCACCGCAACCGGCGAGTAGTCGTTCCCTCGCAAGTAACAACCTTCCTCGGGAGGATACCCATCTGCCGGCGCAACCTTCTTCATCTCAACCCTGCCTCCTATCGCGACGCGGGCACCAGCAAAACCGGGACAGGCGCACTGCGAACGACCTGATGGCTGACGCTGCCGAGGAAGACCCGTGCGAGGAAGCCGCGCCCCTGGCTCCCCATCACAATCAGCGTGTCGTCCTCCTCTTCATTGGCGACCCGTAGCACCTCTTCAACAGGATGGCCATAGGGAACCTGAATACGCACGTCCACTTCCGCGGTCTCCGTCAGCCGAGCCTTGAGGCGTTCGAGTCGCTGCTGATCCGTTTGATTGAACTCCTCAAGGCGGTGCTCCAAGTGCGGGCCGATCCGCGTCCTGTCCTGGACATGGAGCAGGGTGACAAATCGAGCCCCGCTCTCCACGATCCGCACCACGTACTGGAATGCCCGTTCCGCCGTGTCCGAGAAGTCGGTGCAAAACAGGATGTGCCGACGCAAATCCCGGCAGGCGGAAACGCAACGCACCACCCGGTCCTCCTCCATGATCTTCAGCCGGATTACCAGCACCGGCACGGTCGCCTGATGAACGATTCCCATCGCGGTCCCGCCGATCAGCATTTCTCGGGCAAGAGTGGCCCCATGCGTGCCAACGACAATCAGCGAGGCTTGACGTTCCCTGGCGATGCGGTTGACCTCAATCACGGCAGGGCCGGGAGCGAGCACGATCTCCGTCTCGAAGCCCTGCTCTTCGAGGACCGCTTTCTGTTTCACCAGATGCGGCTCCAAGAAGTGCGCCATGCCGTGGACCATCGTTTCCAGGTGTTGGATTCCGATCGCATGTACGAGGATGGCCTTCTTTGTGCCGAGCGGGATCAGGCCCTTCATGCAATGGAGGACTCCTTCGGACGCAGGAGACAGGTCCGTCGCTATAAGCACCTTGCTGAACATGACTTCTCTCCTTCCCCTATCCCAACCGCTGGTCGCCGCTCGGCTCGATCTCTTACTCCCGCCTCGCTGCGTCGGCAATGACACGGCTTCGCGGCGACGCTCCGGCCGCGACTGCCACATCTTCTCCGAAAGCGGGCTTCGTGACATCGCCAAAATACCGCCGCCGGAAGTACAGCGATACGTTGACCAGGCCGATCATCACCGGTACTTCGACCAGCGGACCAATGACCGCCGCGAATGCCGCGCCGTGGTGGATCGTGAACACGGCCACTGCTACGGCAATGGCCAACTCGAAGTTGTTGCTGGCGGCGGTAAACGACAACGTAGCCGTCTTCGCGTAGTCTGCCCCGGCCATCCGTCCCATGAAGAAGCTGACCAGGAACATGACGATGAAGTAGACCAACAGCGGCACGGCAATCATCACCACGTCGAACGGAATGCGCACAATCTGGTCGCCCTTGAGGCTGAACATCACCAGGATCGTAAACAGCAGGGCCACCAGCGTGATTGGGCTGATCTTCGGGATGAAGGTTTGCTCATACCACGTGCGCCCTTTGAGGTTCAGCAGGACGACGCGCGTCAGCAAGCCCGCCAGGAACGGAATGCCCAGGTAGATGAAGACGCTTTGGGCAATCTGCCCCATGCTCACCTGGACCACCTTGCCCTCCAGGCCCAAGAGCGGCGGCAGCCAGGTGATGAATACCCAGGCATACACGCTGTAGAAGAACACTTGGAACAGGCTGTTGAACGCAACCAGCCCGGCCGCGTACTCAGTGTCGCCTTTGGCCAAGTCGTTCCACACGATGACCATTGCAATGCAGCGGGCCAGGCCGATCAGGATCAGGCCGGTCATGTACTGCATGAACTTCGGATCATCGCCCAGAAAGGCTGGAAACAGAAAGCCCATGAAGCCGATGGCCAGCAGGAACATCAGGACCGGCCCGATCACCCAGTTCTGCACGAGCGACAGCCCCAGCACCTTCCAGTCGCGGAACACGTCGCCCAATTCCTCGTACTTCACCTTGGCTAGCGGCGGATACATCATCAGGATCAACCCCAGCGCGATGGGGATGTTCGTCGTGTCCACCTGAAACCGGTTGATGAACGATTCAATACCAGGCAGGTAGTGGCCAAGCCCCACGCCGACCGCCATCGCCAGGAATATCCAAAGGGTCAAAAAACGATCCAGAAAGGATAGCCTCTTGCCGGCACTCTCGCTCATGGGTTGGTTGCTCCTGCTCTCATGTGGTTGTGGTGACGCCTGCCGTTAGCAGCATTTGCGTTTGGCAGGCTTGGGTGTCTTCCCCGTGCAGCACTCGGAGGCGGGTGCCTCGGGACTCTTCTCCGAGAGGTTCGTGCGTAAGATTTTGTCGGCCAAGGTCAGCATATTCTGAGCCGGTGCCCGCTTCACCTTGTCCGCCAACGCCACGGCCTGGGCCATATCTTCTCGGGACACGCCCAGCTTTCGTGCTTGGCTGTAGTGGTACTTGAAACACGGTTCGCAGTTGGCCCCGATGGCGGCTCCAATGGCCACCAGTTCCGCCACCGAAGGCGAAAAGATGCTGGAGGGCGTCGTGGACTGTTTCGGCATGGCAGACTCCTACGGCTACGTGAGCTGCTGTGGCTCCGTTCCGATCTGTTGTCTCGCAAACGCATCGGGCAGGCTCTCCACGAATGCACGGATTTCGTCGCGCACTCGGCGATAGGGCGCGAGCCGTTCTTGCTCCGTCATGGCGTTGGCCGCCAGACGAGGCGGATCGTCGAACCCAACGTGGACGACCTTGGCCTTTCCCGGAAACACCGGGCAGGACTCGTGGGCGTTGTCGCAGACCGTCACGACGTAATCGAACTCGGTCCCTGCCAGTTCGCTCACCAACTTCGAGCGCTGGCCGGAAATGTCCACGCCCGCCTGGGCCATGACCCGCACCGCCTCCGGGTTCAAGCCGCGGGACTCGATCCCGGCCGAGTAGGGCTCGATCTGGTCGCTCTTGAGGTGACGCGCCCAGCCTTCGGCCATCTGGCTGCGGCATGAGTTGCCGGTACAAAGGAATAGGACTTTCAGCATCGGTTCTGTTTCCTGCACAACTCGTCGCGGTCCACCTTGAGGATTTGCTTCAGCCGCTTGGCGTCTTCGCCAGCCTCCGGGTTAGCTGCAAGCAGCCTGACAACCACGGCGGCGATTTCTCGGGCTTCGGCGGGCGAGTCGTCATCGGAGGTGCAGTAGAACATCCATCGCCCCTCCTTACGGCTGTCTATTAGTCTCGCCTGATGGAGGATAGAAAGGTGCTTCGAGACCGTAGACTGGGCCAGCCCAAGCAGCTCCACGATCTGGCAGACGCACAGTTCCCGGCCCTGTAGTGCAAACAGGATTCGGACCCGGTTCTCGTCGGCCAGGGCCTTGATGACTGTCATCAGGTCACGCATAGGAGTCTCCAGCTACATATCGCCATATAACGAAATATATCGGCTTGCCGCCGACATGTCAACAGCGTTTCTCGATTTGACACCTCCCACCCGGCCCTCTTTAAGCCGAACCACCCGAATGGGTTATCACGCAACCGCCACCGATCGTCAGCGGCGAGCGAGCATCCCGCCGCGGTGGCGGCTCTGAGAGAAGCTTACCGGACAATGGGCAAGATCACGAAGATCGTGTCCGGCCGACGCGATTCGCGCCGGCAGGCGGACGCGCAACATACCCTTGATCCCCGTTGTGCTTTGCCTGGACGGCTTCATCCCGGCCGGCAAGTAC
>Ga0315277_10012779_pt1 | contig 10503 bp, 7 predicted proteins | sample YL17G05_15_MG_FD_203695 | JGI IMG/M metagenome (GOLD analysis project Ga0315277, IMG submission 203695) | Sediment microbial communities from Yellowstone Lake, YNP, Wyoming, USA - YL17G05_15 | ecosystem: Environmental > Aquatic > Freshwater > Lake > Sediment | place: USA: Wyoming | collected... | reverse complement strand
CGGATGGGCGCAGTCGCCGGCCGACGGGCTCAAACTGCTGGCGAAGGAGGACCTGATCCCCGTGGCGGCGGACCGTCCGCTCTTCCGACTTGCGCCCTACCTGAGCTTCGTCCCGGCGTTCGCGGCCCTGGTGGTGCTGCCGTTCTCGGCCAGGTTCATCTTCGTGGACATGCCGATCAGCGTGGTGTTCCTCTTCGGGATACTCGCGCTGGAGGTGCTCGGGGTGATCCTGGCGGGCTGGGCGTCCAACAGCAAGTGGGCGCTGTACGGCGCGATGCGGGAGGCCTGCCAGATCGTCAGCTACGAGATTCCCCTGGGGCTGTCGATCCTGGTGCCGGCCCTGGCGGCAGGGACGCTGTCGCTCGCGGCCATCGGCGAGCAGCAGGGCGGGGGCCTGCACCAGTGGCTGGCCTTCCGCAACCCGTTCCTGTTCGTCTCGTGCTTCGTGTTCTTCATCGCGACCCTGGCCGACTGCAAACGCTCGCCCTTCGACCTGCCGGAGAGCGAATCGGAGCTGGTGGCCGGCTACCACGTCGAGTACAGCGGAATGAGATGGGTGATGTTCTTCTTCGCCGAGTACGCGGTCATGTACATCCTCAGCGCCGTCGCCTGCATGCTGTACCTGGGCGCATGGTACGACCCGTTCGGGATCGTCCTATGGATGGAGAAGGCCGGGTACGTCTGGTCGTCCGCCGTCATCGGGGCGGGCATCATAATCGTCAAGGCCTTCACCCTGGTCTATGTGCAGATGTGGCTGCGGTGGACGCTGCCGCGCCTGCGGATCGACCAGGTGCTTTCCACGTGCGTGAAGGTGCTGCTGCCCCTGGCGTGCGTGAACCTGATCGGCGCGGCGTTGTGGAGCTGGCTGGTCCCCGCCGGCTGGGCCCAGTTGGCAGTCCAAGTCCTGCTGACGGTTATCGGGACGGGAGGCTTCCTGTTCTTCGTGGGCGTGCTGGTGCGGGCGATGCTCTCCCGCCGACAGGGCCTCCGGCTGACGCTCCTGACGCCCTGGCACGCGATACCCGTGGCGGAGCCGCCGCCCGGTCCGGAGCCGGCGAGCAATGGGTAACGTGGAGACAGTCCTTTTCTACGGCTTCGCCGCGACGGCCCTTGCGGGCGCGGCGGGCGTCCTGCTCAGCAGGAACATCGTCCGCACGGCCGTCTGGCTGCTGGCGACCCTTGCCGCGGCAGGCGGGTTCTACTTCCTCCTGGGCGCCAGCTTCGTCGGCGCGGTTCAGTTGATCATCTACGCCGGGGGGACGCTGGTGCTGATCATCTTCGGCGTGATGCTGACGGCAAGGGACCCCAGGGTGAGCTTCGAGCCGCGGCGGATCGAGATCGCCGCCGGGGCGCTCGTCTGCCTGGTCCTGGCGGGCGCGCTGGTCTGGGTGTTCCTGGGAACGCGGTGGTACCAGAGCCCCATCGCCCAGCGAGATGGACAAGGAATCGCCAGGCTGACAAGCGCTCAGATTGAGGCGCTGGCGCCGGGGGTCAAGGATCGTCTGACCGACCTGGACGCCGAGGGCACCGCCAACATCGGCAGGCAGCTCCTCAGCACGTACCTCGTGCCGTTCGAGGTAGTCTCGCTGCTCCTGCTGGCGGTGCTGATCGGTGCGGCGTACCTTGCCCGGCCGCGGGTGCCTGCCTCGCCCAAGATCGGGAGCGGCGCCGGTCCGAAAGAGGGCAGGGCATGAGCGAGCTGATGCGCATCGGGCTGAACCATTACCTCGTGCTGGGGGCGGTGCTGTTCTCCGCCGGCCTGTGCACGATGATGATCAAGCGGAACGCCATCGGGATTCTGGTCGGGGTGGAGCTGGTGCTGAACTCGGCCTGCATCAACCTGCTGGCGTTCTCGCGGTACTGCACGGGTCTGCTGGACGGGCAGGTGGTGGCGATCTTCGTGATCGTGCTGGCCGCGGCGGAGGCGGCGGTCGCCCTGGCCATCTTCCTGAGCTTCTACCACCGCTTCGCGACCGTGGACGTGGACCGCGGGGACAAGCTCCGCGGATAACTTCACCGCAGAGGACGCGGAGTTCGCAGAGGAAAGTAGTAACGAAGAACAGCGGAAAAACTGGAATGATGGAACAATGGAATCATGGACGCGACGCCGAAACCGGGTGCGCGGTATTCCATTGCTACATCATTCCATTGTTCCATCGTTCCTGGTTTCGTTCCTCTGCGTCCTCCGCGACCTCTGCGGTGAACTGGTCTGAGGACAATGCCTGATGCCTCATTGGCTTGGATATGATCCGACGATCTGCCTGCTGATCGGCGCGACGTTCGCGCCGCTGCTGGGCTTCATCGTCCTGGTCTTCTTCGGCAAGCGGATGGGCGCGGCGGCCGGGTGGTTCGGCACCGCCGCCATCGCCGCCGCCGCGTGCCTGGCGCTCTACGCGGCATCCCTGTGGATGGGGCGCCAGGAGCAGGGACCAGTGCGCCCGCTGCTCATCCCGTGGATGACGCTCAGCCCCAAGCTGGTCCTCTCCATCGGCGTCCACGTGGACGGGCTGACCATCGCCATGTGCGCCATGGTCACGGTGGTCGCCACGATGATCCACCTGTTCAGCATCGGCTACATGGCGGGCGACCCGCGATACTCCCGGTTCTTCGCGTTTCTCAACCTGTTCAGCTTCTCGATGCTCGGCCTGGTGGTGGGAAACACGCTGCTGTCCCTGTTCATCTTCTGGGAGCTGGTGGGGCTGTGCTCCTACCTGCTCATCGGGTTCTGGTTCGAGAGGAAGTCCGCCTCCGACGCGGCCATCAAGGCCTTCGTCGTGAACCGGATCGGCGACTGCGGGTTCCTCCTGGGCCTTGCGGGGGCGTTCCTCTGGCTGGGGACGGCGGACGGCACGATCCAGCAGATGAACCAGGCCGGCAGGGATATCATCGACGGCGCCCTCAAGGCCGGCGGGTCCCCGCCGACGTGGTTGACGGCCGTCGGGCTGCTGCTGTTCTGCGGGGCGATCGGCAAGAGCGCCCAGTTCCCCCTGCACGTGTGGCTCCCGGACGCGATGGAAGGCCCGACGCCTGTCTCGGCGTTGATCCACGCCGCGACCATGGTGGCGGCCGGTGTCTATATGGTCGCTCGCATCTTCGGGCTGCTGACCCCGGGCGCACTGGTGGTCATCGCCTCGGTGGGGCTGATCACCCTCACCATGGCCGCGCTGATCGCCGTCGCGCAGACGGACATCAAGCGGGTGTTGGCGTATTCCACCATCTCGCAGCTCGGGTACATGATCATGGGCATCGGGCTGGGCGGGTACGTCGCCGGCCTGTTCCACCTGATCACGCACGCGTTCTTCAAGGCGCTGCTGTTCCTGGGGGCAGGGGCGGTCATCCACGCCTGCCACCACGAGCAGGACATCCGCAAGATGGGCGGGCTGTGGCGGGCGATACCCGTCACCTGCATCACGTTCCTGATCGCGACCCTCGCCATTGCCGGCGTGCCCTTCACCTCCGGCTTCTTCAGCAAGGACATGATCCTCGGCAACGCCTTCGATTACGCCCGCGGAACGCCCGGGGCCGTCACCGCCGGGGCGGGTAAGCCCTGGGCCGCCGTCTTCTTCTACCTGCCGATGGCGATGGCCTACGTGACCGCGTTCTACATGTTCCGCGTCTGGTGGCTGACGTTCTTCACCAGGCCGCGGGATGAGCACGTCTTCCACCACGCCAAGGAGCATGGCGTGCCGTGGAACATGAAGATACCGCTGATCGTCCTTGCTGCCGGGGCGCTGGTCGCCGGCTACCGGTGGATGCCGTTCGAGGGGTGGATCGAATCGACCCGGGCCGAGCACGCGTGGGAGCGCCTCAGCGAGGCGGCGCACCACGCCATCGCCGTTCCCGCCATGCTGGCGAGCGTCGTGGGCTTCGCCCTGGCGCTCCTGATCTACCGGAAGGGATTCACCGTCGCAGAGGGAATCTGTCGCCGAATCGAGCCGCTCCATCGACTGGTCCGCAACAAGTTCTACTTCGACGAGCTCTACAACGCGGTGTTCCTGCGGGGGACGCTGCTCGTCTGCCTGATCAGCGACCTGTGGGACAAGTGGGTGATCGACGGGCTGGTGAACCTGTGGGGGTGGGCGACGAAGAAACTGGCCTTCTTCAGCGGCTGGTTCGACAACCGCGCTATCGACGGGGCCGCCAACGGACTGGCGTCCGCGACGTGGAACGTCGGAAAGGCGGTCCGCGTGCCCCAGACGGGGCGGGTCCGCAATTACGTGCTGTTCATGGTGGCGGGGGTGGTCGTGGCGGCCGGCATTTTCCTGGTAATCCATGTTCTCCATAACTCCATGACTGGATAGGGCAAGAGCGATGCTGCTGACCTGGATCATATTTCTGCCTGCCATCGGGGCGGTCGTCACGCTGCTGATGCCCAACCGGCAGGCGATTCGCTGGACGGGGTTCCTGTTCGCGACGGCGACGTTCATCCTGAGCCTGTGGTTGTTCCCCGCGTTCGTCGGCGGGGGCCAGGGCGCGTTCGGGGCCGACTACGGCAAGGGCATCCATTTCGCCGAAAGGCACTGCTGGATTCCCGCGTTCAACGTGTACTACTACCTCGGCGTGGACGGGCTGAGCTTCCCGCTGGTGATGCTGACAACGTTCGTCTCCGCCCTGGCGGCCCTGGCGGGCTTCAACATCCAGAAGGCGACGAAGGGCTTCTTCTCCCTGTTCCTGCTGCTGGAAACGGGCATGTTGGGCGTGTTCCTCTCGCTGGACTTCTTCCTGTTCTACATCTTCTGGGAGGTGATGCTGCTTCCGATGTACTTCCTGATCGGCATCTGGGGCGGGCCGCGGAAGGAATACGCCGCCATCAAGTTCTTCCTCTACACGCTGGCGGGCTCCATCCTCATGCTGATCGTCCTGCTGGGCTTCTACTTCCTGTCCAAGTCGGCCACCGGAACCGGCACGTTCGACCTGATCGAGCTGGCGACCGGTCCCACGGCACAGGCGATCCAGGCCAAGTTCAACAGCACCTGGATTCTCGGCATGAGGTTCGCCCCGCTGGCGTTCGTGTTCCTGTTCATCGCCTTTGCGATCAAGTTGCCGGCAGTCCCGTTCCACACCTGGCTGCCCGACGCCCACGTCGAGGCGCCGACCCCCATCTCGATGATCCTGGCCGGCGTATTGCTGAAGATGGGCGGGTACGGGCTGATGCGGGTGAGTTACCCGATCCTGCCCGACTCGGCCGCCAGCGATGCGGCGGTCGTTGCCCTGGCGGTCATCGGGATCATCAGCATCCTGTACGGGGCGGCGGTGGCGATGGCCCAGAGCGACTTCAAGAAGCTGGTGGCATACTCGTCAGTCTCGCACATGGGCTGGGTGATGCTTGGCCTGGCCATCACGCCGGTCATCTTCAAACAGTCCGGCAGCATCGCCGGATTCTCCGGCGCGATGTTCCAGATGATAAGCCACGGGCTGACCAGCGCGATGATGTTCTTCCTGGTCGGCGTCGTTTATGACCGGGCGCACCATCGCGACATCAACCGCTTCGGCGGGCTGGCCCTGGCGATGCCGGTGTATTTCGGGCTGTCGATGCTCGCCTTCTTCGCCAGCATGGGCCTGCCGGGGCTGAGCGGCTTCGTCGGCGAAATCTACGTCCTGCTGGGCACGTTCGACTACAACCCGTGGTACGCGGCGGCCGCGGCGTTGGGCATGATCCTGACGGCGGGGTACATTCTCTGGACCTTGCAGCGGGTGTTCCTGGGACCGGCCAGGGAGGACAACCAGCGCCTGGAACCGATCCACCCCCGCGAGGTGATCGTGCTCGCGCCGATGGGCTTGTTCACGATCATCCTGGGCGTCTATCCGACGCTGGCGACGATGTTCTATGACGGGACGTTGACCAACATCGCCAAACTGCTCAAGTAACCGTGAATCCGCGCGAAGCCCACGGACCGCGTTCCGCGGGCTCCACAGCGCGGAATCCGATGAGAACAGAATGAGTTGTCCGATCGCAAACGTGACTCTCCCGTCCGCGCGGGACATGACGGCGTTCTCCCCGGAGTTGGTGCTCATCACGACGGTGGTGGTGATTCTCCTGCTGCCGTTCGTCCTGCCCAAGCGGAGCCGGATGACTCCCTTTGCCGCTGCCCTCGGGGCCTTCCTGGCGGCCGGTTTGTCGGCCGTGGTCTATGTCGCCGGCCGGAACGGCTCCGGCGCGCTGCTGGGGGCCGCGTTCTCCGGGATGCTTGTCTCCGACGGGTTGGGCTGCTTCATGCGGATGCTGATCTACGCGTTCCTGGGACTGCTCTGCGTGATGTGGCTGATCACGGCCGCCCGGAGGACCGACGACGCCTCCGTGGACAACCCGCCGGAGTTCTTCGTCCTGCTGGTCAGCGCCTCGGTGGGGATGGGGCTGATGGTCTCCACCGGCAACCTGCTCATGATCATAATCGCGGTGGAACTGGCCTCGCTGCCGAGCTACGCGATGGCGGGCTTCCAGAAACGCCGGCGCCCGGGGGCGGAGGCGGCGCTCAAGTACGTCATCTTCGGGGCTGCAACCGCCGCGATGATGATCTACGGCGTCAGCCTGCTTTACGGCTTCTACGGCACGCTGGACGCGGGCCGGATCGGCGCGCAGATGCAGGCCGGGCATTTCGGCCCGGCGGCCGTCATGGGACTGCTGGGCCTCCTGGTCGGCGTGGGATTCAAGATATCGGCGGTGCCGTTCCACTTCTGGTGCCCGGACGTCTTCGAGGGCGCCAGCGTCGAGGTGGCCGCGTTCCTCTCGGTGGCGTCCAAGGCGGCCGGTCTGACGCTGCTGCTGCGCCTGGCGCTGACGGTGGGGGGGTTCGCCTCCGGTGTGGCCGCCCCCCAGAGCGCCAAGACGATTGCGCTGGTCATCGGGGTCCTGGCCTCGCTGACCGCGACGGTGGGCAACCTCGCGGCGCTGGCGCAGAACAACCTCAAGCGCCTGCTGGCATACAGTTCGATCGCCCACGCGGGATACATCCTGATGGCAGGGGCTATCCTCTCCGGCAGCAGCGGCGCCGCGGCCGTCATGCTCTACCTGCTGGTGTACCTGTTCATGAACCTGGGGGCCTTTTCGGTGGTGGCGGTCGTGTATAACCGGACCGGCAGCGAGGGGATGTCGGCCCTGGCGGGGCTGGGCCGGCGGGCGCCGCTCCTGGCGGTGATGATGACCCTGTTCATGGTCTCGCTGGTGGGCCTGCCGCCGATGGCCGGTTTCGCGGCCAAGTACCAGCTCTTCTACGCGCTGTTCACTTTCGAGGCCTATCCGCTGCACTGGCTTGTGGCCATCGGGCTTGTCAACACGCTGCTCTCGCTGTTCTACTACATGCGGGTGGTCAAGACGATGTTCATGGAAAGCTCCGAGGCGCCGCCGCTCGCCGTGGGACCTCTCGCGTCCGGGTGGGTGACGGCGCTGGCCGTGCCGGTGACGCTGCTTCTGGTCGTCTGGGAGCCCCTGACGCGGGCCGCCTCCTATTTCTGCGGCGGCTGGCTCCTCTTGCCGTGAAAGGGACGCGCCATGCCGGGAAAACCGAGGAAAAAGCTAAGGGTCGGCATCATAGGCACGGGGATGATCGCCACCGCGGGCCACATACCCGCCTGGAAGAACCTTCCCGAAGACGTCGAACTGGTCGGCGTGGCGGACATACTGGAGGACCGGGCGCAGCTTGTGGCCAAGACGTATGGGATACCCAACGCCTACGGCAACTGGAAGAAGATGCTGGCGGAGCTGAAGCTGGACGTCGTTTCCATCTGCACGCCCAACGCCTACCACAAGGAGCAGACCATCGCCTCGCTGAAGGCGGGGGTCCACGTCCTGTGCGAGAAGCCCGTCGCGACCTGTCACGCCGACGCCGTGGAGATGTTCGACGCGGCCGATGCGGCAGGCAGGATTCTCTTCGTCGGGCAGAGCGCCCGGTTCACCAATCGCTCGCGGGCCGCCAAGGAGATCGCCGCGTCCGGGAAGCTCGGTGAGATTTACTACGCCGAGACGCACTTCCTCCGCAGGCGGGGCGTGCCCACCTGGGGTCAGTTCCACATGAAGGAGCACTCCGGCGGCGGGCCCGTCTATGACCTGGGCGTCCACGCCATCGACCTGCTCTACTGGCTCATGGGCAACCCGAAGGTGCTGGCAGTCAGCGGGGCGACCTGGACGAAGTTCGGCAACCGGTATGAAGGCCTGGTAACGTCGCTCGCCGAGAGCGGCGCGCCGCTGGGTGTGCTGACACCCAGACCCTACGACAGCCGCGACTTCGACGTCGAGGACATGGCCGCCGGGCTTATCCGCCTGGAAGGCGGCGCCCTCGTCGCCTTCAAGACGAGTTGGGCGGCCAACATCCCCCGGAACGCCGGCGGGACGATGATCCTCGGCACCGAGGGCGGGCTGATCCTCGATCCGCTGACCCTGGTGACGAACATGGGAAGCTACGCGGTGAACGTCCTGCCCCAGGTGCCCGACGACCGGAAGGTCGAGTTCAGCGGGCAGTGGGACGAGACGGCCCACTTCGTCAGCGTCATCCGCGGGAAGGAAGAGCTCCTCGTCAAGCGCCAGGAGGTGCTGAACGTGATCCGCACGCTGGACGCGCTGTACGAATCGGCGGCCCAAGGACGGGAAATCCGCGTCAAATAGGCTAAGCGCACTGCCGCCCCTCGGGGCGAGCTGAGGCCCCCAGGCGCGAATTCGACAGGCGAGACGCCTGTCGTACCAGTAACTGACCCATTACATCCGTCCCTTTGGGAGCCTGTGAAATCGGTCGTTGTCCGTGTAATGTGTGGTGTCCTGCCACGAACGCGGGCGGGACGCCGAATGAAACCGAAGCACCGCAGGTACAGATCCGGAGAGAAGCCATGAGCAAGACATACCGTGTCGGGATGATCGGCTTTGCGCACATGCACATCAACCACGTCGCCGCCCTGTTCGCCAAGCACCCCCAGGTGAAGATGGTGGCCTGCGCGGACACCGTCCCGGACCAGCCGGAGCTGCGCGAAGGGCCTTACACGCGGGGCTGGAACCTCAAGAAGGCGATGAGGGACCTGAAGGTCCCCAAGGCCTATGACGACTACCGCCAGATGCTTCGCAAGGAGAAGTTCGACATCATCATCTGCTGCTCGGAGAACGCGCGGCACGCCGACGTGGTGGAGGCCTGCGCTGCTGCCGGAGTCCACGTATGCGTGGAAAAGCCGATGGCGATGTCTCTGGAGCACGCCCTGCGGATGGTCCGCGCCTGCCAGAAGGCCGGTACGGAGTTGATCGTCAACTGGCCGATGACGTGGGACCCCGCGGCCCACAAGGCCAAGGCGCTGATCGACGCCGGCGCCATCGGTCGGGTGATCGAGGTCAAGTGGCGTGGCGGGCACACCGGCCCGCTGGGACCCGGGGCCAAGCACGCGGGCGTGAGCCAGGAGGCGGCCCCGCTGACCACAACCGAGCTTGCCGCCACCTGGTGGCACCACGAAGCCGCCGGCGGGGGGGCCATGCTGGACTACTGCTGCTACGGGGCGATGGTCTCACGGTGGTACGTCGGCGAGCAGGCGATCTCCGCCGTCGGGATGAGGGCGAACCTCAACAGCCCCTGGGCCGACGCCGACGACAACGGGGCCATGATCGTCCGCTTCCCCAGCGCAATGGGCCTTTTCGAGGGCTCCTGGACCACCTGGGACCACGGCGTGCCATACGGCCCGATCGTCTATGGCGCCACGGGCACGCTGGTGATCGAGACCCGCGGCGGCAAACGCGTCGTCCGCGAGGAGCACGGCCACGGCAAGACGAAGGTCCACCCGGCCAAGCCGCTGCCCAAAGGCCGCCGGGAGGTCTCGGAGGAGTTCATCCACCATCTCCAGACGCACCAGCCCGTGCACCCGACGCTGGACATGATGTACAACCTGGAGGTGATGGCAATTCTCGACGCGGGGCTTCGCTCCGCGCGGAGCGGACGGATGGAGACTGTCGATAGCATTTCGTGGCGGATCGGGTAGGCGAACCGGTTCGGTCACATCAACGGGCAGACGGATCGGCCTGGCGCTGGGCGCCGTGGCGCGCGGTGCCGTGGCGCTGGGCGCCGTGGCGCGCGGTGCCGTGGTTGCGGTGTATGCAACCACGTTGACCCGAGGGCCGGGTGCCGTGGTTGCGGTGTATGCAACCACGTTGCCCCGAGGGCAACTGCTCCCCGTGGCCACAAACGCCGGGCCGCGGACAGAACCACACGTTGGCAGGAGACACACATGAACAGCATGAACAGATTGCTTGCAGGCATGGGGCTGTCGATCGTGTTGAGCTGCGCGTGGGTCGCCTGTATCGGCGAGCCCGCGCCGAAGGGGAAGGACCAGACGAGCATGGACCAGCCCGGCCAGCCTTCGTCCGCGTCGGCCGACGCGAAGGTGGCGACGTTGACGGTCAGCGTGGATCAGCCGGGGGTCAAGGTCAGCCCGATGCTCTACGGCATCTTCTTCGAGGAGATCAACCGTGCCGGGGACGGCGGACTGTACGCGGAGATGGTCCAGAACCGCTCGTTCGAGGACGGTGACAAACTGCCG
>Ga0315277_10012777_pt1 | contig 10504 bp, 6 predicted proteins | sample YL17G05_15_MG_FD_203695 | JGI IMG/M metagenome (GOLD analysis project Ga0315277, IMG submission 203695) | Sediment microbial communities from Yellowstone Lake, YNP, Wyoming, USA - YL17G05_15 | ecosystem: Environmental > Aquatic > Freshwater > Lake > Sediment | place: USA: Wyoming | collected... | reverse complement strand
ACGACCAAATCAAAGCGGCTGGGCGCAGTGGTACGGGCTTCTCCGGCTTCAGCTTTCCCGCGTCCTTCAGCGCCACAGCCGCTTTGATTTGGTCGTCCGCGCGTGCCAGGAGCGCTTGTGCCTCGGCCGTCGAACTGGCAAGATCCGCCTCGATGCGATAGAGCAGGTTCTCGTACAGCAGGGCGCTCACGAACTCCGGGTCGATGGCCAGCGCCTTCTCCAGCAGTCGATGTCCCTCCGCAACGCTGCTCAGGAGGCTCTTGCGGAGCGCCGGAATCCCGCCCTTCTTCTTGGCCTCGCCCAGGGCGCGGAAGGACTCCATCCACCGGATCACGCCCAGCGTGTAGTAGGCGTTCCGATTCTGAGCCTCGACGCCCGCCAGCTTCCGGCACCAGGCCGCTGCCTCGCTCAGTTTCCCGGCGCCCAGTTCCAGGGACGCCATGTGCCAGAGCGCGAGGGCGTTTTGCGGCTCGCGCGCCAGCACTTCCGCCAGGGACTTCCGCGCCGCATCGGCCAGCGCTGCCCGTTCGGATGCGGAACGCGTGGACAGAAACTGCTGCAAGCGGGCGTTGGCCAGATGCTGCCGCGCCAGCAAAGATTGCGGCCCGGCATCCACGGCCTGCTGGAAATACCCCACTGCCGCCGCCAGGTTGCCCTGGTTGTACGCGTCGGCTCCTTTCTTGAGCAGTTCCTGGCCGCCTGCCATAGCAGCGAACAGACACACCATCAGCACAGTACGTTTCATCTTCTTTCTCCTTGATGTCGAAATTCAGCCGCCGCGAAGGCAGGCTACTGCGCCTTGACCATCGAGACGGCAGTTGGGTAGACCGGTTTGCCGGCCGAGATAACGTTTAAGACCGCGGTTTGATTGCTCGACAGCCGCAGTTCGTACTCCGTGGTGCGGGCGTTTGCGCCGCGCACGCGGAAACGCAGTGTGTCGCCAGCCAGAACGGAGCCGGCGAATTCGCCTGCAGCCGGCGGAGGGGGCGGCGGAGGCGGTGGCGGCGGAGGCGGTGCAGCCAGGCGGGCCTGAGCGAGCACAGAGCGGTTCCTGGCCAATTCCAGCCGCCCGGATACGGCGTTCCCTCTGCGGCTGAGGCGAAGCGTAAATGTGTGCGATTCGCTCCCGCCCCGCCATAGGCCCGCCACCGAACCGGGCGAGACCTGGAATGCCGGCTTGCCGGGCTCCACGGCACCGAGTGAAGCCACAAAGCCCACCGCGGCCAGCAGCGCCAACCCGGCCACGGTCTCGAGACGCGCCAGCCTTCCAGGGCGGCGCCAGCCGGCCAGCAACCTGCGGACCCGCTGCTTCAGGATGTCGCCATCCGTGACCCCCAGCGCCGGGGACAACTCCGCGGGCGCCACCACACTCGCTGCAATCGCCACCAGCGATCGGGCGTAGCGCGGGCCGTCCAAAAGCTTCTCCGCAACCATTTCATCGCAGGCCATCTCGCGGGTCTGGTCGATCTTCCGCCGCAGGATGCGCGCGGCCGGGTGCCAGGCCAGAGGCAAGAGAGCCAGTTCGCACAGCAGGTTCAACCCGTAGTCGCGCCGCCGGATATGGGCCATTTCGTGGCCCAGCGCGGCCAGCAGCACATCGTCTGGTTGCCCCTCCGAGAAACCTTCCGGCCACAGAATTACCGGCTGCCTCACCCCCAGCGTCACCGGACCTGCCAAACCCGGCACGGACAGCACCGGGACATTCCGAAGCCCCAGCGCCTGCTCGGAGATGCGCCCAAGGGCCGACAAGCGCTCCGGAACCTCCTCCCTTGCGGCGCGCCGCCTGGCCTCCGCGGCGCGAAGAGCCCGAACCAGCGCTGCCGTCCGAACCAGAAAGGCCAGCCCGATGGCGGCTGCCAGCCACCAGCCCAAGCCGGAAGCCAGCGGCAGAGTCCATCGCAGCCTCGAGAAGGTCCATCCACTCTGCGCCTCAGGCGGAGGCAACAACGGCATCGCCTCGGTGAGACCCAAGGCCGACACAACCGGGCTTGTGACCACCATGTCGGCGGCCGCGTCCAGCGGAAGCACCGTGGCCAGCGGCAGCGCCACGCTCAACAGCAAGGCCAGCAGCCAGAGCGCGTGCTGGTATCGTGCCGGGGCTTTGCGCATCAGCCATCCGCCAAGCGTGGCTGCCGCCACGATCACCGCAACCTGCCAGGCGGCATTCAGCGCGAACGTCGCGCAGGCACGGCTAAGGCCGTCCATGCTCGCCTCCTCCCGCAGTTTCCACCATTCTCTGGAGCTCCGCCAGTTGTTCCGCGCTCAGTTGCCGGCTTTTCACCATGCTCAGCACCAGTTCCTCCGGCCGGCCCCCAAACACCCGGTTGATGAGATCCTGGAGCGCCTGCCCCGCAGCCTTTTCCTGGCTGACCGCCGGACTGTACACGTAGGCCCGGTCCCGCGTGATCCGCTTCACCTTGCCTTTGCGATGCAGGATGGTCAGCACCGTCTGAACCGTGTTGTAGGCCAGGGGCCGCACGCTTTGGATGCGCTGCTGTACCGTCTGCACCGTGGCGGGCCCGGTTTCCCAGAGGATCTTCATGACCTCCAGTTCGAGCGGGGTAAGCTGCTGGGCGACGCTTTTTCTAGCCATACCTAAACAATTAAGAGATTACCTGCAATTCAGCGGCTTGTCAACCTAAATCTTTAGGTGCCAGGTCCGCCCCATTCACACAACCCTGCAACATACGCCGCCGAGCCGTCGCGCAGCCAGCCGTCAAGCTGGGCGGGCTCTTTCAGTTGCTGGCCCCTCGCACGGGGCACCACGACGAAGCGGCAATCGAGCTCCGGCAGGGCGGTCATGTCACCCCACAGCTTCTCGAACTGGGTCACCGGAAAGATGTCTTCCTGTCCCTTGCCCCAGCGCTTTTTCACATCTTTCAGGGTGATGTAGGTGGGCATGCGCGCGGCCATGGTTCGCACCGCCTGGGTCACCTTCTCGTCGCTGGCCAGGTCGCTTCGGCTGAGTCCGAACGCCGCCAGCAACTGGTCGATATCGACCCAGGTGGTGCTCGAGTTGTAGTAGGACAACCGTGACTCGATCTCGTCGCTGGGCAGCGCTAGGCCCTCGATCAAGCGCACGCGACCGTCGATGCGAGCCAGGCCGCCGCCCCGGTCCTCGATGTGCCGCGGGATCACCTCGGTGGTCAGGGCCGCGCCCTGCTCGACGTGATAGCCGAGCAGGGCAGGGTCCGCATCAGCGCCCACGGTGTCGATGTTGTGGACCATCAGGTACTTCAACTGGGGCCGTTCCTCGAACAGGCGCAGCAGGACGCCATTGCGCAGCAGGTTCGGCACTTCGTACCAGTGGCCCACCGGATGGAGGCACTGCATGGGCAGGCTGTCGGTGTAGTCGGTGCCTTCACCCATCTGCCGCGCCCAGGCGATCAGGGTGGCGTGCAGGCTCTCCCGCACCTTCTGGGCCTGCTCATCGAGCAACTGCTGCGGCATCTCCTCGAACGCGAACCTCAGATCGCGCTCCATGGGGACCAGGCGCAAGCCGATAACGCGCCCAGGCGACAGCAGCAGCGGGCCGGGATAGCCGTAGTTTCCCTCCGCCGCGAGATAGGCCTCGACGGCATCATGCGTCAGGTAGCTGGTGGTGATGACGTGCGGCAGCATGACGCCGCAGGCGCGACTCACCCGCAGGCTCTTGGCCAGGTGCACCTCGGTGACTTGGCCAGCAGAGACTGCGGCTCGGCATTCACGGCCTGCTGGAAATACCCCACTGCCGCCGCCAGGTCGCCCTGGTTGTACGCGTCGGCTCCTTATCTTCAGTGGTTTCTGGTGGCTGGTGCGGGTATCAGAATGTCCAGCCCTGCTGCTCGATGAGGCCCAGGAAGTCCACGCACCGCACGCCGCGGGCGACACAGACATTGGGGATTTTGGGCCTGTCCGGATTCCCAGAGGCCCGCTCCTGCGAGATCACCGTGTGCCCTTTGCGGATGGCCAGTGCAATCACATAAGGATCGGCGTTGACCCGGTCCTCTCCGGGCGGCACGAGTCCGCGGAACTCGGCCAGGATGGCGCGCATTGTTCGCTGCTGGCCGTCATCGATCTCGACGAACAGATCCGCGCACGCGGCGGCCCACTGGTACAGCTCGTCTTCGATTCTCTCAAGTTCGACCAGCACCATCTGGCTCGCCCGGAGGTCGCCTGAGCGGATCAGTTGCTCGACACGAGCCCACAGGCTGGGGAAGCGCGATCGCGGATATGCGAAGCGCCACGCCCAGATCAGCGAACTCGTGTCGATGCTGTAACCCACTCCGCTATGTCACTCCTCGGCGGTCAGGTCGAGTACACAGAGGCCTCGAAATCCGGCAGGTGCTGCAGCTTCAGCCCAAGGTAGCGGGACAAATCAGAGGCCGACACGCGTCCCTCGTGGAATCCCTCCAGCACGCTCCGGGCGTAGAGCCGCCCGACCCGATTCAAGGTCACGGCGTGCGGAGGTGCATACCCACCGTGCCCCTGTTCTTCCTGCGCTTGTCTTTCTGCGAGGAACTGCTGACGCTTCTCCCGGTAGAATCTCTCTGTCGTGCGACCGAGGATCAGCAAGCGCCGCAGGATCACCTCGCGACTGACGGAGTAGGTCCTGGCCAAGGCCAGCAGGTCCTCGTCGGCCCAGTGCTCGCGCCTGCGGATCGTGCGAACAGCCTCCTCGGCGAGCAAGCTCTCAGCCGGCACAAGCGCCGCCCCGGCCACCCGGTTGCACAGCACCTCGTGATCTTCGTGAACGCCGGTCCGATCCTGGCCGGGCAGGCAGAGCCCGCCGTTCCGCAGGATCAGGTGACACAACTCGTGGAGTGCGGAGAAGCACTTACCTGGCGGCGCGTCGCCACCGTTGAGCAGGATCACCGGAAGCCGGGCTTCCGCGATGGAGAATCCCCGCATCTCCTGCACGTCCACGCGATTCGTCTGAAAGACCAGGATGCCAGTGCGCTCCAGGGCTTCACGCCAGTTCTTGAAGGCGCGATCAGCGCTCCGCCAGGTCTTCTGCTCCTGAAGCGTTACCCCGAGGTGCTGTCTGATCCTCGTGCCCGCCTCTTCGGGATCGGCCTCGAGCGTCGGCACACCAGACAGGCGTGTTTCCGGGGCGTTCGCTCCCAGCACCTCCAGCAGGACTTGCCTGCGGGTGTGCGCGAGCCGGATCTCATAGCGAAGCTGGGGAGAGAGCGGCGCGGGTTGGAGATCAGGCAGGCGCCGGAAATCTCGAACAGCCAGCGCTTCGGCCGGCGGCCCCGGCAGGTAAAACACGGCTGGATTGCGCTTGTACATCCGAGAGAGACTGAGCAACTGTAAAATGGTCGGCCTTTCTTGGCCAGCTTCCCATTGCACCAGGCGCTCCGCCTTCACTCCGAGCTTCCGCGCCGCCGCCTCGGGGTCCAGGCCGGCCTCCTGTCGAGCCCACACCAGCACCTCGGGTGTCACAAGAGCTCGCGGCTTTTGCTCTGCCGTCGGCATATTCTTGACTACGGGACTTTCGGAGTCCTACTAGATTCTATCTTCTCAGAGACCACTTTGGTGGCGCGGAGGGGCGCACTGAAGAGCGAGATCGGAGCGCACCCGGCCGCCAATGGCGGGCGTGTTTGGTGTAAGATCGGGGAGCAGCGATGCCGGAGGGACTCGATGCCCAGCGCCCAAAAGCTCACGCTCTCTGTCGCCGAGTACCGGGACCCCTGTCACTGGTACTGCGGCCTGGCGGACGCCGGCGGCAACTTCCTGGCTGACCACGAGGTCAAGCTGAACCCCGCGGATCCGGAGTACCCCGGATTCGTGGACCTGCCTTCCTTCCTCCGAGCGCATGCCGCGCCCGACCGGCGCCACCAGGATGAGACGCGGCTTGTTGAAGAGGTGGGGGCCTGGATCGGGCGCAACCTCTACGGCCCGCTTGCGGAGAAGATCCTCGCCGCGGGCACGCCGGCGACGGTGCGCGTGGAGCTCCCGGCGCAGCCCGAAGAGGCCTCGGGACTGCTGTACCGCCCGTGGGAACTGGGGCACGCCGGCGGCAAGCCGCTCGCCCTGCAAGACGTCTCGCTGGTGTTTGAGATCAAAGGGGAGGCGCCGCCGGTTGTCCGCCGGCCGGTGGAGGGCGCGCTGCGGATCCTCGCAGTGTTCAGCCTGCCCACGGATGCCAGCGCGCTGAACCTTCGCCACGAGCGCTACCAGCTCACGCGGCGGATCCGCGCGCTCGCGCAGCGGCGGAACCTGGCCATTGATCTGCGGGTCCTCCAGTACGGCGTCACGCGCCAGGCGCTCGAGCAGATCCTGGAAGAAGGCGAGGGATGGGACATTGTCCACTTCTCCGGCCACGGCCTTCAGGCTCACCTAATCCTGGAGAAGGACGACGGCACAGCCGATGAGGTGCCCTCGGAGGAACTGCTGAAACTGCTGAGGCCCGCGCGGGGGCGACTGAAGTGGGTGACTCTGTCGGCGTGTCTTTCCGCCGCCGCTACGGTGGAAGAAACGCTGCTCTGGCTGGGTCTCGAACCCCGGCGCGCCGAAGCGGCGGAACAGGCGGCGGGGGAGAAGGCGCTGCCGGCGCTGGCGCGCACCCTGGTCCGCGAGCTGGACTGCGCCGTGCTGGCGATGCGCTACCCGGTGGGGGACACGTTCGCCATCGACCTGGCGGAGCAGTTGTACCAGGGTGTGCTCGAAAAGAAGCAGTCCTTGCCGCGCGCGCTCGAACTGGCGCTGCCGAAGGTGATCCGGCCCGACAGCCCGCCGCTGTCCGTGGCCACACCGGCGTTGTTCGGGCGGCGGTGTGTGGACCTGACCATCAGAGTACCTGAGGGCCAGATCGAGACCACGGGTGGCGGCCTGGCGTATTTTGAGGAGCGGCCGGGCCGGCACTTCGTGGGGCGCGTGGGCGTGTTGTCGCAAGCCAGCGCCGCTCTGGCGCCCTCCAGCCAGTATACCGGCGTGCTGTTCCACGGCATGGCCGGCGGGGGAAAGACGGCCTGCGCCGTCGAGCTGGCGTTTCACTACGAGCATCTCCAGCGGTTCACACATTTCGTGTGGTACCGCGCTCCGCAGGAAGGCCACGAAATCGCCGGGGCGCTGGCGGCTTTCGCGCAAGCCTGGGAGACGCAGTTGAGCGATGAGCAGTTGCGGGCGCTTCCGCTGGTGGCCGCGGTTTCGGCGGAAACCGCCCGGTTCGACACTTATCTGCCGCGCCTCACCGAGTTCCTGCGGCGGCACAGCATCCTGCTGGTGCTCGATAACCTCGAATCCCTTCTGCGGCCGAACGGCGCGTGGCGCGATGAGCGCTGGGCGAAACTGATGGCGGCGATGCTCGGTCACGACAGGCAGTCCCGGCTGCTCTTGACTTCCCGCATCCGGCCGGCGCCGCTGAACCAGCGTTTGCTGGAGCTGCCGGTCCACTCACTGTCTTTGGACGAGTCCGCGCTACTGGCGCGGCAGTTGCCGAACCTGGGCGGGCTGCTTCGGGACGAGCGCCACCGCGGGCTGGTGAAGCGCACGCTCGAAGTGTTGCAAGGCCACCCCAAGCTGATTGACTTCGCGGAAAAGCAAGCAGTGAGCCCGGAGGCGCTGGAGCGCCACCTGGGCCGCACCGTGGCCGCATCAACCGCTGGCGAGGGCCGCCTGGCCGCGTTCTTCGCGACGGGAGAATCCAGCCTCGAGGCGCCGGAGTTTCTGGCGGCGTTGAACGCCTGGACCCGATCCGTTGCGGAGTCGGTTGTGCCCCAGGCGCAGGCGTTCTTCCACTTCCTGTGCTGTTTGGAGGAGGGGGATCGGGAGAAGTGGATCGTCGAGGACGTGTGGCCCAAGTGCTGGAAGCGGCTCGGCAGAGACGGAGAGGTTCCGAGCATCGACTCCTGCGCGGGACCGTTGCAGGTAGTGGGGCTGGCAGATTTTGTAAGGAGTGAGTGCCGCATTCACCCCGGCGTCGCGGAGGCGGGCCGGGAGCACGCGGGCAAGGCGTGTCAGGCGGCGACGGATGGGGAGATGGCGGCGTTCTGGCGTGCTGCGTCTCGTGCCGGTGAGCGTCAAGAGATGCAGGGCGGCGGTCCGATGATCCTTCGCGCCGGGCGCAGTGCCGCGCCGTACCTAATGCGGAGGCAACAGTGGTATACGGCTTCCGCCTTGTTGGATCGGGTGATCACGCGAGACGCTTCGCCCCAGACTGTGGCCGCGGTGCTGCCGCTGTTGCGCCGCATCGCGGAAGCGACTAGCGGGACGGAGAAGGGGCTGGAAGATGCGCGCGTACTGGCCAGGACGCTGCGCGCACTCGGCCAGGTGGATGAAGCCGAGAAGATGATGCGGGAGGTTGTGCGCGAGACTGAGGAGCGCGGCCAGTTCCGCACCGCAACAGCCGCAGCGGGCGACCTGATCAACTTACTCCGCGCCAGGGGCCGGTCGAAGGAGGCGCTGGAGTTCGTTGATAAGAAGAAGGAACTGAGTCGGCGCGCGGGCCTGGGTGCCTGGACGCAGCTCGCCGATGAGGGACAGCGCCTTCAAATCCTGAATGCGCTGGGCCGGTGGTCGGAAGTGCTGGACACGGTAGAGAAGCTGCGGGAACAAATGCGGACGCTGGCCGACTCCGGCGAGGCGGAGGAGGCCGTCGATCCCTGGAATGTGCGGGAGGGCATCCTCGACACTGGTCGTACTGCTGCGCTGGCTCTAGAACGATGGCGGAAGGCCCTCGCACTCAACGGAGACATCGTTGAACTGAGGAGGACCCGCCAGGCGACCGCGCTCGAAATCGCGCGCACCCGGTTCAATGACTGCGCACCTCTGCTGCAGCTCGGGCATTACTCGGACGCCCGCGAGCTGCTGCTCGGGTGTCGCCAAACGTTCGAGGCGAAGTCAGACCTCGCAGCGTTAGGCAGCGTGTTCTCTGCCCTCGCAGGCCTCGAAGACGAACTCGGCCACCACGGCGAATCAGCGCGCTACGAGCAAACGGCCTTGCGCTACAGCTACCACGCCGGGGAGCCCCGCGACTGCGCCGCCAGCCACTTCAACCTCGCCACCTATTTCATGCGAAGTGGCGAGCAGCCGCGAGCGGCTTTGGCCCACCAACTGACGGCAGCCGTCATCCATTTCCAAACCTCCGACGGGCGCCTGCCTCAAACCTTGCAGGCGCTGTCCCGCCATCTCGCCTGCTTCTCGCCCGCTGCGCCACCCCTGCCCGCCAGCTTCGATGAGCTTTGCGGCATTGTCGAGCAGGTGGAAGGCGTGCGCTTTCGCGCCCTGTTCTCCCGCCTGCCGGCAGACAACGCCGCCACCGGCGACGAGGCTCTACAAAAAGTCCTGAAACTGGCGCGCGCCGGGTAGGCGACGATCTACGCCCTTCCGCCCCACTCGCACAACCCTGCAACGTAGGCCGCCGAGCCATCCCGCAGCCAGCCGTCAAGCTGGGCCGGCTCTTTCAGTTGCTGGCCCCGCGCGCGGGGCACCACCACGAACCTGCAATCGAGCTCCGGCAGGGCGGTCATGTCGCCCCACAGCTTCTCGAACTGGGTCACCGGAAAGATGTCTTCCTGGCCTTTGCCCCAGCGCTTCTTCACGTCTTTCAGGGTGATATAGGTGGGCATGCGGGCGGCCATCGTTCGCACCGCCTGGGTCACCTTCTCGTCGCTGGCCAGGTCGCTCCGGCTCAGTCCGAACGCCGCCAGCAACTGGTCGATATCAAGCCAGGTGGTGCTCGAGTTGTAGTAGGACAGCCGTGACTCGATCTCGTCGCTGGGCAGCGCCAGTCCCTCGATCAGGCGCACGCGCCCGTCGATGCGCGCCAGCCCGCCGCCCCGGTCCTCGATGTGCCGCGGGATCACTTCGGTGGTCAGGGCCGCGCCCTGCTCGACGTGATAGCCGAGCAGGGCAGGGTCCGCGTCGGCGCCCACGGTGTCGATGTTGTGGACCATCAGGTACTTCAACTGGGGCCGCTCCTCGAGCAGGCGCAGCAGGACGCCATTGCGCAGCAGGTTGGGCACTTCGTACCAGTGGCCCACCGGGTGGAGGCACTGCATGGGCAGGTTGTCGATGTAGTCGCTGCCTTCACCCATCTGCCGCGCCCAGGCGATCAGGGTGGCGTGCAGGCTCTCCCGCACCTTCTGAGCTTGCTCGTCGAGCAACTGCTGCGGCATCTCCTCGAACGCGAACCGCAGATCGCGCTCCATGGGGACCAGGCGCAAGCCGATAACACGCCCGGGCGACAGCAGCAGCGGGCCAGGGTAGCCGTAGTTGCTCTCTGCCGCGAGATACGCCTCGACGGCGTCGTGCGTCAGGTAGCTGGTGGTGATGACGTGCGGCAGCATGGCGCCGCAGGCGCGGCTCACCCGCAAGCTCTTGGCCAGGTGCACCTCGATGAAGCTGCGATGCCTGCCGGCCAGTTTCGAGAACGGGTTCAGCGCCTTCACCACTCCCGCGCCTTTGGTCCAGCGGCTTCCGATGCCGCCCGCCAGCGAGACCACGCACACGGCGCCCCTGGCCAGAACCTCCATCCCGGTATCACGGTAATGCTCGGGGAGCCCGCGCGTGGCGTCGA
>Ga0315277_10012776_pt1 | contig 10504 bp, 6 predicted proteins | sample YL17G05_15_MG_FD_203695 | JGI IMG/M metagenome (GOLD analysis project Ga0315277, IMG submission 203695) | Sediment microbial communities from Yellowstone Lake, YNP, Wyoming, USA - YL17G05_15 | ecosystem: Environmental > Aquatic > Freshwater > Lake > Sediment | place: USA: Wyoming | collected... | reverse complement strand
CGATGCATTTCGTCACACGGGCGTGGACCAGATTCTTCCGATCCTCATTGCGGGACTCCATGAAGCGGGCATTGCCGACGATGCGGTCACGTTCGTTTTCGCCACGGGTTCCCACCGCCCTCCGACATCTGCAGAACAGGCCCGCATCCTCGGCGAGAGCCTATACCGGCGGTTCCACGGGCGAGTCCTCGTGCACGATCCTATCGATCCCGCGAATCTGGTTCACGTGGGCACGACCTCGCGCGGCACGCCGGTCGAACTGAACAGGCACGTGCTTGCCTGCGACCGCCTCATCGTCACCGGTGCCACCGTGCTCCACTATTTCGCCGGCTATGGAGGGGGGCGCAAATCCATTGTTCCCGGCATCGCTTCGGTGAAGACCATCGCTCACAACCACGCCATGAACATTGCCCCGGACAAGGACCGGCTCAATCCCGACGTCCGCATCGCCGTGCTGGACGGAAACCCCGTGGCGGAGGACATGCTCGAAGGGGCACGGTTCATCCGAACAGACTATCTCATCAACACCGTCTTGAACCGCGCCGGCCGGATCGCAGGGGTCTTCTGCGGGGAATTGGATGCCGCGCACCGGGCTGCGGCGCGGTTTGCGCGCGACCTGTTTGCCGTGACAATCCGGCAACGAGCGAACCTTGTCATCGCGTCATCCGGCGCCGCCAAGGACTTTGTCCAGAGCCACAAGGCCCTGGTCAACGCCTATGAAGCCGTGGAACCCGAAGGCCGCATTGTCTTTGTATCGCAGTGCCCGGAAGGCCTGGGCGGGGAGCAGTTCGAGAAATGGCTGCGTTTGGGCGAGCGCAGCCGTATCTTCGAGGAGTTGCGCAGACACTCGGAAATCAACGGGCAGACGGCGTTGTCCACGATTGAAAAAGCCCCGATCTCGGCATTCGTAACGGACATGACCGAAGGGCAGGTCCGGTTGCTTCACGGGAGAAAGGCGGCCTCGCTGAAAGACGCGATGGCCACGTGCCGTGACGAACTCCGAGGCATTGGTATATCGGAACCGACCTACTACCTTATGCCTTCGGCCTCATACACGGCGCCCTTTTTGAATTCCGAGAACGGTGACAGGTAGACTCCGTCGTCCTCGCGTCAGAGTCAGGCCGTGCGACAGGAGTATCAGAAAAGAACGATGCACCCGGAAGAGAACAGAGGTTCGTGCCGCAGTCTCACCGATCCGGTGGTCACGCTTGCGGTGTTTTTTGTCTTCCTCGAACTCCTGGAAACCTATCGTCTTTGTGTGTGGTCGGGATTATCTGGGCGGGAGTGGTACGGCGCCGCGATGGGTCTGGCCCTCTACGCGCTCCTCCTCGGCGGGCTCGCATGGGTATTGTGGCTGGCATTGCAGAAGGTTGCAGGGGGGCGCGTCCCCTCCTCGACCGGAATGCCGTTGTGCGTTGCGATGGCCGGGCTGGCCGTCTGGATTGTATTGCGCATTCATCGCAAAGAAGCGCCCACACTTGAAGACGTGCTGGTCGTATTGGCTCTGACCGGCATCATTCTGGCCGTGCTCCTAATCCCGCGACTCGGCATGGTGTCCCGGCGAGCCGTCTGCGCCGTCATCGGCCTGGCCTTGGTTGGGGGTATAGCCATGCTGGACGCCTCGTCACGGGTCTACCTCCTTGACCCCGAACGTCCCCGGATGTGTATGCTGGCCTCCGTGGCATGGACCCTCGGGGCCGCGTGCGTGGGCATGCTGGTTTGGCGAGGGCGCACCAGGATTCTGACAGCAGTCCTGCGATGGGGATTTGCCGCCCTTGTCGTGCTGTCGCCGCTTGGGTGGGCCTGCGTTTCGACAAACCTGGGCCGCGCGCCTGGCGGCGCGGAAGCCTTGCGCGCGCCTGAGAGACCGGACAAACCCAATATCATTCTGCTCGTCGTGGATACACTGCGGGCTGACTATTGTCCCGCTCGCGGCGGATCGTGTTCGACGCCTGCGCTGGAATCACTTGCGCAGAAGGGCGTTTTGTTCGAACAGTGTTATGCGTTGGCGCCTTGGACGCCGCCGTCCATGTCGGGCATGTTTGCTTCGGCGTACCCGCCGGGACTCGCCGCCGGGCCGACTCGGAAGCCGTGGCGGGACGAAGCACGTAGTTATTCCCTGCGCCCCCAGGACAAGTCTCTCGCGGAACTGCTTGTGTCCGACGGACGCAAGACGTGCGCGTTGGTAGGCAACCCCGTGGTGAGCGAAATGACCAGCTTGTTTCACGGATTTGAGACCCGCGCGGATTCTCCCGCAACGGTCAAACGCCCTTCCGGGTACCTGCGCTGTCTTCCCCTGCTGGCGAGCACGCTGTCTGCACACATACCCTCGTTGAAGATCACCTCCTATAACGACACTACGATAGACCTGACGCGGTGGGCCGTGGCCTATCTTCGTTCTCGCAAGAATGCCCCCTTCTTCTTGTGGGTTCACTACCTCGATCCACATGCGCCTTATGACCCGCCCGCCGCGTATCGCACCATGAACGGTCCGTGGCCTTCGTTTGCGGCGAACCTTGATGACGAAAAGTGGTTTGAAGATGGCGACCATGGGCTTCCGCTGGGAGACTTTGATGCGCGCAATCGACCCTACGTGCGATCGTTGTATGAGGGCGAAGTGCGCTACGTGGACGACTCGATCGGCCGAATTGCGGCGGAGTTGAGGCGGTTGGGGCTGGAAGATAACACCTTTGTATGCGTCACCTCCGACCACGGAGAGGAATTCTGGGAGCATGGCGGGTGGGGTCATGGGCAGACATTATATGACGAGCTAATCCACGTGCCTTTGATCCTTGCCGGTCCCGGCCTGAGTCATCGCACCGTCGAGGAACGGGTATCGGCCATCGACCTGATGCCCACGCTCGCGGAGCTGGCCGGCGTTGCCCCGGCTGAGTCTTGGCTGGGCGCCAGCCTGGCGCCCCTCGCTCGCGGCGAAGTAACGGCGCCGAGTCCCAAGCCCTGCTACGCCCGCGCCACCAGCTACCGCGTGCGGGCGGAGCCTCTTGAGATGGTTATTTCGGGACAGTACAAACTCGTCCGCGGGGTAAACACGGGTTCGGACGAGTTCTACAACATACCGCAGGACCCGGGCGAAACGCGCAATCTTGCCGCCGAGGAGCCGCAGCGAGTCTCCCAATTGGCCGAGCTGCTTGACCGTTGGCGCGCTGTCAACCCACCCGACTTCAAGACGTTTTTCGGTGGCAGCCCGATAGAGTCAAATCGCGAAGAGGCCCTACAGCAACTTCGCGCGGTTGGGTATCTGTAGGGTAGGCCTACTCGTCCGGAACACCGACTACGGTGCCATCCCGAGGCTGATCCTCGGAAGACACCGTCAATGCCGTCGGACCCCGGAGTCGCCGGGGATACCCGTCGCAGGAAGGGCGGCGAAGGGACGCAGTTCATCCCTGGCGGAAACGTTTCAGGTTGTCGATGAACCGGTGGTAGAGCGGATAGGTTTTGGCGTCGCTGATGGCCTGAAATTCATCGAGTAGTTCCCGTTGGCGGCGAGAGAGCTTCGCGGGAGTTTCCACACGAATGCGAACGATCTGGTCCCCTTGTCGGTATCCATGGATGTCCGGCAGCCCCATTCCGCGCAAACGCAACAGCGCCCCGGATTGCGTCCCTGCGGGGATTCTCAGTTCGGCTTCTCCGGTCAGTGTGGGCACCCGAATGGTAGTGCCCACCGCGGCCTGCGGAAAACCAATCGGCACTTCGCAGATGATGGTGGCGCCGTCGCGTTCGAATACCTCGTCCGGTTCCACCTCGATGTAGATGTACAGGTCGCCGCGGGGTCCGCCGTTCTCTCCCGGCTCGCCTTCCCCGGAAAGCCGCAACCGTGTGCCGGTATCCACGCCCGCCGGGATATCCACGGAGACGCGCGGCGTGGCGCGGACGCGGCCGCTGCCGCCGCACCGGTGGCACGGATTCGAGATCGTGGATCCTGTCCCGCGGCACCGGGGACACGGCCTCGAAACAGTGAAAAAACCTTGCGACATGCGGACCTGTCCCGCGCCTTGGCAGTTCGGGCACGTCTGGGCGCGACTGCCGGGCGCGGCGCCGGAACCCCGGCATTCCCCGCAGGACTCCATCCGGTCGAATGAAATGTCTCTCTTGACGCCGGTGGCGGCATCCTTGAGGGTGACACGCAGCCGGTACTCGATGTCGTTGCCTGCCGTGGCCACATTACGCCGGCCGCGTCCGCGGCCAAACAGGACGTCGAACAAGTCTTCAAAAGGGGCTTCAAAATCACCGGAATAGCCGCCGGTTCGGAATGGGCCGCCGGCGCCCGCGAACGCGTCCCCCACCTGGCCAAACTGGTCGTACTGTGCCCGTTTTTCTTTGTTTTTCAGGACATCGTAGGCCCCATTGATCTCCTTCAGCTTCTCCTCAGCGGCCTTATCTCCGCCAGTCTTGTCGGGATGGTATCGGTGCGCGAGCTTGAGGTAGGCCTTGCGGATTTCCTGTTCCGTGGCGTCTCGCCGCACCCCGAGGATCTCGTATAGGTCTTTCTGTCGGGCCATGGCAACGGCATCTTCCTGCAGCGCCGTAGTCCCTTACGACCGGAGCCCCCAAACGGCGCTTGGGGGCAAGTTCAGATGCTTCCCTGGAACCCAAGCTCCTGGAAGCACACTAATCTATACGTCGTAGGTCAATGGTCTTTTAGTGCTTATCTTTTTCGTCATCGTCTACGACGGTGAAATCGGCGTCTACGGTCTTGTCTTTTTTGGAACCGCCGTCATCTGATGGCGGCGCTTCAGGGCCGCCCCGCGGACCCGCTTGGGTCTGGCCGGCCTGGTGTTGCGCCTGCGCGGAGGCGTACATGGCCTCTGCCAGTTTGTACGAAGCCTGCGTCAGCTTTTCCATGGCGCGCTCGATGGCCGCGGTGTCGCTTCCCTGCAACGCCGCACGTACGTCAGCCAGCGCCGCTTCGATGGCGGTCTTGTCCTGCGCGCCGATCTTGTCGGCGTTCTCTCGCAGGTTTTTTTCGGTCGAATAACACAAGGCGTCCGCGTTGTTTCGGATTTCGATCTCTTTCTTCTTCGCCTTGTCCTCCTCGGAGTGCGCGTCCGCCTCCCGAACCATGCGTTGGATGTCGTCCTCGGATAGCCCGCTCGACGACTCGATCCGTATCTTTTGCTCTCTCCCTGTGGCGAGGTCCTTGGCGGACACGTGTACGATGCCGTTGGCGTCAATGTCGAAAGACACGTCGATTTGCGGCACCCCGCGCGGCGCAACCGGTATGCCCACCAAGTCGAAACGGCCCAGCGTCCGGTTGTCCCTGGCCAGCTCGCGTTCACCTTGCAGGACGTGGATGGTCACGGCCGTCTGGTTGTCGGTGGCGGTGGAGAACGTCTGCCGTTTGGTCACAGGGATGGTCGTGTTGCGCTCGATGAGCTTGGTGCAGATGCCGCCCAGGGTCTCAATGCCGAGCGAGAGCGGCGTCACGTCAAGCAGCAATACGTCCTTCACCTCGCCGGAGAGCACGCCCGCCTGGATCGCCGCGCCGACGGCCACCACTTCATCGGGATTCACGCCGCGGTGCGGCTCCTTCTGGAAGATGGACTTCACGATGTCGCCCACCGCGGGCATGCGGGTCATCCCGCCCACGAGGATCACCTCGTTGATGTCGCCGGCCTTCAACCCGGCGTCCTCCAAAGCGCGGTAGCACGGGTTTTTCGTGCGTTGCAGCAAGGAATCGCAGAGCTGCTCCAGTTTCGAGCGCGTCAGGGTATAGTTGAGATGCTTCGGGCCCGAAGAATCCGCCGTGATGAACGGCAGGTTGATGTCCGTCGACATCGAGGTCGACAACTCGCATTTCGCCTTCTCGGCGCCCTCTTTCAGCCGCTGCAGGGCCATGGGGTCTTTCCGCAGGTCAATCCCTTGGTCCCGGAGAAACTCTTCCGCGAGCCAATCGATGACCCGCTGGTCGAAATCGTCCCCGCCCAGGTGCGTGTCGCCGTTGGTGCTGAGCACCTCGAAGCTGTCGTCGCCGATGGCCAAAACCGAGATGTCGAAGGTGCCGCCGCCCAAATCATAGACGGCCACCTTCTCGTCCTTCTTCCTCTCCAACCCGTAGGCGAGGGCTGCGGCCGTCGGCTCATTGATGATGCGCAACACTTCCAGCCCCGCAATGCGCCCGGCGTCCTTGGTCGCTTGACGTTGCGAGTCGTTGAAGTATGCGGGCACGGTGACAACCGCCTGGGTGACCTTCTCTCCCAGATAGCTCTCGGCGGTCTCCCTCATCTTCTGGAGAATGACGGCGGATATTTCCGGCGGACGGTGGGTGTTGCCCATGACCTCGATTTGGCAGTCCCCGGAAGCCGTGCCGGTAACCTTGTAGGGCACAAGTTTCTCTTCCTCGGCCACCTCGCTGTGCCGCCGCCCCATGAACCGTTTAATCGAAAATACCGTGTTCTGCGGATTTGTCACGGCCTGCCGCTTGGCCACGGCGCCCACCAGGCGTTCTCCGTCCTTCGTAAACGCCACCACCGACGGCGTGGTCCTTCCCCCTTCCGAATTCGCGATCACCGAAGGCACACCGCCTTCCATCACAGCGACACACGAGTTCGTGGTTCCCAGGTCAATCCCGATTACCTTGCCCATTGCGTCCCATCCTCCACATAATTCATCTTGGCCCGCGCACCTGACACGGGACGATGTTCGCCAATCTGTTCACACGGACCTATTCCTTCGGATTGGTCTCCACCGCCGCTTCCACATCCTTTCCGACCGCTTCGGCGCACTCCTCCTCCGGCATGCCCGAACTGACGACGGCCTTCGCCGGCCGGAGCACATAGTCCCCGAGCCGGTAGCCCCGCTGGAATTCCTGCGCCACCGTGTTCGCGGGATACACCGCCGATGGCATCCGCATGACGGCTTCGTGCACGTTCGGATCGAAGACCTCGCCTACGGCCGGGATCGGCTCCACGCCGTGCCGGCTGAGAAGCCCGCAAAACTGTTTGAGGACCATTTCGACCCCCTGGGCGAGCCCGCCGGACGCATCGCCTACGTGTTCTACGGCGCGTTCCAGGTCGTCTACCAAGGGCAACAGGTCCCGAATGATCGCTTCCGCGGCGGTTTTTCGGATGCGCTCCGTTTCCCGGGCCATGCGTTTCCGGTAGTTGTCGAATTCCGCCCGCGACCGGAGCAACAAGTCCTTCAACTGGTCCCGTTCGGCCAGCAACGCGTTCACATCGAATCCCTGCAACGGCACGGGTTCCGCTTCGTCCGCCTCAAGTTCCTTAGGGGGCGCGGCTTCTTGCTGCCTTTTCTGTTCCTCGGCCGCTACTTCAGCGGCGGCCTCCGCTTCAAGCCGCTTTTCCAGCTCCGATTTCTCAATCTTTTTGTGCTTCATGTCTTCGCTTGCAGGAGGTTTTCGTCCCTGTGGCGCCTATCCTACCAGCCGGGCCAAGACCCGGCTCAACATGCCGGCCGTATAGTCGACGACGGCGGTCAACCGCGAGTAAGGCATGCGACGGGGACCCAACACGCCCAGCGTGCCGAGCGTCTTGCCGCCGACGCTGTACGGCGACGCCACCACGCTGATCTCGCTGAGTCCATGGTCTTCCGCTTCCGATCCGATCACCACGGATGGCCGGAGCGCCTCGCCCTGGGCCACCGCGGCCCGGAGCAACTCGGCCAGCCGGTCATGTTCCTCGAACAGACCGAATACTTCGCGCGCCTTCGCCACGTCCCGAAACTCCGGCTGTTCAAACAACTGGGCCGCGCCTTCCAGGAACAGTTGCCCGGCCCGTTGGGGCGGGAAATGTTCCAGCAGGCGCACCGCCCGTTCCGCAACCTTCCGCTGTTCGTCCATCATCGCCTGCAGCCGCGAACGAAGGGCGCCCGGCAGATTGTCCAACGTCACGCCGGACAACTCCTCGTTGAGAAAACGTACCGTCTGGGCCAAGTCTTCCAGGCTCGGCGCATCCTCGAGTGGGACGACATGCGTGTGCACCCGGCCGAGGCTGTCTGCGACGAGCACGGCCGCGCGGGACGGCGCCAGGGGCATCACTTCGATGCGGCGCACCTCCGCCGTAGACCCATGGGGCGCCTCTACAATACCCGCCTGGTGGGTGACAAGCGCCAGGAGATGGCTTGTCTGCTGCATGAGTTCGTCGACGCCGTTCAGCCGCTCCTGCAGGTCCCGCTCAATCCGTTCCCGCTCGCCGAGCGTCAATTCCTGCACCCGCATCAGATAGTTGACGTAATAGCGATAACCGCGATCCGTGGGAACCCGCCCCGAACTGGTGTGCAGTTGCCGCAAGAACCCGGCCTCTTCCAGGTCGGCCATCGCGTTGCGGATCGTCGCCGGACTCAGGTCCAACCCGTACCGCTTGACGATGGCGCGGGAGCCGACCGGCTCCGCCGTGGTCACATACGTATGCACCACGGCTCGCAGGATTAGTTCCTCGCGTTCGTTCAGGTGTCCATCCATAATTCGTGACGGCTGCGGGGCTTAGCACTCGGTTGATTCGAGTGCTAACAGCCTGCCGGAGTGTATCACACCCTCTTCAGCCTGTCAAGCGGACCCACCCCCTGAGACCCCGAGTCCATCTCACTCTTGACACATACTTCGTAACCTGCTAGGATTCAATCGGTTAGAACATGGGGGCGTATGAGAATCGGTTTTGACATCACCGCCATCACGCGGAACCGAACCGGGGTGGGTACTTTCTGCTATTACCTGCTCAAGCACCTCGTGCAACTTGCCCCCGATGCGACGGTTGCGGGTTTCTCCTCCGGCAGCGCCCGGGTGGACCTCGGCCCCCTCGCGGGCGCCGTCTCGCACCGCCACATCCCCTTGCCGACGCGCCTGCTCTACCACGTGTGGACCTGTCTGGGCGTCCCCCAGGTGGACTGGTTTCTCGGCGGCGTGGACGTCTACCACGCCACCAACTATTTCCTTCCACCAACGCGATCAGCGCGGACGGTGCTCACTATCTATGACCTTTCGTTTCTGGCCGTGCCGGAGCGGTGCAGCCCGAAGATCGTCGGACCTTTCTCGCGAAAGGTGGCCCAATTCGCCCGCCGGGCCGATGCCATCGTAACGTGTTCCGAAGCCACGAAGGCCGATATCGTAGGCCGATGGAACGTGGACCCTGTCAAGGTCGCGGTGACGCCCGGCGCGGTGGACGAAGCGTTCACCCCCATGGACCGAGATGCGGCCGCCCGATACCTGAACGAACACTACGGCATCCGGGGGCCTTTCATCCTATTCGTAGGCACGCTGGAACCGCGGAAAAACGTGCCGGGCCTGCTCCGGGCCTTTGCAGGAATCGCTGCGTCCATCCCCCACACGCTCGTGTTGGCCGGGCAGATGGGCTGGAACACGGGCGAGATTCTCGACACGTTGCGCGCGATCAATCTCGGAGAACGCATACGCCGGGTGGGGTACGTGCCGCGCCACGCCGAACTGGCCGTGTTCTACAGCGCGGCCGACGCATTCGTGTTTCCGTCGTTTTACGAGGGGTTCGGTCTGCCCGTGCTCGAGGCCATCACGTGCGGGTGTCCCGTGGTGACGGCGGCCAACTCCTCCCTGACCGAGGTCGCAGGGGACGCCGTGCTCTACGCGGACCCTAACGCGCCGGAGGACATCGCCGCCGCCATCCTGCGGCTGCTGGAGGACGCGCCGTTGCGCGAATCCTGCGTCGCCAAGGGAAAAGCGCAGGCCCGGCGGTTTTCCTGGGACGCCTGCGCCCGTGCCACGCTCGACGTCTACCGGAGGTTGGCGCCATGATTGTACTGCTCAACGCCCTGCAAGCCGGCAACCGCAGCGGCACCGGCCGCTACACGACCGAATTGGCCCGGTGGCTGCCCGTGTTAGCGGACGACCTCGACTTCGTCGTGTTGTGGCCCCGCCACGTGCCCCATCCCCATATTGAGACCGCACACCGCGAAGCGTTCCTGCTGTGCGATGCGCGGACATCCCTGAGACGTCTCTACATCGACCAGATAGGCGTTCACGGGGTGCGGGCGCGCGCCGGGGCGAATGTGGTCCACTATCCCGCGTCCGTGGGCTGCCTCACGCCCATCCACAACGCCGTGGTCACGGTGCACGACCTCAGCTTCCTCCATGAACCCCGGTGGTTTCGGCCCGGCCACGCCGCCTATTACCGGTACGCCGTAGGACGCACCGCCCGCCTGGCCGAACGCGTCATCGCGGATTCCCAGGTCACGGCGCAGGACCTCAATGAGAAGCTGGGAATTCCCCGCGACCGGATTGACGTGGTCCCTTTGGGCGTGGATGAACGGTACCGCCCGGCACCCCCGGAAGCGGTCGTCTCGGTTCGCACCAAGTACGCGCTCCCCAAACGGTTTTTTCTCTACCTGGGTACCCTGGAACCGAGGAAAAACCTCGTGCGGGTGATTGAGGCGTGGTCGCGTATCGCAACGGCATGTCCCCTGGACCTCGTCATCGCCGGACGGCAGGGCTGGCGATCCAGGCCCATCGCGCGCGCTATCGCGGCGGCAACCCGCCCCGAACGCGTCCGCTGTCCCGGCT
>Ga0315277_10012771_pt1 | contig 10506 bp, 8 predicted proteins | sample YL17G05_15_MG_FD_203695 | JGI IMG/M metagenome (GOLD analysis project Ga0315277, IMG submission 203695) | Sediment microbial communities from Yellowstone Lake, YNP, Wyoming, USA - YL17G05_15 | ecosystem: Environmental > Aquatic > Freshwater > Lake > Sediment | place: USA: Wyoming | collected... | reverse complement strand
GAGCAGGCGGAAGCGCACGCCACCTCCGTCTTCAGCGCCAACCTGCGCGCGCTCCTCGGCGGGCCGCCGCTCACGGGGCACACGGTGATGGGCATTGACCCCGGCTACCGCACCGGCTGCAAGGTGGCGGTGGTGGACCCCACCGGCAAGGTGCTGGACACGGCGACGATCTACCCGCACGAACCACAGAAGGCGCGGGACGAGGCCCTGGAAACCCTCGCCTCCCTGGTTGCCCACCACGCCGTCACACTGGTCGCCATCGGCAACGGCACCGCCTCGCGCGAAACCGAAGCCCTCGTCGCCGACCTGATCCGCGGCCCCGATCCGCAATCCGCAATCCCCAATCCGCAATCCGCAATCCGGTATCTCATTGTCAATGAGGCTGGCGCCAGCGTCTACAGCGCCAGTCCTCTCGCGCGGGCCGAGTTGCCCGACCTGGACGTCAGTATGCGCGGCGCAGTGTCCATTGCCCGGCGGGTGCAAGACCCGCTGGCCGAACTGGTCAAGATTGACCCGCGCTCGGTCGGCGTGGGGCTCTACCAGCACGACGTGGACCAGGCCCAACTGGCCGCCGCCATCGCCGGCGTGGTGGAGAGCGTAGTCAACCAGGTGGGGGTGGACGTGAACACGGCCTCGCCGGCGCTCCTGACCTACGTGGCGGGCATCGGCCCCAAACTGGCGGCGCGCATCGTGGCGGCCCGCGACGCACACGGGCCGTTCGCCAGCCGCGCGGCGCTCAAGGAGGTGGAGGGGCTGGGGCCGAAGACGTTCGAGCAGGCGGCGGGCTTTCTGCGCGTCCAGGGCGGCCACAACCCGCTGGACGGCAGTGCCATCCACCCGGAGAGTTACGCGGTCGCCGAGGCGGTGCTGAAACGGGCGAAGGTGAGCATGCAGGCGGAGCCGGGCGAACGGGAGGCGGCGCTGATCCGCTTGCAGGAGCGCGCACCGCTGGACCAATTGGCCGCCGAACTGGGGACGGGCGTGCCGACGCTCACTGACATCCTGGAGCAATTGGCCCGCCCCGGCCGTGACCCGCGCACAGATTTGCCCGCGCCCATCCTGCGGAGCGACGTGTTGACGGTGGAGGACCTGCGGCAGGGGATGCGGCTCAAGGGCACCGTGCGCAACGTGGTGGACTTTGGCGCGTTCGTGGACATCGGCGTCAAGCAGGATGGCCTCTTGCACCGCAGTCAAATCCCGGCCGGCACGCGGCTGCAGGTGGGAGACGTGGTCGAGGTGGTGGTGCGGGGGGTGGAGGTGGAGAGGGGGAGGATTGCGTTGGGAATGACAAGCAGGCAAATGACCAATGGACAATGAAGCAATGAACAAACCTGTGCCCCGTATCCTTTTCCGGTATATTGCGTCATAACGTACAGGGGGCACGATTGCAAACGTCGGACTCACTGCTAAAGTGCATACGTCAGTGGGACGAGAACGCGCTGACAAGAGTGTACGATCAATATGCACCGGCGATATACCGCTACGCGTATCGCCTGACCGGTCACACTCAAACGGCGCAGGAGATTGTTTCGGACACGTTTTACCGCCTGCTCCTGGCGCTCAAGAACGGCGGAGGACCAGAACAGCATCTATCAGCGTGGCTCTACCGGGTGGCACACAACTTGATCGTGGACTTTTACCGGCGCCAGCCCGAACAGGACCAGGTAACACTAGACGAGGCGCTCCACGTGGCGGTAGCGGATATGCACGAAGAACGGATCCTGCACAGGGAGGAGGCTGAACGCGTCCGGCGTGCACTTTGGCTCCTGACACCACTGCAACAGCAGATCATCGCCTTACGTTTCCTGGAAGGGTTGACTAACGAAGAGGTCGCTCAGTGCGTCGAGCGGACCGTGGGAGCCGTCAAAGCCCTGCAACACCGCGCGCTAGACTCTTTGCGCCGCGTTTTGGAGAAAGTGGATGAAGCACGAAACTGATCTGGATTGGCAGCCCCAATATTCTGCCGTTCGCGAGGCCCTGGACCGTCTACGCCCGGTGCCGGACCCCGATCCAGCGGCATGGGCAGCAGCCCGACAGAAATTCCTGGCCACAGCGCACGAACTCTCGGCTCAGGCCGTATCCCCAGAGCCACTATTGCGTCACAACGGATGGAAGGCGCAATCCAAGGCCTCCCGATCATTCCAACGGAGGAAAGTACAAATGGTGGCGATAGTGACGGTACTGGTGGTCGTAGGTCTGGTGTTCGGCGGTGCAGCGGGCACGGTCAACGTAGTGCAGGGCAGCCTGCCCGGGTCCGCGCTGTACACACTCAAGTTGGAGGTGGAGAACATTCAACTGGCCCGTGCAGGCACCCCAGAGGCCCAGGCCAGACGGGCTGTGGCGCTGGCTCAGGCGCGCGTGGTAGAAGCACGGCGTCTGGCTGAAAGGGGCGAGCCCATACCCGCAGTGTTGGTCGAGCGGTACCGGGAACACGTGGCCCTGGCACTCAATGCCACAGACAGGCTCTCCGAACTCTCTCAGACTCGGATGCGGGCCTGGCTGGCACGGCAACTGGTAGCCCAGTTGCGGACGATCGCGCATTTGGCGCAGCACTGGCAGCAGGGTTGGTATGCGCAGAATGCCGATGCCATGCAGCAAATGATGCAAGCCGTACAGCGGGCCTTGGCCCATATCAGTGGAGAACAAGATAAGCACGCGCCCGATAAGGACGCACCCGACGACGACGACGACGGCGTCCTCGACGTTGACGACAACTGCCCGTTGATCTCTAACCCCGGCCAAACTGACACCGACGCCGACGGCAGGGGCGATGCCTGTGACGACGACGACGACAACGACGGGATCAACGACGGCAGCGATAACTGCCCGCTGATCTCCAATCCCAGCCAGGCTGACACCGACGCCGACGGCAGGGGCGATGCCTGTGACGACGACGACGACGATGACGACGACAACGACGGGATCAACGACGGCAGCGATAACTGCCCGCTGACCCCCAACCCCAGCCAGGTTGACACCGACGCCGACGGCAGCGGTGATGCCTGTGACGACGACAACGACAACGACGGGATCAACGACGGCAGCGATAACTGCCCGCTGGCCTCCAACCCCAGCCAGATTGACTCCGACGGCGACGGGATCGGCGATGCCTGTGACGCTTGTCCGTATTATGCTGGCAATGACACGGATGGGGACGGAGTCTGTGACGACGAGGACAACTGTGTGCTGATCTCGAACCCCGGCCAGACCGATACCGACGGCGACGGTAGGGGCGATGCCTGTGACGACCACACGCCGGATGATCAAGGCGACGACGACACGCCGGATGATCAGGGCGACGACGACACGCCGGATGATCAGGATGACGACGACACGCAAGAGCACGATGACGACGCGGAGGACGACGACGACTGACAATCCAACAGCTGTGCTCTCAACCTAAGCCTGTTTTCGGCACTTCTCCAATCGAGCAGAGAGCGGTTCTACCCCCTTGAAGGGCACTCCAGGTCACGTGGGGCACGGGAGTGCCCTTTCGTGTTGGCGACCTCCAGTACCACTTTTGCCGTCCCGGCTTATCTGTGGTACGATAGGCGGGTTCCTGCGAAAAGCCGAGAGGGAATACGAACCCAACAAAGCACTGCCTTTGCGACCTGGCGCCCTTGCGTTAAGGATTTGAAGGAGGCTATTATGGAGAAGCACGTACTCGGAGCACAGTTGTACACGGTCCGCCAGTTCACCCAGACCCTGCCGGGCGTTGCCGAAACCCTGAAGAAGGTCGCTGGCATCGGCTACACGGCGATCCAGATCTCCGGCTTCGGCCCGCTGGACCCCCACGAGGTGGCCAGGCTGGTGGAAGACCACGGCCTGACGGTAGCCAGCACCCACACCAGTTGGGGCCGCTTTCTGAACGACCTGGATGCCGTCATCGCCGAGCACCAGTTGTGGAAATGCGCCCACCCGGCCATCGGCGGGCTGCCCGCGGAATACTACAGCCTGGATGGCCTGCAGCGCTTCCTGGACGAACTGGGCCCGGCCGCCGAGCGGCTGGCCCAGGCCGGGATGGACTTTTCCTACCACAACCACAACCACGAACTGCGGCGCTACGGCGGCCAGACGTGGCTGGAGAGGCTATACGAGCAGGCCCCTCCCGCCATGCTCAAGGCCGAGATTGACACCTACTGGATTCAGGCCGGCGGCGGCGACCCGGCCGCGTGGGTTCGCCAATGTGCCGGGCGGGAGCCGCTCTTGCACCTGAAGGACATGGCCGTGGGGCCGGAGGGAGACCAGCGCATGGCCGAGATCGGCGAAGGCAACCTGAACTGGCCGGCCATCCTCCAGGCAGCAGAGGAGGGGGGCGTCGAGTGGTATCTGGTCGAGCAGGATGACTGCTACGTGCGCGACCCCTTCGAGTCGTTGGCCATCAGTTACCGCAACCTGCGGGCGATGGGATTGAGTTGAGACAAAGGAGCACCTATGCGCAAAGTCAAGTTGGGCCTGATCGGCATCGGCGTCATCGGCAACCTGCACCTGGTGAACATCGCCAAATCAGACAAAGTCGAGTTGGCCGCCGTGTGCGACGTCATCCCGGAGCGGGCGCGGGCCGCCGCCGAGCGGTACGGCTGCCCCGCCTATTTCGACTCCGCCGCCCTGCTCAAGGATCGGGTGTGCGAGGCAGTGTTGATCGCCACCCCCCACTACGCCCACACCACCATCGGCATCGCCGCGCTGGAGTCGGGCCACCACGTGCTGGTCGAAAAGCCCATCTCCGTGCACAAGGCCGACTGCGAACGGCTGATCGCCGCGCACCAGGGCACGGGGCTGGTCTTCGCCGCCATGTTCAACGTGCGCACAGTCCCCCACTACCAGAAGATCAAGGCCATGCGCGAGCAAGGGGAACTGGGCCTGCTCCAGCGGATCAGTTGGATCGTCACCGAATGGTTCCGCACCGCGGCCTACTATGCCTCCGGTGGCTGGCGGGCCACCTGGGCGGGCGAGGGAGGCGGGGTGCTGCTGAACCAGTGCCCGCACAACCTGGACCTCTTGCAGTGGATCTGCGGCATGCCGACCAAGGTGTGGGGCTTCTGCAGCCTCGGCAAGCGACATACCATCGAGGTCGAGGACGAGGTGACCGCCTACATGGAGTACCCGGGCGGGTGCACCGCCACCTTCATCACCTCGACGGGCGAAGCCCCCGGCACCAACCGCTTCGAGATCGCGGGCGACAAGGGCAAACTGGTCCTGGAACACGGCACGCTCACCTTCACTCGCAACGAGGTCCCGGCGAGCGAGTTCCTCAAGACCTCCAGGGAGTCCTTTGCCAGGCCCGGCGTGCAAGTGGTGGACGTTCCGGTCGAGGGCCCAGGCGGTGAACACATGGAAATCCTCGAGAACTTTGCGGACGCCATCCGGGAGGGTGCGCCACTGATCGCCCCGGCGGAGCAAGGCCTCCATTCCGTGGAGTTGGCCAACGCCATGCTCTATTCTTCGCTCACCGGTCAGCCCGTCACGCTGCCGCTGGACGGCCAGGCCTTCGAGCGGGAACTGAAGAAGCTGATCGCGACCTCGACCTTCGTGAAAGGGGAGGCCGTGGAAGCGCAGGTGGACGTCCACAGTCGTTTTCCAAACCTTAGTGGAGGTAGACGATGTACCTGACAGGATTCGCAGACGAAGCCGCACCGGACATCGAGGGGCAGATCCGGGCGACGAAGGCACTGGGCTGGAAAGCCATCGAGGCGCGCAGCGTGAATGGGACCAACCTCCACGACATCTCGGATGAGGCGTTCGAGGAGGTGGTTGGCAAACTCCAGGACGCGGGCGTGGAGATCAACTGCTTCGGCTCGGCCATCGCCAACTGGGGCAAGAGCATCGCCGACCCGTTCGACGTCACGCTGGCGGAGGTCGGGCGGGCCATTCCGCGCATGCAGCGGCTGGGAACCCGCCTGATCCGCATCATGAGTTACGCCGTGCTGCCCGAGCGCGAGCCTACGGACGTACCCGTCCGCGGTGACCAGATGGAAGAGGAGCGTTTCCGCCGCGTGCGCATCCTGCACCGGATGTTCACCGAGGCGGGCCTCACCCCCGTCCACGAGAACTGCATGAACTATGGCGGCATGAGTTGGCAGCACACCCTGCGGCTGATCGAGCACGTGCCGGGCCTCAAACTGGTCTTCGATACCGGGAATCCGGTCTTTACCGACGATCGCGCCAGGGCCAGGCCCTACCCCAAGCAGTCCTCCTGGGAGTTCTACACGCACGTGAAGGAGCACGTGGCCTACGTGCACGTCAAGGACGGCGTATGGGACCCTGGCACGCAGCAGATCACGTACACGTACCCCGGGGAAGGGGACGGCGACGTGGTGCGGATCATGAGCGACCTGCTCCAGAGCGGCTACGACGGCGGGATTTCGATCGAGCCCCACATGGCGATCGTGCACCACGATGCGTCGGTCGCGTCACCTGAGGAGCAGCGCTTCCGCACCTACGTCGAATACGGCCGCCGCATGGAGCGCATCATCGCCGGCGTCCAGAAAGGCGGCGCAGAATAGAACACAGTCATCATGCCCCCTTCGGGGCACCATGAAGTACGAAAACACCTCAACAAGTTGAGGACTCCGGAGTCCCGAACTTGTTCGGAGTATTTTCAGAGCAGCCGGCGCGCCGGCTTCGTGCCGTCACGCACCCGGCGCCGCCAGGTCCCTGGATGCGTCGTCCAGGACCAGTACCCAGTCCCCCTCTTCCGGCGGGGTCAGCCGCTGGCAGCCGCGCGTGGGAAACTCGCCCGCCGGTGTGGGTTTGCCCGTGCGCGGGTCAAACCACCACCCTCTGGCCCTCTCGCCGGACACCTGGGAGAGATCAGCCGTCACAGTGCGGCGGGTGGGCATATAGACGATCAGGGTGCTCCCATCGGCGGTGCGGGCGGCGGCCAGGGTGTCCAGGCCCCTGAACTCGCCTAATCCCTCCGTGATGGCGATGTGCTCCTGGTCGGGAACCAGGTCATACCAGGCGCGCGAGGTGAACAACGCCTTCAGGCGAACCATGTCCTGCGAGGCAGGCCCGTCCAGCGCCGCCTGCCAGCCGGGATCGAACAGCCATAAGGGGCGGTTGCCGATGAACTGCCCGCAGCCGCCGCACAGGATGGCCCAATAGGCCTGCCGGCGAATCTGTACCTCGGAGGCGTTGTGCTCCCCCTCGTAGGTGGACTCGATCAGGAAGAAGGGCCTCACCGGCCTGCGGTTGTAATCGGCCAGCAACTTGCGGTGGACGATTTCGTAGGTGTAGGTGGCGTTCAGGTTGAGCCAGCCTCCGCGGGCGTACTCGACCGCCGGCGAGTGCTCCGGCAAGGTGTGGGCGGTAAACAGGTGGCGCGGGCTTACCTGACGAAGCGGTCGTACTCGACGAAGCGGTCGTACTCGACCGCCATCGTACTCCTTGATCCCTTCGACGATTGATTCCACGTGCTCCAGCGCCTCGCCGGGGTTGCGGTCACCGCCCATCAGCCAGACGACGTTGTCGAAGCGCCGGTAGCGCTGGCCGACGTATCGCCCGTACTCACGGCAGCGGGCCGGACCGGCGGCGAGGGCCTCGTGGAACCAACCATCGTCGTCGGCCGGGTGCGGGTACCCCAGGTAGAGCGGCGCGAGGAAGACCTGGATGCCGTGCCCGGCCGCCTTCTCGATGCACCAATCGGCGAAGGCAAAGTACTTTTCGTTGGGGGTCGTGAGGTCGCCGGGCGTGGTGAAGGGGCCTTCGCCGTAGCGGTTCAGCGGGCCGTTGAACTTGTGCTCGATCAGGTTCACGATGATCGCGTTGAACCCCTTGCGCTGCCGGTTCTCCAGGTATTGCTCGACCTCCTCGCGGGTCAAGGCCGAGATGAGCGACCAGGCCGTGTCGCCGTGGATCAGGCACGGCAGGCCGTGCTGGTCCACCAGGTACCTCCGGTTGGCGCTGACGCTGAGCGGATAGGCTGGCGTGTTTGAACACGGCTTGTTCACTGTACGATCCTTTCTGGACGACCGCGCCACTTCCCCCTAGTCCCGGGTATACTGCGTGCCGGGATCATACTTCGATCACCCCGGTTTGTCAACGATTGGTCTGCACTGATTTACCTGTTGACAGAGACGGTCGGCATGGTACAATTCCGGTATGAGGTATGACCAATCGGGCTGCCGGACGATGTGGCCGCCCTGCGCCCGATGATGAGCCTGACGCTGACGGTAGACCATCGTACCCTGGACAGCGCGCAGTGGGCCAGGTTCCTGGGCGAGGTGAAAGAACGGAATTGCCAAAGACGCAGAAGGGGCACGCCTCGCCATGCAGGAACACCTGGAGCACGCCCGGCAGGTCCAGGAAGAGGTGCTCACACAGCAGGGCCAGAGGAGAGGCTGATGGCCGAACCCAGGAGAATCCACGCAGAGGCTGACCTCTGCCGCGATTGCCAGGCCTGTACCCTGGCCTGTTCGCTCCACCACGAAGGAAAGTGCGGCCTGAGCCTGGCCCGCCTGATGGTGGACAAGGACATGGCCCGCTATACGTTCAAGATCACCGTCTGCCAGCAGTGCGACGAGCCCGCCTGCATCCCGGCCTGCCCAAGCGGAGCGATGCGGCGCGATGGCCGGGGGGTGGCGGTGCTCGTCGAAGAGGACTGCATCCAATGCGGTACTTGCGCCGAGGCCTGTCCATACCAAGCCATCTTCTACCACGAGGCCCAGGACCGTTATCTCAAGTGCGACTTGTGCGACGGGCGAGCGGAAGGCCCCTTGTGCGTCGAGGTCTGCCCGGTGGGGGCCTTGACGTTGTCCGATCCAATTATCAAGGAGAACTTGTGAAAGATGGCGAGTTTTGAGCGGGCGCGGGCGTTGCTGTACGAGTTCAAGGGAGAGCGGTATCTCTACGGGATGGGGGTGTTGCCCCGCGTAGGAGGAGTGGCGGCGACGCTGGGGGAACGGGCAGTCCTGGTGCGCGACGCTTTTCCGGGCTCCGACGCATTCGTGCAGACGATCCAGGAATCGCTGGCGGCCGCCGGGCTGACGCTGGTGGGGGAGATCGCTGGGGCGCGGCCCAACGCCCCCCGCGAAGACCTGGCCCGCATCACCGCCGGGTTGGCGGAACTCGAGCCACAGGTGCTCGTCAGTTTCGGCGGGGGGAGCACCATTGATGCGACCAAGGCGGCCGAGGTGCTGCGCACGCTGGGCGGCGACGTCGAGGATTACTTTGGCACCGGGCTGGTCACGCGCGCCCTGGCGGACAGTGGGAAGAACAGGGGACGCCCCCGGGACGGAGGCTGCGAGCCATTCCCCCGAGACGGGGGCTGCGAGCCACTTCCCCGGGACGGGGGCTGCGAGCCGGACAAGTTGACGCCGCACGTGGCGATCCAGACGGCAGCCAGTTCTGGCGCTCACCTGACCAAGTACTCCAACATCACCGACGTGGCCACCGGGCAGAAGAAACTGATCGTGGACGAGGCCATCGTCCCGTTCCAGCCGGTCTTCGACTACGCGGTGACGCTCGGAGCGCCGGCCTCATTGACCGCCGACGGGGCGCTGGACGGCGTCGCCCACGCGCTGGAGGTGCTGTACGGCGCGGCCGGCAAACCCTACTATGCGAAGGTGGCAGAGGTGGCCCGCCAGAGCATCGGGCTGGTGGTGGAATACCTGCCGCGGGTGCTGGACCATCCGCGAGACGCCGAGGGACGGGAGGCGTTGGGCCTGGCGACCGACCTGGGGGGCTATGCCATCATGCTGGGCGGCACCAACGGCGGCCACCTGACCAGTTTTTCGCTGGTGGACATCCTCAGCCACGGACGAGCCTGCGCGATCATGAACCCATATTACACCGTCTTCTTTGCCCCGGCCATCGAAGAACCGCTCAGATTGGTCGGCCACATATTCGAGGAAGCAGGGTACACGAAAGAGAACGTGGACCGTTTGAGCGGGCGCGCGCTGGGCGTGGCGGTGGCCGAAGCGATGATCGCTTTCGAGAAGCGCATCGGTTTCCCGACCACGCTGGAGCAAGTGCCGGGCTTTAGCGATACCCACATTGAGCGCGCCCTGACCGCGGCCAGGGGCCCCCAACTCAAGATGAAGTTGGAAAACATGCCGGTGCCGCTGACTGCCGAGATGGTGGACGAATACATGGGGCCGGTACTCCAGGCGGCGAAAACGGGGGATCTGGGGGGCATCAGGAATGTGGGGACGTGAAACGTGAAGCGTGAAACGTGGTGCGTGGGTACGGAACACGGAATACGCAACACGTAACACGCAGTACGGAACACAGAACACGCAACACGGTGGGCGAGTTGGCGACTTGCCCTACGCGGGGAGACGATCCGATGAAAGCAGGACTCGTGATGTGTGGGCCGGACGTGGCCTACGGGCCGTTGGCCCTGTTGAGCGGCACGTTCGAGGAAAAGGCGGCCAAAGCGGCCCAATTGGGCTACGACGGCATCGAACTGATGGTGCGCGACCCGGCCTGGCTCGACTGGCCGGCGGTCAAGAGCACCCTGACAGCGGCAGGGTTGGAGGTGCCGCAGATCGTGACGGGGGACCT
>Ga0315277_10012770_pt1 | contig 10507 bp, 14 predicted proteins | sample YL17G05_15_MG_FD_203695 | JGI IMG/M metagenome (GOLD analysis project Ga0315277, IMG submission 203695) | Sediment microbial communities from Yellowstone Lake, YNP, Wyoming, USA - YL17G05_15 | ecosystem: Environmental > Aquatic > Freshwater > Lake > Sediment | place: USA: Wyoming | collected... | reverse complement strand
GTCCGAGATCATAAGGTCCACCGGGCAGAATGCAATTGTCCAGAAATCATCGGGGAATTCTTCTGCCAGATGGCAGTCTACTACACTCACATCATCATCCGCGAATATCTCAACAGGAGTAACCGGCCCTGGATGCGGAATATGTTGAAGGTTTACACCTTGATTGAAGTAGGCAGCCCATACCAATTCACTGCAGTACCAGCTAGGTGAGTTGGGGTCGGAACTCTTCTGGATCCACAAGTAATCATATGGCTTTCCTAGCTCTAGCTGTCCCTTAGCGAACTCAATGGCAGCACTCTTGATTGGTTCTGAGCAGTTCACACGAAGCAGATACACGTTTCTTCTGTTTGGGTAATCCCAGCTTTGTATATCATCAAGATGAACACCGTCCGTACCGTCAGCCTCTATTATCCGATTGTGAAGGATTTGGCCGCCAAGCTCCAAATCCCCTATGTACATTCCTATGTGGCCAATGATGAAGGTGGAGAAATCACCTATCTCAGAGTGCCAAGTAGAATCTACATCATACAGAATATCACCTGGCTGGATATCTTCTCGCCAGTCCGGTGTAGGAGCACCAGCGATGACCGTTGACGACTTCTGGACATACATGGAAAAGGGGGCGTTGAAAGTAGAAATCTGATAGCCACTCGCATGAAACGTGTTAGTGACCGTGCCCGTTCTGGTGGCTACCCAGTCATAGGTGTACGCCTGGCTCTGTCCGGGTGTCAGGGTGTATGGTAGAACTGGACCGGTTGGGTAGACTGTCGAGCCATCCGGAAGTACATCCCACACTGCTTCTACCGTCACATTCTCCACGCTGCTCCAGTTAATAATCGACATGGTGTAGTGAATGGTATCGCCCAGCTGGTACTCGTTGGGTGTTGCTGGCGTCACGCCCTTGGTTAGACCCACATCAGCAGCATACACCAGCACCGGCATGGGGAGAATCAGCCCCAGCACCAGCCCCACCGTCATTATGGAATACAATATTCCTTTTTTCATTTCCACTCCTTTCGCTGTTCTTTCTTTGCCGATTTATGTATTGGCTTTCGCAGTCATCACTACTGATTAGGACACATTACGTGCCAGGCATAGGGCCTCGAACTACGCTCCGCAGTGATGTTCACGTTCGGTGGACATGATGGATTTTGCAGCAGAGAAGGAATAGCCGAGTTCGCATGTTCATGCGGGCCTGACTGATCGTGATTGAGGCGATGACAATTGTCTGGCACACCCACTTGATCGCTGACCCTATATTCTTCTGCGACCTGGTACTATTGTACTATGCCCATCAGGATGATTGTCAATAGACCTAACTTAACTTTTCTTACCAAGCGAGGGCTTTTTTCCATTAAAATGGTTGAATTCTTGGTTCAGCGAAAAAGCTGGCTGGGGCGTACGTGGGCTGATGGCAGGTGATTGTTGGGGGCGCGGCGTCTATTGGCAAATTGTTGACAAAATTCTGGATGAAGGCATCTTGATGCCAGGGCGGCGATGCTAGGTAACCGGGCGCTTCCGGCCACCATCTTCCGCAAGTGGTGATGCATCATCACGGCCGTTCCAGAACAGCCCCGGACGCCGTATCTTGTATACCACGGGTTCGCGTGAGCCGTTGGATTTCGGTATAGCACTCGCCTGAAAACGCCCACGAGCGCCTTCGAGATACACTCGCTCAATCTCGCTACAAATCCATCGCCGTGACAGTCTCTCTGCGACTTCGCCAGTTACGCAGCTGCCGGCAAATGGATCAAACACCAGATCCCCTGGGTCGGTGAGAAAACGTATGAAGAACTCGGGAATTGTGGCTGGAAACCTTGCTGGGTGAGGCGGCAAGTCGTTCTCTTCGCAGTAGCGAAGGTACGAGGAATTGCTCTCCGTATTGGCCACAGCAAGCAAGTTTGGAGGTATAGCGGCTCCGTTGTTGCGGGAGAACTTATCACTAATATCATGTCCGCTCGGTCGGCGCTTTGCCTTGTAGCCATTAGCCAGCAATTCATTCATGGAATCGCTGTACGCAGTTAGCACCCTGCGATTGCTAGCGCGTGGCCAAGGTGTCGGAGATAGCCAGAAAATGGAGTTTACCGCATCCTTTACTCTTATTCGTCTTATGTTAACCCATTCCGCTGGTGTTGGGAGGCGCGAGGGGTTCCACCAGAAGAATTCTTGCGCGAGGTGAAACTCAAATTCTCTACAGAGAGTTACTAGTAGCTCGTATTGGTACAGGCTTTTTGTTGGTAAGCCCGGCTTCCATGCCCCACCGATATCTATGACAAGCGAAGCTTGCGGCTTCAGCACCCTTTTAAACTCTTTCGCGAAGGGTCTGAACCATTGGACGTATTCGTCAGCATCTGCATTGCCGTATTCTTTCTTACGGACCAGGCCGAAGGGCGGGCTGGTAACAATGAGATCCACCGACTGAGGCTCAAACAATTCTGTCATCAGACGGATGGAGTCAGCCCAATAGGCGGTTCCCACTGAGGTCTGAATCACGACCTCAGCCACATCGAAGCGGTTTGCTCTATCCTTGATTTCCGTCGCAAGACTCACGTCTGATGTCATCATGCCGTGCCCTCCCGGGGGACGCCGGCACTATACTCCCCTACCCCACGCCGTTCCCTAACAAGAGGCAGCACCATCTGTCTGCTATCATCGTTTCGGTACAAGAACTCGTCGATTGCATACCTAACCACCCAACTTATGGAAACTCCGCTCTGGTCAGCGATAGCTACAAGGCGCTGATGGGCCGACGAAGGAATAGAAACGGTTATCCGTGCATCACCTTTCTTCACATTACTATTATATGATGCATGTTGATGAAAAGTCAATACCCGTTTTGGCACCCCTATGACAAGGGCGCTCCCTATCCAGGGAGGTCATCCAGACCAAGCCGGGTACTGCAGGCGGTCGAGAATTATCGCCTGGCTCTGTCGTTCTATTATGCGGGCGAGGGACGGGGAGCTTCTCCGTATCTCGGCAAAGTCGCGGCCGTCCAGGAGGTAAATGCTAAGGCTCGAGGCACCCATAGTCTTGGTCGCGAAATCCCGGGCGTCCTTGGTGTAGCTTCCATTCGTTACAAAGAGGACATGGGTTGCCTTGGTTACAGCGGTTATTCCGACCTCTTTGGCAACGTCCTCCAGAGCAACCCGTGAATTGGGCATGTTCTTGCACTGAACTTGCCAGGTCGTGGCGATGCCTCCTATGACCCCTCCCATAAGCGCATCAACCTCGGCCCGACCGGTAGCATCCTTTGCTCTCTTGCGCCAGGCAATCAGGCGCAACCCGAGTATCCTCATTATGTGGATAGCGAACGCCTCAAGGGCTTGACCCTTCTGGTAGACATTAGGGGAATCAAGGGATGCATAGATATCTTCGGAGCGCATCTTATAGTAGCGCGTGACCGCAGGGTCCAGTGATGCGGTAGCTCTTGCCAGGAAAGGCTCCAACACCTCGGCATTGAACTTGTCTGTTGTGCGGAGTTCAGCAGTCTTCCCACCTTTGGTGCCCCGCGATCTCCATTTGATTAGACCAGCAGTCTCCAGTGGTTCCAGTATCTGTTTAGGCAAAGAGGCCCTCGAGAATGTGACCTTTGCTTGTTCCGTCAGCTCGGCAAGGTCCCGAATTTCGGAGGCCTTGACCCAGCCATGCGGATCTACCTTGCATAAGGCTGTGAGAAAAGTCCTTTGTGGCTCGTCGAGCGCATCAAGAGCATTCAGGGTTTCGTCGCCGATACCGAGGATTTCTCGGCGTTTGTCGTCGTCGATATCCCACGGCGATGACCTCGACTCTCTCTCCTTGAAAATCCCTGCCTTCATCAACCATAACCGCATGGTGTTGATGGCGGTATTGTGCTCGGTGACAACCAAGCCGTTTTGTGTCAAATAGCGAGCTAGAGTGTCTCCTGTTACTTCCGTGGTGGACAGGCCCGCGGTGAGGTCTGACTGCATTTGCCTGATGCCCTCGAGCACTCGTAGGCCGTTAAGGTTCAGAAGGATGTGCTTGGCGAATCGTGCATATATGTGCTTTTCCTCAAGCTGTGCCAATTCACGAGCCAAGGCCGTAGTCTCGTAGGTGTGGGGTGATAGGAGACCATATTGAACTGCCGCCTCAAGCGGAAGAGACGCAGTACGAGCGGACGTCGGAACGGTGGTTCGTGTCCGATGGACAGGCTTCTGGAATATTGCCTGTTGCATCGCCCTCTTATTTCCCGAGTGTCTCACAATCGCCTTCAGGAATTCTGGCAAGTTGATCAGGTTCGGCGAGAACTGGGTGCCGACCGGTATTTCGCTCTTTCTACTGCTGGGCATACTGGTTCCCTTCTATCGCCAACGCTTCATTTCCCTCAGGATCTCCTGGGTGTGAGCACATTCAATCATAGCGATGTGTGGGTGTCAATGGATGGGTATGGCACAGATGATGCCGTGACTGATTAGTCTGGTCTCCCTGAGGCCGCTAGTATCGGTGGGGGTGTATGGATGGAGACATCCTGAGATGGGTGACTGGAGGGGACATTGGGACGAGTGGCTAGGTGGCTAGTTTGTGAAAAAGAATTTTTTGGGAAAACAAATCGCGGCAGTTAAGGGCATCCTGACCTGGATGATTGGAGGGGACATTGAGACGAGTGGTTAGATTTCTGTGCTTCGCTTGCGTTGTGGCGGTGTTCCTGTTTTTGGCGGGCGCTTTCTCACAGGGGTCTGCCGAGCCGGCGGGGGCTGAGGGGCCGCCGACGGTCGGGGTGACGGCCTCCACTAATTCGACGTCGTCGAACTCGAGCTCCGGCACGATTATGATCACGATGACCGGTATGGCGGGTGACCCTGGGGATCTAGGGCCCTAGGGCTAGGGGAAAGGAGCTCGAGGAAAACGGGTTGGGGGTTATCCTCGAGGAAGGAGGGCGAGGCCCTTGCGGGCTCCGCCCTTGTCTGTTAGTGTGGGTTGTCGTGGCCCACCAGATAGCGGTAGAGGATCGGGTCCACTGGCAGCGGCTTGTCGCAGTCGTTGGGGTCAAGGGTGACCCGGACCCAGCGGTTGCCGATCAGCCAGCCGAGCTTCTGGCAGGCTTGTTGGGTGGCGGCGGGGTTGGACTCTTAGTCATTGGGTGCGGTGCCGGACTGCGCAATGCCTCACAATGTGACGTATAAAGCAGCTTGTGATTTAGATCTTGGTAACAGTGAGAAATAGGTAGTTTCTGTATGCTTGAGATTCTTCTAGTTTAACTTGTCTGGTGTTCTCAATTCCCTTCACCCAGGTCATTATTTCCTCTTTAGTTCTATATACCATTTTCCATTCACCGAGCATTTCGCAATATGCTCTGTGACTATGGTTCTCTGCTGAGGCATTACAGACAACCAAAGAACCTCCGCTGTTCAAAAGACTGTACAATTGTCTAATTATTCGTGAACAGAGGTGGTCACCTAGGTAATCGAATACGCCGGAAACGTAAATCAAGTCCTGACTGCTAATCTTCTCCCCCATTCTTCTATCTACGGCGATGTCTATGAGATCTCTATGAATGTATTGAAGACTAGCAGGGTTTTCCCTGTGTCTGTTTATCTCGTCAATTCTAGCTCTGACATGGTCCAATGCCCTTTTCTCGAAGTCTAAACATATGAATGATATCGGTTGTCTGAGTTCGTCTTCTGCTAGTAATTCGGTTAGTTCTCGTGCAGAGCCACATCCCACGCTCAGTATTCGTGCATTATCTTTTCTTTTTGCTACTTCCAGTATTCTTGCTTTGATGAAATCTTTACGTTCGATATTGGAACAAGAAAAGGGGATTGAACAGGTGTAGTTATTTATTAGTTTCTCGTAGGACGACGTTCCCAAAAACGCTTTGTCGCCACAGTAGTCGTAAATATAGTTCATCATCACGTAATCTCCGGGGTATCCTAGGGGCTTTTCATAAATGTATAAATTGATTTCAATGTTTGTCCCAAGCAAGTCGTAAAGCATCTGCTGATAATAGACTTGATGGAGTCTATAGCTATCTTTGTCAAAATTCTCTGCAATATTCCAAATTTGGTCGAAATGCGAATCTAATCTGGCAAATATGACGTTTTTATTCGCCTTCACAAATTCGATTTGCATCTGCTCATCGGAATTCGAGGCATCAGATTCGTCAAACTTGCGTTTAACACCCTCAAGGAAGTGTCTTAAGTCTTTTGTCAGACCAACGAATTCTTTGCGCAGGGATTGGTATTTGGATATGGCATCTGGCAGGATCAAAGACCAGTCCGCCTGTTTCTCCAAAACGTTGACTTCACAATAGATTCGATGCTTTCTGGTTTCACTGCGCGTCAATTCAATCTTAATCGTTAATGGTTCTGAAACGGGCAGATTGGGCAGCCTTATAGAAAGTGTGGAAATGGAACTAGGTGGTAACTTCTCTAAGTCTAAGCTAGCTTTTCTGTTGTTTATGTTAAGGGTTTCTCCTAATATGCCATCTGATAGCCTGACAGGGAACACTGCATGAGGTTTAGCTAGAGTGTGGTTGGTCAATTTTCCCTCTTAGGTCAATCTGACCTCTTTTGCTTGGATTTCTCTAGACGCAGTGCGACGTAATCTATGATGTTGCCGACTGTCTTCAAGCGCATGATGTCCTTATCAGCAATCTCCAATCCCGTTTTGTCTTCGAGCTCGAATATTAACTCGAGTGCAGCAAGTGAATCCACTCCTAGATCGTCCATGAGTTTCTTGTCGTCAGTAATGTCTTCTGTTTTTAGGCCCAACTGTCTGGAAAGAGCTTGTTTTACCTCTATTTCGATTTGCTGTCGGTCTAACTCAGCCACTACCTAAGCCTCCTAAATACTAGAGTCGCATTGTTGCTCCCGAATCCAAAAGAGTTGGATAGAGCAACGTCTACCTTCTTTCTTCTTGCCTTGTTAGGAACATAGTCCAAATCACATTCAGGGTCAGGACATTCGTAATTTATGGTGGGTGGAATTATGTTAGTGTCGATGGTCAAGGCGCAGACTATAGCTCCAAATGCACCTGAAGCACCGATGGTGTGACCAATCATCGATTTAGTGGAGGAAATTGGAATCTCGTAGGCATAACCTCCGAAGACTTCTTTTATGGCTAGCGTCTCAGCCTTGTCATTGGCGATGGTTGAAGTTCCGTGGGCGCTGATATAGTCTACATCCTCAGGAGATATATTGGCTTCTTTCAGAGCTTCAGCCATAGCCTTTGCAGCATCTCCTCCTTCTTTAACCGGTATAACCATATGAAAAGCACCCGAATTTGCGCCATAGCCGATGATTTCTGCGTAGATACTGGCTCCTCTATTAAGGGCATGGTCTAGCTCTTCCAGAATAAGAATGCCTGCGCCTTCGCCCATAACAAAACCATCTCTTTCCTTATCGAATGGTTTGCAGGCTTTTTCCGGAGAATCGTTTCTTTTAGACATCACCGTTAAGGCATCAAACGCAGCATATGTATAGGGCGAGAAAGGTGCTTCTGTTCCTCCAGCGAGGATAATATCTGCCTTGTTTTGCAAGATCAGTTCATAAGCTTGACCAATAGCATGGCTACCCGAAGCGCACGCAGTATTGATGGTCAGATTTGGACCTCTTAACTTGAGTTCAATGGCGACTTGGCTCGCAGGAGCGTTCGCCATAATTCTGGGAACAGAACCGGGATGGACTTTCTTGGGACCGTGTTCATACATCGCCAAGATCTGCTTTTCATAAAAGAACATCCCGCCCAATCCTGTGCCAATAACCACGCCGATCCTATTGGTATCTTCTTGATGTAAATCCAATTTGCTATCCTCGAAGGCCATCTTTGAGCAGGCGATGGCAAATTGGCTGAATCTATCCGTTTTATAGATAGTCAATTGAGACATATATTCAAGTGGCTTGAAATCGTTTATCTCTGCGCCAATTTTAGTTTGAAAGTCTCTGGTGTCAAATGATTTTATGAAACCCACTCCCGATGTACCTTTTACATTCGCCTCCCAGAACTTGGCCTTGCCAATGCCATTCGGTGCTACTGCACCTAATCCAGTAATGGCCACCCTACGTCTTCTAGCGTGTTGTTCTACTTGGTCTAATGAGTCTTCTGAGCCAAGAGGTTTGCCGGGTGTTCCTCCGCGCAGTTTTATCTTATCGATGGACTTGGACACATTCAGTTCTCCCAGGATTTTCTGCATGAATCCATCTTTTTGTACTCAAGCAGAGATAATCTCGCGCCGGTCACCGTAAATAGTAGAGCACCTTCGTATGCTAGAGTGTCGATCAGCTTTTCCATATTCTATTAAGACCTAGTTCATTCGTCAAGGGGTATTAAGTTGAGGAAAACGGGTTCGGGGTTGTCCTCGATAAAAAAAGGGCGAGGCCGCGGGGCTCCGCCCTGGTGCTCAGGTCTGGTGGTATCCATTTATGAGTAGGCCCTGCTTGACCCACTCGGCGCTCTCTTTCGACTGTAGCTGCTGGGTTTTGAGGGTGAGGGGGTCGGAGAACCAGCGGATCAGGGTTAGACCGCCCTGGCACGGCCATATGAACTCAACGAGGTGGTCATCCTTGTCGACGAGCTGATCAATGGACTTACTCATGGTGTACCTCCTTGGTGGTTTCGCATTCGCCGGTCTTTGGGTCGAGGGTGGCGTGGACCTCGCCGGCCTTTTCCCAGTGGATGCGTCCGGGGAGGATCTTGTCAACCGCGGCGGTGAGCTCGTCCTCGCCTGTTTGGGGGTCGACGTCCTTCAGAGCAGGGTCATAGAAGATCTCGGCGGCGGCGATCCGTTTCTCGAGCTCGGCTCCGTTGTTGTCCTGGACCTGGTCCTGCATGAACTCGTCCAGGTTGGCGTGCTTGGTGTCCTGGCGGGTTGCGGTCTGTAGGGTGGTGCTGTCGAACTCCAGGCGGGCGAATTCCTCGGTGAGGTTGTGGAGTCGGCGGGTGACGCTGTCCAGGTCATTGAGGATCCGGGCATAGCGCCTGGTGATGTGCTGCATGCGGCGCAGGGTCTTTTTCTTGTACATCGTTCAACTCCTTTCGTTTTATTTTCGGGGGGAGGGGGAGCTCTCCCCCTCTCCCCCTGAGCTCACGCCTATTTGGCGTTGGGCAGCCATTGCTTGCAGTCCTGGCATTTCCAGGCTGACTTGGCTTCCTGGGTCTGCTTGTCGGCCCACCTTATGAGCTCGGTGTTGGTGGAGCCGCAGCCGGGGCAGACCGGAGCGATCGGGGCTTTGGGTGCGATCTTCTTGGCGACCGCCGGGGGCAGCTTTCCGTCTTTCTGGAGCTGCTGGGCCTTGAGCTCGGCGTTGGCGATCTCACGGTGACCGGCGTTCCGGAACTCATCGGGGATCTGCTCGCAGATGTTGGCCAGGTCGAGGTAGATCTCATTGAGGGTGTCGGCGAAGATGTTGATCCTTGCCTCACGGCCGTAGAGGTTGACCTTGATCTCGGCGTGGTATCGGGTTTGTCCATTTGCCATTGTGTTGGCCTCCTTGCGTTTTGGCGGGCCTCTCACCCCGCCTTGTCCTCACTGTCGAATAGGGGCTGTTGCTCGGGTGGTACTGGCTTGGAGCGCCTCCGGCCGTTGATTGGCCAGAGGTCGGGACGGTCCATAAACATGGCGCCCTGGTAACGGGTGAGGTTGGGCGGCTTGTAGGGGATCTCGGAGTATAGCGTGGGGCCATCGATGAAGTCGGCTTGTGATGGCATGGGGCTACTCCTTAGTACTGCGTTACCAGGTCGACCGTGCTGAGCTGGTTGATCCGGTGGAGGGCGAGGAGACACTCCTCCCCCACCATGTGGGTTGCGCCGTTGCGGTCGGTGAGGATATACAGGGACATGGGGCGCTTGGAGCCGCAACAGGCGCAGCGGGGCTTATCCTCCGGGTCGATCAGGGGTGGGATCTTGGACTTCATGCCCGGCCAGGTGACCTCCAGGAGGCCTTCGACGATGCGGAAGCTCCTGTAGCTATCCCACTTCTTGGTGAATGGGCCGAACATGGAAGCGAAGGTTTCGACCTTCTTCTGCCAGGGGAGTTTGATGGGTGCCTGGGTTGTCATGTGGTGCTCCTTTTCGTTTGCCGGGCCTCTCACCCCGGCTAGTCCTCGCTGTGCGGTGAGGCGCTATGCCTTGAAGATTGTGATTTCGCCGACGAAACAGACCCAGTGGCTGCCGTTGTTGGCACGTTCGGTTAGGCCGGCAGTTAGTTTCTTGAATGTGGCCTCATCGCAGTTGTAGATCGTGATTTTGAGGCCGTCGGCGCTGGTCGGTTTTGCTAGTTCGGCGTGGATGATTGCCGGTTCCATCGATCACCTCCTTTTGTTCGATTAGTGGCTTCCACGAGGGTTCCCACTCGAGGTTGCATTCGACCACTGTGGCTCGGTATTGGGAGGGGAAGAGGCCGATGAACACGGACCTCTTCCCTCGTACCATAGTTAGGCTGTACATGAGTCACCTCCCGATTTTGCCCATGTAGGCGTTGATCTTGGCGATCTTGACGTTGGCGAGGTACCCTACGGACCGCATGGCGTACTTGTCCATTACCCTGGAGTAG
>Ga0315277_10012769_pt1 | contig 10507 bp, 8 predicted proteins | sample YL17G05_15_MG_FD_203695 | JGI IMG/M metagenome (GOLD analysis project Ga0315277, IMG submission 203695) | Sediment microbial communities from Yellowstone Lake, YNP, Wyoming, USA - YL17G05_15 | ecosystem: Environmental > Aquatic > Freshwater > Lake > Sediment | place: USA: Wyoming | collected... | reverse complement strand
CTCATCGTGCCGGCGATGTTCTCCGCCTATGGGACCTTCCTGCTGCGCCAGTTCTTCCTGACCATTCCCAAGGAGCTGGAGGACGCGGCGGTGATTGACGGCGCTTCGCCGTTCCAGGTCTACCGGCACATCGTGCTCCCGCTGTCCAAGCCGGCGCTCGCCACCCTCACCACCTTCGTCTTCCTCCACTGCTGGAACGAGTTCCTGTGGCCCCTGATGGTGGTGGACAACCTGGCGCTCAAGACCCTGCCCATCGGCCTCGCCCACTTCCAAGACTCCTACACCACCGAGTACCACCTCCTCATGGCCGCCTCGGTGATCGTGATGGTCCCCGTCCTCATCGTCTTCCTCATTGGTCAGAGGTACTTCGTGCGTGGTATAGCGTTGAGTGGACTGAAAGGCTGATCCGTCGGGCGGGCATGTGGCTAGGTCCGAAGGACCGCCATCCCGGTCGGCAGGGCCGACCTAGGGACCTGCGCCCGCCGCTGGCCGGCCACAGGGAGACTCTGATGCGACACCGACACTCGAATCGTCACAGCGGCAAGCGCGGCCAGAGCAGGACTGGCCCCGGGCGGTCGCCCCACCACACCTACATCTCCCCTCCGGAGATCATCCGAGAGGATTTCCAGCGGATGGTGCTCACCAAGCGGCTGCGCACCACCGAACAGGCGCGGGAGCTGATCCTGATGCAATCCGTGGAGGGGCACGCCCACATGGGGCACGGCGTGTTCGCCGGACGGCGCTTCCCGAACACGGAGATGGAGGACATCGTCGAGGCGCTGGGGCGCAACCCGCTGCAAATCGGCGCGCAGCGCCAGGACCTGATAGACGAGATCAAGGAATGGGTCGAGGCGGCGCTTGTCGGGAAAGCTGGCAATACTCTGGTGAACGAGGACGGTGACGGGCTGGTGGGGTGTGGGCTGCTCCGCCACCTGGAGGTGGATCCGCCTGATGTGCTGCGCGGCATCTACCTGGGCGGACTGCGAGACGCCTCCGAGGTGCGCCTGGAGGTGGAGCAGCGCACCGGCCTGCAGATCGGCGGCGGGCGCTGCCACTTCGTGGATGCGGAGGTGATGCACCGGATGGGTCTCGACGGCGAGAAGCTCGCCCGCGGGTCGCATGTGGACCGGATAGATAGCTACCGCCAGGCCGGGCTGATCGTGGATGACCCTGGGCCCGACCGCCGAGATGATCGCATCCGCTACATGTACATCCGCGACCGGGTGGGCGGCGGGGCATCGGATGACGCCGCCATCGTCGTCGCCGGCAAGCTCTACAACCGCAGCGTCGCCCTCGGCGTCTTCCTCGCCGATGCCATTGATACCCTGGAGAAGTTCGTCGTCAACTACTCAGACCAGGACGATGAGCTTGCCCTCTATGTGGCCGAGGGATTCCCCGATCTGAACATCACCAAGGACGAACTCCACCGGCTCATCTGGGTGAGTTCCCCGCCGCCCGAGGAAGCGCCGCACATCCCCGACAGCTCCCTCCGCCACATGATCGAGATCAACCCCGACACCGACCAGAACGCCCTGGAGAGCCACCTCGCCTACCTCTCCGGCCACCCCTTCTCCCCCATGCTCCTCGGCTCCGAGGATGTGCCGAACACGGACTTCTATGAGTGGCTGGAGAAGAGGATGAAGGAGTGTCCGATTTGAGGCAGTGACGTTGGGCAGGAGCGACTCGCCGGAGGCAGCTGGAGCTCCTGCCACAGCAGGCGCTCGGGCGGTAAGATGGGGCCCGTCGAGTAGGACCCTCGGCCCCCCGCACCGAACTCCACCTCCGCCATGCCCCGGCGGTCCAAGAAGGCGAAGCAGGTCGTTCAGCGCGGCCGAGAGCAGACCCGGTCCTCGCCTGCCGCTACCGTGTCATGCCGCGCCGCCTGGCTCTGCTGCGCGGGTGTTTTCCTGGCGCTCTTCCTCATCTACGTAAGGACGCTGTTGCCCACCGCGGTGGATCAAGACAGCGGCGAGCTGGTGGCGGCAGTCCACACTCAGGGCATCCCTCACCCCACCGGCTACCCTCTGTGGTTGCTGCTGGGGCGCCTCTTCGACTACCTCCCTCTTGGCCACACGAGCGCCTATCGCGTGGGCATGCTCTCCTCGGTGGCCGGCGCGGCCGCCGCCGCGCTGGTCACGCTCATCGCCCTCAACCTGACCGGCCAGGCGCTTCCCGGCGTGTTCGCCGGCCTCGCCTTCGGCCTCTGGTTCCCCTCCTGGAGCCAGTCCGTGCGCGCCGAGGTGTATGCCATCAGCGCCCTTCTCTTCGCCCTCGCTCTTTTCGCCCTCCGCCGTTGGCACCGAGCGCCATCCGCGCCCGCGCTGCTGTGGCTCTCCCTTGCCTGCGGCTTCGTCGCCATGCACCACCGCACCGCGTTCCTCGCCATCGCGCCGGCATTCCTTGCCGGCTTCGTCTTCACCCCGCCCCGAGCCAGGACCGCCTACCTGGCCTTGGCTTGGCTCCTGGCGGCGGGGATCGCGGTCTCCACGATGAGCCATCTCGGCATGGGCGTGACGGGCGTCTTCTTCCTGGCCATGCTCAGCTACGCACTCATCCGCCGCCTATCGCTGAGGACATACCTCGCTGGTGTCGCTCTGTTCCTCACGCCCTTCACCCTCTACCTCTATCTCATGTGGCGCGCCCTCCACCAGCCAGCCATCAACTGGACCAACCCCACCACCCTGGATCGGCTGCTCTATCATGTCCTCGGCAAGCAGTACTTCGGCTTCGCCCTGTCCAACGACCTCGGGAGGATGCTGCACGAGGCCAACCGGCTGCTCCCACAGACCCTTCTTCCCTCGACCGGCCTTGCTGCTCTGCTGGCGGTCGCTGGCTTGCCGCTCATCGCCTTGGGAGCAATCATCTGGTGGCGCCGCGAGCTGCTGGTGGCGGCGACCCTGTTCACTGGTTCGGCGCTGCTCGTCTGCTGGGTGCTGAGGTGGGGCGAGACCACGGACCTGAAAGTCTTCCTGTCCCCGCTCGGCGAGGTGCTGGCGGTGTGCGGCGCGCTCGCTCTCGCAGCCATCAGAACCGCGCTGCGTTCGCCACGCTTTGGCCGCGCCGCGATAGCGGCTGCCGGGGCGCTCATCTGCGGCCTCCAGTTGGGCGGCAACTGGGCCCGCGCCGACCTGAGCAACCGCTGGACGTTCCGCGACGAGTGGGCCTGCGCCCTGCTTCAGATGGAGCCGAACGCTATCTTCGTCTCTGACTTCGACGTTCCCAGTTTCATGACCATGTATCTCCAGAACGTCGAGGGGCTGCGCAAGGACGTGACCCTGATCCGCACCGTTGGCGTGATGCAGCCGTGGTATGTTGACCTGATCAAGGACAGCGAACTGCGTGGGGTGGTTCGAGATGGCTGGGCAGACACCAGCACACGTCTTGGGGTCACCAGCACCGGCACTCCCGAGTTCCCGCAGGGCAGTGCGCTGCTGGCCGGCATCCTCGCCCAGCATTACCGCGGCCGGCGGCCCGTCTACGCGGTGCACGGGCCTATCCTACCTGTCCCCGGACCTCCCTTCTTCATCGGCCTCAGCCAGGATCTGGTGCAGGTGCGCTTCGAGCAGCCGACGCGGGTGACCTCCGCGCCATCCAACCGTGCCCTCGCCGAATTCCCAGGCATCGGCAACCTGCTGTCCCTCCAGTGGGGGAAGACAGAAGCTGGCAATGGAGAGCTAGTTAGGCTTACAAGCGATTGGCAGTTGGGGGCCCAGCAGTCGCCGATGCAGGTCGTGATCGCCCTCATCCCTGCGGAGGTAGGCTTGAAGCAGTTGGCCGCCCTCTCGTCTGAGAAGCTCCAAGCGGAGACGCGTCTGGCACAGGCCTTTCCGCTCGCCTACGGCGACCTGGGGCTGCTCCCTTTGCCTCAGGGCATGGCCTACCGGCAGGACGGTTCGTTCATCATCCCAAGCAACACACCGCCTGGTAGGTACAAGACCGCCGTGTGCGTGACCCCTCTCTACTCGACCGAGTACCGCGGGTGGGTGGAGGTGGGCGGTATCGAGGTCAACCCGCGGCCACTCCCGAGGAATGGACCATGAGACCGCTGCTGCTGGCGTCTATCCTTTGCTGCTCCCCGCTCAACTGCTATGCCGCCGAGCAAGCGAGGTCTCCGTCTCGGCCGCCGGAACTCAGGCAGGCCCTCGACGTCGCCATCACCAGCACTGTCTCCGTCGAGTTGCTCAAGCGCACCTTCCGAGACCCCCGGCCGGAGAACAGCGGCCTCGGCGGCTACGCCTTCCCCAGCGGGCATGCTACCGCCGCCTTCGCCCTCGCCGCCGTCGCCTCCGAATACCAGCCGGAGCAGAAATGGCTCTGGTACTTGCTCGCCGCCGGGGTTGCCTGGTCTCGGGTCGAGTGCAACGCGCACGACTGGGATGACGTGATCGCAGGCGCGGCGCTGGGCAATTGGATTGGGAACACCACCGTCGCTCACGGCGGGCTCGTGCTTAAGGAGTGGGAGTGGTAGGGGCACGGCGCGGCCCGCGCCCCGCCGTCGCCACGCGAGGCCGCCTACCGCGCTGGCGGCTTCTGCTCCAACCTCAACCATGCCAGCGCCCCCGCCGCCAGCGTCATCAGCAGCCCGCTGACGAAGAAAGGGCCGCTGGCGTAGAAGAGCCCTCCCTCGAACAACGGCTGGGTGGTCCAGGTGGATAGCTGCCCGGCCAGGAAAGGGCCGATGACAGTCCCGACGCCCCCGAAGGCCAGGATCTTTCCCATCTGCAGAGCGCGGTTCTCCGGGTCGGTGTAGTCCTGGATGATCTGGTTCTGGATCGGGATCCAGACACCGGCGCCGATGAGGTCGTGCAGCAGCCACACCCCGGCGGAACCCCAGAAGGTCGGCATCAGTGCCGACACCCAGACCACCGCCCCCTCCAGGGCCAGCGTCCAGATGTAGACGGACTTCAGCTTCCGTACTGCCAGAGTCCCGGCCATCAACAGCGGCAGCGCGATGGTGACCCGATGCCCGATCATCACCCAGGAGACCGTCTGCGCGCTCATCCCGAACTTGCCGGAGAAGAACAGCGGCATGATGAAGGAGTGGCTGGTGGTGAGGCCGACGTTGAAGATGAACGTGGAAACGGTGATCACCTTCAGGTTCCAGTGCATGTCGAAGGAGAAGAGCTGCCGGAGGCCGCCCGATTGCGTCGCCACGCGCTCCTCCGGGACCGACTCGCGGAAGAACAGCCAGAACAGCAGCAGGCCGGCAGCCAGCAGCACCGCGGCCAGGCGAAGATTGCCGCCCGTGCCCAGGGCCGCGAGCGTCAGGCCGGTCACCAGCGTGCCCGCGCCCTGGCAGAGGAACTCCATGCCCCGCGTCTGCCCCATGTGCGCCATGAACCGGCCCCGGCTCTGCTCGTACAGAACCACCGGGTGCAGCGTCTCCCGAGTGAGGAAGAACGCCTCCCGCAGCGTCTTCAGCACGCTCAGCCCCAGCACCGACCCGCTCGTGGGGGTCAGCCAGGTGATGACCGCGCTCCCCCCAAGCGCCAGCCCATAGAAGGGCTTTCTTCCCCACACATCGGCCAGCCGGCCCATCAGCACCCGCAGCACCAGCATCCCCGCCGCCGCCGCCACGAACACATCGGCCATGCTCTCATACGACAGCCCACGCTCCTTCAGGTAGTACGGGAGCACGAACTCATAGATGCCAGTGGCGGCGCCGAAGAGGATGGAGACCAGAAGGACAGTCTTGACGTTGCGGTTCACAGAGACTCTGTTCGGCTGAATCGTTCCAGCACCTACCACTTCCTCTCCGCGCCCGGCATCAAGAGGGGAGAACTGCTCACCGGCGTTGAACAGGATGACTCGATGGGCGAGGGGGCAGTTCCCAAGGAGAGCGGTGCAATGGCGAAGGGCAAGACGGGAGCGATCCGGGTGGCGGTTGCGGGCCTGGGCCGTGCGGGCTGGGACATCCACGTGGCGGCGATGCGGGGCCGCAAGGACTTCGTGATCACTGATGTCGTGGATCTCGAGCAGGCGCGGCTGGCGGAGGCGAAGGCCGAGTTCGGCTGCCGCACCTACAAGGATTGGAGGCGTCTGCTGCGCGAGTCTGACGCGGAGCTGATAGTGATCGCCACCCAGTCCCGCGACCACGCTCCCATGACCATCGAGGCGCTGCGAGCCGGGATGCACGTGCTGGTGGAGAAGCCGATGGCGACCAGCCTGAGGGATGTGGACCGGATGATCGCAGTCGCAAGGCAGACAGGACGACTGCTCACCGTCCACCAGAGCTCCCGCTTTGCGCGCGACTACCTGCACGTCCAAGAGGTCATCAAGAGCGGAGTGCTGGGCAAGGTGTTCTTCGTGCGGCGGGGCGGCTACGGATTCCAGCGGCGCCGGGACTGGCAGACCCTGAGCAAGTACGGCGGCGGACAGCTTAACAACACCGCCGTGCACATGATAGACCAGGTGGTGCAGCTCCTCGGCTCGCCTCCCAAGGCCGCCTTCGGCGACCTCCAGCAGATCATCAACCCGGGCGATGTCGAGGATCACGTCAAGGTGGTGGTCCGCGGCGAGAGCGGCATGGTCGTGGAGGTGGAGAGCACTATGGTCTGCGCCCTCCCTCTTCCGACCTGGGTGGTAATGGGCTCCCGCGGGACTCTGGTCTCCGACGGCAAGACCTCGCAGTTGCGCTACACCGAAGCGAAAAAGCTCCCGCCTGTGAGGCCAATAGACAGCCATCTGGTGGCCGAGCGCAAGTACGGCTTCGGCGAGAAGATCAAGTTCGTGGAGGAGACCATCCCCTCGGTCGGCGCCTCCAAGAAGAACTACTACGATTACCTCTACGACTCCGTGCGCAGAAGCAAGCCGCTGTTCGTTACCCCGGAAAGCGTCCGCAACACCATGTGGGTGCTTCAGCAGGCGAGGAAGGGGACGCGGTTCGAGTAGCCGGTGGGTTGGGCAGGAGGCCAACCCGTCCAAGGCGGTTGGTTTGCTGCCGGCTGTTCCCTGCCGCGGTCGTCGGGGGCTACCCCACCGCCTCCTCGAACTCCCCCTCGTCGAGCGTCTTGAACTCGGCCTCGGCGAGCGCACGCTCGGCGGCGCCGACATCGCTGACTTCGAGGATGAGGATGGCTTCGGAGCCGGAGATGGCGAACCCGGAGGCGTTCTCGATGTTGATGCCGGCCTTGCTGAGAGTGGCCGTGACCTGGTGGAGTGCGCCCGGCCGGTCCGGGACGCGGACCGCCAGGACGGCTACCTTGCGCACCGCGCCGAACTCACCGAGCGCTTCGTAGGCCTCGTCCGGGCGGCTCACCACCACCTTCACCACACCCATCTCCCCCAGGCTGGCGACATGGATGGCGCGGATGTTGATTCCGGCCGCCGACAGCGCCCCGGTGATCCGCTCCAGGCGGCCGGGCTTGTTTTCCAGGAAGACCGCGAGCTGCTGGATCATGGGTTCTCCTTGTTCCTCTCGTCCACCACGCGCACCGCCTTCCCCTCCATACGAGGAATCCCACCCGGCTCGACGAGCTCGACGCGAGGAGTGACCAGGGTCTCCTCGCGCAGGGCGTGGGTAATCCGATCTTGCACCGAGCGGAGCTGCGCCAGGTCACCCTTGAACGCCTCCGGCACCAGCTCCACCCGCACCGTGAGCCGCTCCACCAATCCCTCCCGGTCGAGTACGATCACGTAGTTCGTCCCCACCTCGTGCACCGACATGAGGACGCGTTCGATCTGCTGCGGGAAGATGTTCACGCCTTTGATGATGAACATATCGTCGGTCCGGCCGGCGAACCGGGACAGACGACGATGCGTCCGCCCACACCGGCACTCGCCGGGGAGGAACGAGGTGAGGTCGCGAGTGCGATAGCGGACCAGGGGCATCGCCTCTCTGGTCAGGGAAGTGAGCACTAGCTCTCCTTCCTTGCCATCCTCCAGCGGCTCGCCCGTATCCGGGTCAATGATCTCCGCAAGGACGAAGTCCTCCCACAGGTGCAGCCCCTGCTGGACCGGGCATTCGAAGGCCACCCCGGGACCACACATCTCCGACAGCCCGTAGCAGTTGTAGAAGGGAATGCCCCAGGCATCTTGAAGGCGCTGGCGCGCCCCCTCCGTGTACGGCTCGGCGCCGGCCACCGCGAACCGCAGGGACAGGTCCCGCTTCGGGTCCACGCCCATCTCCTCAAGCGTCGCCAGCAGCGCCAGGGCGTAGCTCGGGATGATGTGGATGGCCGCCGCCTGGAAGATGCGCATGAACTCGATCTGGCGATGGCTGTTGCCGGCGCCCATGGGGATCACGAACGCCCCCAGCCGCTCTGCCCCGTAGTGCAGCCCCAGCCCGCCGGTGAAGAGACCATAAGTCATCATGTTCTGGAAGACATCGCCCGGCCTCAGACCGGCCATGTAGAGGCACCGCGCTACCAGATCCGCCCACTGCTCGATGTCTTTCTTGCTGTGCAAGACCGCGATCGCCATCCCGGTGGTGCCGGAGGAATGGTGCAGCCGCACCACCCTGTTCCTTGGCACCGCTAGCAGGCCGAACGGGTAGTTGTCCCGCAGGTCCTGCTTCTCCGTAAACGGGAACCGGCGCAAGTCGTCGAGCGACTTGATCGCCTCCGGCTTCAGTCCCCTCCCCGAGAACGCTTTGGCGTAATGCGGCGATCTCGCCGCCTGCGCCGCGGTCCAGCGGAGGCGGTCGAGCTGGAGGGCGCCGAGGGCGTCCCGCGAAGTGGTCTCGATCTGATCGTAGGTTTCCTGAGGTGCCATCACCAGTTCCCATCGGAGGTAGGGGCGACTCGGCGAGTCGCCCCTACTGGTCTACGCAACTTTCAGCGCAATCACGGTATCCGCCTTATCCGGCGCGGCCTTGGGCAGACCGGAGAGGTATAACCTGTCACCTTCCTGCCTGACCTTCACCTTGCCTCCTGTCGCCAGGAGCTTCGCGGAAGCGATCCGGGGCTTGACTTCCGGCAGAACCAGCGATTCGCCCGGCCAGTAGAACACGTGCAGGTAGACAGTGCTTCCCTTCGCCGTGGTGAGGCCCAGGTTGTTGCCGCCGAACGGCGCGCGGCCGGCGCCGTGGACTGACTCCCCGTTCATCCTCATCCAGGCGCCGATCTCCTGCATGCGCTTGATCGAGGGGCCGGGGATAATGCCGCCGGCCTTCGGGCCGGCATTCAGCAGCAGGTTCCCGCCGCCGCTGGCGCAGGTGACCAGGTTATGGATGAGTTGCGTCGTCGTCTTCCAGTTATGGTCCCCCGCGCAGTAGCCCCAGTGGTCGTTCATGGTCATGCAGGATTCCCAGGCGCGGCCGGGGTCGGAGGCCTTGACGTGCTGCTCGGGAGTGTCGTAGTCCTCCAGCACTCCCGAGCGGTTGTTGATCACGATGTGCGGCTGGAGCTGGCGCGCCATGGCGTTGACTTCCGCCGCGCGCCAGACATCGCCCTTGGGCGCGTAGTTCACCTTGGCATCGCCCTCCGCCCACGGCACCCAGCCGCCGTCGTACCAGAGCAGGTCTATCCTGCCGTACTGGGTACACAGCTCCCGCACCTGCGCGTACGAGTAACGCACATGCCGTTCCCAGCCCTCCGGGTCCTTGCCCGGTCCAGCGTGGTAGGCCGGGAAGCGCCAGTCCAGCAGGGAGTAATAGAACCCGATCTTCATATTGGCGCGGCGGCAAGCGCGCACGTACTCGGCAATGAAGTCCCGGCCGGCGGCGGTCCTGGGAGCAGTGAAGTCAGAGACCTTGCTGTCGAACAGACAGAACCCGTCGTGGTGGCGGGTGGTGAGAACGACATACTGGCACCCCGCCTCCTTCGCCAGCCCCACCCAGGCGTCGGCGTCGAAGTTGCGCGGCCGGAACCTGCGGGCCAGCGGGGCGTACTCCTCTGCGGGGATCTTCTCCTGGTGCATCGCCCACTCGCCCCGGGCGGGAATGGAATACAGCCCCCAGTGGATGAACATCCCGAAGCGGGCGTCGTGGAACCACTTCATGCGCTCTGCGTCGGTCATCGCGGAACTCCGTTGCGTGAGGTTTCGCCAGACATCCGCATACTGCTCGAGCCGCTCTCTCACCTGCTCCTGTGTCGCCGTCCGGCGGGATGGTGTGGGGGAAGCGGGGGAGGATGGAGGGCAGGCGGGATCAGGTCATGGGTTAGTCAACTTCGGTCCCGCGGACGACGGCGACCACTCTCCTGGCTGGATGCGTCTAGCACTCGCGATCCTCTTGCTGGCGAATGTGCCGAAGGAGCGACTCGCTTGGCACCGCGATGCCACCGTCGCCAACTGGCAGGTTGACAGTCGATGCAGCCAGCTCCAGGGCCAGCCGGTATGCTGTGAGAGCCTTTCCCTCGACGCGAGTCTGGTCCGAAGAAAGCCGATGCAGGTACTCGTTTCGTATCTTGCGCAGTTCAGTGGCCTTCGAGACCTGGTCTGTCGTCCACAGCCCGAGCGCCTCCAACACATCCGCGCGTCGGTACTGCCCAAGCTCCTCAAATGGCCGACCGAATAACCGCTTCTGAGCGGCACGGTCCAGCGGTTGGCCTTTCGGGTTGAGGTGGGC
>Ga0315277_10012763_pt1 | contig 10511 bp, 11 predicted proteins | sample YL17G05_15_MG_FD_203695 | JGI IMG/M metagenome (GOLD analysis project Ga0315277, IMG submission 203695) | Sediment microbial communities from Yellowstone Lake, YNP, Wyoming, USA - YL17G05_15 | ecosystem: Environmental > Aquatic > Freshwater > Lake > Sediment | place: USA: Wyoming | collected... | reverse complement strand
GCAACTTGTCAGACAACTTTGCAACTTGTCAGACAACTTTGCAAGCTGGATCCGCGTAAAAAAAAGCCGTCACCTGATCAAAAATCAGGTGACGGCTAAAATATCCAGTGCCGTTCAACTCAGCAAGATATGCCTCACCTCAGTCACCACCGGCTCGATCAAACGCCGCCACTGCCCTAAGGTGAGGGCTAACTCGCGGCTCAAGGCACTATGCAGGCGGATGACGCCTGAGCGCTTTTCGTAAAAATACTTCTTGGGAAAAATACGGCCGCTAATAAAATCCAGCAGCCATAAATCTACTTCAGGCCTGACTGCATCCATCATATCATAAGCGAAGGAGGCACGGTACAGATTGTCAGTGTGGAACAAGCCTGCCGCGGGGTCAAGACCTGCGCATAGGAGGGCAACCTGCGTTTCAGCATAAAGCAATGCGTAAAGGTAATTCAGCATAGCGTTGGCTGGGTTGGTGGCATTGCGGTTGCGTTTACGGTCATGCAAGGAATGCCGTGAGCCAAAGGTCAGCCAATGCAGGGGAATGTAACGCATATCTTTTTTCTCAAAGTGCAAGGGGATTTTTGATATAACCTCCCAGTAGGCCTCAGCGGTAAGGGCTTCCACCCCAAGCACTTCAGGGATACTCCGCGCTTGCTTGATATCTGAGACGTGCTTCTTGATAAAGCGGGTGGTAGCCAATGTGTCGCCTAGATAGGTATAAGTTGCATCTGGCGCGTGTTTACTCAATACCATGCATTGGCCGTAGGTTTTACGTAGCATAAGGTAGGTGGTGATAGCCTGACCGTTTTGGTTATTCACTGCAAGGTACTGAGCCCGCTTGATTGTGATATGCTCACGGTGGGGTGCACTCGCAAGGATTACCTCACCGCCCCAGCCAAGTTGAATAAACCCTGCGCCGATAGCATACAGCCATTCCAACGCCTCAAAGGTAATATATCCGGCGGCGTCCAGGAGTGCCACGCGCTTGATCTTACAGGTCGCTTTAGAGAATAACTGGTGGCGGCGCTCATCGGAGATGCCATCAGTCACTTCGAGAAAACCTTTTTCAACTCTTATCTTGACGTAGCCGTCTAAGACGACTAAGCCGTTTATAACTAGAATAGGGAGTAGCAGAGTAGAATTGTCATGCATAAGGGAAGCCTCTTTCCTTACAATGCCCAAATAAAAAAACCGCTTGCCCATCATATCGGGTAAGCGGTTGAAATGTGCAAAGGCCTCTAGTGATAGAATTAGCGTAGCCCTTGCGCCGCTTAGCTCGGCTCATGGGTCAGGGCTGTGTGAGCGTCTTGAGCGCTTGCGCAGCCTGCTTGCTTGTGCACCTTATTTTATCATATTCCTTATTTGTCTAAGTGGCTACTCTCCTATGTGAACAGTTCCTCTGCTGGTAATCGCCCTTCCCATAATTCGCTAACCCACTTAGAGAGTTGCTTATAACCCTGATACAGTTCGGTATTACGCCGGAACGCTAGCCACAACAGCAACCAAAACGCTTGTTCGTTAGCAGGTAGTTTTTCAAACTCGACATTCTTATGCGGTAGTTTACCCTCGTGTATTACCCTGAGTATAAAATAGACTTTCCATTGAGAATTATACGCACTGCCAATTTCCTGGTATGCAGTTCTCAATGTTGCGTCACTTGCCTCGCGCAAACATTCCTCGAGGTTAGCAGGGTTGGCGAGTTTTCGCATTTCTGCGAGGCCTGGGTAAGGGACAAAGACAGGCGGGAGCTTACCTGGAGGTAATAGTTCACCAAGTGCCGCGCTAAAGACCTTCTTGTTTACCTCGCAGTCCTCGCTACGAAACTTAGGGTCGTAATCGTAAGTGTCGGTAGGCAGCGCATATGCCAGAGAAAGCAAATACTTCAACGTAGGGAAGTACTTTTTTGCGCTAAGTTTTTTACTCATTGATCGCAGGATGCCGTGTGGCTGGTATAATTCCTTGCGGCTGTGTTTTTTTTGCGTGTCCTCCGCGTCCTCAGGAGAAATGAAAATATCAAAAGCATAATCAGAAAGCCTGCCGCTCTCATCTAGTATTATAGCAACAAAACATCTCAAACTCTCCAGCTCGTTTCGCAACACGCCTTTAGCCACTTCTGGAGATACTGAGAAATCTGACCTCCACATACTCCAACCGACCTCAACTACTGAGCGCCTATTCAGTGGTAATTTACAGATAACGAGTGCCTGCTTATCTGTGCCATCGGGGTAAAGGCTTTTCGACCCTTTGCCGCGCCCTGGAAACTGTATTTCAGGCTGAGGGATTAGCCCGGAAGATTGCCAGTAACGTAGCATTCGTGGAGTGATTTTATAGCCCTCTTTTTTGGCATAATCCACAATATCTTTTTGTTCAATCATATTGCTCTTGTAGGTCTTTTCCTTTGGCGCGACTTCCAATTGCTTTTTGTGAAGCACCTCAGCGACGTTGGCTGATACACCAGCGGCTTTCATTTCTTCGATAGATAACAGACGACCTTGTGTCATTTGATACTCCTTTTGGTTATAAATAGAAATTGCATTATCATAACATATTTGATTATATTTGTCAAGTCTAATTGGGTGAAGATTTTTAGAGATGACAGAATAGGGTCTGAAACAAGGGAACGTGATTTGATAGAATGTAATTGTAAATCGACCCAAGATCAAAAAATTCATTTTCGAAAAGGAGAAAAAACCATGATCAATAGTACCGCAATACAAGAGTACGAGACTAACGATGATGATGACCTCGGCGAGGTTGAGGGTGAGGAACGCCAATTCCTGAAAGGCGAAATGCTACAGGCGGAGGAACCGCGGCCACGCAAGAATGTGCGTAAGCCTAAGGCGTCTTTGCCCGACCTATCCACCGGTGTGCCTATAGGCACACGGATTGCCCAGGATGAATGGAAGAAACTCAAAATCCTGGAGAAACATTATGGGGTAGAGCGACCGCAAGACGCCTTGCGGCTGGCTATCTACGACGCGTATGACCATGTTATGGAGGTTGAACCACAAGAGCAACCGCAGGCTTATACAGACCTGCTCGCCAGCCAAGCCGCCTTGACTAAGCAACTCAAGCGGCTGACTGACCAGCTGGAAACCACCGTCGTCTCCGAGGTGAAAGAGCCACAAGAAGAACCGCAGGAGGAAGTCAGTCCCTACGACCCTGAGGCTATCGCCTACTTCAAGAACCTGGACAGCAAGGGCAAGAAGTACCTGACCGAGAAACTGAACGGCAATCCTAACGCGCGCTCACTCGGCAGCATGCCTCCTTGGAAGCGTGAAATCAATGCTCACATAAACAAGGTTGCCCCGCATGACGGTTACCACCGCAGCGCTCCGGCTACTCGTCAGGCACGGCGCGGCCTGTACGACTTTCTGGTGCAAGAGAAAATCTTGCCCAAGTAAAAAAGTAGTGAGCGCTAGGAGGTACGCATGAACATAAATATATTCCCCATTACTACCCTGCCTAATACATTTGAGCAAAATCCGCGCGTCACTGTAATGCCCCTGCTTGGGAAACGCATAGTCAAGGGTTCTGTAACATTCCGTGACGGGTGCTTGAATGTCGTCGGCGTCAGAATAAAATCGCACGGTGCGCTTATAGTCCCGTTCAACGCAGGTTGGTTGATAGGTAACAATAAGTATACTGAGTTTTACCCGAACTTCATCCTTGAAGGCGAAGGCGAAGGTGAAATAGAAGTTGAGACGTTCAACTACGCCGTGGACTACCCACATACTGTAATTGTTAGGTTGGAGGTGGACTAATGCAACCGCGTAAAACATATCCTGACTTTGGAAGTTTATCTGAAGCCATACCTACGCCTGGGATAGATATTACTGAAATACCAGCCCGCCTTGGTAGTCCGGTAACTCTACGACGTATGGGTAAAGTCTATTGGTATAGTTTATTCGATGATATCAATACCTGGATAACGAGTGGCACGCCAGGTTATAGTGTAGATGTGCACGCAAGCGGAATGTTCGGGCCTGGAGCGTGTAGGATAACACCAGGTGGAGGTGCGCCATATACAGCTGAGGCTAAAATAGTACTACCACTGTTTCGTGTACATACTATCAGTATGGAATGTAACTTCAATATGTCAACTGGAATATCTATATTCAAGTTACGTACTACCCGCTCAGAAGCACCATTTCAAGGTGCAATCCGAATTTCCACTTTATCGGTCGATGCGTGTTATCTATCTACGAGCGGTTGGGTGAAGTTCGCAGATATACACGATTTCGTCAATCGTCATTGGCATAACGTAAAACTTACCGTAAACTTCGCTGATGGCGCATATAAGTATGTCGCCTTCGACGATGATGAGATGTACCTAAATGCAGCTATGCCTACTGTAGCAGTTACTGGAGAAAACGTATCCTGTATCCTAAGCCAGGAGGAAACTACTTTGATGCCGCTATATGTTGATTATATTGTAATAACCCTAGACGAATTATAGGAGGTCACATGAAAGTACGCTCAGATATCAACTTAACCCGACCTGCTGATCTACTTGCAGGAAAAAGGTATCCTGCCTAAATAAACCGAAAATCGCCCGGTGAGACGGGCGACTTGGGGTACGGTGGTACATTGAAGCGGCAACGCCCCCAATATATCACATAACCCTCAAAATGTCAATAGCTGGTTAGTAAATCTTGACCAGCCCGCCCGTCTCTCCCGTGAAGATCAGAAAGAGAAAATCACCATGAGACAACGTCACCATCGACCTGTTCTACCGCACCCGACCAATATGTCTGATCAGCTGCTGCTGCTCCTGCTACTTGCCAAGCATGCTGAGGAGATTGGCTTGCCGAGATACCTGGAAGCGTGCATCAACCCGCTACCTCCTAAAGTATGGGAGATGGACTGTAAGGAGGTACGCCAAGCTATTGCAGAAGGCGCTGACCCACACCAATACCAAAAAGCACTTGACCTGTATACCCGCACTGGCGATACCGCGCTATTCAGAAACCTACGCGGTGTAAAAGTAACTGAACCGCGGCATAACGACCTATCGGGAGTGAAAAGAAAAAAGAGGAGTAAATTATGAGACAACTAAAGAGTGTAATCAATACCCGACCTAATGATATTCATCCAGGGGATGTCTTTGCAGTGACGGTCACTTTCCATGTAGGGTATGATGGGATCCATGTTTACCGATGCCCCTATCCCAATCCTGAGGTCTCCGATGATGGCATTCCACAAGGAGATGATATCTTAGATGAAGACGTAGAAGCATTGACTAGAGCTTTAGTGCCCGTCCTTCTCTGGAGGGATGATAGACAACTTTCAGTCACGTGCCTACCATGATATTGAAATGTCAACTGCTCTCGATACCTACAGCGATGCCACCGACATGTGGTCTGAGGTGTAAATAACCCCATGGCAAAATTCTCGTTGTGGGGCGCGATCAAGAGCGCCGTTCGTAACATTACTTCAAAAGTAACCCGACTTTTCAAGCCAGCCCCGCGGCAGCCACCGCAAGCACCGCCTCGGGAACTACCGCAAGCACCGCCTCGGGAACTACCGCAAGCGCCACCTATACGGATGCTGGAAGGGGAAAAGTGGTATTACGATGTAACGCAAGAGCAGGCCAGGTACTTCGCTGCGAAGGATGCTCGCCGCCCTGTGTGGCGTATTATCGCTCGTCACGGCGTTTTCAAACTCTCAGTGTTCAATCCCGAAATTAGTACACTTTTAGCCAGATACAACAACGCCGTGCGTTCATCATTGTACTATAACGACAATCAAGCGCTGCAAGAGTTCGAGGGCGTTACACTCGTTATTCAGGGTAAGAGGTATACCCTTGAAACGAGACCTGAGGCGCTCAAGGAACTTCACGAGGTAAGAGGCAAGGGGGAGATCATCGACAAGCCAGTGAAATATAAAGGCAAAAAGCGATGACCTTAGCAGAGAGGACGAAGGTCACGCGTGCCGGGCGCTTAGACACTAGACGCCGTAAACTTGGGAGTGACCGCTGCCTCGTGTGCGGTCTGGAGGACTTGCGCACCCTGCAACTCAGTCAGGTTGTGCTGTGCGCCCATTGCCGCCTGGTGTTGCAAGGGCTACTACCTCTCGAACACCATCATCTCTTAGGTAGAAAATTATCCTCATTCGCCGTTCTCTTGCCTGCCAACCTTCACGCGGTACTGAACTTCATGGGTCTTGACTATCCCCATGCAAGTAACTCAAACCGTGAACTGAAAATGCTTTACCTCTTTCGGGACTGGCTGGATGTGCTGAGTGAAATTACCGCCGCCGAGATTGCACGCCTAGGGAGTGACGATGGAGATGCGTGAACTTCCCTCCGCTTTGCGGGTGCATACGCAGCTGATTGAACATAAGCGACGCCTGCGCCCAAAACGTGCTGTCCCTAATAATTCCGTGAAGGTGGCCGAGACTTCCACTGAGCAGGTCTACTGGCGCACGGATTGGCCTGAACTGGTGCTGACCTTCGCCTTGGTGCGTCAAGCGGGCATTTTTAGTCCGATACTCCGTTATGGTGTTTACCAGGTATATTTCTTTGACCAACTGCTTAGTGAGGCACTCTTTACCTCATCACAACTTGACCCTAAAGAGATGGCGATGATCCAAGCGGAGGCCGAAGAGTGTGGCCTACGCATCGTTGCCTTACAACACTTCGTCAATATTCTTATGCTGGTAGGTTACCGCTACAATGGATTGATTACTGCGTTCAACTTAGCCTCTGACCTACCCTATTTAGCCTCCGGGTTCGACTACCCTAAGCGGGGTTACTTCAAAGGGGGCTTTATCCTACGGTTTAGAGAGTATGAGCGCGATGGCATAGTCAAAGCCTGTCTATTCACACCGAAGGTGGCGCTAAAACAGGTCGGCAAAGGCGTCATCATCACCTGGCGTAAACCCGCATACAGAGCCAGGCGGCGTGAGGCTGTGAGCCGCAAGTACGGGCGTGGCGAGTTCCTCGACCTCCAAGCCTTTGTATATGCCTTGACCGATGCGGAGTACAGTTTCCCTGAAGCGTGCGCACTTTTCAAGATTGATGATATTCCGCAATCCGGTATTATATCCGAGTTACTCAAGTGCCGCGCGGAGGCTTACACATCGTTTCGGCTTTATCATTTCTTGCTTGAGGAATATAGCAAGCACCCCGTACCTACCTCGCCTAATCACCTTTACTCGCCCGCTTCGCTGGGTAAGGCCTACTTCAAAGCCATGGGGATCAGGTCACCCGAACTGCTGGTAGACCCTGGACTGAACTTATCACCCGACCAGATACACGGTTTGAGCATGAGTGCTTACCACGCTGGCAGGTGTGAACTGCGCCTGAGGCGGGTAGAAGTCCCAGTCGCCTATCTTGACTTCAGGCAGATGTACCCAACCGTGAGTGTGCTGATGGGCTTGTGGGACATGGTGACTGCTAAGAGTGTTTTAGTTGAGGATGCAACTGCACACGTCATTGAGATTATCAACCGCATAAAACCGGATGACGTTTTCAAACAAAACCTATGGAAGGAACTAAACGCCATCGCTTTGGTGGAGTTTGATGGTGACTTACTCCCTGGACGCTTTCAATTCAACCAGAACTACCAATATTACAACCTGGCCTGGGGACTTCTTCATCCAGGCATAGACAATAGCACCCACCAGCGGTGGTATGCCCTGGCTGATGTGATTGCCAGTAAAATCGCCACGGGTAAAGTACCGCATGTTGTGCGAGCCTTAGCCTTTACACCCTCGGACAGGCAGGCGGGTTTACGCTCCACCGCAATAAGAGGCACACTCCACGTAGACCCATACTGTGATGATTTTTTCAAGGCTTTAGTCGAAGAGCGCCAGCGAGTGAAACTCAACCCTGAGATAGGCGAGAGTGAGAAATACTGGCTAGCCAACTCACTGAAGTTGACCGTGAACGTGGATAGTTATGGCCTTTATCCTGAACTAAACCCCGACCCTGATAAGGCTGAGGCCGACGTCATGGTGTACGCTGGCCGCGTCTTCCGGAGCAAGGCTACTTTTTTCGAAAACCCTGGACGGTATTATTTCCCTATCATCAGTACCTTAGTCACTGCCGGTGCACATCTCATGCTGGCGTTATTACACTATAAAGTAGAGGGTGCCGGTGGCAGAGTGGTTTTTGAGGATACAGACGGAGCAGCACTCGCCGCGAGTGCTAGCCGCCGTGTGCTGGAGTACAGAGATCATAGAGGGCAGGTAGTAACTATCCCATTACTTTGTATGGAAGCAGTCGATGAAATCCTACGTGCATTTGATAGTCTGAACCCGTACGCTAAGGAGGCTGTGCCTGGTAGCATCCTGAGGCGAGAGCAGGAGAACTACCCGCCCGAAGGTCAGGTAGCCGCTTACGACCGCGTGACCGGTGAGTGTAGCGAGGTGACCGCGCCGCATCTCGAAGAGGACACTGAACTCCTATGCTACGCCATCGCGCCTAAGCGCTACTGCCTTTATAATAAAACGGGTAGGCAGATCATTCTGCGTAAAGGTTCAGAGAGTGGCTTAGGTCAATGGCTATCACCTATTGATGGCGATGCTGATGGTCGGTGGATTGAGTATTTTTGGTTACGGACGATTAGTAGCGGCTTACCGGATGCGGCAAGCCTCGGGAACATCTACGCTGGCAAACCGCTCATCTCTGCGTTTCCAGTGTCCACTTCGGGAATTATGCGCGGCGTACAACCACTCAACACTGCTGCCAAGTTGCCTTACCAACTTGGTATAAAACCCTTTGACCACTTGATGCATCCAGTGCGGGACGACCTGCGCCTTACAGATGAGCCTGACGATGTGTTCCTAATCGCAGCGTTGAAGGCCAACCTGACTGAGGCACTCGGGGCACAATATACTGACCTGAACTCGCCTGGCGGCGTTTATAAGATATCCGTGAACGGCCACTCCTTGGCGAGCGTCGATTATGACACGGGCGAGTATGTGGAGTTTATCTCAGTCAGAGAACAGAACGATTACCTGAGTTATTACTCCAGGATGCCTGCTGTTTCGATGGTAGATACCTACGGTGAGTTATGTAACCGTGACACAATAGGCGAACTATACCCTCCAGTGCTGAAGGTCAAGTGTAATGAGTACATCGGTAAGGAGTTTTCAATGAGTGAGTGGGAGGAGGTCGACCCGTGGGAGTTCGCCGATAACACTTATAACCTTTATCAACCCGACGCGTGGGAAACGCAGATATTGCCACAAGTGAAGGCAATACCGCTATACGAGTTATCCAGGCTAACCGGTATTGACCAAGGCAACCTTACCTTATATTTGAGCGGCAAATGTAGGCCGAGGGACGAGAACATGGAGAAAATCAGGCTGGGTTTATTGACGGTAAACGGATACGATGAGTGGATGGATAATATCTTGCCCTGCTTGAAGAAGATACCAACACGCGAGGTGGTGAGGCTGACAGATTTATCGCGTGGTCAGGTGAAATACCTAAAGAATAGCAAGCGCAACCCGTCAGCGGAGACGGTCGATAAGTTACGCACTGTAATTTGCGAATACGAGAGGAGAAATTATAGATGAAAGTAAAAGTAACTTGTCCTATATGTGGATGGACTGCCTATATCGAGGACAGTATTGGAAAAGTGCCGGACGACATACCGCCAGGCGGTTTTAGTAATAGGTCGTCCTTTGCGATAGACTGCCCGAATTGCGGGATGCGGATCAGGCGACATAAGGAAGAATGGCTACCAGTAGAGACAAATTGCCCAGTATGTGGTTGGAAGGCAAATACTATTGAGTTTCCGCGGTATTATCCGCTATGGTTAGTTCATTCATGCCCAAAATGTGAGGCGCACATTGCGCAGTGCTGGCAATGCGCAAAATGGATACCAATAGACAAGTTTTACAAGAGAGGCTTTGTTATTGATAACCACGTGAGAAAAGAACAGAAATATAATCACCGTTGCCCGCAATGTGTCAAAGAAAACAATAAAATGTATGACGAAGCATATAACTACGCTGGCGACAAAGTAGCAGCGGCGATTAGGCGCGGCGAACTGCAACCTATCCAAGAGAAAAAATGTATCAGGTGCGGAGCGCAAGCCATTGATTACCATCATTACAAAGATTATGAGGAAGATAATATTTTGGAGGTAGTACCAGTATGCAGGAAGTGTCATTTTCTTATAGAGGGAACTAAGTGGGAGTTAGTCGTACCGACCACGTGTGACGCATTGCCTTTGCCTTAGGTAAAATAAGAATTGATTGGAGAAAATCCGCCGTCACCTGATTTTTGATCAGGTGACGGCTTTTTTTTACGCGGATCCAGCTTGCAAAGTTGTCTGACAAGTTGCAAAGTTGTCTGACAACCGCAAAGTTGTCTGACAACATGCAAAGTTTGTCTGACAAAGTGGTCACTGGGTGAGTGCACGCCTCGAAACCCCCCAAAGTTTTGGGAAGGGGGGAAAGAGGCCGGAAAACAGGAATCCGCAGGGAAAACCACCTGCGGATTCCTGTTTTCCGATTATCTTCATTCAAATTTATGCAGGTGAGGTGAAAATTATGGGTTG
>Ga0315277_10012761_pt1 | contig 10511 bp, 8 predicted proteins | sample YL17G05_15_MG_FD_203695 | JGI IMG/M metagenome (GOLD analysis project Ga0315277, IMG submission 203695) | Sediment microbial communities from Yellowstone Lake, YNP, Wyoming, USA - YL17G05_15 | ecosystem: Environmental > Aquatic > Freshwater > Lake > Sediment | place: USA: Wyoming | collected... | reverse complement strand
GGCCGCAGGCCTTGCACTGACACAAATTTCTTTTGGGCAGATCGTAGAACTCGTTGTGCCCGCAGACTGGACAAAGGAACCCTCCAGGCCATCGCAGTTTGAAGAGGTATTTGCGACAATCGGCTTCAGTGCGGAAGCGTCGTTGAAATTGCCTGAGACTCATCTCCTGAAAGGTCTTTTCCATGCGGTTCTCCTGGGAAGATTTTTATAAAGACGCGATCAGGCTTTAGGAGTTAAGTTAATAATTATTTTGGGGCCAAAGCTCCGAGAAAAGGCGGACCTTGCCTTTATTACGAATTTATTAATTGTTATGAGACGTTAGGACCAGTATCTCGGATTTAAGTCAATAGCCATATTTAGGAAAAAAGGGTTCCCCCAAGCCCCCTCCTCATTCCTCATTCATCATTTCTTCACAGTCCCAGGGCGCGGCGGGCGACCTCCTGGCCGGCCACGGTGAGGAAGGGTTTTCCCCTGATCCGCTGGATCAAGGCCGCGCGCTGTTCCTCGGTTTCGGCCGCCTTGATCGCCTCTTCCATGTTGACGATCCGGTCCGCGTCAAAGACGACCTTGAAGCTGAGCGAATCGTCCGGGCCCGGGTGGTGGTGCCGGCCGATGATGCTCACCACCTCGTCGATCAGCTCGGCCTTGGCGCCCAGCCCTTGTAAAATCTCCCTTGCCACGGCCGGCCCGGTCTCCTCGTGGTAGCGGTCGGCCTGGCCCGGATGCAGCCGCTCGGCCTCGTGCAGCCCGATGTCGTGGAGATAGGCCGTGGTCAGGATGAGGCCGAGGTTCCCCTTTTCCTCTTTCCCGATCTCCTCGGCGTAGCGGGCCACGCGGCCGGCATGGCCGATCCTGCGGAAATCCTTCTTGAAGTACCGCTTCATGGCCACGGCCACGCGGTCCTTGAATAACTCTTCCCGCTGCGCGGCCAGTTCGGCCGGCATATCGCCCAGGCACTGCTCTGCATACGGGCAGTAAGCGGCGCAGCCGAAGTCCATCTTTGGGTTGACGAAGCGGTGGCCGCAATGCGGGCAGCGGCGGGCCGTGTCGTCCTTGAAGAATTCCACCTCGGCCCCGCACTCGGGGCAACGGGTTTCGAAGATGTCGCCGGGTTTCCAGAATCGGCTATCCTGTCCTGGGCATTTCATGTTTTTCTCCAGGCCCGCCTTAGGCCGGCAGGCCGGCCCGCGGCGGGACGGGCATTTTTTCCAGGCCCGCACCGGCCGACACATCGGCCGGTGGCGGGATGGGCTTGGGAAGAGTTAAAGGTCATTATGCATTGCTCAGGACGCCGCCTGGCCCAAAATAACCTGTAGGTCCTGATCGGGCGTGGTGATGGGCATAATGTTGAACTGCTTGACCAGGAGACTGAGCACGCCCGGCGAAAGGAAGGCCGGCAGGGACGGTCCCAGCCGGATGTCCTTGATGCCCAGGGCCAGCAGGGAAAGCAGGATGGCCGCAGCTTTCTGCTCGTACCAGGAGAGCACCAGGGAGAGCGGCAGGGAGTTGACATCCGTGCCCAGGGCCTCGGCCAGGGCCATGGCGATCTTCACGGCCGAGTAAGCGTCGTTGCACTGGCCCACGTCGAGCAGCCTGGGGATGCCGCCGATCTCGCCCAGCTTCTTGTCGAAGAAGCGGAACTTGCCGCAGGCCAGGGTCAGCACGATCGTGTCCGGCGGGGTCTTTTCCACGAACTCGGTATAGTAGTTCCGGCCCAGCTTGGCCCCGTCGCAGCCGGCCACCAGGAAGAAGTGCTTGATGGCCCCGCTTTTGACCGCGCTTAGTACCTTGTCCGCCACGGACAGGACCGCGTTTCGGCCGAAGCCGACCATGACCGAGCCCTGGTCCGTGTCTTCCGGGAATCCGGGCATGGACATGGCCTTTTCGATGACCGGAGTAAAATCCTTGTTGGCGATATGACGCACACCCTCGTAGCCGACCAGGCCGGTGGTGAAGATATTGTCCTGATAAGTCTCCTTGGGCCTTTGGATGCAGTTGGTGGTCATGAGGATGGCGCCGGGGAAGGCGGCGAACTCCCGCACCTGGTTCTGCCAGGCCGTGCCGTAGTGGCCGTAGAAATGGGGGTATTTCTTGAGACCGGGATAGCCGTGGGTGGGCAGCATCTCGCCGTGGGTGTACACGGTGATGCCCTTGCCCTCGGTCTGCTTGAGCAGGAGGTCCAGGTCCTTGAGGTCGTGGCCGGAAATGGCGATGGCCTTGCCCTTTTTCGCTCCGAGCGGCACCGAGGTCGGCACCGGGTGGCCGTAGCGGCCTGTGTTGCCCGCGTCGAGCAGTTCCATGGCCCGGACGTTCGTCTGGCCGCACCTCATGGCTATGCTCACCCACTCGTCCAGGGTGTGCGTCGGATCGGTCATGGCCGCCAGGGCCTCGTGGACGAAGGCGTAGACCGCGTCGTCCTCCTCGCCCAAAATCGCGGCGTGGTCGGCATAGGCGGCCACGCCTTTCAGCCCGAAGAGGGTGGTGTGCTTGAGAGAGACGATATCCGGGTCCTTCTCCGGCTCGGACTTGAGACCCACCTTGTCGCCCTGGGCGACCAGTCCGGCCACGCTGTCCGCCGGCTCGAACGTGGCCGCGGCCGCGGTAAAGTCGGTCTTGCCGCCCGCGTCGGCCACCTTCTTTTTCAGTTCCTTCCGCCGGCGCACGCTACCTTGGATAAGACCCACGAAGCGCTGCGGGTCGAAATTCACGTTGGTCAGGGTCGAGAACAGGGCCTCGCAGGTGAAGCGGTTGACCTCGTTGTCCAGGACCTTCAGCCGCCGTGCCTCGACCGCATACAGAGACAGGCCCTTGAGGGAATGAATCAACGCATCCTGCAGCGCGGCCACCTCGCCGCTCTTGCCGCACACCCCGCGCACCGTGCAACCCTCGCCCTTGGCCGTCTGTTCGCACTGATAACAAAACATCCGCTTTTCTCCTTTTCCGTTCCAGGCCTCGGCCCGGAGGTTTCTCGATCGTTTATCCAATCCTACCCCGGCGCCGGCGCCTTGGCCTTGATTTAAGTCAATGGGCCGTTTTTTTCAGGCAGCGCATGCCTGAAATGATGGTGAATCATCTAATCTAGCGGCGAGCCCCGGCTGTCGCCGGGGTGACGCCTCGTCCGCGGAAAATTCATGTTCCGTTGTGCGGCCCTCCGGAAGGCTATCCACGGAGGTGGGCCAGGCGACGGGCGGGTTTGAAACCCGCCCCTACAACCTATGATACCGCGATCATTTATTTTTTCGTAGGGGCAGGTCTGTGACCTGCCCGCACCAATCGCCCCGGCCGCACTGTAGGGGCGGTTCGCGAACCGCCCCTACAAAGGCATGGCCTCATACACGCGGGTTTTCACCGCAGAGGCACGGAGTGCACAGAGAAAAAATAAAAAAATCTGTGGCCCTCTGTGGTGAATTCGGCGCGTCCTCGTTTCTATTATTATATCCCGTTGCCCAAGCCGAACCAGCCTGCGCGCCCTTCGGGCTTGACCTTCCCCGGATCGTAATGATAGGTGGTGAAATACCAAGGAGATCGTCATGAGCATCGTCAAGCTGCTGGAGACCATCCCCCTGTTCTCCGGACTCAGCGAGCCGGAGCGCCGGGAACTGGCCGTCATCGTGCGGGACCGGACCTTCGAGCGGGGCCGTACCATTTTCACCGAGGGCGAGGAGGGTAACGGGTTCTATGTGGTGGTCGCCGGCCGGGTCAAGGTGTATAAAATCTCGCCGGACGGCAAGGAGCAGATTCTGCATCTGCTTGGACCGGGCGAGCCCTTCGGCGAGGTGGCCCTGTTCAGCGGCCGCAGCTTCCCGGCCTTTGCCGAGGCCTTCGAGGACTCCCGGGTCTTTTTCATCCCCCGCGAGGCCTTTGCCGCCCAGGTCCGGGCCCATCCTGCCCTGGCTTTGAACATGCTGGCCACCCTGTCTATCCGCCTCCACCAGTTCGCCAGCATGATCGAGGGCCTGTCACTCAAGGAGGTCTCGAGCCGTCTGGCCGGCTACATCCTGTCCGAAAGTTTTAGACAGGGCGGGGCGGCCCGGATCGAGCTGGACCTGGCCAAGGGCCAGTTGGCCAGCCTGCTGGGCACCATCCCCGAAACCCTCTCGCGTACCCTGACCCGCATGGTCCGCCAGGGACTGGTCCGGTCAGACGGTCCCTTTATCGAGATCGAGGACCGGGAGGGACTCGAGCAACTCGCCTCGGCCGAACGCCGGCTCTCCGATTTTCCGAGGGAATAAAGCGAACGATAGGATCCCGTAGGCTTGAGGGAACCCTTTTTAGGGAAAAAGGGTTCCCTCAAACTCCCTCCCAAAAACTTCAAATATGCAGGCGGAATAGAGCGGAGCTCTATTCCGCCTGCATGGCTTTTTAGGTTACGAGACGAAACCGATGGGGCGAGCAGCCGTAGTCTGGCTCCATTGTCCAGGCCGTGGCTGAGGCGCTATTTGAACGCGCACAGACCCGATTCGTCACCCGTTTTTCTGCCGGTTCTGCCAGTACTGTTGCAGTTCCTGCATATAGCTGTCATAGAGTTTCTGCTGGTCCGGGTGGAGCAGGGCCTTGAGCTGCCCGTACACATCCGCGATATAGGTCCGGCCGATTTCCTGGCGCGCCTGCGGATCGCCCTTGGCCTTGTCCCAGGCGTCCTTGGCTTTTTTGTCGGCCTTTTGGATGATGCCCTCAAAGGCCTTGGCCTGCTTGGCGTCCAGCTTCAGCTTTTCCACGGCGCTCGTGTAGATCGGGCGTTCTTTGATCGGCCGGACTTGCCGGGGCTGCTGCTGCTGGCTGGGCGCCTCGGCCCAAAGCAGGGCCGGAAAGAGCGCCAGCCCGATAAAGAGTACCAGGGCGGCCTTGATTCGTTGCGTCATAATGGACTTCTTCCTCCTCGTGGTGAATCCACGGTTTTTAAAAACGGGATTGATCTTAGGGCCTGACCGCGCTTCTGTCAACCCTCGCATCCGCGCCGGGCTTGGGCTTCATCATCCGCTGAGGCCCGCGGCTGGATAAAAGCCCGGCCGGCCACGGTCCGCCCGGCATGGATTCACAGGTCAGGAAATTTCTTTTTCAGCTCCATGGTCAACAGGTTCATTTCGTTCTCCATCAGGGTCCTCAGGAGGGCGTGGAAAGAGGCCAGGCAGGGTTCGTCCTTGCTGAACTTCTCGCAATCCGAGGCGTCCAGGCTTTGAATCGTCTGATAGCTGCAGATTCTGGCCAGGGACTTGGAGACATCCTCCGTGAACTTGTCCCAGTCCTTGGAGTTCAGGATGCGGTCGGCCTCGCCTTGCACGCTTTGCGGCAGTTCGGAGCTCACCCGGTCACGCAGCGTGCGCAAGAAAGACTTCAAAGCGCAGTTCTCGGTCCATTGCCGGGCCAGTTTCAGCTTTTCCTCCTGGCGGCCGCTGTCCTCCCCGGCGCCGGCCGAGACCGGCGCAGCGGCCGCCTTGCCGGCGATCGTCTCCTGGAAGTACATCTCCGTGATAACAAACTGGCACTGGCCGCCCATGCAGACGCCCCCCACGAGTGGGTTGCACATGGCCTTGATTCGGTTCCTCCCAGGCTTGAGGTGCTTGGTTTTGACCTCGAGGCGCAGGGTCGCCAGCCCGGATTGAGGATCCACCGGGAGACCGTAGAGACCGGTGGCCATGCCCTGGCCGACGCGAAGCTGCGGCTGGCAGAACTCGAAGGTAGGCCTCTGCTTGCGATTAAGGGTGGAATACACCCGGCTCATGACCGTCCACACCAGCGTCACCTGGCTGCGGCCCTCGAGAAACTCCGCGGGCAGATCGACCCAGATGATGGTGGCCTCGGTGTAAAGCACCGGCACGCCGGTCAGCGGGGTGCGGTAGTCGTTCCAGGTGACTTCCCGGCCCACGGGCGGCTCCGCCCAGAGGACGGCCGGAAAAAGCAGCAGCAGGGCCAGCAACACCAGGACAATCTTGGTTCGTCCAGTCATGATGCACCTCTTTTCCGCCTCGCGACCGATACAGGTTGTCAGATATAGCCCCAATTTTAGGCTTTTAGCCGTGCCTCTGTCCATCCTCGCATCCGCGCCGGGCTTAAGCTTCATTATCCGTCCAAGCGTGCGGCTGGATAAAAGCCCGGCCGGACACGGTCCGCCCGGCCAGAGCCTACAGGTCAGGGAATTTCTTTTTCAGCTCCTGGCGCAGCAGAATCATTTCGCGATCCAAAAGGATCCCCAGGTAGGTCAGAAAATCAGCCATGCAGGGTTCGTCCTTGTTGATCTTGTCGCAACTCCAAGTGGCCATAGCTTCAATCACTTGGAAGCTACAGCGTTCGGCCAGAGCCTGAGCGAGTTCCTTCCTAAGCGGGTCCCAGTCTTTGGCGCTCAGAATGCGGTTGGCCTCGCCTTGCACGTTTTGCGGCAGGTCGCGGCTGACCTTGGCGCGCAGCAGCATGGGCAGGGCTGATTTCAAGGCGCAATTCTCGACCCACTGCCTGGCCAAGGCCTGTTTTTCCTCCTGGCGTCCGCTGTCCTCCTCGGCGGTGGTCGGGGCCTTCGCTGAGGCCGCCGCGCCCGTGATCGTTTCTTGGAAATACATCTCCGTGATAACAAACTGGCACTGGCCGGACGGGCAGAGCCACAGGTATTGGTCGCACATGGCCTTGATCCTGTTCCGGCCAGGTTTGAGGTGTTTGGTTTTGATCTCGAGGCGCTGGGTCGCCAGCCCGGATTGGGGGTCCACCGGGAGACCGTAGAGGCCGGTGGCCATGCCCTGGCCGACGCGAAGCTGCGGCTGGCAGGACTCGAAAGTTGGCTTCTGCTTGCGATCGAGGCTGGAATACACCTGGCTCATGACCGTCCACACCAGCGTCACCTGGCTGCGGCCCTCGAGAAACTCCGCGGGCAGATCGACCCAGATGATGGTGGCCTCGGTGTAAAGCACCGGCACGCCGGTCAGCGGGGTGCGGTAGTCCTTCCAGGTGACTTCCCGGCCCTCGGGCGGCTCCGCCCAAAGGACGGCCGGAAAAAGCAGCAGCAGGGCCAGCAACACCAAGGCGATCTTGGTTCGTCCGGTCATGATGCACCTCATTTTCCGCCTCACGGCCGATACAGGTTGTCGGGAACAGGACCGATCTTAGGCCCGGACCGCCCCAGTGTCAAACCTTTCGGGAGTCGCCGCAGCCACCCTCACAAACGCGCGGCGCGATGAGCCGGCTGGACATGGCAGGCTCGACCGGCCGGCCAGCCAGGGCGCATACCTGCGGTCGTTATTCGATTGACAGAGGAGTGCCCGGTGGATTAATATAACCGTGCTTGTCTTGGGTAATGTATTGGTATGTCAGTTGATTTGACAAGACCCTGTCTTTATGACCAGGGCGCGGGTCATCGGAGCGAAAACCGAAGAGAAATCTTAATGTGGAAAATGCGGCCGGAGGCTTCCAGCCTGCCGATCATGCCCTTATCAGTCCTTATGGATGCATATCGGATGGCGGAGGGTCGTTGTATCAGTCTTCGACTGGCCCTACCATGGGGAGGGAGGTGATGGGCTTCAGGAGGAAAGCAGTTTAGCAGTGAGCGAACGGATCATTTTTGTTACAGCATTTGTCATGGCTTGAAAGGAGAAATCATGATCAGGACACCTGAACAATATGTGCAGAGCCTGAGAGACGGCAGGGTGGTTTACCAGGATGGGGAGCAGGTCAAGGATGTTCCGACGCGTTATAAGGATTCGGTGGAGCGCGCCGCCGGCGAGTTCTGGATCTCGAACGAGCCGGAGTTTCGTTCCCTGTTCTCCACGGTCGAAGAGGGCGAGGAGGTCTCCTTCTCGTTCAAGGTGCCCCAGACCGGCGAGGACCTGCAAAGGCGCAGGACAATCACCCAGACCCTCATGCGCCACAGCCTCGGCGGCTCTCGTCTGACCGGCATCGACAGCCTGAACGGCGTGGCCTATGCCTGCGAAAAAATGGACGCGGCCTTAGGCACGCACTATTCCGACAACATGCGCGCCTACCGGGCCTGGTGCAAGAAGCACGACCCCGGCATCTGCGCCGCGGTGAGCGATCCCAAGGGCAATCGCCGGTTGCACGCCGAGGATCCGAGGCAGGCGCACAAGGACTTTTACGTTCGCATCGTGGACCGCAACAAAGAGGGGATCACCATCGTCGGCTGCAAGCTGCACATCAGCGACTCGATCCTTTCCAACGAGCTGATCGTGCTTCCCTCCCGCAACCATAACGAGACCGGCAAAGATTATGCGCTGGCCTGCGCCGTCTCCTGCGGCACCCCGGGCGTGAAATTCCTGGCCACCGGCGGTTCCTTAAACGGCGGCCATCCCATGATCATCTTCGATAACGTCTTTGTTCCCTGGGACCGCGTCTTCCTCGCAGGCGAGTGGCAGTTCTCGAGGCTCTACGCCACGTCCTTCGCCCGCTACCACCGCCTCACCGCCGCCACCTACAAGCACGTGCAGTTGCAGGTCGTGGCCGGCATAGCCATGCTCCTGGCCGAGTACAACGGCTTGACGCACGCCACGCGCATCCAGGACATGCTGGCCTGGCTGGCCATGTACTCGGATGTAACCGAGGCCCTGGGCAAGGCCGCGGCCCTGGCCCCGATTATCGACCAGGACACGGGCTTCGCCATCCCCAACCCGGTCTACACCAATGCCGCCAAGTACTGGTTCGCCTCGCAGTGGCACGAGGCCATGAAGTACCTCCAGGACATCGCCGGCGGCATCGCGGCCACCATCCCCTCGGAGAAGGAATGGCAGAATCCGGAGACCCGCCAGTACATGGAGAAATATCTCCAGGGCGACGCCAGGTTCTCGGCCGAGGACCGGATCAAGGCCATCAACGCGGTCATCCGCATGGGCTCCACCTTCAGCGGGGTCCTGAGCATCCACGCGGAAGGGTCTTTGGCCACGCAGCGGATGGTGATCTACCAGATGGCCGACTGGGAAAAATTCAAGGCCGCGGCCAAACGCAGCCTGCGCATCCCCACGGACCATCCGGAGTTCAAGGATATCCCCACCGAATCTCCGTGGAAGATGTCCCCAGCCTTGCTCAAGGCGGGCCAGAAATAATCGGCCGGCACCCTCTTTCGCCTCTGGCGAAAGAGGGTGGCGCAGGTGAGCAGGAGAAAGGTGAGCAGGTGAGCAAAAGAGGAAATAATGGCTATAGAGACTGCTCACCTGCGGTCATCTGATTAAAGCGGAACAGGTAAGCAGGTGAGTAAGGGCGACCGGCCGGTCGCCCCTACCTCTTGGGTGCCATGGCAGCCTGAACTAGCAGGTAGGAGAGCAGGTGAGCAGGGGCGGGTTTCAAATCCAATATAGCCTGATTCATATAAAATCACTAAAAATAGTTTAGCATTTAAAATTAGTCAGTTATGTCGATTTAGGTCATCACCTGAGATTACTGACTTGACTAATTTCACGCCACGTGTTAGAAGTAGGTTAGAAGAAATCATCTCCGGAGGCCTTCTAATCAATGCCAGGCAACACAGAAGGGGTCAAGTCAACTTCTCCAATAAAAACAAGAGCTAAGGGTAGTATAGGCATATACTACATCGAATCAAGAAACAAGCGGCATCACGGCAAGCCTGATAAATGCTACTACATCGCCTACCGGGATGCCACGAAAAAGCTCAAGTGGGAAAAGATAGGCTGGGGCTCTGAGGGTTATTCAAAAGAGATGGCCTCCAATATCCGGGCCGAACGGGTGAGGGCCTCCAGGCACGGGGAGGTTTTGCCAAAGAGGAGAAAGACGATCACCCTGGGCCAGGTTTGGAAGAAATACGACGAATGGCTTGATACCAGCAAGAAGAAGCCCGTTGATGATCGAAGCAGATGGAAAATGCACCTGGAAAAGAAGTTTGCAGGTGTTCCCCTCGCCAGAATTACCCCGATAGACCTTGAAAACCTCAAGACTCAGTTGTTGAAGCAGGGGAAAGCTCCGGCCACAGTAAAACATATCCTGGTACTGGTCAGGCAGCTTTTCAATAAGGCCATTGCCTGGGAAATGTGGGCTGGAGATAATCCGATTAAAAGAGTGAAGCTGCCGCAACTCAATAACAGGCGGGAGCGCTTTCTCACACATGCGGAAGCCTATTCGCTTCTTGATGAATTAGAAAAAACAAGCGTCCAGTGGAGAGATATAGCTTTGGTGAGCCTTAGCTGCGGGCTTCGGGCCGGTGAGATTTTTCAGCTTCGGTGGGGTCATGTGGATTTCAACAACGATTTGGTACTCGTTGCTGACTCGAAATCCAACATCAGGAAAGTGCCTATGACTTCCATGTTGAAGGAAGCATTATCTGAGAGAGGGCCAAGCGACCCAGGAGAATTGATTTTAAAGACCAAAGCGGAGACATGATCAGGAAAGTTCCCAATAGTGTCTTTGGCGTAATCAATCGACTTGGTTGGAATGAAGGAATTGAGGATAGAAGGCAGAGAGCGACGTTCCATACTCTTCGCCATACCTATGCCTCCTGGCTTGCGATTCAGGGCACTTCAATACTCACCATCAAGGAATTGATGGGGCACAAGACTCTGGCCATG
>Ga0315277_10012760_pt1 | contig 10512 bp, 6 predicted proteins | sample YL17G05_15_MG_FD_203695 | JGI IMG/M metagenome (GOLD analysis project Ga0315277, IMG submission 203695) | Sediment microbial communities from Yellowstone Lake, YNP, Wyoming, USA - YL17G05_15 | ecosystem: Environmental > Aquatic > Freshwater > Lake > Sediment | place: USA: Wyoming | collected... | reverse complement strand
TCTCGATCGAGACGCGGCTCCCGTTTCTCGACTACCGGCTGGTGGAGTTCGCCTTCGCGCTGCCCGATGAGGAGCGGCTGGACGGCGTCACGACCAAGGCGATCCTCCGGCGCGCGCTCGCCGATCGCATTCCGCGCGCCGTGCTCGAGCGGCGGGACAAGATGGGCTTCGAGACGCCCACGGACCAATGGCTGCGCCGGAGCCATGCCGGCGAGGTGCGCCGGCGGTTGCTGGGTCGCGGGCCGCTGCACGAGTGGCTCGAGCCCGGGCCGCTGGCGATCGAGCTCGAGGACTACCTTGCCGGCAGGCGCGGGATCGGGCTGCAAGTGTGGCGCTGGCTCTCGCTCGAAGCCTGGGCGCGGCGCTACCTGGGCGCGGACCCGCGTCTCGCCCGCCCGCCCGAGGTCGAGGCCCACGCGGGGGCGCACCGCTCGTACCTGGAACGCGCCCGGGAGTTGGCGCCCGCCACGCCCGCAGCGCGCGGGTCGGGGACCGCGTAGTGGACCTGCTGGTCCTCTCCGAGGTGCGCTGGGGATACTACCGCACCCGGAAGCAGTTCCTGCTGTCGCGCTTCCCGGAGCGCTGGCGGGTGTTCTTCGCCCAGCCCCCCGGGGCCCGCGGGGACGACCCCTGGGAGCCCCGGCGGGAGGGGAACGTCACCTACTTCACGGTTCCCTTCCTCAAGCCCGGGACCACGAGCCGGCTCTACAACGCGGTCGCGGGCTTGGCGCCGGGCCGGGTCCTGATCGAAGCGGCCGCCGAGAGCTACCTGCGGCGCGCGCTGCGCCGCCTCGGCGCCGGACCGGAGCCGGTCCTCCTGACCTCGAACATCTACTGCGCGCGCGCCCTTTCGCGGCTCCCGCGGAAGTTGCTATTCTACGACTTCAACGATTCACCCTTTCAGTTTGCCGCCGTCCCCACATGGGCGCGCGGCTATTGGCGGCGCACCCTGGCCCAGGTGGATGCCTTCTTCGTGGTCTCCGAGCACTACCGGCGCGAGCTCAGCGGGCAGACGGACCGGCCCCTCATCCTCTTGGGGAACGGGGTGGAGTACGCGCGGTTCTCCGCGCCGCGCGAGCTGCCGGCCGAGCTGGTGGCGCTGCCGCGCCCGCGCATCGGCTACCTGGGGTTGCTCTCGCATTTCCTCGACTTCGAGCTGCTCGAGGGGCTGCGGCGCGCGCGCCGCGGCGGCACGCTCGTGCTCATCGGCCCCGGCGATCCCGCGACCCGGGAAGCCGTGCGCGCGCTGGCCGGGCGCGAGGGCGTGGCGGTGCTGGGTCCGAAGCCGTACGAAGACGTGCCGGCCTGGCTCCAGGGACTCGATCTCGGCGTGATCCCGTTCCGCGCTTCCGACCCCCACGTGCAGGGCATCAATCCGAACAAGGTCTACCAGTATCTGGCCGCCGGGCTGCCGGTCGTCACGACCCCGGTGCTGGACCTCGAGCCCGCGCCGCCCGTCCTGCAATTCGCGGCCGGCGCGCCGGAGTGGGAGCGGGCCGTCGGGCGCGCTCTCGACGCCCCACGCGACCCCGAGGCGAGCCGCGCGCTGGCGCGACCGCACGACTGGGATCGCCTGGCCGAACGCATGGTCGCGGAGATCGAGCAGCGCGCGGGGGATCGGGCGGCGGTCCGGATCCCCGCGTCCTGAGGAGCACTCGTCCACCCTCATCCACGGGGAGAGCATGGCCGACCGCAAGTCCGCCCGTCGTGAAGCCCAGAAGCCCTCGCGGCCTGCCGCCCGGAAGGCCCCGCGCCCCTTCACCCTGAGTGCCCGCTGGGCGGCTCTCGTCCTCGGATTGCTCACGGTGCTCTTCTTCCACCAGCTGGTGATCGGCGGCAAGACCTTCGTCTCGCCCGACACCAGCGCGCCCGCCGGCTTCGTGCGCATGGGCGAGCAGTCGCTGTACCAGGACCACGTCTATCCCCTCTGGAATCCGTTCGTCTTCCTCGGCATGCCCTCCTTCGCGAGCGGGACGTACAACCCGCTCATCTACCCGCCGGACTGGCCGCTCGCTCTCCTGAACAAGGTGGTGCCGCTGCCGGACATGACGTGGATGATCCTCTACTACTTCCTGGGCGCTCTGTTCCTGTTCCTCCTGGCCCGCGAGCTGGGAGCGCACCCCGAGGGGGCGCTGCTGGCGGCCGCGTCCTTCATGTTCGCGCCCAACCTGGTGGCCGTGGGCTCCGGGGGCCACGGCAGCCAGCTCGTCGACTCGGCCTACCTGCCGCTCATGCTCTGGCTCGCCGTGCGCTGGCTCAAGCGCGGCGGGCTGCACCACCTGGCCTGGCTCGCGCTCGCCGGGGGGTTCCAGCTGCTGCGCGGCCACGTGCAGATCTGCTTCTACACCTGGCTCGCGATCGCTCTCTACGTCGTGGTCGAGTGGGTGGCGGCAGTGGCGACGCGGCGCGCGGATCTGCTCCCGCTCACGGGGCGAGCGGCCGCCCTCGGGGTCGCGGCGGGGCTGGCCTTCGGGCTGGCCGGGTTCTACAACCTGCCGCTCCAGGACTACGCGCGCTGGTCCATCCGCGGGGGCTCCGAGGGTGGCGGGGTGGGCATGAGCTACGCGACCGCCTGGTCGCTCGCGCCGTACGAGCTGCCCTCCGTCCTGATCCCATGGTGGGTGGGGTTCGGCGGCCGGACGTACTGGGGCGGGATGCCCTTCACCGACTACCCCAACGCCTACCTGGGCGTGGTCGCGGTGCTGCTCGCCGTGCCGGCGTTTCTGGCGAACGGCGCGCCACGGATCTTCGCGCTTCTCACGGCAACACTCGCGCTGATCATCGCCTTCGGCAGCCACTCGCCCCTGTACGGTTTCCTCTACGACCACCTGCCCCTGTTCAACAAGTTCCGCGTGCCGGTGATGATCCTCATCCTCTTCCAGCTCGCCATGGCCCTGGGCCTGGCGTGGGGCTGGAGCGCGATCCTCCCGGGCGGCGTTTCCAGGGCGGGCGAGCCGCGCGCGCGTGCGCAGAGGGTGGGGCGCCTGCTCATCGTGCTGGCGGGATTGCTGGCGCTGGTGCTGGTGGCCGGTGTGATGGGACAGGGGGCGTGGCGATCCGCGTATGTCGCGCTGGCGACGAGTCTGAAGACCGGCATGCAGCAAGGCACGCCCCAGGGTGCCCTCGCCTTCACCCCCGCAACCGCGGAGTTCGTCTGGCAGAAGCTCGTCTCGAATCTCGGACGCGCCTGTCTGCTTGGCCTGCTGGCGATCGGGGTGGCGTGGTTCGCGCGCCGGGGGAAGATCCCGGCCCCGCTCGCCTCGGCCGGCGTCCTGCTGCTGCTCCTCATCGAGCTCTGGCCGGTGAGTGCGCAGGTCATGGGCACCTTCGTCGGGGACGTGACCGAGCGCAACCTGGAGGCCGGGCGGGACGAGGTGGTGGAATTCCTGGAGAAGCGGGGACCGCCCGGCACGTTCCGCATCCTCCCCGACCCGCGCGAATTCCAGAGCAACCGTTTCGCCGGTTTCGGCATTGCCTCGCTGGGCGGCATGCACGCCGCCAAGCCGCGGCTGGTCCAGGACCTGTTCGACCGGCGGCTGAAGGAGAACCTCGGCTGGCTTCGGCTCCTCAACGTCGCCTACATCGTTCAGTACGGTACGCTCCCGGAGCCGTCGCCCTACCTGGCCGTGGTCTACAGGAGAGGTGTGGCGCTCCCGGGAGCCCGTCCTGCCGGAGAGGATTCGGCCTACGTCTCCGTGACCGCGAACCTGGTGGCGCTGCCGCGCGCGACGCTGGTGGGGAGCTATGCCGTGGTGCAGCCGGCGGAGGCCATCCTCGATTCCGTGCGCCTCGCGACGCGCGAGATGGGGGACTTCACCTACCTCGAGCAGGACCCCCACCTCCAGCTCGGGCCGGTCGCGGGGGGCCAGGTGCGCATCGCTTCCTACCGGCTCAACGACGTGACGATCGACGTGGAGACGCCGGGCCCCGCGCTGCTGCGGCTCGCGGACGAGTGGTACCCGGACTGGACCGCGCGCGTGGACGGCCGGCCGACGCCGGTGCTCAGGGCGGACTACCTGCTCCGGGCGGTGCAGGTCCCGGCCGGGCGTCACCAGGTCGTGTTCCGCTTCGAGTCGCCCGCGGTGCGCCGCGGCCTGCTCGTCTCCCTCATCAGTCTGGTCGTGGTGCTCGCCGGATTCGCGGCTTCGTGGTGGATGCGGTGGTGGGGGCCCGCAGCGGGCGGACAGGGGCAGCGCCCCGTGACGGGGGAGGAGGCCGCGTAACGTGGAGAAGCTGGTCATCATCCCCACCTACAACGAGCGCGAGAACATCGGCGAGCTGATCGGGCGCCTGCTCGAGCTGCCCAGCTCGGTGGACGTGCTGGTCGTGGACGATGGCTCGCCCGACGGCACGGCCGAAGTCGTCAAGGCATGGAGGGAACGGGAACCGCGCGTTCATCTGCTCGAGCGGCCGGGCAAGCTGGGGCTGGGGTCGGCCTACCGCGACGGCTTCCGCTACGCGCTCGAGCGGGGCGCCGAATACGTTTTCGAGATGGACGCCGATTTCTCCCACGATCCCGCGGTCATCCCGCGCTTCCTCGAGGCCGCCCAGGACGCGGACCTGGTGCTGGGCTCGCGCTACCTGGACGGCAAGGTCACGGTCGTCAACTGGCCGCTCGACCGGCTCATCCTCTCGTACTCCGCCAATCTCTACACGCGGCTCGTCACCGGGCTGCCGGTGCACGACGCGACCGGCGGCTTCAAGTGCTTCCGGCGGAGGGCGCTCGAGGGCATCCGGCTCGACAGAGTCGCCTCGGACGGGTACGCTTTTCAGATCGAGATGAGCTTCAAGTGCTGGAAAAAGGGGTTCCGGATCCGCGAAATCCCCATCGTGTTCGTGGATCGCCGTGCCGGCGTGTCGAAGATGACCCGACGGATCATTTGGGAAGCCGCGGGTCTCGTGTGGCGCCTGCGCTTCTTGTCCCTGCTCGGCCGGTTGGAGTGATTCCATGCGCAGCGCTCTGACGCTTGCCCGGCTGGCTCCCTTGCTGCTCCTCGCCTGCGGGCTCGCTGCGCCGGCTGCGGCCGCGGAGCGCTGGGATGCCTTCGTTCTTCCCCAGAACTACACCGACCTGCTCGCGGTGGGCGACACGGTCTGGTGCGGGACGCTCGAGAGCGGAATGCTCGGCTACCATCGCTCGAGCGGCGACTTCCTGAGTTTCACCAAGAAGCCGAGCGGAATCGCCAGCAACAAGGTGACCGCCCTCGCCCTCGACCGCGGCCGGCGGCTCTGGGTAGGGACGGGCGACGGCGGGGTGAGCCGGCTGGATCGTGACCGCAAGACCTGGGGCCTCTTGAACCAGCTCGACGGCCTGCCGTCGACGGCCATCACGGCTCTGCGGGCCCAGGGGGACACGCTCTGGATCGGCACGGACGCGGGACTGGCGTTCTGGAACGGCGAGGAGATCGGCGGCCGCGTTCCCGACGGCGTCAACCAGTCTCCCTTCTCGAGCAACCGCATCGAGGGCATCGTGCCGATCGGCGACTCAACCCTGTGGGTCGCCACCTCGACCGGGATCTACGTGAGCCGCTTCTCGAGCCAGCTTTCGGTGTGGGACACCGCGAGTACCGGCATCCCCAGGCTCCAGAGCATCCGCTTCCTGGTCTGGGATGGGACCGCGCTCATGACCGTGTACGAGGCAACCCCGTTCATCTTCAACTTCGCGACCAGAAGCTGGAGTATCCGCGGGGGCATCGGTCCCGTGAAGCGCCTCTCGGACCATCGCGGCGTGATTCTGGCCACCAGCGAGAACGGGATCTTCCGCTGGGACCCCGTGGGGTTTGCCTGGATCCAGGCGAACTCCAGCCTGGTTGCTCCGCCGAGCAGCCCGCCCACTTCGCCTGGGGCCTACGCAGCCACGCTGGACGAGTCCGGGGGCTATGCCGCCGCGAACCAGACGGGCCTCTACCTGGGGAGTTCGGACCAGCAGCCGTGGACGCGGGCGGTCCCGCCCGGCCCGCCGGACAACAACATCCTGAACCTCGAGTTGGACGGCGACTTCGTCTACGTGAACACGGACGGCTACGGGGCGGGACGCTTCGACGGCCACGGCTGGAGGCTCTGGCTCCAGGGCTCGGTGTGCGCAGCCGACACGTGCCCGAAGTACCCCGGTTACACGTTCGGGCTTCTCCGGGACCGTCAGGGCCGGAAGTGGATGGGCACGTGGAACGAGGCACTCGAGGAGTTCGACGATTTCGCCGACCCCCCGGTGTTCATCCACCACTGGAACAACATCCCGTTTCCCAACAAGCACACCTGGGTTTGGGGGTCAGCCGCCGACTCGGCCGGCGGGCGCTGGTTCGCCATGGACACTCCGTGCCTCGTCCCCTCTCCGCCCCAGACGCCGGAACAGTGCGAGCCCCTCGGAATCGAATACTACGACTCCCGGGGCATCTGGCGGAAGTCCTACACCACCACCTACTCCCCTGACATCCCGAACAACAAGGCCCACAGCCTGACGGTGGACCGGGACGGGAGAGTCTGGGCGGGGTTCTCGCCCGGGGGCATCGTCCGCTTCGATCCGCCGAGCGACACGCTCAGTTATGACATCCGGGTATTGCCGGTCGGGAAGGTCCCCGCCGGGCATTCCGTCGAGGGGCTCGTGGCCCACGGCGACTACGTCTGGGCCCTGACCGACAATGGCCTGCTGCGGATCGACCGGCTGAATCCCGATGACACGCTCCAGTTCGCATACACGGGCTCGATCGAGTTCAAGGCGGTCCATCCCCTGGATGTCGGGCCCGACGGCTCGGTCTGGGTCGGGACCGATGCCGGCGTGCGTTTGTTCCCCGCGCCCGCCACGCCTCTCGACTTCGTCGATTTCAACACCACCAACTCGCCGCTCGTGAGCAACGCCGTGCGGGCCGTGCGCGTGGACCAGCGGACGGGCGTGGTCTGGTTCGGCACCACGCAGGGGCTGTCCCGCTACGATCGCAACTACGTGCCGCCACCGGCGGCTCCTCCCACGCTCGCGGTGAAGGTCTTCCCGAATCCTGCGATGCTCACCGCGGGCGGCGTGCCTCTGCGGCTGGGCAAGAGGCTCGACAGCGACCCGGGCGGGATCTACCGGGGCGCGGTCTACGATGTGAACGGCCGCCGGATGCGCAGCTTCCAGGTGGACTTGGAAGGGCCCAGCGCGCAGGTCTTCTGGGACGGGCGCGATGGTTCCGGAAACCTGGTGCGCGCCGGCATCTACTTCGTGCGCGTCGAAGCGGGCGGCCGCGCCTGCACCGTGCGCGTCGCCCTGGTGCGCTAGCCCCCATGGGCTTCACCGCCCGCTGCCTGGCCGAGCCGCCGGCGGGCTGGGGTGAATTGCTCGCGACCGACCCCGGTGCCACCTGCGCCCACCGCCCCGCGCTCTGGGCGAGCTTCGCGGCCGTGCTTCCCGGGATGAGCCTGCGCTGCGTCGCGGTCGACGAAGAGGGCAGCCTTGCGGGCGGCATGCCCGTGCTGGTCGAACGCCGCGGGGGGTTCCACTGGCTCCACGCCCTCCCCTTCGTTTTGCCGGGGGTGCCGCTCGCGCGCCCGGGAGCGCACGCCGCCGTCGATGCGGCCGCCGCGATGGCGCTCGCCGCGTTGCAGCGCGAGCTGCGTGCGGTGGGGGGCGCGTGGGCGCTCTACCGGCCGGCCGGGCCGCCTGTCGCGGGAGAGGCGCTCGCAGTCCCGACCGGCGAGACGCGCCAGCTCGAGGCCGCGGTGGTGGACCTGGAGGGCGGCCTCGAAGCCGCGTGGGCGCGGGTGGACCGCAAGACGCGCGCAGAGCTGAGGGGGGCGCGCGCGCGCCTGACCTGCCGGGAGGAGCCGGCCGCGCTCGAGGCGGCCCACGCCCTCCACGTGGCGCAGTCGCGGGCCTGGCGCGCGCACCGGCCGCTTCCGCTCGAGCTGTCGCGGCGCCTGCTCGCGGACGCAGGCGACGGGCGGGGGCCCGTGGCGCGGCTGTTCACTGCACGGCGGGGGAGCGACCTCCTGTGCGCCGTGCTGGTGCTCGACCATCCGCGCGAGGCCATGCCCTGGTGGAGCGGCGCCGATCCCGAGGCCCGGCGCCTGCACGCGTTCGGGCTGCTGCTCTGGTCGGTCGTGGAATGGGCCCACCGTGAGGGGCGCGCGCGCGTCAACCTGGGAGCGAGCGCGGGCCTGAATCCGGTCGCGGCGTTCAAGGACTCTCTCGGCGCGCGCGGCCTGCGCTACCCGGTGCGGTGGCTCGATGCGGCCGCGGCGCCCGCCGCGGGCCGGCTGCTCGCGGCGCTGCAGCGCCGGGTGCGCGCCCGGCGTCTGGGCGGGGAGAGCGTGTGAGGATCGCCACGCTCTCGGACGCGGGCGTGGTGCACACGCGCCGCTGGGTCGAGGAGTTCCGTGCCCGCGGCCATGACGTGGGGGTCTGGTCGCTCGAGCTGCCGCCGCCCGGCTTCGCGGTCGAGCGTCTGCCTCGGCTGCCGCTTCCCGGTTGGGCGCGCTATCCCCTGGCTGCGCCGGCGCTGGCTCGGGCGCTCGAGCGCTTCGCTCCGGACCTCGTCGACGCTCACTTCCTGCCCAACTACGGCCTGCTGGGCGCGCTGGCCGGCCGCCGGCCGCTGTCGGTGACCGTGTGGGGTTCGGATCTGCTCGTGGCCGGCAACCGGAATGCGCTCCAGCGCGCGCGCGCCCGCTTCGTGCTGGAACGCGCCGACCTCGTGCTGGCGGACGCGGAGAACCTGGCGGCGGCGGCCCGCGCGCTGGGTGCCGTGCCGGAGCGGGTGCGCACGATTCCCTGGGGCGTGGATCTCGGCCGCTTCCGCCCGGCCGCCGCGCGCGCGAGCGGGTTGCTGGTGAGCGCCCGCATGCACGAGCCGGTCTACGACGTCGCCACGATCCTCCACGGCGTGAAGCCGGTGCTGGAGAGCCGACCCTACGCGCGGCTCGTGGTGGTCGGGGAGGGACGCCTGCGTCCCGCGCTCGAGCGGCTGGCCGCCCGGCTCCTCCCGGCGGGGCGCTGGCAGTTCGCCGGGCGGCTGCCGGCTGCGGAGCTCGCCGCGTTGCTCGCGCGCGCCGAGGTCTACCTGTCCGCCTCGCGCTCGGACTCGACCTCGCTCTCGCTGCTCGAGGCCATGGCCGCGGGCGCGATCCCGGTGGTCAGCGACATCGAGGGCAACCGCGAATGGGTGGCCGACGGCGAGGGCGCGCGGCTCTTTCCCTGCGGCGACGCGGCCGGGCTCGCGCGCGCGCTGGAACAGGCGCTGTCGGAGGAGGCGTGGGCCGCGGGCGCGCGCGCGCGGAACCGGCGGGTCGTGGAGGAGCGCGCGGACTGGGGCCGCAACCTCGGCCGCATCGAGGCGCTCTTCTCGGGGCTGGTGGACGCGCGGCGCGGGGGGAGCGCGTGAGCCGCCGCCTGCTCCTGCTGTGCTACTTCTACCCGCCGCTGGCCGGTGGAGGCGTGCACCGCGTGCTCGGCTTCACGCGCTGGCTCCCCGCGCACGGCTGGGATTGCACGGTGGTATGCGCGGGTCGGGAGGACTACTGGGTGAGGGACGAGAGTCTCGAGAGCCGCATTCCCCCCGCGACGGAGGTGATTCGCGTGCCCCGGGGGAGCGCCCTCGCCGCCTGGCTCGGGCTGGGACGGAGTGTGGCGCGCGTCGTGCGCGGGAGCCACGACTCCCCGGCCGGCCGGCGCGCGGGGTTCGTGTCCTCCGGCTTGCGCTCCCACTCGGACCGGCTGCTGGGACGGGACTCGTGCGCGGGTTGGGTGCGGCGCGCGGGGCGGGCCGCCGCCGCCCGGGTCGCGCGCGGGGACGTGAGCGCCGTGCTGTCGAGTTCGCCCCCGGACAGCGTGCACCTCGCGGCCCTGGCGCTCGCGCGCCGCTCGGCGCTGCCCTGGGTCGCCGACCTCCGCGACGCCTGGGTCGGGCTCCACCACCGGCGCCCCACGGCCTGGCACGCCGCCCGCCACCGCGCGCTCGAGCGCCGCGTGCTGGCCGGGGCCGATCTCGTGCTCGCGACTTCCCGTACCCACGCCGACGATCTCGAGCGCGGCCGCGAGGCGCAGCCGCGCCGCGTCGTGCATTTGCCCAACGGCTACGAGCCGGACGTGAAGGTGCCGGGGGCGGGTCCTGGGCCGGAAACCCCCGTGCCCGGCCACGAGCACTTCACGCTGGTCTTTACCGGTACGCTCTCGCTGATGCCGGATGCCGAGGTGTTCCTCGAAGCGCTGCACGAGGTCCTGGCGCGCCGCCCCGAGGCGCGGCGCCGCATCCGCGCGCGGCTGGCGGGTCCATTCGAGGCCAGCTACCAGGACCGCGCCGAGGCTCTCGGACTGCGGGGGATCGTCGAGTTCTGCGGGCCGCTTGCCCACCAGCAGGCGCGGGCGCTGCAGCGGGCCGCGGACGTGCTGCTGCTGTGGCAGCGCGGCGGCTGCCGCGGCCTGGTGCCGGGCAAGGTCTACGAGTACCTGGACGCCGGCCGGCCGATTCTGGCGCTGCTCGAGGAGGGCGACGAGGCGGCCCGGCTCGTGGGACGGGCGGGCGCCGCCTGCGTGCCGCC
>Ga0315277_10012758_pt1 | contig 10513 bp, 8 predicted proteins | sample YL17G05_15_MG_FD_203695 | JGI IMG/M metagenome (GOLD analysis project Ga0315277, IMG submission 203695) | Sediment microbial communities from Yellowstone Lake, YNP, Wyoming, USA - YL17G05_15 | ecosystem: Environmental > Aquatic > Freshwater > Lake > Sediment | place: USA: Wyoming | collected... | reverse complement strand
TGGGGCGCGCTTCGGGGAAAGCCAACGCAATGGAGTCCAATTGGCGATGGAGGAGATTAACGCGCGCGGGGGCATCAACGGCAAGAAGCTCCGCCTCACTATCGAAGATACGAAGACCGAACCCCCCATAGCGTTGACCGCATTCAACCGTCTTGCGGAACAAAGGGGAATCCTGGCCATCTTCGGTTCAGCCGCAAGTCTCGACGTTCCCGCGTACATGCCACAAGTGGATCGGGCCCAGATCCCGCATGTTCTGCCCGTGGCCGTCTTGCCGAAGATAACGACGATGGGCTCCACGTGGACGTTCCGCACAGCGTTGAATGACCAGATTGCCGCGAACAAGATGGCCGAGTTTGTTGTGAACCGGCTACATGCGCACCGAGTGGCGCTCCTGATCGAGGACAGCGCCTTTGGCGAAACAGGCCTCGAGTTTTCTCGTGAAGCGGAACGACTGGGGGTAAAGTCGCTGACTACAGAACGATTTAAACGCGGTGATCTGGATATCAAGCCCCAGTTGACGAAGATCCAGTCGTTGGGAGCGACCCACATCCAGTTCTGGGGCTACTATGCGGAGTATGCCTTGGTTGCCAAGCAGATGCGTGAGCTAGGCTTCTCGGCAACATTGATGGGCAATCAGGCACCCGTGAATGACAAGACGATCGAACTGGCCGGCCCCGCTCTAGAGGGGGCGCTGAATATTTGCCTCTTTGTTCCGACCGCTTCCGATCCTGCGATCAAGGACTTCGTGGCCCGCTATCGGGCCAAGTTCAACGCCGACCCGGACACGTGGGCAGCTCAGTCTTACGACGCCATGATTCTCCTGGCCGAGGCAATTGGCAGAGGTGGCGAGACGCGCCAAGGGCTCCGGGAGGCACTTGCAGCCACACGGAATTTCAAAGGGATCACTGGTACAATCTCATTCAACTCGGTCGGAGATGCGGAATTCCGCGCAACGTCAGTCGTCAAAGTCGCAGGCGGCAAGTATGTTCCCTTTGATTCACAGGAGAAGTAGAAATCATGTTGACACAACAGCTTGCCAATGGACTGACGACCGGGCTAATATATAGTCTTCTAGCCATTGGCCTGGTGATGGCTTACTCGACGACCAAAGTCATCAACTTCGCCCATGGTGAGCTCTTCGTGTTTGGTGCGTTCATCGGCTTGACCCTCCAGCGTCAAGGACACTTGCCGTTTGCCGTAGCGGCTGGCTTGGCGGTATTGGTGGTGTTCGTGTTCGTCGGCATGTTCGCTTACTTGATTCTCTGGAAACTGAAGAGCTCCCTCGAACGGTCGATTGCCACCATAGCTCTAGGGCTGGCCCTGCGAGACCTGATGCTCGTGTTGTTCGGGTCTGACAGCGAGAGCTTCGTAGCTGTGTACCCGGGAGGCACGCTCTCCTTGGGCACGATAACCGTTTCCTATGCGACGGTCTTGGTCTGCCTAGCGTCGCTGGTGTTGCTGGCAGCTACCAGTCTGTTTGTGCATAGGACGCGGTACGGGATCTGGATGCGGGCGACAGCTCAGAACGAGCAACTTGCCGCGATGGCGGGTATCCCTACCCATCAAGTCCAGGCCGGGGCCTTCGCTGGCGGCGCAGCGCTTGCGGCGCTTGCCGGCCTCTTGGTCACGCCTCAATGGCAGGTCTACTATGGTGCTGGAACTGTGGTTGGCTTGAAGGCTTTTACGGCGGCGCTGATCGGGGGCTTCGGCAGCTTCAGGGGTGCCTTGCTGGGCGGAATCGTTGTAGGTGTTGTGGAAGCCTTGCTCGCCGGCTACGTATCCTCGACCTGGAAGGACTCGGGCGTCTATGTGTTCCTTATCCTAGTGATGCTGCTAATGCCCAGACTCGCATCAGTAGTGCGAAAGGTGCAACTGGCGTGGGAAAGAAACCGCGAGTAGACATGCTCTGGACCGCTGGGCTGCTAGGGACTTGCGCCATCATCATGGCCGCAACGATGAGCCCTTCGCAGTTCTGGCGAGTAGGGAGTCTGTTCTGTCTGGGCCTGATTGCGCTGGCTGGCCTTCATGTGCTGACCGGCCTCGCGCGAGTAATTTCGCTGTACCACGTAGCTCTTGTGGGAGTCGGTGCCTACACAGCAGGTGCGTTATCCTTGAGCGTGGGGCTTTGTCCGATTCTCTCTGTGCCCGCAGGGGTCTTGGCTGCAGCCGCCATCTCGTTCGTGCTGGCCAAGTTGGCGGGTTCCCTGCAGGATCACTATCTCACACTGGCTACGCTGGCCGCGAGTGAGATCCTTACGAACATCTTCCGCGGTGCCACCGGACTGACCGGAGGGGCCAACGGGCTCGTAGGAATTCCACCTCTCTCGATTGCTGGGCTAGTCTTGTTCTCACCGCAAGACTACTTCCCCGTCTGTGCGGCATTCGCGGTCGGCGCACTCTGTGTGGCTTGGGCCCTACAACGTTCATTCCTCGGCAAGGCGCTGCGGGCGGCCGGCGATGCCGGAGTGCTTGTTGAGACGCTCGGGATTGACAGCATCGACCTCCGCCTGGCTGGCTTCGTCATCGGGGGTAGTTTCGCTGGCCTGGCTGGTGCCCTCGCCGCCCATGTGGACGGCTTCGTAGGGCCGGAGAGCTTCGGCGTGGACCGTTCGATGGCCTACCTTTGCTTCTTGGTCATTGGCGGTCTTGGGAAGCTCCGCAGCGTTCCGGTGGCTGCTGCTCTTGCTGTCATAGCGGTCGAGATTCTCCGGGGCATAGTTGGCTGGCAAATGGTCATTCTGGCTTGCGCGGCGGTGGCGACCCTCTACCTGCGATCATGGACCATGCCGCCGCTCTTTGCTTGGATGAAACGCCGGCTGGGCGCAAAGGCAGGTGTCGCATGAACAAGAGGCAACCCATTCTCAGCCTGCGTGGTGTCCAGGTTCGATTTGGTGGACTACTGGCACTCGACATCAAGCAAATAGAGATGCTCGACGCTTCCGGCGTTTCCGCCATCTTCATGGGGCCCAACGGCGCCGGCAAGAGCACGCTCTACGGGGCGTTGACTGGCTACGTGCCGGTTTCCAGGGGGTCCAGAATCACCTTGAATGATGGCAAGAATCGAGAGTTGGTGGGCCGGTCCAGGGCAGCGGTGGTTCGTTGCGGCATAGCGCGTACCCACCAGTCGCCGGTGTTCTTCCCTTCGCTGACCGTCCGCGAAGGCATGCTTCTTTCTACCCGCATGACACGAACGTGCACTTGGATTCGTCGGCGATTGAGCTGGCTCGATTTCCCTGGTCGGAATGGGCGGAGCGGCCGATTGGTCGATGAACTGATAGCATGCCTAGAACTGGACGCCGTTGCAGACACGCGGATGGCACGACTTACACTGCCCCTGCTGCGGCGCGCGGAGATTGGCCGCTGTATGGCAACGCAGCCTCGGGTGGTCTTGCTGGATGAGCCATCGGCCGGAGCCGCCTTGGGCGAGACAGCTTTCCTCGTCCAGTGCTTGGGTTCGGTTCTGCCAGGGTTGGTCCGCCGACTGCACAGCGAGGGGCTGTACAGGCATCCACAGGTGGCTATTGGTGTGATTACCCACGATCTGGTCTTGGCTGAAGGTCTGGCCAAGGCCAACGGCGCATCCCCGGTCGTCCATGTGCTGAACCAGGGCCGTTTGCTGATGTCAGCATCGCTTGATCAGGTTGTCGGAGACGCACGTGTTCAGGACATCTACCTGGCCCGGAGATGAACCAATGCTGACAGTATCCAACCTTCACTGCAGGCCGCTGGGCGATTCGCCCCTGGAAGGCGTCAGCCTACGGGTAGCGGAGGGCGAGATTGTGACGGTAACCGGCCCCAATGGCGCGGGCAAGGGAACGCTCTGCCGGTGCATTGCCCGACTCTATCACGAAGACCAAGGCCGGATTGAGGCAGATGATCGGCCGCTGCCCTCCGAGCCGCACAGGTTGACGCAGGCTGGGATCGCCGTGCTGCTGCGGGGCCAGCGGGTGTTTCCAGAGATGAGCGTTGCGGAAAATCTCTTGGCAGCTCCTTGGATACCAAACCGGAATGTGCGTCGTCAGCGACTGGACGAGGTGTTCTCCTTGTTTCCGGTGCTCAAGGACCGTAGCAAGCAGGTCAGTGGCACGCTGAGCGGCGGTGAGCAGCAGATGGTCGCTATCGGCCGTGCCCTTCTGGCTTCGCCGAGAACCCTCGTGTTGGAGGAACCGTCCATGGGGCTTTCTCCCCGCCTAGTTGCCGAAGTCTACGACGCCTTGGAATGCCTCCGCCGCGAAGGCCGTGCTCTCCTCGTTACTGAGGAGGACCTCCGGGTGTCCGCGGCTGTCACCCAACGAGCGTACCTGCTGATTCGCGGCCGCATCGTCTCGGAAGGGCCGCCGGATAAGGTCGATGCAGGGCTGAGGGCGAACGTAGTTCCACATACACCAACGTTCCCCTCGGCTGGGCTTCCGAACTTGGGAGACTTGCCGGGACGGCCGGCATGATTGCCTGGCGCAACGGGGGGGCCGATGTACGTAGCGAGAAGAACAAAGGGCCGAGAAATGGTTGCCTGGATATCATTCGCCGCCGACTATCCGGCGCGACAGCTTACGGCGCAGTCCTCATATAAAGTACGCTTGGTGCCCGCACTAGACAGGGCTGGAAAGGAATGTTGACATACCCGCACAGGTTCAGGAGAATAGGTTCTTGCGGTCCCTCCGTGTGGCCGCTGCCAGTTGATGGGCGGCCAGGAGGACCACGGGTGCTTGGGAAGAGTGTGAGGTCTTTGGGGTCTGGCCGGTGCACTGGCGGTGCGAGCCGAGCTTCATATGGGCGCACGTGGTGCTAGAGCTCGCGAGGAAGATTGCTTTGGCTCTAGGCCGTGGATGACCCGCCCAGCGGGCCCTGCGGCCCGCAGGAGGAACGGGGGACAGGGAATGGCCGGGCTGATTAACAATGAGGCCTATGAGCATGTGGCTCGGCAGATCAATGCCAAGCGCGCCGTGCATGCGCAGAATGACACGCCCCTCCCCGATCGTCTGCGGCAGTTTGCGGTGTTGTTGGGCAGATGGCTGAGTGCGATTCCTGAGCATCCCGTAGTGTACCTGGTTCTTAACCAGCGATCATTTGTAGACGATGAACGTCTTTTTGTGGCATGGCTTGATGGAACCAAGGTTCCTCATCCCGTGCTGGTGCCAGGAGACCGTTCCTCACCGTTGGGTGGTCCGGCAGACGGCGGAGTTGACGTGGTTGTTACAGGTAGCACTGAACGAAAGACCGAACTTGAGGCTTCGTGGCGACATGTCTGGAGCGAATACCGCGAGACCACACGGCTCTTGGAGCAGTGCGGATTGACGACATGGAACCAGCTCTTGCTGTTTCATGCAGCCAATCCCGAGAACTTCGGTATCGTGTGGGCCTCTGAGGGCTATCCGCGCAGGGCCCTCAATGGAAGCTATGCTCTGGTCACCGCACAGGATCTGGTTGAGTGCGGGCTCCCACCGATAACGGACCAAGTCTCTCCGAATGCCTTCTACCAACTCAAGTGCGACGGCTGTTCTTGTCGGCTGGACCACCTCGTACAGGGTGTTAGGACGCTTTGCCCCGTTCTGCTGGAAGAGCAAGCTAATGTCGAACTCGCGGCCCGTGCGATGGCGACATGCCTGGCCTTTCACCTGTTGAGGAGTTACAGCATCTGGGGCGGAAAGGCCTTCCTGAGCATCCCGGTTTGGCACCACGCCATACCTGGCGGGACGAGCGTCATCTCTATCTGCACCATCCGGCCTCTCGAGCCAGAGGATGTAGTGCGGTGGCAGAATGTTGCGAATCAGATATTCGGGAACCTGGAGCTTGCCAGCTTGGGCAGTCATAGACTGACGGCGATACCTCCGCCAACAGCCTATCAGCTGGGAGGGCAGCGGCTGGACGCGCTGCTTACTGTTGATGGAGCTCTATGGCCCGGGCAGGCTCACAACCCCGAGCATCTGATCTTCACAAACACGGACGCATTTCACGCCTTATTACAACTGCATGTGTCATACCCCGATGGCAACAGGCGTAGCCTGCGGGCTCTGCTTGCCTCCGAACTGGGGATGAACTCCCTGCAACTGCTTGGGGTGCCGGGAGCAGTGCTAGAAGGCGACGCTCGCATCCGGCCCAAGGTAGCCAAGGCAATCCGGTTCCTTAAGGGGGATGTTCGTGATTTCACCAATCATGCCGAGGGCTTCATTGATCAGACAGGCGCGTCCAGGGAATGGCTTATGCTTCCAGACGAAGAGGGCGTCTGGCCTACATCTCGCCAGATAGACCTCGACGAGAAGCGAGCTAGGCAGTATCGCCTCTACGTCAACGAAGACAGACTCAGACAGTTCGTGGGGTTTGAGGCAGAGTCAATTGACAAACACACACGTGAGGGAAGGGCCACAAAGAATGTGCTCATAGACTCTAGGCTAGATGAGGCAACGGACCCGATAGCCTGGTTCGTTGTTGCCAACGGCCGGCGTGGGAACTGGGACGGCTGGCCGTCCGAAGGCAACACGCCGAGGGACTTGCGCAACACGGCCATAGGCTTGGGGGCCCTGTTTGCTTTCTACGGCCCAGTCAACGAGGCGGGGGATTTTGTGGACGAGCCACGAGTCATTTCCCCTGGCTCGCCAGAGCAATCGCCACTCTTCCTCTGCAGGTGCCGGGTGTATGCGAAGAGGTATTTCGCAACGGGGCAGTCGCTTTTCCTCACGGGTCTGGCGTTGCCACTGTTCTACAGAAGGGGCACCTGATGGTCGATGAACGCAGGCTCATGGTTCTTGTTCTGGACGGGCGCCCTGTACGGAGTGCCAACCTTGTCGGTCGCGTTGGGCGGTTCCTCAAGCAGAACATGGATCCGTTGGCTTCCGAAGTGCATGTGCAGGTGCGTATCGAATGTCACTCTTCTGTAGACACCTGCGATGTGGCAACTGCCTTGGATTCAGCGGACGCTGCTTTCCTTCTGCTACATGATCCAAACCTCACGCGAACCTTTAGAGGCACATTGGCCAAGAGGCTAGCACGGGACCCGCGGAGGCCGAAGTGCAAGGTCATTGTCTTTGGCGGCGGATCTCTGGATGAGACCAGTATCACCTCCTTACGGGAACAGGTGCCGAACCGCCAGCAGTGGCTGGAAACGTGCCCCGGTGTTCTCGGCGACAGCCCGGACGAGCACGGGGCCGATGCTGGTCTAGACGCGGATAAGCCTGCTATCGAGAAGGCACTGGCCGAGCTGCTAGGCGTCAAGGACCCGCAGCCCTATCTTGCACCTCCCCGTGCTAGCGGAGACAACACGGAGGCTTCGGTCTATTATAGGCACGATCTTGCGAACGCCTTTCCGCCGGTCCGCCAGGGCCTGGAAATTGCATTGCAGGGCCTAGACGTCAACGTCCATGAGCTCTTGCATGACTCCCAGAGGCTGGTCAAGCTCTGGGAGCACAAGCTGCCAGATCATGTTCGTCAGCTGAATCATCGCCTTGTGAGTCTGCTGAAACCAGAGGAGGTCAAGCTTGGCCATGCGGCGATTCAGGATGCCCTCTCGATAGCACGGGAGCTTTGCGATTACGCTAGGTCCCTTCGCCCGCCGGCCCGGTCTGTCGGTGACATTCCCGCGCTATACAACGAGTTCAAGGCGGGCGGAACCGTGAAGCTGCTTTGGATCGACGATGACGAGCAGTGGTTTCAAGCTCTCAACCCGCAACTCTTCGCGTGCGGAATCGAGGTCACGTTCGTACCGCGCATGGATGATTGGCAAGCGGCTCCGAGACTCGCTGCCAAGCACGACGCAGTGCTCGTAGATATCATGCTCCGCGGACAGGGCAAGTGCATACAAGACGCTCTTTCCGCACAGATGGTGAGTGCCGAAGACGCCATCGTTGATGCCAATGCCGGTGTCGGGATAGTGCGGCTCCTGCGCCACAACTGGCCGTCTCCTCCGGTCTTCATGCTCTCCGCCGATGCGACGCTAGACGTAGTCCAAGCTTGCACGCGGCTGGGTGCGATCAACTACTTCCCTAAGCAGGACTTAAACCTAATAAGATTGGTTACCGATATCCGCCGCGAGGTGGCCCGGCATAGGAAAGAAGAGGAACAACGCCGGAAGACCAGCAACGGCAAGTTGATCGTGCTGGCGAGTGAAGACCCGGCGATGGAGGCTCTGCTGGATCTCGACAAGTACGCCCGGAGGAGATTGCCGGTCATTCTGCTGGGCGAGTCTGGCAGCGGTAAGGAGGAGTTCGCATACGAGTACGGTCTTCGTGCCGGCGGTGCGTTCTATCCCGTCAATGGCGGTGAACTTGCCGCATCCCTCCACGCGTCCGATCTCCGTGGTCATAAAGGGGGCTCGTTTACCGATGCTCGAGAAGACAGCCCTGGAATCATTGAGGAAGCCGATGGAGGAGTTCTCTTCATTGACGAGATTGACAAGCTTGAGAAGCCTGTCCAAGCAGCCTTGATAACTTTCCTGTCGAATCACAAAGTCAGACGAGTGGGTGGACGCGAGAGCAGGGAAGTCAATGTGGCCGTCATCATGGCCACCAATCGCAACCTAAACCAGCTGTTGGACGAAGGGGTATTGCTCTCGGACTGGCGCCGCCGTCTTGGTCATCCTGTCGTCATCCCCAGTTTGCAGCAACGCGCACAAGTTGTCGATGCCATTGCCAAGGTCTTGGTGCATCGCATTTGGACGGAGCAGCGGCGAGCGGCACCGAAGTTTGACCCGGGTGCGGCCCAGTGGCTTAGGAGCCAAGCTGCGAGTGGCGCCTTCCGAGATTTGAACTTCACCGGGCTAAAGGAGTTGCTCGAAGAGGTGGAAGTCGGACCCCAAGAGGCCGATACGGTAACGGAGACAATGCTGTCAGGGACATGGGCCAAACAACGAGCCCGATGGGAAGGGGCCCCACGCTGTGGCGGTAATTCGGAGGCGCCAGAACGTGCTGCCGCCCTGGCTCTGTATGACCAGATCATCCAGCAACCTGGGCAGGACATCAGAGAGATTCTAGAACGTGTGGAAGGCAACCTCTGGCACAAGTTCCTAGATAAGGAACCCAATCAAAAGAAGCTCAGCGGCATGCTTGGGATGGATTACGATCTTGTTCGACGGAAGATCTGCGACTTGCGGAAGAAGGGGCTCTTAACGCGGCACTCCCGAGCGGAGCCATAGGAAAGCGCCTGCGGGCGAGCAGAAAGCAGGAGCATCGCACCGCGCCATGCTGTGGGCCGCAAATTCCGGGGGGTTACTTCGACACCAGACCACGACACAAACAACAGATATTGTATAGGGAGGCCCCCAAACGGTGCGGCGCCGCGCACGCCGCTTGGGACAAATAGGGGCCAACATGATGCAGAGGCATAAGGAGGGCGCGTGAAGAGCACGGCCGTGCGGAAGACAATGAGGGGCCTGCCGGAAGACCTCGAGCGAAAGAGAAAGCTTGGCGAAACGCCCATGGATTACCTCATGATCAACCTGCGCGGCGGCTGCAACTACTCATGCCCCAAATGTTTCGTCGATTGCCCGCCTGTCGACCGGCCCTCTTTGACGCATCAGCAGGTGTCGGAACTGATTCGACAAGCGGCCGACCTGGGTGCCAGGGTTGTCGTCATCGCTGGGGAGGGAGAGCCTTTGTTGGCGCCGGGGTTGCACGAAATTATCGAGTTTGACGCTAAGCTTGGCCTGACGACGGTCCTCTTCACAAACGGCAGCTTTCTCGGCAGGGAGGAAGCGGCTTTCCTCAGCGACAACGATTGCTCCGTGATTATCAGTTGCGACTCGCTCAAGAGCGAGATCTACGGGGTACTCACCGGCACCCGTTCTGCCGCAGCCTTTGACAGAGCAATGTTAAACATCAATGAATTCCGTAATGTCTTGAGAAAGACTGTTGAGGTCTCGGACGGCCTGCGGATTGTCCGAGGGGCGATCAACATGACCGTGACCCTTCTGGCCGAACAAGAATTGTCCAGCATGCGGGCCTTCTGTGGCGACGATTTTCTTCTTGTCTGCAACAGTGTGGCACCTCAGGGCAGGGCCAGGAAGGCTCTGCTGCGGCTATGCGGATCGGCCAAGGACATCAGCAGGCTTAGGGGCATCGCGGCCAAGTTCTCGGAAACAGGGGGCCCGAGCGCGACTTGCCACGATGGCGAGTGTGGCTATCTGTTTCACGGCGTGGCCATCGGTAGCGAGGGAAGCATCCTTCCGTGCGCATACACGCAGGACCTAGGCGGTGCACTCGGCAATGTTTCAGGCCTCTCCCTAAGCAAGGCACTGGCTACCGCAAACCGGTTCAAGAAGCAGTGTTTTGATCGCTATGGGTGCTCAACTTGTATCGTTAGGCACGGGCACTATGGGAGAATGGTTGCGGACGCTCAAGACGCCCCGCGAACCACCCGATGAGTGGGTGAGACGGCATCTGACGTGACAGATGACCACCTGGGCTTGGTCAACGAGAGTGCCCCACGGCGGGTGCGTAGACTGGCCCTCCCTGCTGTCTGAATCAGGTACCAAGAGTCGACAACGCGCGCTCCCGCCGCGCGCCCTGCCTGTTTCCTTTCCCTC
>Ga0315277_10012757_pt1 | contig 10514 bp, 6 predicted proteins | sample YL17G05_15_MG_FD_203695 | JGI IMG/M metagenome (GOLD analysis project Ga0315277, IMG submission 203695) | Sediment microbial communities from Yellowstone Lake, YNP, Wyoming, USA - YL17G05_15 | ecosystem: Environmental > Aquatic > Freshwater > Lake > Sediment | place: USA: Wyoming | collected... | reverse complement strand
ATGCCGTCCAGCATCGAATAGGCTCCAACCAGCAGGCCTTCGATACCCTTTGGAGTTGCCAATAATCCTTGATCCAAACTCCCTGTCGGTTTAACATCAAGAAAATCCTGCTTGCATGTAACCAGTAGTCCGAATGCAGCAAGGATTAAGATTAATAAAATATGATTCTTTTTCATATTATTCATATTATAACATTTTTAATTAAAAACTGACATTGAGTCCGAAAATAAATGACTTCACATAGGGGTAGTTGCCTGTGTCAGCACCAAAAGCCCGGTCGTCACCCCCAAGTTCGGGATCAAGTCCGGAGTATTTGGAAAGGGTAAAAAGATTCACTGCCTGCACATATACCCTGAGAGTTTTAATATTAGCCTTACTCAAGAGGTTTTGGGGAATCGTATAGCCTAACTCCAGGTTTTTCATCCTGAAAAATGACCCATCTTCTATATAATAGCTGCAAACCTGTGTGCTTGTTGAGAAATTAGACTTGTTCGATGCTTTTGGCACTGTCGTATTTGTTCTGTCAGGTGTCCAGCTCTCGTATAAAAGTCTCTTACTCTTTTGTCCCTGGAAGGCTGGCCAGAAATCAATCCACCACAGGTTCCAGTTAAAGATATCATCTCCCTGTTTACCATAGATGAAGGCTGTCAGATCAAAATTCTTATAGCTGAATGCCAGGTTTAATCCGTATTCGAATTTCGGATTAGGATTTCCTATAAATTGCCTGTCAGCAGGAGTAATTGCGCCGTCACCATCGGTGTCAGCAAATTTCATAAATCCTGCTTCAGCTCCGTCCTGGGTAGGGGAAGCGGCAACATCCTCTGGACTCTGGAACAGGCCAATTACCTTGTAGCCATAAAACTCAGATATCTCATGTCCTACCATGTTCCTGTTGCCTGCCCCAATCCTGGTGGTGGCACCTCCATAGTCAAAGAAGGTAACACCTGCGGCTTCGGCAATTTTGGTTATCTTATTTTTATAGGCGGTGAAATTGAGACCGCCGTCAAAGCCAAAATCGCCCCATTTATTCTTAAATGTCAGTTCCATGTCGATTCCTGTATTTTCCATGGCCGCAACATTAACATATGGTGCGTCTGCTGCCCCGGCGGTTCCGGGTAATTCAAGCGGGAACAACAGATCTTTTGTTTTCTTGGAGTACCAGTCAAATTTGATCCCGACTTTATTGTCCAGAATACCGGCATCAAACCCGATGTCGGTAGAAACGTTGGTTTCCCACTTTGCATTAGGATTACCAATCCGTGTCGGGCGGAATCCCTGGGCTGATCCATTAAATGTTCCGTTTATGTCATAAAAGGATGATCCGGGGTCGCCTCCGTACAGGTAGAACTGGTTCTGTGCAGAAACGGCAAGCTGGTTACCCATTGTACCGTACGAACCCCTTATTTTCAGGTCCGATATAAAGCCGATTCCCTGAAAGAATGGTTCGTCACTGATACGCCAACCGGCAGAAAATGAAGGGAACACACCATACCGGTTATCCTTGCCAAACTTTGAGGCACCATCACGGCGTATGGTGGCACTTAACATGTACCTGTCCATTAACGAATAATCAGCTCTTATGAACTCTGATACCAGGGTAACCGGTGTATAATAACTGGAATTTGCACTGACAAGATTGGCACCATTATTCAATGTACGAAAATTCGGATCATCTGTATAGTAACCGGCACGGTTACCGGACAAGTCACGTCCCACTCCAAGCTTATTAGCTTCATACCCGGCAACGGAAAGGATCTTATGCTGCCCGAATGTCTTATCAAGGGTGAGTATGTTTGTCCATACCCAATCGTTACCAAAATATGAATTTTCATTCAAACTGGCAGTGGCCGTATTTTCTGAACTTTCATAGGTTGCAGAATTGTAGCCTACACCCCATCCGTTATACCAGGTGCCTCCCATGGTGGATCTGAAGTTCAAACCCTGCAGGATCTTTACGTCCAGATAAGCACTCCCTATCATATTGATGCCCCAATACTTGTTGTCCTTTGCCCTTGTGAGACCTGCCACCTCATTGCCAACATTACCCAATCTGGGGGCAATTCCTGTTCCACCCCAATCGCCGGGGACGAAATTATGGGATAATCCGGTAATCGTAACCCCCTCGGGTATAACTACAGGGATTATAGGCTGAAGCCTGTAAGGTCCCGCGTTGATAGGGCTGCCTTCGTTGAGATTAGAAACTCCCAGGTTTGCATTATAAGTCATGGAGTAGTGCTCTCCCACTTTCACCCGGTCATTCAGAAAGGAGTATTCGGAATTGAATCGCAGAGTGTATTTATCAGAAAAATTGTAAAGCACAATACCATCCTGCAGGAAAGCACCAAACCCTGCAAAGAATTTGGCATTATCAGTGCCACCTGAAAAAGTGAGATCATGATTTTGAATCGGGGCAGGATTGGTAATTGCATCGTACCAGTCAGTATTTGCAGCCCAGGCAGGTAATGTAGGAGCTGCATTTGAAGAAGGCCCGTAGATCGGGTGAGTTTCCACTGTTCCGTCATTTGCATATACAAGCCACTGAAGGTCCGCATATTCCTGCGTATTACACAGATCTTTTGTCATGCCTTTACCAGGTAACTGAGTGCCATACTTCAGGTCGTAGGTTACTTTTGTACCCTTAGCACCTTTTTTGGTGGTAACAATGATCACACCATTCGATGCCCTGGACCCGTAAATAGAAGCCGCACCGGCATCTTTAAGCACGGAAATTCCTTCAACGTCATTTGGGTTCATTGATGAAATATTCTGAGTCGGGACTCCATCAACGATATACAGCGGATCATTGTTCTCAAATGAACCAAATCCTCTGATTCTTACCCTTGATGTTGATCCCGGTTGCCCGTTCCCTACTACTGAAACACCTGATGTACGTCCCTGCAACTGGTTACTTACGTTTCCTGTAGGTACAGCTGTGAGCTTGCCAGTTTCAACAACTCCAACCGAACCGGTCAGGTCTCTTCTTCGCTGGGCCGTGTAACCGGTAACCACAACTTCCTGGAGGGCTTTTACATCCGATTGAAGGACCATGTCGATCAGGGCCTGCGAACCCACAGTAACCTGTTGGGTTAAATAACCGATAGATGAAAACACAAGCACTGCGGACGGACCTGGTACTTTGAGTGTGTAGGCACCATTCTGGTCGGTGATCGCTCCGATCGTCGTCCCCTGGACAATAACGTTTACACCAGGCAAAGGTCCCTCGCCTTCAGCGGTAACCTTCCCGGTAATGGTTCTTTCCTGAGCAAATAGAATGCCACAGGAAAGTACCAAACTTAACATAAACAGCGCAATGCGCCGCACATTGGTAAAAATTTGCATAGTCAATGGTTTTTTACATGTTAGTTAAAAGGGTTCTTATCATAATTAATATAAAGCAAGCATACACTTGATTCAATCAAAGATAGATAAAGATATACAAATCTAAAAAAAAAAACACAATAACAATAATAAAATAGAATTTTTTACTTTTATTTCTGTAAAAAGTTATCATTAGTAACTATCAAAACATTGTACATTAGTATTTTATAAAATGTTTGGCCAAAGAAAAATTTCACCTGATTAAGTGCTATACAACACAAAACAAACAGGAATATTAAATTTTTAGTAATAAAAGTACAAAATAACAACCAATGAAAGTCCTTTTTCAGCCATCCATTTGTTAATAGTACAAATTAAAGATTGGAGGTTAAATAATTATAAACAATATAAATATCTGAATGTCAATATATTACATATATTTTATTTTATTATAACCTTGAGAATCTGTATCTTAAGACAAAAAGTACTGTTAATGCCGATAGGTATGATTCCCATGGTAAAAGAACTTAAGCTAATCTCTATACTTTATAATATTATATATATTTGCATGATTAATTTGAGCCCAACCGCAATGAGTACAACCAGGAGCAATTACGGAATATATATAATTAAGGTATTAAAAAATTGTAACTAATCAGTGTCAAATGTATTAGAGTAGGGAGTAGGGAGTAGGACTTCGGACTGATTCTTTACAAAAAACTAATAATTGAAATCAATGAAGATATTGATTGTCGAAGATGAACCAAAGGTAGCTTCATTTATAAAAAAGGGACTTGAAGAGAACTATTATGATGCTGAAATGGCATATGATGGATTGTCTGCGGAAAAACTTGCTCAGCTATATAAATATGACCTTTTCATACTTGATATTATAATTCCCGGGATCAGCGGTCTGGATTTATGTAAGAAACTTAAAAAGCTTAATTCAAATACACCGGTTTTGATGCTTACTGCACTGGGTACAACTGATGATAAAATTATCGGATTTGATGCCGGTGCGGATGATTATCTTGTTAAGCCATTTGAATTCAGGGAACTGCTTGCCAGAGTTAAGGTTTTACTGAAAAAAGCTGATCAATCACACGCCACAGTAAACAGGCTTATAGTCGGTGACCTGGAACTTGATCTGGATAAGAAAGTTGCCCGCAGGGGAAGTTCACATATTGATCTGACTGCTAAAGAATTTTCCTTACTCGAATACTTCATGAGGAATAGCGGACGGGTATTGTCACGAAACGATATTGCTGAAAAGGTTTGGGATGTCAGTTTTGATTTCGGTACAAATGTTGTCGATGTTTATGTTAACTTCTTACGAAAGAAAATTGATAAAGGATATGATAACAAGCTGATCCATACCAGGGTTGGCTTTGGCTATGTTTTTGGAGATTTTTAGGATTGCGGATTACGGATTGCGGATTGCGGATTGCGGATTGCGGATTGCGGATTGCGGATTGCAACATAATATGTTATACTTGTAACCAGAATGCAGATCAGGACCAGATTAACATTGCAGTTCCTCCTGCTGGGAGGAATAATTATGATAATTGCATCAGTTGCTATTTATTTTTCTTCAGCCAGTTTCCGCAAGGAAGACTTTTATAACCGCCTCAGGAATAAATCGAGGAGCACAGCTAAATTGCTTTTTGATGCACGCGACATTGATGCAAATCGTGTCCTGAAAATTGAAAAGGATAATCCTGTTAACCTTCAGAATGAAAAGATAATAATTCTCAATTTTAAGAATGATACAGTTTACAGCTCAGATGAAAATGGGAAAATAGAAATAAGGAATGATGTCCTTGAACGCGTAAGAACAGGTTACAGGGTAACCTATAAACAGGGTTCATTTGAAGTCCTGGGGACATTATATTTCGCGAAATTAGACCGGTTTGTGGTGATTGCTGCAGCTACCGATATAGAGGGGTCTTTACATCTGGAAAAACTAAAGACCATATTGACAATTGTTTGTCTGATCAGTCTCTTGTTGTTTTTTATTGCCGGATGGTTTTATTCGGGAAGAGCACTTAAACCTATATCAGATGTGGTAAAGAAGGTCGAAGATATTTCTATAACCAGTTTGAATTTAAGAGTTTTTGAGGGCAATGGAACTGATGAGATCGGCAGACTGGCAAAAACATTTAATAAAATGCTTGAACGTCTTGAGACATCATTTGCTATGCAGAAGGATTTTATTGCGAACGCATCGCATGAACTGAGGACTCCACTTACTTCGATAAATGGCCAGCTGGAGGTATTGATGATGAAAGACCGGGCAACCACAGAGTACAAGTCTGCACTTGGATCTGTGCTTGATGACATTAAATCTTTGATTTACCTCTCAAACAGGTTACTGTTGATAGCCCGCACCAGCGCTGAGGGTCCTGTGAATTTTAACAAAACGATCAGGATTGATGAAATTCTCTGGCAGGCCCAGGAGGAGATAAAAAGATTCAATAGCGATTACCGTATTAATATTTCTATTGATAATTCATTAACCGATTCTGACCAGATGATTGTCGCTGGAGATGAGTATTTACTAAAGGTTGCAGTTTCAAACATTATAGATAATGCATGCAAATACTCCCCTGACCATACAGTTGATATAAAGCTACAGCATAGAGAAAAATGGATTGAGATAGTATTTGAAGACAGAGGTATTGGTATTTCAGAGGAGGATCTCCAAAAGATTTTTGAACCTTTTTATCGTGGCACCAATGCTCTTTCCATTCCAGGTAGTGGGATAGGACTTCCGCTTGTTAATCAGATAATAAAAAATCATAATGGGATAATAAAACTTTCATCACAGATCGGTAAAGGAACGAGTGTTATTGTTTTGCTTCCCACAATCTCATGAAATATTCATCCTTCTATTAAAATCCTTGTGACTAATCAGTGTCAAATGTATTAGAGTCGGAAGTTGGAAGTAGGGAGTAGGGAGTAGGGAGTAGGGAGTAGGATTTCGGACTTCGGACTTCGGACTTCGGTCTTCGGACTTAGAAATTTAATCCTTTTTTAATCCATTTTTAATCCTTGTTTAATAGTCAGGGATTAACATTGCTAATGTTAGTTTGTATCGTAAAGGGTTTATATTTTTCAGGTTTGTTTGCATAGTCAAGGTTTAATATTGCTCACGTGAGTTTGTTTAACCAGTGTTAAATATTGCTCACGTGAGCTTGTTAATAAACGAAAAGTAATATATTTACGACCTTTTAATTTGTCCGGCCTGTTATGCCACACGACTGTAAGTCTATATTGAAGAAATATTTTGAGTATCGACTTAGATAAATAAAACAGGAAATTATGTGTTTATGTCAGATTTTGATTTAAATAATAAAAATAAAAATTATGGACAAAAGTCCATAATCGTCTCATTATCATTAACCCCGGACTTAAGTCCGGGGTTAATCAATAACCTTAAGCATAGGGCTTTAGCCCTAAATATTTCTTTATTAATCATTCCGGATATTTATTAAAAATATAATTATTTAACATAGGTTCTTAAAAGATGGCTCACACAATGTTTATAAAAAAGAATTATTGCAGCAATTCAAATGAATACAGTTGCTTTGTTTTCCTTTTCATCTTTTTACTGATACTGTCCGGATGTCAATCCAATAATAGATCTTCATCAAAGTCACAGAAAGAATCGGTAGCAACGCCTCCCCCGGCAAATGATGATTATTTTCAGGAGATCGGACCGGAGATCGGTTTGGATTTTATTCACTCTATCGGGGACAATGATTTGCATAATATTGTTGAATCAGATGGCGGTGGTGCTGCTTTTCTCGATTATGACCAGGACGGGTACATTGATATATATGCCTGCACTGGAACCTGGCTTGAAGGTTTCAGCAAGAGTGAAAAGCCTGCTGAATTGCCTTACAACCATCTGTATCGTAATCGAGGTGATGGCACTTATGAAGATGTTACTAAAAAAGCAGGTGTAGGTGGTCCCTGGTATAGCATGGGAGTCACAACAGGCGATTACAATAATGACGGTTACCCCGATATATACCTGAGTAATTATGGCCCTAATGTTCTTCTTAAGAATAACGGAAACGGAACTTTTTCTGATGTTACCAGACGTGCGAATGTGAGTGGAGGAAAGGAATGCAGCGTTGGAGCTGCCTGGCTGGATTATGATAATGACGGGTTTCTGGATCTTTATGTAGGAAACTATCTTGAGTTTGACCCCAATTACAAGTATTATTATGCTCCTGACGGCTTTCCAGGTCCCATGGCCTATGACAGCCAGCAGGATGTCTTGTATCACAACAGGGGAGACGGGACTTTTGAGGATGTGACCAAAGCGATGGGAATTATTGACCTGGATGGCCGAGCTATGGGTGTGGGCGCAGCGGACTATGATGATGATGGATTTACCGATATTTATGTGGCCAACGATCATACATTGAATTACCTGTGGCACAATGATGGCGGCAAACAATTCGTAGATAAAGGGACGATGTCCGGAACTGCTTTCAGCCAGGCAGGAGAGGCAACAGTCAGTATGTCAGTTGACTTTGCGGATTTCAATGAAGATGGTCTTCTGGATCTGTTTGTATCGGATGACTCTTATTGTTCCCTTTACGAAAATTCAGGTAACGGTCTTTTTTCGGATAAGGGCGTTCCTTCCAATATCTCCATGGCGGCAGCACAATTTGTAGGATGGTCCTCCTCCTTTGTTGATTATGATAATGACGGCGACGTTGATATTTTTAAAACCAACGGTGCACTTAAGCACTTATATGGGCAGGAAGATCAGTTATTTGAAAACGAAGGCGGAGGAAAATTCACGGATGTATCACTGAAACTGGGCAAATACTTTCAAAAAGAACTGGTAGGGCGCGGGGCGTGCCTGGGCGATTATGACAATGATGGCGATTTTGACATTTTTATTGTGAATCTGAATGATCGTGGGGTATTTCTGAGAAATAATAAAGGGAATCAAAATAACTGGTTGATGCTGAAATTGACCGGTACAACGAGTAACCGGGATGGAATTGGTGCAAGGGTGAAAGTAACTTCCGGAGGCAAGGTGCAGACAGCCCAGAAAAAAAGTACAACAGGTTACCTTTCCCAGAATGATCCAAGGTTGCATTTTGGCCTGGCTAAGAATGAAATGGTCGACAGGATTGAAATAAAATGGTCTTCAGGCAAAATACAGGTTCTGGAGAACATTAAGGCTAACCAGATTCTTACTGTTACAGAACCCAAATAGATTTGTCAATGAAGCTTAGAAAGACAATCATATTATTCAGTACTTTAATAGCGATTGTATTATTCGGTTTTATACTGGTGTCTTTCAGGGATAAGTCCTTGAAGGGCATGATGATCCTTACCCAGGCCTCAGGAAAATTCCAGGATATTAATTATGTTACCATCGATTCAATGCGTTATATCCCTCATACACGCATTGTGGTTGTTAACCCTGATAAACCCTCAGAATCTTTAAAAGTTCTTACTGTAAGCTTTTACTCAGCACGAGCTCCCGAGATTTCATGTGACGGCAAGTACATGCTTTTTGCCGGGCAGCGAAAACAGGGCGATCCATGGCAAATATGGGAAATGAATTTAAAGAATTCAAAAACAAGGCAGATCATTTCGTCAGGGGAAAATTGTATCGATCCTGCTTATTTGCCAGGTGGTCGCCTGGTTTTTAGCAAATTAACAGCGAATGATTCTTTAAAGGCAGGTCATTCACTGTATACCTGCAACCTCGATGGTTCTGATATCAGACGGATTACCTTTAATCCGCATACATATTTTGCCTCAACAGTTTTGAATGATGGCCGCATACTGACAATCAGCAGACAGATTTATCCTTATCAGGCAAACCCGGTTTATATGGTTTTGCGTCCTGATGGAACAAAAGCCGAAATGTTTTATGAAGGCATTGAAGGTAAAATATTGATCAGCCGCGGCTGGGAAACAACAAATGGGAAAATAGTGTTTACAGAATCAGATAACGGGAATCAGGAAGGAGGAAATCTGATTTCGATCAGTTATAATCGACCTTTGCATACACGGACTATTCTCACCTCTGAAATCAAGGGTTATTTTCACAATGTTTTCCCGCTGCACTCAGGCAGGCTGCTGGTCTCCTATCGTAAGTCTGAAGCTGACCGGTACGCGCTTTATGAATTTGATCCGGAAACTAAGGCTCTTAGTAAGGCGGTTTATGCCAACGCAGACTATGATATATTGGAAGCTGTTGTTGTTGAAGAACATACAAGACCCAGGAAATTGCCCAGCGAAGTGGATATGCACGTAAAAACCGGATTGCTGCTCTGCCAGGATATAAATATTCTTGATCCCCGGGTACAAAATAATACATCATCACGAAAGAAAGCAGGTAAAATTGAGGTAATAGGTCTCAATTCATCACTTGGAATAGTTGAGGTTGAGGAAGATGGTTCGTTCTATCTTAAGGCTTTGGCTGATACACCTTTCAGGGTACAAACACTTGATGAAAACGGGAAGGTGATAAATGGTCCTTGTGAGTGGATGTGGTTACGTCCCAATGAACGAAGAGGCTGCGTGGGTTGTCATGAAGATCATGAACTGGTGCCTGATAACAGGGTACCTTTATCGGTGAAAAAGCCGCCGGTTAAAATACCTGTTCACGTTGTGAAAGTAAAGGAAAAAACAGTTGAATTAGAGTAGTTATGAAAAAAGGCCACAAAATATTCCTGATTTTCGGGGTTCTTTTTCTCCTGGGATTGATTTTATCTTTTCCCTATCACAAATGGGCAAGGAAACATGTTAATTACCTTACTGCGGTCGATGATCATCCACTGAACTGTGCTTCATGTCACCTCTATATCCAGAAAAACAAATTTATTGCAAAACTGATCAACAGGAATTATTTATCTCCCTTTAACCTGACGGTTTCCAGGGATGGAAGCCGGTTGTACATTGTTGCACAGGAGGCGAATACCCTCCTTGTCGCAGATGTTGCCAAACAAAAGGTAATAAATAAAATCCGGGTTGGGGAGGTACCGCACACTGTGATTCTGAGCAATGATGAACGATTTGCTTATGTAAGTAATGAATGGTCGGATAATGTTTCTGTTATTGATCTGTCATTATCAAAAGTTACAGATACATTGAGAACAGGCAATGCACCGGCAGGTTTGGTCCTTAGTGCCGATGGCCGCTATCTTTATGTTGTC
>Ga0315277_10012756_pt1 | contig 10514 bp, 7 predicted proteins | sample YL17G05_15_MG_FD_203695 | JGI IMG/M metagenome (GOLD analysis project Ga0315277, IMG submission 203695) | Sediment microbial communities from Yellowstone Lake, YNP, Wyoming, USA - YL17G05_15 | ecosystem: Environmental > Aquatic > Freshwater > Lake > Sediment | place: USA: Wyoming | collected... | reverse complement strand
ATGTCTTCAACGAGAATACGCAGGTTGATGCGGGCGTGGGGATGTTCTATCAGGATGACTATTTTCTTGGCTCGAGCTCGGGGCTTGAACTTGGGTTAGGTCCGGAGCCAAGCCGAAACAGGTTTGTAGTCTATAACAGGGTGGAGCTGAAGAGTGCATTCGAGGCGGGTGCGGCGTGGTCGAATTATCTGGTTCGGCTGACAGGTGAAGCGAGCTACATTAACCCGCATACCGGGACGATTATTGCTAAGGATTAGGCGGCTATGAGTAGTAAGCGGCGATATGGCGGTTTTTCTCTTATCGAGGTTCTGCTCGCGGTAGCTACGCTTGCTATTGGGATGATCTTCGTAGGCGGGACGTTCCTTGTTGGGCTTCACCTTTCCGGGGTTTCGGCGGAGCGGACTACGGCGACAATCGTTGCGAACGAGGCCTTCTCGAAGATTGCAATCTTTCGCGTTGATCCCGGCGATGCGACTTGTCGCGATGACAGTCAATCGCCTTTTGAAACACTCAGGAATTGGCCGCTCCCAGGCTCCGCCGTTGGGCCGGGGCCTATCGATCCGAACGAATTGGCATATCCATCGACGCGGACACTGGGTCAGAAACAGTATTTCTGGTCGGCGCTGTGCCGGCGGGACCCCAACGACCCGGCTAACACTACTTTGCAGGTGACGGTTTTTGTCAGCAGGAAGATCGGCTCCGGGGCGCTGTACGCAAGTCCGGTGGGGCCTATAGACCGGCCGGTTGCAATGCGCGTTGACGTGGCAGGGGCGAGCGGCAGCAATATTCTGACGATTATCGACAACCCGGCCACACCCACTATTGACGAGACGAGGTGGATTAACAACGGCTATACAATAGTCGAAAACACTACCGGAGACATTTATCGAGTGATTGACCAGCCTGCTAATCCGATCCAGGTCGTTCTTGACAGACCCTGGGATCCGCGCGGGATATACCCGGCCGCTGATTCGGTCTGGGTGGTACCGCCGGCGATAGGGCACGGCAAGGGGCCGTGTATTGAGGTCTATCGGGGGAAAGTAAGGTTTTAGACTCAAAGGGACAAAGGCACAGAGTGACATGAAGAAGGCGTTTACGCTAATTGAGCTTATGGTGGCGGTGGGGATACTGGCGATAGTGCTATCCTTTGCGGGGGTGGTGTTCAATGCCGGTATCGATACCTATCGGACTTCTGCAGCCAATGCGGAGATTATGCGTAATTTTCGCGCAATCACGGACCGGCTCGACGCCGATTTCGAGGGCCTTCGCAAGGACGGCGAGATATTCGTTACCTGGGTGGCGAAGGACAGAAGGCCGGACTTCACCGATTGCGATGTCGATGGATTCGAGCGATTTGATCGGATAACGTTCTTTGCTGATGGCGATTTTCAGTCGTATGGGACAAGTCCGATGGTTCGCGGGGACGTTGCAAGGATTTCTTATATGCTTGCGACCAGAGGGGGCTTCACTGCCGAGGGGCAACCGAGGGCGCAGCGCATTCTTGCGAGGACGCAGCATATTCTCACGGCTGACTCGGCTCTTGCGCCCTCTCTCGATCCGAATGCTGTCGCCCCCGGGGTTTGGTACGATTGGCACAACGTATATGAATATGACAGGATGGCCTCCCCGGATCCGTCCGTATCGTTGAATGAATGGAAGCATATTCCCTGGGACCAGAAGGCAGAAATGCTGACCGTGGTAACGGATGTAAATGTTGGGACTCCGACGATCGGAGCGATTTTCAGAGGCGCGCATGTGAATCCTGCCGATCCTACTACGATTCATATACTCCTATGCGAGGGCGTCGGTGAATTCAAGGTTCAGGGGTGGTATGATGCTCAAAGTCGGTGGGTTCCTGAGGTCGATCCAGACCGCGATCCAATTACGGCCGATTCCGATTTCTTTTTGGGAACAACTACGGTACCCGGGGTGTTGTACCCTTATCGTATATCGGCATCTCCTGAGGATTACGGGGGCGTGAGCATCTACAGTTTCCCGATGTATCCCCAGGCCAGCGTCAGCGAGGCGAATTTCAATAGTATTCCCGGTCTTGGTCGGGCGCTGAAGTTCACTTTCACTTTGTTCGACTCAAAAGGGATTATAGAACAGGGGCGGACTTTTACGCATATTGTGTATTTGGATAAATAATAATAGGCACAAAGGGACAAAGCCACAAAGGCACAAAGGCACAAAGGGAATGACAGGGATAAGATCGACAAATAAGGAAGTGTGGGAAAAGGGGATTGTGGGGGGGTCTGCGCTTATTCTGGTGGTTGTTCTGACGAGTCTGCTGGCGATTGTGGGCGTGATGTTCGTAATGATCAGCCGAATAGACAGGATGGCGACTTCGGGCATATCCGAGGATAAGCAGCTCGATCTGGCGGTCGATACGGTAGTGGGCGAGATCTGCGGGCAGTTAGTCTGGGATGTGCCGGGTACGGTGATTCCTGACAGCATGATATTCCCGCTGGGGATGATATTCCCGGAAGGCGTCAGATTGTTTCCAGACGGTTTTAAGCATCCTGAATATCAGGACTATCCCGGGCCGGAAGACAGATGGCTGGCGGCGTCCGAGCCGAACAACGTAAGAACTTGGCCTCAGATAAGCGATGTAACCGGATACATCGCGCGGCGGGGCTGGCGGACGCGGAACATACCGATAGCGGTAGTTCCGGACCATAGCCCGATAGCGCTGGACCCAGCCAGCGGCAGGCTGCTCGACCAGCCCGCCGATGCGGATGGCGATGGGATAGCGGATGCCAAGTGGTTTGCCCTTGAGGGGGTGACTTCGAGCAGGGGAGAACCTATTTACGTGGCCGTTCGGGTGACGGATAACGGCGGGAAGATAAACGTCAACACGGCCTTCGTGTTCGACCCCGGCAGCACGGACGTCAACTCGATTGACGGGACAAGTCCACTGCAAATAAATCTTCTGGCCTTAGCTAATCGTCCGGGCGTGCTTCCTGCCGCCGGCGACGCGGATGCCTTGCTGCTGGCAAGGGCTAACCACGGCGTCAACGTCTATTCCTACAGGCTGGATTTGTACGAGGATAACGTGATATGGCGGTATGGCGAGCTGCGAAACCCGTACACGCCGTTTGATATCTCGGATGAATTAGAGCTGAGAAACCGGTTCCTGTTGAATCAGGAAGACATAGTTGCGCGGATCGAACAATTAGGCTCTGGCTCCCCAGCGTATTGGGCGAGCGCCTTCCGTATCGGTCTAAAGGTGCCGATAGACCAAGGTGGATCGCGTCCTCCGACGGGCGTAACCTCTGAGAATTGGTGGTTCAATCATGCAAACATCTCCGGCGATCCCAGCGTTTACGACTATCGCCACCTGGCCACCACGTACAGCATGGATCGGATCATCAATCCGGTTGGCTTGTCGCTTAACAACGGTAAGATGGTCAATGTCAATACCACCAATGTATTCGCTCTGATGGGTGCGATAAAGAACGCCATCTTAGATGCTAATCCCGCTATGCTTCCTCTCGATGCAGAGAAATTAGCCGGTCAGCTTGCCGCCAACATCAAAGACTTCCAAGATGGCAATTCAGATGTGACGCCTGTCTGGGAGGACCCACCCACAGGTAGTGGTACCCGATATTACGGCTACGAGCGTCCGTGCATTTATATCTCGGAGGTTGCCGGGATATATACGACTGATGGGGTGACAAATTACAAGTCCTTTGCGGTTGAATTGTATAAGCCTTATTCCGAAGATAAAGATGTTGCAGGCTGGCGGCTGAAGATCCCAGGCGTTAACGATGTCTCAATAAGCTGGTCGAGAGGGGATTATCACGTGATTCTCTATGAGTTTCCGAGAAAGACAGATCTTGCACGCATAGTTGATCCCGGCGCCGGTTGGCAAAACGGCGACTCCTTCTCGCTGGAGGGTAAGACTATATACCTGCAGCGTTCCGGTGGGCTTGGAAGCTATATCACGGTTGATTCTCATTTCGTTCCCAGTGGGTGGCTCCCAGCACTTGGACCTGCTCGCAGCTTTAAGCGAGATATATCTCGGCATAAGTGCATCCGGCGGTTGTGGCAAAGCGCTAGCGATCCCAATGTGACGCTTGGCAGGGCAAACGGCTACCCCAATCCCGATTCGGCCATTGTGCAGGCGCATCCGTATTTGGACCCCAATGTTTACACTGATGGTTTCAAGAATGTCGGCGAGATCGGGATGGTCTTCGACGTCGATGCTTATGATTATAATGCACCGGATGGGAGCATCGACGAGGCCGATTTACGGCTTGACCTTCAGAAGAACCAGTATGCCAGACTTCTGAATTACCTGACGGTCGTTGATCCGACCAGCGATGGCCGCGACAGTGATGGAGACGGCACAAGGGAGGATTTAGGGTTGACTGATCTCGATGAGAAAAAGGTTCCCGGGCGAATAAATATCAATACTGCTCCGCCGTTTGTCTTAGAGCAGTTGCCGTGGATAGCGCCTCCTCCGGCAAGGGACCCGGCTATTGCCATTGCTATAGCCGCATATCGAGATGGGGTGGTGAAGGGTTTCGGGAGCATCAGTGAGTTGCTGTGGGTGCCTGAAATGGCGTTCTACCGCGACGTTGCCGTCGGGGACCAGGATGGCTTCCCGGAACTGACGCCGATAGCGCTCTTGGGTGCTCGGGACGGGGCCGCCGATGATATCGAGGAGCGGGATTTGATTTTCCACAGGGTCAGCAATCTTGTTACGGTTCGCAGCGACGTCTTCACGGCCTATATACTCGTTCGCCTCGGCGCCGATGGGCCGCAGAGAAGAATGGTCGCGATACTCGATAGAAGCGGAGTTGTTCCGATCAGTAGCCCCCCCTACACCGCTGGAAGGGTGAAAATCCGTGCACTGCACAGGATGGCGGATGCGTGGTAAGGGGGCGCAGTTGGCCCGCATTTCTTATTAACCGCAGAGAACACCGAGATGGCTATGTCATGTGGCTATGCCACGGCTTAACCGGCTTAACCAGCGTTGAGAGAAGAGAAATTACATGGCCCCATCGCTCTTACACAACAACATTCTTTGCGTTCTCTGCGTGCTCGGCGGTGAGAATTGGGCGTCAAGCGTTAATGAGGTTGACGATTTGGGGGTGGACCTTTTTGTTTGCCAATATTGCGGGCAGCTGCGCGCCCTGGTAGGCTGCGGCGTCGATGGGGAAGATTTCTTTACCTTTCCAGTCGGTCATAACTGCCCCTGCGGATTGGCCGATTAAGGCGCCGGCGGCGAGGTCCCAGAGCTTGGGCGTGGATGCGATATTGGCGAGGAAGCTGCCCTTTGCCACGTAAGCCATGTGCAGGGCGGTTGTGCCGAGGTTGCGGTACCTGGTTCGTTCCATAATCCGGCAGACCCAGGGGGGGATGCTGTTGTATGTTGGGAAGTGGCTGTCGAGGCTGATGCTTGAGAATTCGTCCATATCGTGCGCACCGGCGGCGATTCTTCGACCGTTGAGCTGCGCCTCGCCGTCTCTGACGGCGGTGAACATCGCATCCAAGGCGGGGGCGAAAATCACGCCTACAATCGGGCTTCCCTCATAAATCGCACCGATGCTGACGGCAAACAGGGGCACGCCGTTGGCGAAATTGTTTGTGCCGTCTATCGGGTCGATAATCCACCACACAGGCTCGGGGCCGCGGGGCGGCTGCTTGAACATCTTGCCGTCGTCGCCTTCCTCGGCGATAAAGCCGTGGTCGGGGTAGGTTTCCTTGATTCTCTCGATGATTATTTGCTGGCATCGAGAGTCGGCCTGGGTAACCAGTTCGACGCCGTTTTTGATGGAGGTCTTGACGAAGTCCATTTCCTCCATAGCCCTCTGGCCGGCGAGTCCTGCGGCGACGACAGCCGTTTCGAGCATTCTGCTCAAGTTTCCGTGGTCCAATACCATATCTTAGCCAGTCCTGAAAGTTGACATAAGCGTTGTTCAGGCATATTCTAACGCAGTTATGCAGGCAAGCCAACAGGTAAATAAGTCGAAAATCTTCGTTCGGGCAACGCGGCGGCAGCGTATTCGGGCCGGGATTGTTCTGGCTGTGTTGGGCGCGTTATTCATTCTGTTCGGGCTGATGGCGGGGGGCGTAATTGATCCGGACATGTGGCTCGATCCGTGCGGCTTAAAGCAAAGGTACGGGCTTCCATGCCCGACGTGCGGGATGACACATTCGGTGCTTTGTTTTGCGCGGGGCAGAGTCTTTGAAGCGTTTTATGTCCAGCCGGCTGCGGCGTTTATATGCTGCGTTATGATTATTGTGTTCTTTTTGGCTTTGCTGACGGCTGTTTTGGGGATGTACTTACAGGCTCTGAATTCTCTATTCTCCCAAATAAGGCCGAAACACCTGCTGTTGGCCCTCGTAATCGTAATCGCCGCTGCCTGGGTGGTGACATTATCGCGAGCGATGGTTCATAAAGGTTTCTAATGACACCTTGCGAACTGGTTGCTTAATCTGTCTCACGCCGGCGAGGAACAGATGCTGTATTATTCCGGCCCCTTGAGACTTTTGCGGATGACGACATAGTTCTTTTCAATTACTGCGCGAAACTCATCAGAGACGGCGTGCCAGTCAATTACGTCAACGATCATAGGCAAAATACCCCATATTTTCCCCCCCCGACAACGACGATTTTGGCAAATTCCCCGACTGCGCTTGTAATTGGCGGCCAACCCGCTTACAATGTGCGGCTGAAGTTCGTAAGAATGAAAAGAATCTTTGGAGTAACGCAATGATTAGAGTGTTGATCACGGACAAACTGGCGAAGGAAGGGATCGACCTTCTCAATTCTATTGATGGGGTAGAGGCGGTCGTCAAGACCGGGGTTAGCGAGGCGGAGCTGGCGGGGATGATTGGCGAGTACGACGGGCTGATTATCCGCAGCGATACGAAGGTAACCGCCAAGGTGCTCGCGAATCCGGGCAAGCTCAAAGGAGTAGCGCGTGCCGGGGTTGGGGTGGATAATATTGACGTTGCGGCGGCTACCCGGCAGGGGGTTCTCGTTTTGAATACCCCCGGCGGCAATACGCTGAGCGCGGCGGAGCATACGATGGCGTTGATGCTTGCGATGAGCCGAAACGTCGTGCCGGCGTGCAACAGCCTCAAGGGCGGCGCCTGGGACAGAAAGAAGTACATGGGCAACCAGTTGAATAACAAGGTGCTCGGCCTGATCGGTCTTGGCAGGATCGGGCTGGCGGTGGCGGGGATGGCCAAGGGGTTCAATATGAAGATTCTCGGATACGACCCGCTGGCGGCCCCTGCAAACGCGGACAAACTCGGTATAGAGGTTACCGAGGACCTCGCAAGGATTTTCAAGGAGGCAGACTATATCAGCGTGCACGTGCCGAAGAATGAACAGACCTTGAATATGATCGGGGCCGAGCAGATTGAAATGATGAAGCCGACGGTGCGATTGGTCAATTGCGCGCGGGGCGGGATTATCAATGAGGACGCCCTGTACGGTGCTCTGGCCAGTGGTCGCATCGCGGGCGCGGCATTGGACGTTTTTCCGAAGGAGCCGCCGGAGAATAAGCGTTTTGCCGAGTGCGAGGGATGCGTTGTCACGCCGCACCTGGGCGCGAGCACGGAAGAGGCTCAGATTGAGGTGGCGGTGGAGGCGGCACAAATCCTTGTTGACGCGATTAAGGGCGGCCCGATTAGAAATGCCCTGAATGCACCGTCAACGAGCGGGGCGGCGCCGGCGATTGTGAGTCGGTATGCCGAGCTGTCTCGGCGAGTCGGAAAGCTCTTGAGCACGATTGCGCCGGGGCACGTCAAGGAGGTCCAGGTGCAGTACCGCGGCTCGATTGCCGAGATGGATGTGCAGTCGGTGACGCTTAATTTCGCAATCGGATTGCTGCAAAAGCACTTCGATTTGCCTTTGAACGTTGTGAACGTCTCGGTTCTGGCGAAAGAACGCGGCATAAGCATAGACGAGACGAAGAACGCCGAGGCGAAGGACGTGGCATCGAGCTTCAGCGCCAAGGTCGTTACGGACAAGGTTACGCGCACCGTTACCGGGTCGGTTTTCGGGGTGACGCTGCTTAGGATAATTGAGATAGACGGGTTCAATATTGAGATGACGCCGCAGGGTCCCGTGGTAGTTATATTCAACGACGACAAGCCCGGCGTGATCGGGGCGGTCGGGACGGTTTGCGGCAGGCACGATATCAATATCTGCACGATGGGGGTCGGACAGAAGCCGGCTGAGCGAAAGGCCGCCCTTGTTGTCAGTCTCGACAAAGAGCCGGATGCAAAGGCCGTCAAGGAGCTCAGTGAGCTGGACTTCGTGAGGGAGATATACCTGTGCAGGCTGGATTGATAATAAGCATCAGCGGGCTGCGGGGCATCGTTGGCGAGAACCTGACCGCCTTGGTTGCCGCCGATTACGGGCGGGCGTTCGGTACGTTCTTAAAAAGCTCAGAACTTAAAATCCCGCAAGGGATGGCTTGCGCCACTCAAAATCCCGCAAGGGATGGCTTGCGCCACTCAAAACTAATATCTGTCTGCATCGGGAGGGATTCGCGCAGCAGCGGCCCGATGCTCACTGCGGCGGTTGCGGAAGGACTGTGTGGCGTCGGGATCGAGGTAATTGACGTAGGGCTCGTTCCGACGCCGACGGTGGGTGTTATGGTTACGCACTTGGGTTGTGCCGGGGGAGTGGTTATCACCGCTTCGCATAACCCGATTCAGTACAACGGAATAAAATTACTGCTTGGCAATGCGGTGGCGCCGCCGGTCGATGCCGCGGCGCGAATCAAGCAGTGCTTCATAGATAAGCGGTTTGATCTTGTAGATTCGGAGCGGTGCGGCGGGATGATTTTCAACGAGCAGGCGGACGCCACTCATATAAAGAAAGTCCTGGCAATCGTTGACAAGAAAGCTATCGCTGCGAGGGGATTCAAGGTTGTGCTGGACAGCGTAAACGGGGCGGGCGGGGGCATCACAAAGAAGCTGCTCGCAGCACTTGGCTGCCGCGTATCGGCCATAAACGATGAACCTACGGGGCTTTTCGCGCACGCGCCCGAGCCGCTTGCAGAGAATCTAACGGGGCTTTGTGCGGCTGTGAATTCGGAGGGGGCTGAGATCGGTTTTGCGCAGGACCCCGATGCGGACCGGCTGGCGATTGTCGATGAGGCCGGGACTTATATCGGCGAAGAATATACTCTGGCGCTCGCGGCAAAGCATATTTTCAGCAAGAGGGTCGGCAAGGCTGCGACGAATCTCTCGACGTCGAGGATGATAGACGACGTGGCGCGAAAGGCCGGCTGTGAGGTGATTCGCACGCCTGTAGGCGAGGCCAATGTCGCAGCGGCGATGCTTGAGCACAACTGCGTTATCGGAGGGGAGGGCAACGGCGGCGTGATCGACCTGCGGGTGAGCCCAATTCGCGATAGCCTCGTCGGTATTGCTCTTATCCTGCAATTGATGGCCGAGACGGGGAAGAGCGTTTCCGATCTGGTCGCCGAGATCGGCGGCTACTACATGACCAAGACGAAGTTTGCCGCCGACGCAGACCAAGCGGAGCGGATTTTAGAGCGGGCGAAAGCGACCTTCGGCGAGGCCAGGCTCAATATGAGCGACGGGTATCGATTCGATTTCCCCGATGGGTCATGGGTCCACTGCAGAGCGAGCAACACCGAGCCTGTGATGAGGGTGATAGTTGAGGCTAAGGACCAAGCCACTGTTCAAAGGCATATAGACAATATGCAGAACATACGAACGACTGCGAGGATTCACTGATGAACAACGACAAACAACAAATCGCCACCAAACAGCTACGGCGCGTTACTTACCTGAGCATCAGCGCCAACGTTTTCCTGATTGCAGGCAAGTTTATCGTCGGCGCCGTCACCGGATCGCTGTCTCTGCTTGCCGACGCGATTCATTCGGTGTCGGATATGCTCACCGACATAGGGGTGCTGTTAGGTCTGTATTTTGGTTCCAGAAAGCCTGATTCAAGTCATCAATACGGACACGGCAAGCTGGAGACGCTCGCCGCTGGGGCGATTGCAGTGGGTCTGCTGGTCGTCGGACTGGGAATGATCTATTATGCCGCACGTGATATAGCAAAAGATAACGTTACCCATCCTCGGAACCTGGTTCTGGCTGCGGCGGCAGGCGCCATAGCGGTTAAGGAAGTGGTGTATCGTGTTACAAAAGTCGTGGCTCTAAAATATCATTGTCCCGCTGCGCTTGCCAATGCCTGGCACGACCGCGCCGACGCTTTAAGTTCCGTCGCGGTCATCATAGGCGTAATAGCTCAGAAGTTCGGGTTTAACCACGGCGACCAGGTTGCGGCAATCGGCATCGGAGTTATGGTTATGGTGATTGCAATTAAACTTTTCGGGGAGTGTTTGGGGGAGCTGACCGAACGAGCCGTTGACCAGGCCACCATCGACCGCATCAGGGGAGTAATCAAAGCTAACGGCCAAATCCACCAATATCACCGTCTGCGCACACGTGCGGTCGGCAGAGAGGTCTTTCTCGATATTCACATTCTCGTTGACCCGAATTTGAGC
>Ga0315277_10012754_pt1 | contig 10515 bp, 3 predicted proteins | sample YL17G05_15_MG_FD_203695 | JGI IMG/M metagenome (GOLD analysis project Ga0315277, IMG submission 203695) | Sediment microbial communities from Yellowstone Lake, YNP, Wyoming, USA - YL17G05_15 | ecosystem: Environmental > Aquatic > Freshwater > Lake > Sediment | place: USA: Wyoming | collected... | reverse complement strand
CTGCCTGGGACACTTCTGTCGCCGGAACGTTGTCGGTCTTGTAGTCTATGACAACCTGCCCGGAAGGGGTCTGGAGCAGGCAATCAATGACGCCCTGGACAATAACCTGTTCATCCTCCCAGGCCGCTCTTCCGTCACCTGCCCCGGCCGTGGTCCGGAGATCAGCGTAAATCTCCTCAGCCGGCACACACATTGTGAATACCAGCTCTCTCGATGCCCTATCCCTGTTCTCAACTACCAAGCGTCCGGCTTCGGACGCGAAAAAACCAGCCAGCATACGAGCATCAATGAGAAGCGCCTGGTCTCTTGTGATCTTTCCCGCCTCTGCCATGGCGCCAACCTGCTCAGATATGTCCCTGGCGTCGAGGGTTCGGCTCAGATCGAGATGCTCAAGAACCCGGTGAGTGGCCACGCCCCTGGCAGCGGCCTGGTCCGCCCGCTCATGCTGCGGGAATAGGCCAACACTGGGCGCGTATGTTTCTCCCTCCTGAAGCCTCCACACCTCCGAAGCAGCAACCTTGGCACGTTTGCCCTGTACCCTCTCGAATGGGTAGCGCCACGAAAGCCGGTTCGACAGTTCCCTCTCGAATCCGGCGACGTCTGCGGCGCCAGGCGCGGAGGCCAAGACGATGCCGGCCGCAGGCAGGGGCCCGGCGGTCGCTGCTGCTTGCTTTGCATACAGCCTGGCATCGCCGGGGATAGCCTCAGGCATACCCAGCGCCTCATCAAGAGTCTGTTGCCCGGTGATGCACTTCACGACGAGCCTATTCTCACCGGGCGCAGCGGTAGCTCCGAGCAGCGCGCGTCCTTCCGGGAGAGACATAAGCACCGGGCCGAGAAGGTCAAGGAATGTCGTGGCCGACAGCATTCCAGCCGGGGACAGCACGCCTGAGCGGACATCGAAAGACCATCCCCGCAGCCTGGAGGCAAGTCTGTGCGTAGAGCCAACCAGGATCAACCGCTCACGGGCTCGCGTCAGTGCGACGTACAGGACCCTGATCTCCTCGGCAAGTGACCCCTCAAGCAACCGCTGCCCAATCGCCCTGTATGCAAGAGTCGGTCGCTTGAGCCGGTTCTCGAAATCACAGACAAGGGTGCCCGCGCCCAGGTCCCGGTGGAACAGCACCTCCTCAGTCAAGTCCCTGCGGTTCCACTTCCGACCGAGGGACGGTACGAACACGATCGGGAACTCGAGGCCCTTGCTTCTGTGGACGCTCATGATCCGAACGCAGGCACGCCCGTCTTCGGCTGAGGCGGGCAGGCCCAGATCGCTGCCTTGACGCCGGAGGTGCTCGATGAACCCGAGAAAGCGCTGGAGGCCGGGCCGGTCGGCCCTGTCGTGCAGGCGAGCCCTGTCTTTGAGCGCACCAAGATTCCGCACGCGCCTTTCACCATTGACCATGCTACGGCATATGAGGTCGTATCGTGTGTCCGAAAGTATCCGGTCCATCAAGATCGAGACCGGCTGGCGTCTCGATAGCGTACGCCACTCTTCAAGCATAGCCAGAAACCGACGGCACATCGCCCCGAGATCGTCTTCGAGCCCGGCCGCAGCACGCACCGCATCCAGAAAATCCCCGTCCGAACAGGCCCGGATTCTCGCAAGCCCTGCCGCACCGGTACCCACGAGCGGCGACCTGAGCACAGCGGCAAGCGGTATGTCCTGCCTTGGGTTATCCACGATGGCAAGCGCCGCAAGCATGACCTTGACTTCCACCGCATCAAACGCGCCGGTGGCCAGTTCGGCATATGTAGGGATGCCGAGCGCGCTGAGAGCTTCGACGAACACCGGAGCCACATCGACTGCCGACCGGAGCAGGATTGCGACGTCTCCACACTGGGCCGGCCGGATCTGTCTTGTGTCTGGATCGCAGACGGTGACAGGACCTTGCGCGGACGCTCCGAGCATCTGCGCTATCTTCTCGGCGACGAGCCGGGCTTCTCTCTCGACGTCTGTCAGGTTTTCCTGTTCTTCGTCTGCATCGCCGTCCTCATCGCTTGACCAGTCCACCAGGTAGACCTCCGGTGCCGGCCCGGCAGCCTGCGATGACGTCAGGCGGTCCTCCTGAGTGTAGGTCAGCTCCGCAGGCCCCCCGATCCAGAGCCTCTCGAAGACCAGGTTCAGCGCTTCTACCAGGCTCTGGGTGCTCCTGAAGTTCTCCTGCAGGCACACCCTGGTTCCCGGCGCGGACGGGTCCGCGGCGGTCACGGTTGGCCGGTACCCCGGCGCGGACGGGTCCGCGGCGACCACTGTGGGCCGGTACTTGTGCGCCCGGTCCATGAACAGTGTTGGTTCGGCGAGCCGGAAGCGATAGATGCTCTGCTTCACATCGCCGACCATGAACAAGTTGCCCCGGTCTCCAGGCTCAGAGGACACGAGTTCGATGATGGCCTCCTGGATGGGCGAGATGTCCTGGCATTCGTCTACGAGCACTTCATCGTATTCGGCCCTCATTGCGGCCCTGACATCGGGAAACTTCAGCGCCTGGTGACACATCTGTTCAAGGTCGGCAAAGTCCACAAGCCCATGCACCCTCTTGTATGACGAAAACTCCCTGTCGAAATCGAGCACAAGAGATATGACGGCCTGGATATCCTCTTTTGTCGATGAAAGCCCTTCGTACAGCGCACCTGCGGACTCCGGCCCCACGGCTTCCCTGGCGCGGCCCCAGGCTTCCTTTGCCGCGTCCCGCAAGTACTTTGCAGTCTCCTTGAGCTCCTCATCACACTTCTTGGCCGGGGCCAACCTGCCGAACTCCTCCGCCAGGGCGGAGCGCAGCGTATCCCACGAACCGGCGCATCCCGGCGCGGATCTCAGTTGAGAAGCTGCACGAAGAGCAGCCGTCACCAGGGACAGGTCGCAGGACAGGCAGTCCACATACGGAGCAGGCCCGCCCGGTTTTGTGGCAGCCTCAAGCGCAGAGTCAAGCGAATCCCTGGCCGCCTTCAGGTTTGCCAGCGCGGTCTTGCCGGCCTGCTCCATCCACATGGAGGTATGGTCTGTCGCGGCCTGTTCCAGCCAGGCATGGGGATCCGGCTGGGACCTCGCGAAAGCGTAGATCCTGCTTATCGTGGCTCCAAGCCGGGCGGTGCTGCCGAGGTCGCCGAACCTGGCGAAGAGCCGCCCAACCGGTCCTCCCGGTTGCTCCTCTCTACTATGCAAGTCCAGGAGCAACCGCTCCAGGACTTCATCGCGTACCAGCGTTGCTTCTACCTCATCCATCACCCGGAACGCCGGATCCAGGTCAAGCGCGTAGAAGTGCCTCCTCAATACGCGGGCGCAGAATGAGTGCAGCGTGGATATTGAGGCTCTGTTCAGCAAGAGAGCCTGGCGCTTGAACCTTGCCACGTTGGGGCCCTGGGGATCGCCCCCCGGCGCTGGTCGTGCACTGGAGTCCTGGGAGCGGCCAGGCGCCGGCGTCGCACCGGCGCTCCCCGAAATGCCCGCCGCGATGGCCTGGCCTATCCTCTTTCTCATCTCGCGAGCAGCAGCTTCTGTGAACGTCACCACGAGGAACCGGTCAATATCCACAGGCCTTTCAGGGTCCTGCATCATCCGGACCACACGCTGGACGAGCACCGCCGTCTTGCCCGAACCCGCCCCGGCAGAAACCAGTACGTTGACGTCCTGTGTATGTATGGCAGAAATCTGGTCAGGTGTCCATTTCCGCTCCGTACCAGCGCTCACCGGCCGCCACCCCGCTTTCCCTGGCCAGCAGCGCGCAGGTACCTGTAGCGGTTCTCGGGCCTGGAAGGATCGAACTGGCAAACCGCGTCGAACCTGCAGTAACCACATGGGGTGCCAAAGCCTCGACGGTACGGGTGAATCCGGACGTCGCCCGACGCAACCATGGCCGCCCCTGCCCTCGCGTGTTCAAGAAAGACGTCCGCCAGCTTGCGCAGGTCCTCCTCAGGGATGACTGACAAGGACCCCTTTGGGCGCCCATCCTTGTCGAGCGTAACGGGCACCAGCAAGGATTGCCTGTCTTCAAAGGAATCCATCATCATCACTGGCTCGGGGCTGGACGAAACCAGACCTGACATCCGCCTCTGGGACAGTTTCTGCTTCCGAGCGTCCTCCGCTGAAGGAGCCGAGTCTACGCGCGTGAACGTGCCGCGGAGTCCCATATACAGCATCGCCGTAAGCCTCGGGCGCCCGGCAGGCAGGACACTGGGATTCCGCAGGACAGTCGCTGCGTACCCTGCAAGCTGCAGGTCTATGCCATCCAGGATGTCATGCGCCGCCAGCCGCTGGCTGCGGCTCTTGAAGTCTATGACACGGAAGAAACTATCGCCGCCCCGCTGGGCAACGTCCACAAGGTCAATCCTGCCCGTCAGGCTCGCTACCAGCCCCGAGTCGGCCGCTATCTCTTCCATTGCGAGAGCGCTGCCGGGGCCGAAAGGCATTTCCGCTGCTACGGGCCTGTAGGCGCCCCTCCTTGAGTGCTCCACGAGGGCGAGCGCGACATCTTCAAGCGCCGACTTCACTGAGTCGAGCTCTCGCCGCGCAACAGGGTCTTCCGCAATGCTATCCTCAGCAAGATCCGCCAGCGCCTTCTCGCATGCTGCACGCATGGCGCTTATGACCTCATCATCCGTGATCGTGGTGACGTCTTTCGAGCTGAGCCAGACATCCCGGACGAATCTGGTCAGCGCATAGTGCATGAACAACCCGCCACGCGGGGCGTCCAGCCCCGCAGTCTTCCTTTCCTCCAGCCTGAGCATGTATTGCGCAAAGTGCTGGAAGGGGCACGCGAGAATGCACTCGAGCCTGGAGGTGCTCAGGTCTATCCGGCCGGTGGTCAGGGCCCGCACCATGGCCTGGCCAAGATTCGCCTCCGAGTTTGGCCTTCGTGCACGGTCGAGAAACCGGGCTCCCGTTTCGACTCCCGCGCGCTCAAGGCTTCTCTGGAGGGCCGTTGCTAGCGGAGCCGCGCCGGGCTCAGGTGACGCAGATAGCGCCGCAAGCTCCCTCAACGCAGCCGGGATGGAGTACGCTCTGCGTAGGACTCCCTCCTGTTCTACACCGGAGGTACCCGGCCGCTCTTCACAAAGCCCGGGGAAAATGGCCTTGATCGCAGTAATCAGGGGCGACTCGGCAAGACTCTTGCCGCTGTCGTCAAGAAGAGGGCGCAGCAGGTACAGGCGCTCGGAAGCCCTGCTCAGTGCGAGATAGCCAAGGAAGTCCTGCTCGATGACCTGGTCGAGCCCCTTTGGCCCGATCTCGATGCCGTACCGGGACATCTCCTCCCGTTCTCTGTCGGCAAAGACGACATCCTCCCTGATGGGCGCGGGGAACCCACCGTCGTGAAGCCCCAGGATGAAGGCCGCCCGCACACGCGGGTGCCTTGACCTGTCCATCGAACCGACGATGACCTGGTCCAGCGAAGGAGGCACGAGGCCGAGCGTCAGAGTCCCGAGGCCCACCTCGATGATCTGTCTCGCTTCCGCCGCAGGTACATGCTGGTCTCCCAGGTACTGCTCCGCCTGAGCCAGGACAGCCATCACACCCTGGAAAACCTGCGAGTGGATGGATGCTTCTTCTGTCTCGCCGCGTTCCGCGGACTCCCGTGCCCACTGCTCAAGGGTTCCGCCGGCGTCGAGCGCATTGATGACCCGCTGTACCGGGGCGACGACGTCCGCCAGCACGGTGCGCGGCCCGCGCCCCAGCTCCCGGCATACAGGACCAAGCGCTTTGCGGCCGAGCCGTGCCATGGCCGCATCTCCCCAGTGCTCCGGCTCTTCCCACATCCTGCCGTGGATCCCGCGCGCCAGGGCAAAGTTCTCCAGCCTGTCGGCCTCGTCCCGCGAACAGGGCAAGAGGTCGGTCTTCAGAAGCCTTATCACGGCGTCCCCTGGCCAGTTCGCCGTGACTATCTCGCATAGCGCCCGGACCAGTTCGATGAGCGGGTGGAAGGTTACCTGCCGCCGGGCGTCGATGAACACCGGTATCCCCTGTTCGACGAAACAGTGTTCCACCAGGTCCCTGTATGATTCGAGGTCGTGCACCAGCACGGCTATGTCGTTCCAGCGGTATCCGGAGTCCCTCGCCAGGGTTGTGATTTCCATCGCCAGTTGTTCGACTTCCTGGAGGCGGTTGCCACAGGCCAGGTACCTGATGTCCTTAACCGCGCCTTCATACGCATGGGGTATGCCGGTCCCGGCCTCTCGTTCAAGGTGAGCGAGTTCGGGCGAGTCGAACCTGGGCATCCTCCGGCCGCGTGGCAGGATGAGAGTGTCTCCGGACTCGATGCCGCAGCGCTCCGCTGCCTCGTGGAGCAGGCGGTATGTCCTTTCAGAAGGCGCAAACAGCCCTTCGCCGTCGAGTGACCGCAGGCACAGGGGCTCCATGGTCAGGGTCACGGTGACCTGGGCTGCAGTCCTGCATAGCGCCAGGAGCACTTCGATCTCCTGTGGGGTAAAGCCCACAAAACCATCGACCCAGATCCTGGCCCCCCGCCAGAGCGGGCAGTCCTGGATCCGCGAGGCCGCCAGGCTTAACAGCCTGTCCGGGTCGGTGAACGCGTCCTCCAGGAAGTCCTCATATTGTTGGAAGACAAGCGATAGATCGCTGAGCTTGCGGGCGAGCAGGGTCCTTGTGCCGGGGGCTCCGGCGAGTTCCTGGAGCCGTACAGGTTCGATATTGTACATCGCCATCTCTCGGACAGTGCCGGACAGCGACTCGAGAAACCCCGGGCGCGATGCTACACGCGAGAAAAGCCTGAGCTCGGGCCTCGAGCGTTCTATGATCGACCGGAGCACCATCCTGCGCCCGACCTCATCGAGGGGCAGGCCCGGGGGTGCTCCCGTCTCCGCGAATGTGCGCCACGCAAGGCGCCTGAAACTCAGCACCTGTGCGCCGGCCGCCGTCGACCTGCCCGGGCAGAACAAGGCCTTCTCCATCTGGAATGTCGCCTGTTCCGGAACGAGCAGTATGCGCGCTCCGGCGCGGTTGTCTTCAGCAATCCGCTCCAGGCAGTGATGTGTCTTGCCGCTCCCAGCCCTGCCTACAATGAAGCACAATGCCACTCAATATCACCCAACCTTCAATTCCCCTGAGGAAGGGGCAGTTCCTTTGCCGCGTAACCGGTTGACTGCGGGCATGTTCAGCCCTCAGCGGCAGAAGGTTATGACTGTCCGGGGATAGAAAACAGCAGCAATGCTAAACAGGAAAACCGCTGGAAGGAGTGGAGATAAATGATAGGAAAGCCAATCGCAGTCCTCGGCGGCGGCAACGGCGCCCAGACGATGGCGGCAGACTTGACGCTTGCCGGTCAGACCGTACACCTCTACGAGACGCCGAGTTTCGCCGCCAACCCGAGGTTCGCCCCGGTTCTCGAGTCTAAGACGATCGAACTCACCGGAATTGGCCGTACCGGGAAGGCCAGGATCGCCAGGGTGACCACCTGCATGCGAGAAGCGCTTGAGGGTGTCGAGTGGATCAACATTGCCATCCCAGCGACCGGGCACGAGCTCTTCTTCGAAGAGCTCATCCCGCACCTGCGCGATGGGCAGACAGTCGTGGTATGGGCAGGCGACTATGGCTCGCTGCGCCTCGCCCAGAAGATGAAGGAGAAAGGCGTCACGGCGAAAGTCACCATTGCGGAGGGCAACACACTTCCCTACGGCACGCGCCTTGAGGGGGCGGGGCACGCGAACCTGCTCCTGCTGGCCCCCCGTGTGCTGCTGGCGACGCTTCCGGGCACGGGGTCCGAGGCGCTCGTGGAGAAACTGAAGCCGGTATACCCGTGCCTCGAGCCCTGCGCGAACGTGCTGGTAGCCGGTTTCTGCAACCCGAACCCGATCGTGCACCCACCCGGGTCGCTCCTGAATGTGGGCCGCATCCAGTACTCGGGCGGCCAGTTCTGGATGTACCGCGAAGGCATCACAGAAGCAGTCGCAAGGGTCATCCGCTCGGTGTTCGATGAAGTGGAGACAGTGGCAAAGGCGCTCGGCATGCAGGTCCTGCAATACGAAGATAAGGACTTCAGGACAACGGCGACGATCATGGGCGTTGCGTTCCAGGGACCGTTCGACACCATCGGCGTGATTGCATCGATCGCAGGCCCACACAATTTGCAGGACCGGTACATTACCGAAGACCTGCCGTTCGGCCTGGTGCCTGTGTCGCAGCTGGGAGATAAGCTAGGTGTTGATACACCCCTGATCGACGGCATAGTGAGTATCGGCTCGGTGGTCTGCCGCGAGAACTACTGGGAAACCGGCAGAACGCTGGAAAGGCTTGGCCTGGATGATCTCTCACCGGCAGAGATTGCATCGTACGTGAACGGCAAGTAGTGCCCGAAATCCATGATCGCCTGGTGAACATGGAATCGTTGCGACGTTCACCAGGCGATCATACAGTCAGCTTGATGTTCACCTACTGATCACAAAGCCGCCTGAGTTCACCCGCTGAGCAGAGAGCGTTCGCCACGGTCTCCAGAGCCACTACGCTTTCCTTCTCAGCACTCTGCCCGTGAAAGCGGGCCTGTACTGGCCCTTCTCCACGACGATAGTCCCGTTCACGAGCACATAGTCAAGCCCGACAGGTGGCGCTGCAGGATTTTCCGCGGTCGCCTTGTCCACAATGGTCGCGGGGTCAAAGACCAGCACATCCGCCCAGTAACCTTCCTTGATCCACCCACGGTCGCCGAGCCCGAACTTCCCGGCCGGTAGGGAGGTGACTTTCCTGACCATCTCTTCTAGGCTCACCAGCCCAACGTCACGCACATAGTGTCCGAGGACCCTCGGGAAGGTGCCGTAGTGGCGTGGGTGGATCGCGACGTCCTCGCCCATATCCCGGTCGAGAGCAAACGCGTCGGTGCCGATCATAGTTGCCGGATGCCTGATCACAGTCTGCACGTCCGGTTCGCTCATCCGGCCCGCCGCCTTGACATCCATCTTTGTCTCGAACAGCAGGTCACACACCGCGTCGACGACGTCACCCGAACCGGCTATCTCCTGCAGGGTTTTCCACTCCAGGTCCCGCCGCATCGGGCAACTCACGACAAGGTAGTTGGACGCGAACCCTGCTCCTCCGAAGGTCCCTGCCCTCTTCGCCAGCTCTGCCTTGATCTGGTCTCTGAACGACCTGTCAGGCATCTTCGCCAGCAAGTCCTGCTTGCCCGCGTCGCCGAACTTGCCCGGCAACACTCGCCAGAGGAAACTGATCTGGGCATAGTCGTACGGGTACACGTCGCAGTTGATGTCCACGCCCTGGCTCCGCGCCTCTTCCATCATCTGCAGTGTGCGGTTGACCTTGCCGAAGTTGGCTGCGCCGATGGACTTGTGGTGCGACACTTCGACAGGAAGCCCTGCCTCCCGCCCAATCCGGATCGCTTCTTCCACAGCAGCGAACTCTTCGTTACCTTCATCTTTGATGTGGGTGGTGTAAATGCCGCCGTGTTCCGCCACAACCTTCGCCAGTTGGATGACTTCCTCTGTGTCGCCGAAGCAACCCGGCTCGTACGAACGGCCGGTCGAAAGCCCCCTGGCGCCCTCATCCATGGACTCCCTCAGGATAGCCTTCATGGCCTCGACCTCGCCCTTCGAGGCCGGCCTATTGTCGCGGCCAAGAATGTGGGCGCGCACCAGGCTCTGCCCGACTATGGGGACAAGGTTCGTGCCTATGCCCTTCTTCTCAAGAGCGGAGAGATAATCGCCGAACGTCCGCCACTCCCAGCTCATCGCCTTGAAGTCCTGTTCGGACGCAAGCGCGTCGATCAGGCCTTTGAGTACGCCGTCGATGGTCTCCTGCTTGCAGGGCGCCATGCTCCAGCCGCAGCTGCCTGCCACCTCGGTGGTTATGCCCTGCCTGATCGAGCTTTCCGCCCTGTTGTGAACCGGAAGTGTCAAGTCCGAATGCGAGTGTGCGTCAATGGCCCCGGGCATGACCGCAAGCCCTGAGGCATCTATGGTGCAGGCTGCCTCGCCTGCTTCCACGACGCCCACCGAGACTATCTTGCCGCCCCTGACGGCAACGTCACCATCGAACGGAGCTTTCCCGCCCCCGTCGTATATCCGGCCACCCTTTATCAAGACGTCGTACATAATCTCACTCCTCAGCTGGATATCTGATGAGTATTTCGAGCTCTTACTGCGCTTTTACCTGCCGGCTGTTGTTGGAGATCCTGCTTCGGCCGCATCAGATCCATCACATAATCGTTCATCGTATTCCCCTTCGCCGTACAAGGACTCGCGACGTCTATCTACGGAAGCGGGAGGGCGCCTCGATGGCGCCCTCGGTGGACTCCGTCAACCTCAGCAGGACCACGTGGGGTCCTGCTGAGGCTGGCTATTGCGCGCGAGACTACTTCATGATCTTAATCCACGTGCCGAACAGGAATTGCAGCCTGCCGATAACCAGGGACATACGGGCCATGACCGTGTTGCCGAACGCGGCTCCGAACGCTACCATCATGACCCACCTGCCGGCCTCAGCCGTGTTCTTGAGGATCCCGACCCGGCCGAACGACGTGAAGAAGAAATACGAGATGGTCGTCACGACAGCGAGCA
>Ga0315277_10012753_pt1 | contig 10517 bp, 5 predicted proteins | sample YL17G05_15_MG_FD_203695 | JGI IMG/M metagenome (GOLD analysis project Ga0315277, IMG submission 203695) | Sediment microbial communities from Yellowstone Lake, YNP, Wyoming, USA - YL17G05_15 | ecosystem: Environmental > Aquatic > Freshwater > Lake > Sediment | place: USA: Wyoming | collected... | reverse complement strand
ATCACAATGGCGCTCATACAGATTATAAGGAAATATAACGTCACAAAAACCAGCACGTTGTAAACAATATTTTGCTGAACAATTCTGCGGTCAAGTCTGACAGGAATAAAAGCGTTTGGGTGAATCAGCCTCCTCAGCTCCATCCGGTTATTCTTTGTCATGATCATAAGACGTACAATCTTTACCCCTCCGCTTGTTGATCCGGCGGTGCCGCCGGTAAACATAAGAATGAATAATATCAATATCAGAAAATTGCCCCAGAGGTTATAATTATCTGTATAATAACCTGTTGTTGTTATTGTTGAAATGGCATGAAATGTTCCGTTTATGATCGAATCCCGGGTTGAATATACGCTGTTCTGCTGAAGGACTATTGAGACCAGTATGCTGAAAACGAGACAAATAACAAAATAAAAGACAAATTCATTATTTCTGATTATTTTTCTGAAATTACGTTTTATTCCAAAGTAAACAACTGCCATGTTTGTGCCGGCTATAAACATGAACAGGGTTATAACCACCTTAATGAAGGGTGAAGAATATGCGGAAAGCCCGTTATTGTGCGTGGAGAATCCTCCGGTCGATAAAGTCCCGAAAGAATGACAAATTGCATCAAAAACTGACATCCCGCCGGCAGCAAGTAATATAGCTTCAGTTAGTGTCAGAATGACATATATCGCAATTAGTCTTTTACCTGTATCGACAGTTCTGGGGTGTAACTTATCGGAAGGCTGTCCGGAAAACTCTGTTGTTGTCAGCTGAATATTAATATCCTTAAACAGCGGCAGTACATAAAGAGATAAAAAGATTATTCCCATTCCCCCAAGCCATTGGGTAAGGCTTCTCCAGAAAAGTATCCCCCTGGGCATCGATTCAACGTCAGTCAGAATTGTGGCTCCTGTAGTTGAGAATCCTGACATTGATTCAAAAAATGCATCTGTAAAATTTGTTATCGATCCGCTGAAAAGGAATGGCAGAGTGCCGAAAAGCGTGAATATCAGCCAGATACCAGTGACAATTATATATCCTTCACGGTTACCATAGACCTTTTCTACATTACGCAATGGGGTAAACACAATTATCCCTGTGACTGTTGTAATAAGTGCAGAATATAAAAATGAACCGGCTGTCTGCTCTTTGAATATCAGCGAAATCAATGCAGAAAACAGCATTAAAAGCCCTTCGATAATAAGCAGAATACTAAATACCCTTGCAATAATTCTGAAGTTGATCATATCTGATCAGGTGAAGAATTTGGAAAGTTTTTCGTAAGCTGTCGGAAGGGTGAATACTACAACTTTGTCGTTTGCTTTAATAATGGTATCTCCCGTTGCGATAAATGGAACACCATCTCTTGTGCCGCCGCCAACTATCGCATCATCAGGGAAATCCATGCTCCGGAGTGTCCCTTTTGTAATTCTGGCATTGACAGGCACATTGAATTCAAGCACTTCAGCATCGGCACCTGTAAGATATTTGACCTGAGTTACATTTGGATTTGTTGTATGACGGAATATCCTGCTTGCAGCAGATATCTTTTTATTAATAATTGTATCTATTCCCGTATTTTCAGCGAGGTTGATATACTCCATATTCTCAACTTCGGCAACAGTTTTTTTAACACCCATTTTTTTTGCAAGAAGACACGAGAGAATGTTTGTCTCGGAATTGCCGGTAACTGCTACAAAGGCGTCCATCTTGGTAAGTCCCTCATGTGTCAGCAGATCTACATTTCGGCAATCACCATTGATAATTAAGGTGTTTTCGAGTATCTCAGCAAGAGCTTCACATCTTTCAAGGCTGGTATCGATCAGCTTTACTTCACATGATTTCTGCATATATAAAGCGACATGCTTTCCTATCCTGCTGCCGCCGACTATCATTATACTTTTTGCCTCGAAGTTCTCTTTACCCGATGTCTTCATCATCTCATCAATACCCTCATGTGTTGAGATCACAAAAACAAGATCACCCAGCTGAAAATGCTCATTACCTCTCGGGATAATTGTTTTATCAGACCGTTTTATTGCGACAGCCCGGTATTTGTCTGTTTTATACTTAATTGCTATCTCTTCAAGGCTTTTGTTAAGAATTGGTGCATTTTCATCCAGCTTTTGAACATACATGGCAAGTTTACCCCCCGAAAACTCCATGAACTCGGTTGTCCCTGTTTCATGCAGCAATCCAAGAACTTCGCGTGCCGCAATCAGCTCAGGATAGATAAGTGAATCAATACCAAGTGATTTGAAAAACTCCTCTGTGGGATGCTCAAGATATTCAAGGTTATCAATTCTTGCAATTGTCTTAAGTGCACCAAGCCTCTTGGCCAGGATAGCTGATGTTATGTTTGTGTCCTCTGAATGAGTTACAGCGATGAAAAGATCTGTTTTCTTCTTGAGAGTATTCTGAAGAAGTTGAACAGAAGTTGCAGAACCATGATATGTCAGAACATCAAGAGATGAATCAATCGGTTTTAACCTGTTCTCTTCAGAATCTATCAGCAGAATTTCATGATTTTCATTCGATAACATCTTTGCCAGATGTGTTCCAACCTCACCGGCACCCGCAATAATAATTCTCATAGAGATTTTTTATGAAAAAACATCGCAAAATAATACATAAATAGTGTAATACTCAAGTTTTTTCGGACATTTATTTTTAAGATTCAGAGACTATGCCGGTACGCTCCGGCTTTTCTGACAGCCCGGATCATATTTTTATTTTTAAGGTAAAGCGGATATGGAAGATGAAATGAAGCTGCTGTCGTAGTTGTAATAATATGTGCCTCCTTCAGTTCAGCCAGAGAAATATTTTTTTCGATAAATGGCTTTTCTCCGGTCAAAATAATAGTAGTAGCAGTATTTTTACTAAGCCAACTGCTTCTCAGGGAATCAGTTATGAGTATATTTTCATTTCCGGCCCTGACAAAACACCATTTTTTATTAAGAACTTTTTCTTCGATCCTTAAGCCCAGTACAGCACTGTGCCTCATAACCTCGGGCGGAATGGTCATCTGGTCAGTGTACAGGTTCAAAATGTGCCCCGTCTTTATTCCGATTGTTGAATATCCCGGGGTATTATAAACAATCAGCTCGTTACTTTTTCCTGTAATAATACCTTTTATTGTGACTGCCGCCGTAAAAAGCAAAAATGCTGCTATCGGATATTTAATGCTGATCGGTTGTTTTTTAAGCAGAAAGAAAAGTAACAGGGAAATAGCCAGGGTAAGAAGAATGCACTCCGTAGATGTCATACCTATGTTATCTATTGTGGAATATGGAAGGGAAGCAGCTTTGGCTGTCAGCAACTCTGTTAAACCTGTAAGATAGTCCAGAACTAAAGTAAGTAAGCTGGACAGAGGAACTATTGGAAATGTTAACGGGACAAGACAACCGATGATTATCAGAAGAGAAGATAGGGGTACGAGGATCGCATTTGTAATTATAAAATATGTTGGGAACCTGTTAAACAGCATTATCGTCAGAGGCAGTGTACCTGCCTGAGCAGTAATGGTTACTGCAATTGACTGCCATATCTTGTCGGGCAGCCAATTTCTGAACTGAATCATAAGATAGAGATCCTGGTAAAATATGATAATATATATAACTGCAGCATAGGAGAGAAGAAAACCTGCATCAAATATCACTGAAGGTCTGATCAGTATTAACACAAAAACAGAAGCAAGGACTGAATTAACCGTTTTGACCCGCCGTTTCAAGAGATTCCCTGCCTGGAGAAATGAAAACATCAAGGTTGCTCTGAGCACCGAGGGGGTGAGGCCGGTCATAAAGGCAAACGCCCAGATAATGAGTATGGTTATAATAATCCGGAGTATGTTGAATCTGCGCTTAAGGAAAAACAGGAGTTTGAAAATAAAAAGGCTCAGAATAACAGCGTGCAATCCTGAAACTGCCATTATATGCATGACGCCTGCATTGATGAAATTCTGTTTCTGCTCAGGATCAAGATGATTCTTCTGTCCCAGGGTGATGGCTGCGACAAGCGCCAATCTTTCACCAGTTAATCCCCTCTCTTCATACATTTTGATAATTTTCTCCCTGACGATGAGAGCTTTATATTTCAGCTTCCTGTAATCAGGTGAATGAATTGAAATTATATCCTTTTTACCGGTAAATGCATAATACCTGATCCCCTTCGATTCCATATAAAACCTGTAGTTAAATTCATATGGATTCCCTTTGTTGGTTATCGCAACAGGAGTGCACCTGAATACCAGAATATCCCCTGGTAGAAGAGAACCGGTTACTGAATCTTTTCTTTGATATAAAACCATGGAGCCTTTTACGCGGAAAGAGCTGTCACCTGAAACTGCACTTTTCAGCTTTACAGTAAGCATGTATGTTTTCTGCTTTTCTTCAGGATAATCTGTAAGAGTTGAGGTAAAGACAGTACTTTCCGATCTCAGTACTGAAATACTGCTTTTTTCATTGGTGTAAAGAATCAGACCGCAAGTATAAAGAGCTATTGACAGAACAGATCCGTAGATATAGTTGGTCAGCTGTCGGTTGAAGAAAATGGAGAGAATGAATCCTGCTAGACAAATAATAATCAATAATATAAAGAGATATATCCCGGGATGAATATATAAACCTGATATAATGCCGAGGCACAATGGCAGGCCGATACGCAGAAATGGTATTTCCTTGTGAAGCACAGTCTGCAGCTATTGAGACTGTATAAAGATAATAAATAAGTACTTAAAGTGCCTAAAGTTTGGAGTACTTAAAATTTGGATTATTTGGAGTTTGAATACAAATAACTTTAAGTATTCTAGGCACTCTAGGCACTCACAAATTCTATCTTACCTTCTGTCCGGGCAGAATTGTCTTGTAGTCAGCCTCAAATTTCCCTTTACTGATATCTTTAAGCTTTCCCCTGATAAGCTGTTTCTTCAGAGGATTGATCTTTTCAGTAAAGAGGATTCCGTCGAGATGATCATATTCATGCTGAATTATTCTTGCTTTATAGCCATCGTATACTTCATCGTGGTATTCCCAGTTCTCATCGTAATACTGTATTCTGATATGGGATTCCCTCTTAACTTCCTCCCTGATATGAGGAATACTTAAACATCCTTCATTCATCGGTACAAGCTCGCCGCTCTTTTCGAGAAGATGGGCGTTAATGAAAGCTTTTTTAAAATCAGCAAGTTCTGGTTCATCCTCTGCTACAGGTGCGCCATCAATTACAAAAACTCTGATGGACTTTCCAATCTGAGGGGCTGCAAGTCCAAGACCCTCAGAATGATACATCGTATCAAAAAGGTCATCAACCAGCTTTTGCAGACCCGGATAATCCTTCTCCACATCAACTGCAACTTTTTTTAATACAGGATTCCCGTAAACAAAAATTGGATATGTCATCTCAAATTCTCTTTTCCTTTATTAAAAGATCTTTTCTCAAGAAAAGACCGGAGGATTAATGATGCACTTATTTTATCAACCATCGATTTATCTCTCCTCTCTTTCTTTTTAACTCCCCCCTCTATAATCGTTCTGGCAGCTATTTTTGATGTAAACCTTTCATCAGCCAGATGTACCGGTTTATCAGGGAACAGCTTTCTGAGTTTTTTCAGAAAGGGATCAATATATTTAACCGATTCACTGGGCTTATTGTTCATCTGGACAGGATATCCGACTACAAATTCATCGACATTCTCCTTTTTCAGATAATCCAGAAGGAATCTTTCAAGTTCATTAGCCGGTAATGTAGTGAGTGGGGATGCAATAATCTGCAAAACATCAGTTACAGCAAGACCAATTCGTTTCTTACCATAATCTATCGCAAGTATTCTTCCCATAATTTCTAACAAGGCACAAAAATACAAATAAAAATTAAAAAATTCCGATTGAAAAGCGCTGGTTAATCTTCCAAAAAAAAAAGCCACCCCCGGAGGATGGCTTAAAATATTTAGGACTGCGATTAGTACTGCATTACAGCGAGCCGCTGGTAGTTTTTATATCTCCATTTTGCATTCTCCTCAGCAGCTTTAAAAAGTATCTCAGCCTCCTTAGGGAATGATTTCACAAGTGAAGTATACCTGACTTCTGATCCAAGGAATTCCTGAAATTTAGACCAGTCCGGCTCCTTTGAGTCGAGGGTGAACGGATTCTTACCTTCAGCTTCAAGAAGAGGGTTATACCTGTAAAGATGCCAGTAACCTGCTTCAACAGCATTTTTGGTCTGCGCCTGGGTTTTTCCCATTCCATCCCTTAGACCATGATTGATGCAAGGTGAATATGCAATGATAAGTGATGGTCCGTGATAGGCTTCAGCTTCTCTGACAGCTTTCAGATATTGTGCATTGCTGGCTCCCATAGCTACCTGAGCAACATATACATAACCATAGCTCATCGCCATCTGGCCAAGGTCTTTTTTACGGATCTTCTTACCAGATGCAGCAAATTTTGCAACTGCACCTGCCGGTGTTGCTTTAGATGCCTGGCCACCTGTGTTGGAATAAACTTCTGTATCAAGGACGAGGATATTAACATCCTCACCTGAGGCTATTACATGGTCGAGACCTCCAAATCCGATATCATAAGCCCAGCCGTCACCACCGAAGATCCAATGCGATTTTTTTACCAGATACTGTTTCAGGCTGAGAACCTCTCTGGCTACTTCGGACTTATCTTTTTCGCATGCTTCAATAACTTTTGCAGATGCAGTTTTTGAGGCTTCTGCATTGTTCCTGGCACTTAGCCATTCTTCAAAAGCAGCTTTGGTATCCGGGTTTATTGAGCCTTTCGATAAAGCCTCATTCATTCTTAAGGCAATACGGTCTCTTAGTTTATTCACACCGAGTGAAATTCCAAGTCCATATTCTGCATTATCTTCAAATAATGAATTAGCCCATGCAGGTCCATGACCATTCTTCTGATTAAAAGTATATGGAGTTGATGGTGCAGAACCGCCATAAATTGAAGAGCACCCTGTTGCATTGGAGACAATCATCCTGTCGCCAAACAGCTGTGTTATTGCTTTAATATATGGTGTCTCACCGCAACCGGCGCATGCACCTGAGAACTCGAACAGAGGTTGTGCAAACTGGCTGTTCTTAACATTTACGAATTTATCAACAACAGTGTCTTTGTATCCAACCTTTTCATGCATATAGGTCCAGCGGACTGCTTCTCCAAGCTGCGTCTCAAACGGTTTCATAATAAGAGCCTTTTTCTTGGAAGGACAAACATCTGCACAGTTGCCGCAACCTGTACAATCATAAATACTTAGCTGTATTCTGAATTTGTATGCTTTAAGAGCACCGGGTATCCCCTGGAGGAACCTGGTTCCTTCAGGAGCTTTAGCAGCTTCCTCTTCCGTAAGGAGGAAGGGTCTGATTGCAGCGTGAGGACATACATATGAGCACTGGTTACACTGAATGCACTCATCGGGCTGCCATTCAGGTGAATTAACAGCAATACCTCGTTTTTCGTATGCAGTCGTTCCTGAAGGGAAAGTACCATCTTCCCTGCCGGCGAATGCACTTACAGGCAGATCATCACCTTTCATCCTGTTGATCGGCTCCATTACGTTGCGGATGAACTCAGGAATATCGCGTGTATCTGCTTTATTTTCAACTTTAATATTAGCCCATTCAGCAGGTATCTCAACCTTCAGAACTTCACCACCTTTATCAATAGCGTTGTTGTTCATTTTGACAACATCTTCACCTTTTTTGCCATAGGTCTTGTAGTTTGCCGTCTTCATCTCATCCACAGCCTTTTCATAAGGGATCACTTCTGCAACCTTAAAGAAAGCTGACTGCATGATTGTGTTGGTTCTGTTGCCCAGTCCGAGCTCTTCTGCAATCTGTGTTGCATTGATAATGTAGAAATCGATTTTGTTCTCGGCCAGATATTTCTTCATATGATCCGGAAGACGTCTTTTTGTCTCTTCAGCATCCCATATTGAGTTGAGGAGGAAGGTCCCGCGCTTCTTAAGTCCTTTAAGCATGTCATATTTTTCAAGGTATGCCGGAACGTGGCATGCAACAAAATCCGGTGTGTTGACAAGATACGGAGAACGTATCGGCTTATCTCCGAATCTGAGGTGTGATGTAGTAATACCACCTGATTTCTTGGAGTCATATGCAAAATAAGCCTGGCAGTATTTATCTGTTGTATCACCTATGATCTTGATAGAGTTTTTATTTGCACCAACAGTACCGTCTGAACCAAGTCCGTAGAATTTAGCTGAGTAAGTACCTGTGCAGCAGACATTTATTTCAGGAAGTATAGGCAGCGATTTAAATGTGACGTCATCATTTATCCCGACAGTAAAAAGGTTCTTAGGTTCCTTAAGTTTCATATTCTCATAAACAGACATCATCATTGCGGGGGTGGTGTCTTTTGAGCTGAGACCATAGCGGCCGCCAAGGGTCATTGGTCTTTCCTGTCTCTCATAGAATATCTCTTTAATATCAAGGAACAGAGGTTCACCGTTTGCTCCTGGTTCTTTAGTTCTGTCAAGAACAGATATCCTCCTGACTGATTTTGGAAGTACTTCGAATAAATATTTTGCTGAGAAAGGACGATAGAGGTGAACGCTTAACAAACCGATCTTTTCTCCTTTTTCTGCCAGATAATCAATAGTTTCCTTAATAGTTTCGGTTATTGAGCCCATCGCAACTATTATGTTCTCCGCATTCGGATCACCGTAATATGTGAATGGTTTGTATTCTCTGCCAGTGAGTTTTGATATATCCTTCATGTAATTTGCCACGATATCAGCTACCGGCTCATAAAACTTGTTTACAGATTCTTTTGCCTGGAAGAATATATCAGGATTCTGTGCTGTCCCTCTGGTAACAGGATGCTCGGGATTAAGTGCATTATTACGGAATCTGGTAAGTGCGTCCCAGTCTATAAGCTTCTTTAGATCATCCATTTCCAGGTATTCTATTTTCTGAACCTCTGCTGAAGAGCGGAAGCCATCGAAGAAATGCAGGAATGGTATCCTTGATTTGATAGCTGACAGGTGTGCTACACCTGACAGGTCCATTATCTCCTGGACACCGCCGCTTGCCAGCATGGCAAAGCCTGTCTGACGGGTTGCATAGACATCGCTATGGTCGCCGAAAATTGACAGAGCATGTGCAGCTACTGTACGTGCGCTGACATGGAAAACACCTGGTAAAAGCTCTCCTGATATTTTATACATGTTGGGGATCATAAGAAGGAGTCCCTGAGAACAGGTAAATGTAGAGCATAGAGCACCGGCCTGCAAGGCGCCATGTAATGCTCCGGCAGCTCCGGCTTCAGATTGCATCTCAACAACTTTTACCTGTTCCCCGAAAATATTTTTCAATCCTGAAGCAGCCCATTCGTCGACGAATTCTGCCATTGTTGATGAAGGTGTGATAGGATATATGCAAGCTACTTCGCTGAACATATAAGCCACATGCGATGCGGCCTGGTTACCGTCGCATGTTATGAATTTTTTTGTTCCCATGTTGAATTATAAATATTTGATTAGAATTAGTATGTGTTAACAAATTAACAGTAAAGCTACGAAAATAAGCAATGCTTTATCCGCCATTCATTGAAATCAGAAACTCTTCATTCGATTTGGCCTGCATCAGCCTGTCGCGAAGAAACTCCATAGCTTCAATTGAGTTCATGTCAGACAGGTAGTTACGAAGTACCCATATCTTCTGAAGGATGTTTTTGTTAAGAAGAAGATCTTCTCTTCGGGTGCTGGATGCAGGTATATCAATAGAGGGGAAGATCCTTCTGTTTGACAGTTTCCTGTCGAGTTGTAATTCCATATTGCCTGTACCTTTGAATTCTTCAAAGATCACATCATCCATTTTTGAACCGGTTTCTGTAAGAGCTGTAGCTATTATTGTCAGTGAACCACCATTCTCAATATTACGGGCAGCACCAAAGAAACGTTTTGGTTTATGAAGTGCGTTTGAATCAACCCCGCCTGATAATACCTTACCTGAAGCCGGGGCAGTAGTGTTGAAAGCTCTTGCCAGCCTGGTTATGGAATCAAGAAGGATTACCACATCATGTCCACATTCCACAAGTCTTTTGGCCTTCTCAAGAACAATATTAGCAACACGGCAATGTCTTTCAGCAGGCTCATCAAAAGTTGAAGCAATAACTTCAGCTTTTACATTTCTGGCCATATCGGTTACCTCTTCAGGTCTTTCATCGACCAGGAGTATCATGAGATAAACTTCAGGGTGATATTTTGCAATTGCATTTGCAATCTCCTGAAGAAGAATTGTCTTACCGGTCTTAGGCTGTGCAACTATAAGTCCGCGCTGTCCTTTACCTATGGGAGAAAACATATCGATAACTCTTACCGATAATGATCCTTCTCCCGGTGTGCATAATGTGAATTTCTCATTCGGGAAAAGTGGTGTAAGAAAATCGAAAGGAACCCTGTCTCTTATAAAATCAGGACTTCTGCCATTTATCTCATCTACTTTAATAAGCGGGAAATATTTTTCTCCCTCTTTGGGCGGACGTATAGATCCTTTTATT
>Ga0315277_10012752_pt1 | contig 10517 bp, 6 predicted proteins | sample YL17G05_15_MG_FD_203695 | JGI IMG/M metagenome (GOLD analysis project Ga0315277, IMG submission 203695) | Sediment microbial communities from Yellowstone Lake, YNP, Wyoming, USA - YL17G05_15 | ecosystem: Environmental > Aquatic > Freshwater > Lake > Sediment | place: USA: Wyoming | collected... | reverse complement strand
CCCCGATTCACATCGGGGGCTGGTACCCCCGATTCACATCGGGGGCTGGTACCCCCGATTCACATCGGGGGCTGGTACCCCCGATTCACATCGGGGGCTGGTATCCCCGATTCTCATCGGGGGCCGGTTCTCTAATGTCGCAAGGTCCGGTTCCCGACGAACAACTCTCCCATCAACAGCAGCGTGACGCCTAGCAGCACGTACCACCACATTCGGTCGTCCTGGTCGCGGCCGGGGCGAACCGCACCCGCATCGGCCGGGCCGACCTGTTCCCCCTCGGCCCGCTGGAGCGCAGCGACGATCTCGTTCGGCTCCTTCGCGGCCGGGTCCGCCTCGGCGGGGCTGCGGTTCACCGCGAACGTGAACTCGCCCGCCCCGCCCCTCAGGACGTAGAATCCCGGCTCAACCGCCGGCACGAGACTGTCTTTGTCGCCGCCCGGCCCGCGAATCTTGCCCTGGGGGTCCCTCAGGGCATGGTCCTTCGGCACGGGCAGGAGCTCCCCCACCTGGTAGGCCGTCCGCTTCTCGGAACGAATGGCCAGGTATCGGACCGTCTGGTGGAGGTACGGCAGGAAGATTGCCCGTCGGGGCAGGTCGTTCCACCGCAGGTCCACGGGGCAGACGAGCATCATGGAGATGCCGCCGCCGATCTCCCGCTGGAGGATGGCGGGGCTGCCGTCGCCGAACTTCGCCAGCACGCGGGAGAGCTGGCAGTCGGTGACCTCCCAGTAGCGCGTGAACCGGGGCGTTGACAGGTCGCCGCTGTGCGGGCGGTAGAAAACCTCAAAGACCGGGTGTTCGGAATCCACCGTCGCCAGCACGGTCTCGCCCGGCTCGCCCCGCGCGGTCTGCGCAAACACAATCCTCCGCAGCCGGCACGGGGCCATGTCGCCGAAGAGGCTGTTGAAGGCGTCGGCGCCGACTTCCTCGCCCGGCAGGAAGAGGAGCCCGCCGCCCCGCTGGAGCACGCCCGCGATTGCCTGCGCGAGCTCCGGTGCGACGGTCCCGACGTCCGCCAGGATCACCGCCAGCGCGCCGTCCAGGTCTCTCGCCGTCGCCGACGAGGCCGGCACGGTGCTCACGTCGAACGGCGAGTCCGCCGCCGTCGGCGCCAGGGCCAGGGCGACGAAGGCCGCCGCGTCAATCAGCGGATCGGCCGACGGGCGGCCGTTGAGCACCACCACCTTCATCCGCGGGATGACCCGTGCGTTGAAGCAGAAGACGTTATCCGCCGGCATGGCGTCTTCAGCGTGAATCCTGATGACCCCGGGGTTGTCACCGGGCGAGTCGAACACGTGGCGGAAGCTGACCACCTTGGTCCCCCCGGCCCGCAGGTCGATCTTCTGCGTGTTGGCGTCCTTTCCGCCCACCGAAAGGCTCACGGGGAGCTCGGACCGGTCAGCGTCGGAGTAGTTCGCAATCCGGGCCGCAACCAACCGCGGGGAACGCTCGATCACCATGCTCTGCGGAAAGTCCGCCTCGATGACGGCCAGGTTGGACCGGTCCCCCGACGGTGCAATCGCCCGGACGTGGAGCTTCACGTTGGGCGAGAGCTTCCACCCGCCCTTGAAGTAGCGCCAGCCCGTGCGCTGCACGTCGCTTATCAGGACGATATCCTTGGTCTTCGCCTCGGTCTGCTGGAGGATCAGGTCCGCCCGGCGGATCGCCTCGGCAATGTTCGTCCCGCCGTCCCCGGGTCTCAGCGACTCCAGCTTCGACCTGATGTCCGCGAACCTGGTGGTCAGATCGACCTCGACGATGGGCGAGTCGGCGAACGTTACCAACGCGGCGGCGTCGCTGCCCTCCGAGAGGGACTCCATCGCCGACTTGGCCTCCGCCTTGAGCTTCTCCGCGATCCCCGGCCGCGCCATCGACCCCGAAACGTCCGCCACGATGACCCGCGCGGCGGCAGCCTTGAAGGCGCCGGGCGTCTGGGCCTCGGCCTCCTTCAGGAACGGCCTGGCAAAGGCCACCGCCAGCAGCGCGCAGGCGATCACCCGCATCGCCAGAAGGATCATCTCCTGTAGCTTGCGCCTGCGGAGGACCCTCCGGTTGGCTTTGGCGAAGAACCGGATCGTCGAGAAAGCCACCTTCCGCACGCGGTCGCGGGTCAGCAGGTGGATCAGGATCGGCGTCGCCGCCCCGGCCAGGCCGGCGAGCAAGTACCAGCGTTGGACGAAGTCCAGCGCCGCCAAGTCCGCCAACCCCACGGGATATGCCATCGGAAACGGCATTACACCATCTTGCTCCTGCGATACAGGTATTCGCTCAGCGCGATCTCCAGGGGCCTGGTCGTGTCGAAGAGCTTGTAGCTGGCCTTCACCCCGGCGCAGCCCTTCTCATAGGACTCCAGGAACCGCCGCAGCTCCTCCATATAGACCGGCCTCATGCCCTCCGGCGACACCATCGCCTTCTCGTTGGTCTCCAGGTCGGTGAACTCCGTCAGCGAGTTGAACGGGAACGTCAGCTCGGCGTTGTCCATCACGTGGAAGACTATCACGTCGTGGCCCAGGAAGCGGAAGTGCTGCAACGCGGACATTACGGCTGAAGGGTCGTCGATCAGGTCCGAGATGATGATGACCAGCCCCCGCCGGCGAAGGCTCTCCGCCAGCGAGTGCAGAGGCCCGGCGATGTTGGTCTCCCCGCCCGGCTGGAGGTTGTCCAGCGTCGAAAGGATGTGCTTGAGGTGCGACTGTCGCAGGCGCGAGGGAAGCACGCTTCGCACGTCCTTGTCGAAGACCATCAGCCCGGTCGCGTCCCGCTGCCGCATCGTCAGGTACGCCAGGCACGCGGCCATGTAGCAGCCGTACTTGAGCTTGGAAAGCCCATCCTCCTTCGACCGGTATCCCATCGACCCGGAGGCGTCCAGGATGATGTTGCAGGCGAGGTTGGTCTCCTCCTCGAACTGCTTGAGGTAGTAGCGGTCGGTCTTGCCGAAGACCTTCCAATCGACGTGCTTGACCTCGTCGCCGGGAGAGTACTGCCGGTACTCGGCGAACTCCACCGAGAACCCGCGATAGGGGCTGCGGTGAAGGCCAAGGATGAAGCCCTCGACGACCACCTTCGCCAGCAACTGCATGCTGTCGATGCGGGCCAAGACCTCGAAATCCAGACATCCGGTACTCGCCATTGGCCGCTATCCTGCGTTTCTCATCACAAAGCTCACGAAGTGCACAAAGGGCGCAAACACCTGAAACGATGGGCAAAGGGACCTCATGCGTTGTCTGTTCCCTGGTTCATCGCCGTTCTCCGTGTTCTTCGTGAGCTTCGTGCCCTTTGCGATCACAGTCCTGACTTGGGCGGCAAGACCGTCTTCAGGAGCCGGCTGACGATCTCCTCGGACTTGATGCCTTCGGACTCCGCCCGGAAGTTCGTGATGATCCGGTGCCGGAGCACGCCGTACGCCACCGACTGAACGTCACCGATAGACACGTAAGGCCTGCCGGCGAGGATCGCCCTCGCCTTGGCGCCCAGGACCAGGTAATGCGAGGCGCGGATCGACGCGCCCCACGACACATACTCTTTGACGAAATCGGGCGCCCCCGGTTCGGTCGGCCGGCTCTTTGCCGCCAAGCCCACCGCGTAGCGGATGACCGGCTCGGCGACCGGAATCTCGCGCACGATCTCCTGATATTCCAGCAACTCCTTGCCGTCCATGCACTTAGTGATATCTTCCACCTGGGAGCTGGTGGTCTGGTTGACCACCTGAAGCTCCTGGTCTTTCGGCAGGTAGTCGATGATCAGGCTGAACATGAACCGGTCCTGCTGAATCTCCGGCAGCGGATACGTGCCTTCCTGCTCGATGGGGTTTTGCGTCGCGAGGACGAAGAACGGCTCATCCAGCGCGTAGGTGTTTCCGCTGACCGTGACCTGGTGCTCCTGCATCGCCTCCAGGAGGGCCGCCTGGGTCTTGGGGGGCGTGCGGTTGATCTCGTCCGCAAGGAGGATGTTCGTGAAGATCGGCCCGGGACGGAACTTCAGTTCCCTCTTTCCGCTCGCGCGGTCCTCCTCCAGCACCTCCGTGCCGGTGATGTCGGCGGGCATCAGGTCGGGGGTGAACTGGATCCGCCGGAACTTCAGGTCCATCGCCCTGCCCAGGCTGGAGATGAGCAGCGTCTTGGCGAGGCCCGGAACGCCCGTTATCAGGCAGTGCCCGCCCGCGAAGAAGGCGGTAATCACGTCATCCACCACATGGTCCTGGCCGATGATGATCTTGCGGATCTCCCGGAGGATTTTCTGCTTGCCCTGGGCGATCCTCGCTACCGCTTGCACGCCGATTTCCGCTACCAACTGTTCGTCAGCCATTCTTGACCTCTTCTTCGGTTCGCCGTCGCCAAACGGCAAGCCCTCAACACGGTCAAGGCGACGTTGACCGGGCTTGTCCGTTCAGCGTGTTTCTTTCCGACCTTTCTGCGCCTGCCTGCCGGACTTCGGCGAGCTCAGTCGAGTCGCAGGCAGGCCCTCCGCGGTCAAAGCCGCTTCGGTTCCGGGACCGTTGCGACCAGCTTCTCGACGACCTTCTCGACCGCAACGCGGTCCACCTCGGCCCGGAATGAAAGCCCGATCCGGTGCCGGAGCACCGGGACTATCGCCTTGCGGACGTCCTCCGCGATGATCTCCCGCCGCCCGTCCTGCGCCGCCGCGGACTTCGCCGCGAGCGCGATGTTCTGACTCGCCCGAAGGCCCGCGCCCCAGGCCACGTATTCCTTGATGAAGTCCGGGGCGGTCTTGTCCGTCGGCCGACTGGCCGCGACAAGGTCCACGATGTATCCGCCCAGGATCGGCGGCAAGGCCACGTCCCGGACCGCCTTGACGAACGTCAGCAGGTCCTCTCCGCCGATGACCCTCTGGAGCTGAATCTTGCCCGAACCGGTCGATTGGCGGACCACCTGGACCTCCTGGTCCTCCCCCAGGTAGCCCATCCGGATGGAGAGCATGAAACGGTCCTGCTGCGCCTCCGGCAGGGGGTACGTCCCCTCCTGCTCCATCGAGATCTGCGTCGCGAGGACGTAGAAGGGCGTCGGCAGCGGGTAGGTCTTCCCGCCCAGGGTGACCTGCTTCTCCTGCATCACCTCCAGCAGGGCCGCTTGCGTCTTGGGCGGCGTGCGGTTGATCTCGTCGGCCATCACGATGTTCGAGAACACCGGGCCTTTGACGAACTTCAGGAACCGGTGCCCCGTGGTGTGGTCTTCCTCCAGGATTTCCGTCCCGCTGATGTCCGAGGGCATCAGGTCGGGCGTGAACTGAATCCGCTTGAAGTTCAGGTCCATCACCTTCGCGAGCGAGGCGATGAGGATCGTCTTGGCCGTCCCCGGGGGGCCCTGGATCATGCAGTGCCCCCCCGCGAACATGGCCACCAGCACCTGATCGATCGGCTCATCCTGCCCGACGATCAGCTTCCGCAGCTCCTTCAGAATCGCCTGCCGCGCCGCCTTTACCCGGTCCAGCACCGCCTGATGAGCAACCGGGTCCACGGCGTGTTCCTTTTCCTGCAAAGACGTAGAAGACCGCGTCATGGCAAACTGTTCTCCTTGTGCGGCAGGGGCCTGAAAACGACAGGCCCCCCATGTGGCCGCATCTCACCTGCTCATGCGGCGAAGGCCTGAGTCGCTACGTGACTTCCGCGAACCTTCTACTGACGCTGCGGTTCGCGACCGTCAATATTACCCTATAACCGTCGATCCTACGCAAGGTTCCGTCCTACATCGCTGCGGGACGGCGGAGCAAATTCCATGCACTGACCCAGGGGAACACTGGACCCGTCCTGCCCGGGCTTGCCTCTTGGAGGGAAACGCCAAACGGCAAGCCGATTCCCCGATCCGTCCGCGAAGCTCGGGATTCTCCCGGCGTCCTACTTCCTGCCTCCGGCCGGCGCGGTGGTCGCCGGTTTGGTGCTCGGGGCGGTGGTCGCCGGTTTGGTGCTCGGCGCGGTCGTCGGGGAGGGCAGCGTCGTCGCCGGGCCCGTGTACCGGAAGCGCGCATCGCTCAGGCTGTACGCCCCCGGGCCACCGAACCGGATGTCCACGCTGAGGTTGTCCAGCTTGCCCTCGGCGCGGAAGGAATGGGTTCCGCCAGCCAGCGTGATCGGGACAAACTTCCAGCCTTTGCCCTCCGGGAGGTCCAGCGGTTTGTCATCGACGCGGATTCCCAGATTTCCCTCCGCCCAGACCTGGAACTGGTACACGTCCTCGCTCGGCACGTCGAAATGACCCTCCAGGACGAAGGGCTCCCCTTTCCTGACCCCTGCGTCGGCCAGTTGCTTCAGCTCCCGTATCCCCACCGGGCCTTTGCCCCGCGGCGTGACCTTCAGCCCGGGCGAGAAGCCGGAGGTCGGGGGTCTCACCGACGGCAGCGCCGGCGGCGGGAGCACCTCCAGCTCCAGCGGCTCCGACGCAACAAGCGATCCCGATGCCCCCTCCCGCTCCACCGCACCCGTCGATGGCTTGCCCGGGGCGATCCTTCCCACGGCCTGAATCCGCACAGGCCCCAGGCCAAGCCTGCGGGTATCGATCTCGACTTCGCCGTTTTCCCCCGCTATCGTTCCGACTTGTCGCCCGTTGTGGTGCAGGGAGATGGTCTTCGCCCCCGCTATCGCCGCCTTCAGGCGGACGGTCGAGCCCCAGATGACCTTCCTGTCCGAAGGGGGCGTAAGCTCCGGTTTCAGACCCCTGTTGTTCACGAAGATCGGCACGGCCAGGTCGCCTTGCGTCTCGATTGGGTCGGCGCCTGTCACGGACACGCGGACGTCGTACCACCCATCGCTGAGCGTAGTAGTATCCAGCTCCAGCTCTTTCCCAGGCGGGCGCTGCTGCCAGTGGCCGTTGACGAACAGATCGTATCGGGCAACCTTGTAGTCGCTCGGCTCCTTCACCTCCGGGCGGAGGACCAGTTTGCCCTTCACCGTTTCACCGGGCTTGGGGCTTTCCAGCACGATCCTTGGGATTCCCGCCCACGGCCGGCAGATCGGGTCGCCGACGATGAGGAGCTGATACGGGCCATAGACCGACTGGTAGAACGACTCGGCGAGCGTGCACCCGCTCGCGTAGAAGTAGTGGATGAACGGTGTGGGGAACTTGTTCTGGATGGCGTAGGGTTCGGTTACGGTTCCGCTGGTTCCGGCGGCCCCGTGGCGAATCCATTCGCTGATGCACGTCTGACCGGCCCGCTGCGTCATCACTCCGCCGGTGCTGGTCAGGTGCTCGCAGATCGCGCCGGGCAGGATCGTGCTGCCGGACTTGGGCCAATCGAAGCCCGCCGAGCCCGCCATCAGGCCGGCAACGTTGTTCTTCCTGGTCGGCAGCGCGCCGCTGACCGCTTCGGCCGCCACGCCGAGGCCCTTGAGCTTCGCGATGGTGCCGTCGAAACCGTACTGGCGCGTGCGCGAGCGGATGTCGTCGTTGACCATGAAACAGACCGTGCCCGACGGGTGAGTCCCGTCCGCGGCGGCTGCACGACGCAGGCATTCAACCGCCTCCCGCACGGAACTGCCCCGCCCGCTCGTCACGGCCAGCATCGTCGAGAGCAGGTAGCTCGCGCCCTCTCCGCCTGGGGCGAGTTCTCCGTCGCGTTTCCACGCATAGCTGCCGCGGAAGCCCCGCGGCGCCTGGACATCCATCGCCCTGGGCGGCTTCATCATCTCCAGGACCTTCCTGTAGTCCTTGTGCGTGCGGATCGGCTTGAGGTCCTCGTCCTTCTCGGCGTGCTCGCGATTGCCCCACCCGCACTCCGCCGCCCGGCGCAGCGACGCCACCGCCTCGTCCGGCTTGCCCTGCTGAGCCAGGCTGCACGCGAGGTTGTAGTGCAGGTTCGCGGCGTTGGGGTGCGACTTGAGCAGCTCGGAAAGAAGCTTCTGACCCTCGGCCCACTTCTTCGCCTGGAGCATCGCCGCAGCCTGCATGACGCTCTCCTGCTCCGCGCGGGTCCAGGGGGCGTCCGCGGTAGTCGGGGCGGCGAACTTCGGCATCCGGAAGTACCAGTTTGCATTCAGGGCCAGGTACTTGCCCGCGTCCTTCGCCTGCACGAACCTGTGCAGGTACGTCAGCCCGTTGACGGCGGCCGTCGGTGTGACGACCTGCGGAAGCTTCACCTCCCCGACATCCTTGCCCACGCCGACCGCGTAGGGAATGTCGGGGCAGTACGCGATGCAGTCGATGTGATCGGCCAGCCCGCGATCCCGTATCGCATCCAGCACGGGCGTAAGGATGCGAGCGCGGAAGGTCTCGGCATCGACCGTCTCGAAGTTCGGCAGGTCGTTGAGCTTCAGGTACACGACGTTCGACGCGGGGATTCGCCGCAGATGGATGAACTCGTTGGCCACCGCCGTCGAGGCCCAACTGTCCTCGTTGACCACGACGACGACCCCTTCGGGCCTTCCGCCCGCCAGCCCATGAGGGCCGAACCAGAGCAGCACCAGGCATGCGCCCACCAGGGCGGCCGGGCGCAATGGGAGGAAGGACCGAAGAGGGCCTCGCGATCGCGGCGCGCCCGTCGGGGCTTTGTCTGCAAGCATCGTCGGCTCCCTCGGAAACCAGCGTAATGTAACAGCGGAGGGCGGGTTCCGACATCCCGATTTGACATTCCTCGCACCGGGCAGAAGATAGCGGGGTTCAATGATGGATTAGACGCTCGATCCCCATGTCTAAGGAGTGCGGTCCATGCGAAAAGGCCACAAGCTTGTCCCGGTCCTGGCAATCCTGTTCCTCACCGGCTTGACCTCGGCCCCCGCCCCGGCGGAGAACGCCTCAAAGCCCCTGGGCGAGCCGGTCCTGGAGGTCCCGACGCTGCACTGCCTTGGCGCCTATTGGGTCATCTCGGGCGATGATAACAAGAACGCGAAGGTCGAGGTCCAGTACCGCAAGTCGGGCACGCAGGACTGGCTGAAGGCGATGGACCTGTTCCGGGTCGAGAAGGGCGCGAACAAGCTGGAGAAGGCGGAAGGCAAGCTGAAGGTCCCGCAGGACGCCTGGCTGTTCGCCGGGAGCGTCGTCCTGCTCGCCCCAGACACCGAATACGAACTGAAACTGAAGTTCTCCGACCCGGACGGCGGGGAGGCCGAGAAGCTGCTCAAGTCCCGGACGATCGCCGAGCCGGCCGCTCCCAAGGACATGCGCGAGCTGCACGTCGTGCCCGGCGAGGGAGGCGGGACAGGGACGCAGGCCGACCCGTTCAAGGGCCTCGCAGCCGCCCAGGCGCAGGCCAAGCCCGGCGACCTCTTCCTCGTCCACGCGGGGGTCTATGAAGGGACGTTCACCATCGAGAAGAGCGGCGAGCAGGGAAAGCCCATCATCTGGCGCGGGGCGGGCGACGGCGAGGCCGCCATCGACGGCAAGGGCAAGGCCGAGAAGCGCCCCGGCCGCGGAATCTCCGCCTGCGAGGTCAACGACGTGTGGTTCGAGAGGCTGACCATCCGCAACGCCGACTACTGCATCGTGGGGCATCGCTCCGCACGCCTGGTGGTCCGGAGGTGCCACATGCACTCCTGCGACTACGGGCTGACCTGCACCAACAACGACAAGGACGCCATCCGGCAGTTCTTCATCAGCGACAACGTGATCGAGGGCCCCTGCGCCTGGCCGCGGACCAAGGGGATCGAGAACCCGCGCGGAATCCAGGTTACCGGGGCCGGGCACGTGGTGTGCTACAACCGCGTCCGCGGGTTCGCCGACGCGATCGACGCCTTCCCCTCCCAGCGGTGCGAGGCCATCGACTTCCACAACAACGACGTGAGCGAACTGACCGACGACGGGTTCGAGATGGACTACTCCGAGCGCAACACGCGGTGCTTCCACAACCGCCTGACCAACGTCTTCCAGGGCATCTCCACGCAGCCGGTCTATGGCGGGCCGGTCTATATCTTCCGCAACGTCATGTACAACGTCGAGCTGGAGCCGTTCAAGCTGCACAACAGCCCCTCCGGGGCCCTGATGTTCCACAACACGTGCGTCAAGAAGGGCATGCCGCTGATCCTCCAGACCAACGAGAAGGTGCGCAACTGTGTGTTCCGCAACAACCTGTTCATCGGCGGGCCGACCAACTACGCTTACGAAACCACAGCGCAGATGCAGGACTGCGACTTCGATTACGACGGTTTCGGCGGCGGGCCGTGGAAGATGTTCTTGAAGTGGAACAACGTCCGTTACGCGACGCTGGACGAGGTGAAGGCCAAGGCGCCCGTGTACAAGAACGCGGTCCTGGTCGATCCCGCCACCGCGTTCGCCAGCGGGATCAAGCAGCCGGCGGATGAGAAGACGCAATTCGACATCAAAGTCAACGACCTGCGGCTGAAGGAGGGCTCCGCGGCCATCGACGCGGGCCAGGTGCTCCCCGGGTTCAACGACGGTTTCAAGGGAAAGACGCCGGACCTGGGCGCCTATGAACTGGGAGATGAACTGCCACACTACGGTCCGCGCCCGGAGAAGAGATAGAACCGATTGCAGATTGTAGATTGCAGATTGTAGATTGTAGATTGTAGATTGTAGATTGCAGATTGTAGATTGTAGATTGCAGATTGTAGATTG
>Ga0315277_10012750_pt1 | contig 10518 bp, 8 predicted proteins | sample YL17G05_15_MG_FD_203695 | JGI IMG/M metagenome (GOLD analysis project Ga0315277, IMG submission 203695) | Sediment microbial communities from Yellowstone Lake, YNP, Wyoming, USA - YL17G05_15 | ecosystem: Environmental > Aquatic > Freshwater > Lake > Sediment | place: USA: Wyoming | collected... | reverse complement strand
AAAGCAGGATTTAATTTTAAATCTACTGAGCGTTCGTATTTTCTAAATAGTGATGATGAAGAGATTGAAGCGATGTTGATTCGTGCTCAGGAAATGGCGAGATATGTTGAGGACGGTGTTTTTGATGCGGGATTGACAGGTAAAGATTGGATTCTTGAAAATAAAGCTGATGTTGTGGAAGTTGCCGATTTGATTTACTCCAAACAAACTATGCGGAAAGTGAAATGGGTTCTTGCTGCACCGATTTCTTCCAAAATAAAGTCGGTAAAGGATTTGGCGGGGAAGAGAATTGCCACAGAAGTAGTAAACATAACAAAAGATTATTTAAAGAGAAATAATGTTAAGGCGAATGTGGAGTTTTCATGGGGTGCAACTGAAGCGAAGGCTCCTGACCTCGTGGATGCAATTGTCGAAGTCACAGAGACAGGTTCATCTTTAAAAGCAAATAAATTAAAAATCATTGATGTTGTTCTTGAATCAAATACAAAACTGATTGCGAATAAAAATAGTTATAAGGATAAATGGAAAAGAGAAAAAATACAGAGCATAGCCCTACTTCTCAATGCCGCTATAGAAGCAGAAGGAAAGGTGGGTCTGAAGTTAAATGTCGAATCAAAAAATCTAAATAAAGTATTAAAAATCCTTCCTGCAATCACCTCTCCAACAGTCTCACAATTATCCAATAAAAATTGGGTAGCATTAGAGACAATTATCGATGAAAAAGTTGTCAAAAGAATTATCCCAGCCTTAAAAAAAGCCGGTGCTGCTGGAATAATCGAATATCCGCTAAATAAGGTGATTTATTAAAAAGTATTAAACCAAGAATCACACAAATCTTCACTAATATTTATTTGTCTTGTTCCCAAGGCCCACCTTGGGAACAGAAATATTATTGTCAAAGCCCCAGCTTTGACACAGCTATGTAGCGGTGTGATTTATCACACATTTATCGTCGGATAAATCCGACCGCTACATTGTGCATCATACCGAAACCAAGGCTTTGGGGCAGAGTCGTTCCAAAGCAAAGGTTTTGGAACGAGACATTATTCTTATTGTGTTTTTCAGCCATCTTACCTGCCTGTATTAGATTTCTGCACATTATTAATTATTCATTAAAGCAATATTGAAGTTATATAAGTATTTATTTAAATCATTTAATTATTTAAAAATAAAAAATACTTGACAAAAAAATAATAATGACCTCAATAAAAATTAAATATATTTAACATTTTCAAAATTGACTGGCAAGTAAGGATATCACCACTTTAACGAAACAATCTTACAATGAGCTGTGAAAGAGATTGTCTGATAAGCCAACATCATTAAGAGCAGCGGAATAAGTAGAGTGTTATAAGGAAACCATATAAGACACCGAACGAAAAAGATGGAAAGGTGTAATCCGCTGAAATATAATGCGTTATGTTAGAGTTGACTCTGGTGTCTTATGCCGACAGGAAAATATATAAAGGTTCTTATATGGAAACCATATAATCATTGTTAGTTGCCGAGAAGAAGTATGACTAAAGAGCAAGTACATGCCGTTACTGGTGCTTTTGGGTATACCGGAAAATACATTGCGCAGCGATTACTCGACAAAGGTTATCGGGTAATCACTCTGACAAATTCTATTCAGCGAACGAATCCTTTCGGAGAAAGGGTACAATCGTATCCTTTCAATTTTGATGATCCCGAGAAACTGATACAATCCTTGAAGGGTGTATCTGTTCTGTACTATACTTATTGGGTCAGATTTAACCACAAGATGTTTACTTATGCCGACGCTGTGAGAAACACTAACACGACGTTCAATGCGGCAAAGGAAGCGGGAGTGAAGCGGATAGTTCTCATTAGCATAACGAACCCATCGGAAGACTCACAATTGGAGTACTTCAGTGGAAAAGCGAAATTGGAAAAAGCATTGAAGGGGACAGGACTATCGTACTCAATTCTCCGCCCGACAGTCCTTTTTGGGAAAGAAGATATTCTCATCAATAATATCGCATGGGCTCTGCGTAGATTACCAGTGTTCGGAGTGTTTGGAGATGGCCAGTATCGCCTTCAACCAATTTACGTTGACGACCTTGCGGAATTGGCTGTTGAACATGGCGAGAAGAAAGAGAACTCAATCATTGATGCAATTGGACCAGAAACATTCACATACAAAGGACTTGTTCAAGAAATTGGAGAAATAATTGGTAAGAAAAGACCTATTATCTCTGTCTCTCCGAGATTGGGTTACATCGTGGGAAGTATTATAGGCCGATTGGTTAACGATGTCTTTATTACACGAGAAGAAATTGAAGGACTTATGACTGAGCTTCTTTATGTTGATTCTCCACCTGCAGGGAAGACGAAATTGACAGATTGGGCGAAGAGACACAGAGATTCGCTTGGAATAAAATATGCGAATGAATTGACACGTAGAAGAAATCGAGAAACAGAATATAAGAGCAACTAACAAATCGCTGAAGCTGACCGCGTTTCACGCCGCAGCTTAGCTCAGTCGTTAGGCATCATGTGAGAAAGAAAGGAGACCTCAAATGGCCACGAATGAAGAACCAAGAGGAATGGAAAGAGTCGTGTGCCGAGGGGGCAACATATGTTTGATTTGAAAACTTTTTCCGACGGCATTTCCCTCTTTGAAAAGGTGGTGTCCGCAGTCAAATCAGTTGTCGATATGCTACCTAAGCGGGAGAAGGAGGATGCTTCTCGGAAACTTATTGAAATTGAGGAAAAGCTACAGATAGCTGAAGCTCAGATAGCCAAAGGATTAGGATATGAGCTGTGCAAGTGCACTTGGCCGCCCCAAATTATGTTGCATGCAGGCGAAGCGGAATATGGTGAGAAATTTCGTTGTCCTGCTTGTGGTCGCGTCGTCTCACCTAATGATATGCCTCCTTTGAATAATAACTGGCGTACGATTTGATGTCGATTATTACTTCAAAGACCATGAACAGACAAAGGGCTAACAACCGCATAAACTCGGATTGGTAAATCCGCTGCGCTCCATTGCCAGCCAGTTATGCGGAGCGTTGCTCTTCCTCTAATAAAGTCCACCGAGAACATCTCTAAGGTCGGTTTATATTACGATGCACACTACATAATATCCGGTCAGAACCCACAGTTTTCTGGTGAACCAAATCGAAACCTCTGAAATATTTGAAAAAAGAGATTGCTTCACGATAAAACTGTTCGCAATGACAGATACCACTCTCCCTTCCCTCTCCCGCAAGGGGAGAGGGAAAGAAAGTGTCATTCCGAACTTGTTTCGGAATCTCAATTGAGATGCTGAAACGAATAGATCCTGAAACGAGTTCAGGATGACAGGTAAAATAATCTTGCTTTTGAAGTATTTAAGAGGTCTCAAATTGAGATTTCTGAAGAACTAACCAAAACCAACTGTAGCGGTGCGATTTATCGCACGAAATATACACATCGGATAAATCCGACCGCTACAACTGAAGTATTTTAGAGCTCTCAAATTGTTATTATTTTACTTTTGTTAATTTTTCAATTTTTGCCCAGATGTCGCGTAATGAAACGGTTCGATTGAATACAAGACAATTTTTCGTTGAATCAGGGTCAACACAGAAATAGCCCAGTCTTTCAAACTGGAATCTATCTCCAGGTTTTGAGTTTGCAAGACTTGGTTCGAGATAACAAGGTTTCAATATCTCAAGAGAATTTAAATTTATATTTGACTTCCAATCTTTACCTTCTTCCACTTCATTTGGGTCTTCTTTTGTAAAAAGATGTTCATAGAGTCTGCCTTCAGCTTCAATATTATGAGTAGCAGAAACCCAGTGCAAAGTTGATTGAACCTTGCGACCATCAGGAGAACCACCTCCACGAGTTGCTGGGTCATAAGTACATCTTAACTCAATTATCTCACCCGTTTTTTCATCTTTTATAATCCCTGTACAAGTGATGAAATAAGCATATCGCAATCTCACTTCACGACCAGGAGCGAGACGATAAAATTTCTTCGGTGGTTCTTCTCTAAAATCATCTTTTTCAATATAGATGATACGAGAAAATGGAACTTTGCGTGTTCCAGCACTAAGGTCTTCAGGATTATTGATGGCATCAAGTTCTTCCACTTTGTCTTCAGGATAATTCTCGATGACAACTTTTAGGGGATGCAATACAGCCATAACACGTGGAGCACGTTTATTCAAATCTTCTCGTAGGCAATGCTCCAATAGAGCGATGTCCACAATACTTTCGGCTTTAGAAACACCAATTCGTTCGCAAAAATCTCGGATAGATTCCGGAGTATAACCACGTCTTCTCAAGCCTGATATAGTAGGCATTCGCGGGTCATCCCAACCCTTAACATAATTTCCTTGTACCAATTCAAGAAGTTTTCGTTTACTCATTACAGTATAAGTCATATTGAGTCGAGCAAATTCGATTTGTTGTGGATGATAAACTTTTAATTGGTCGAGATACCAATCGTATAAAGGTCGATGGTCTTCAAATTCAAGTGTGCAGATGGAATGAGTGATTTTTTCGATAGAGTCTTCAAGACCATGAGCCCAGTCATACATCGGATAAATGCACCATTTATCGCTTGTGCGATGATGACTGGCGTGAAGAATGCGATACATCACGGGGTCCCGCATATTGAGATTGGGAGATGCCATATCGATTTTAGCTCGAAGAACACGGGAACCATCCGGAAATTCTCCCTTTTGCATTCGTTCAAATAATTCAAGATTTTCTTCGATTGAACGGTTTCTGTATGGGCTTTCTTTACCGGGTTCTGTTAGGGTTCCACGATAGTCTCTAATTTCATCAGCATTCAAATCACATACATAAGCCTTATCATCTTTTATTAATTGCACAGCATATTCATACATCTGGTCAAAATAATCAGAGGCATAATAGAGTCTATCTTTCCAATCAAATCCAAGCCATTTAATGTCTTCAATTATAGAATCGACATATTCTTGTTCTTCTTTTGTTGGATTAGTATCATCAAATCGTAAATTGTATAAGCCATTAAATTCCTGTGCGAGACCAAAATTCAGGCAGATAGATTTAGCATGCCCGATATGCAAATAGCCATTGGGTTCTGGAGGGAAACGTGTGTGAACTCTTTTCCCATACTTATCATTCTTTAAATCCTCTATGATTATGTTTCGGATAAAATTCGGTTTTGGTGTAGAATCAATTTGAGTCATATATAATTCCTTAAAGATACATTTTTAGAAGGAATGATTATTAAATCTAATCTATGTTTGTCAATTACTTTTGTGGCGATTGGTTAAAAACTCTTTTTATGTCTGAGTCTTTAATTGAGATTTCTGAAAAACTTCAAAAGCAAGATTATTTTATTTGTCATGCTGAACTCGTTTCAGCATCCCAATTGAGATTCTGAAGCAAGTAATGTCAACGAGATCCTGAAACAAGTTCAGGATGACATTACTTGTTTCAGAATCGGAATGACACAATATAGTTTGTTAGTATTTCAGAGGTCTTTAATTGGGAAAATAACTTTTATGCTTTAAACGGATAAAAATCATAGCAATTAATGCACCGATAAAATTTGAGACTAAATCAAGAGCCGTGTTTAAATATCCCCCCACACCGGATTGGGGAACAATAACAGACACAAAAAATTCCACAATTTCATTGAGAGCGCCGACTCCCAACCCTGCCATTATGACCACAATGGATAAGGCAGTCCATTTGTTCAGATTTGGTTGAAGTACCGGTTTCAAAATACAAAACATAACAAGTGTTGCTACCCCAAATCCAAAGATATGAACAAATTGGTCATAACGAAAGATAGGATAACTTTTTGAGAGAGGAATAAGAATGATTTCATATAGCCTTACATTTGAAAAGTATATTCCGCCACCTGCCATATGTAAGATTGCCCAAATTGTTAATCCCCATAAGACGCTATTCGGATAATTAACTTTTTTATCTGTTATGAGGATAATAATTAAGAAAAAAATAATCACACAGACATAAACAATAAATTCATAGTTTTTTCTCATAAGAAATAATGGTGTAAAAAAAATTAATCCTATAACAAACACAATTGCTATAAGTAATTGACCCTTCTTTAACTGCATTTATTCAATCCTCAATGATTTGAAAATCTTATATAGAAATTTTTACCATCCTCCACCGCCACCGCCACCGCCTCCTCCACCTCCTCCTCCGCTTCCACCGCCACTACTACTACCGGAACTCGAAGGTGCCGAACTGAGCGTGGAAGCCATTGTACTGACTGCTGCACTTATACTTCCTGATAATGATGCAATCGAAACACCGCTTGTGCTTAATGATGATGATGTCCCTGATGATGAGACAAAAGAAGAGTGGAAATAAGAAGGAGGTTTAATTTCCAATCCTTCAAATCGTTCAATCCATTTTTTTTCAACACCGAATGCGATTGCATAAGGGAGAAAGTTGGCAAAATATTCCTCAGCTTTATCAAGCATATCAAATTTATCAAGGTCTGAAAGGTATTTCTTGAATCCAATCCAGAGTTCTTTTTCTCTGGAACCAAGATAAGTTTTTCTCGGCATAAATGGTGCAAAGATTGAAATTATTACGCCTGAAAATATGAGTGATAAACTTAATCCAACGCTTATGAATTTTAAATGTAAAGGTAATAGAGTTTTCCAATTACCTAATCCATAACAGGACAATACAGCCAATCCAATTCCTATCAATATTGCAATCAATCCAGGAATACCAAAACAAAGCATTAGAATTAATTTATCTGCACTTATTCTTTTTTCCCTGATTATGCCTGCTAATCCAACAACTCCACCTGAACCGAATCCTGCCCCCCACACAAATAAAAAAGCAGCAATAAAATTTGAGACTGCTATCAAAATGATTCCTGGAATAATAAATAGGAATGCCAATCCTGTGTATTTCTTAATAACCTTTCTTGGGTCTTTCTCAAAAAATTTTCTACTTATCATCTCGTTGAATATACTATCTTTTATTTTGGGAATTGCAGTATAAAATTGATTTTTCAAATCAGATAGATTTCTTTTCCATCCAACAATTTTTGTATTTGAAAATAATTCTGTTAAAATCTTTTCTTCGTAAGGTTCCAATTTCACTTCACTGCTCGATTTTTTAAGTGTAAAAATAAAATCCTTCTTTTTCCATAACCATTTACCTTCTTCAACTTCTTCGATTTCAATAATTCCTTTACGAGCAAGATCGAATAGAGTTGCAGTAATTTCTTTAGTGTCTACCTTTTCATCTACGAGACCTCCGGCAGCTGCGGGGGATAAGTCCGATGGCGGTTCTCGAGAATAAGCACTTGAACCATATATCTCGTAATCCTTTCCATACCTTGTGAAAAGATATATCATAATAATTAATGTTAATAGTAAACTTAATGAAGGTAAAATGACAGGGAGAGTAGGGGTAATTCTTCTTTTTGTAAAACTTGCCATAGTGTAATCATATTTACAAATACCTTTCGGGAATGTAATTCTAACTTCAAAAAGTTCTTTAGGTCTAACGTTTTGTGCTGAGAAAAATATTGTATTATTCTCTCGAATATCCCATTGAGCATTTTGGGAAGTGCAATAAAAAGTAACTCCAAATTTTTCCGGTTCAATTGAAACTCTTTCAGGAAATCTCACCGTCGTAATAGCATCCTTAACTATGTCCTGTCTGTCCTCAAATATGGTCTTCCAGTAGATTTCATCAAGGTCTTTGTGCGGTCTGATAGCGCCTATTACAAGATAATGAAGCTTAAATGTTTTGTGCGTGTTTTGGAAAGGAGGGTCATCAGATTTGCGACATCGCCATTTAATTTCCAATTGTCCCAACTTTCTTGTAACTTGATATTTATATAGATTATTAATATCTCCTTCTGAATAGGGGATAGTCTCACTCTGGGTTATTTCTTCAATGTTTAGGAATTTTATATCATCACAATCATTAATTCTCAAATTTCTCATTCCACCATTCCAATCACCATTAAACACATACTCCTGAGTTTCCATCATATCAAGAGAACCGTCTTCGAGAACATTCACATCCACATCGATTCTTTCCCAATAAAGACTTCGCGAATAAAGAAAAGAATTTAAGATTAAAATGAAGAGAATAGAGAGTAATGATTTTTTCATTGTTGTATTACCTTAATATGTGATTTTATTTATGTATATTATTTGTTTAGTTAGTATTGTAAATAAAAAAAATAAATGTTTATGTTTTTCATAGATAATATTCCAAAGGATGGGTATAAAAATTATCAATATGATAATAGAACACTTTTTTTTGCATAAAATTTATAGGCTTATTCGTCTAATAATTGAGCTTTTTTACATAATCGAATATTGTAGGGATAATAATTAATAACTTTCACAGTGGTTGAATAATGCACTTATTAAGAAATGAATTGGGAAAAATATATGATGATTTCAGTCAGCAATTATTCGTATGTGCTTTTGCTGTAACTGGTAATAAAGAGCTTGCTGAGGATGCAATGCATAATGCTTTTTGCCATCTTTTTAATTTGAATTTTGTTCCTCAAAATCTAAAGGCTTATGTTTTCAAGAGTGTGAGGAATTCCGCGATTGATTTAATTCGTCAAACAGGAAGAACGGTAGTATTTTATGAAAATTATATTTTTGATTCAGGAAATTCACATAATCCACGTGAAATTGCCAATACAAATCAATTTCAATACAAAGTATCTCAAGCCTTATTGAAGCTTTCAGAAGACGAACGAGAAGTGATTGTTCAATATTTATATGCTGACTTAACATTCAGGGAAATTGCTGAGTTATTAAGTATTTCGATTGGCACAGTAACCTCTTGGTATCATAGGGGATTAGAAAGATTAAGGAAATTATTGGAGGAGTAATTATGGACGATTTTGAACAAAAATTAAAAAGTCTTAAATTATCAAAACCATCTGAAGGACTTAAAAATAGAATTTTTTCTCAGCAATCAAAAAAACAATCATTAAAATGGATATTCTTGAAACGAGTTTCTCTTGGGTGGGCGGCTGTATTTGCAATAAGTATAGGATTATTTGGATTTTTTTTAGCTCAATTTTTATACACACAAAGAACACCATCATTTCTTAGAGAACCATCTATTGTAAAAATCCAGATAATTGAATCGTCAACGACAAAAAATGTTTTTGATTTCACGAAAACTTCGGTTGATTTTTTGCCTGGAGAATTAGAGGTCAAGACTAAATCTAAAGGAGAAGTATGAAAATGAAAAGATTGAGATGTATACTTATCATTATTATTCTTTTTTTGCAAATCATCCCAGCTGCTATTGCATCTAAACAAGAAGCTATCATGTTGAAATGCCAAATCTTCCGTGTGATGACAAATATCTCCGGGGATACAACACTTCAGGAGGATATATGGGCTGATGAAGATTCCCCGAAAGTTGAATTGAAAAAAGCGATGTCATTTTTAACAGCGGCAAAGCTTACGTTGGGAGATAATAATTTTGAAGTCAATGATAAGGGATGGTTCTGGAATGGTAAAGTTATTGATTTTAGTCCATCAGAGGAATCTTCATTGCCTGAGGATCAGATTAAAATAATCAGTTCGACTAATATGATGACTAATAGTGGTGAGTCGGCAACTATTGAAATAAGTTCAAAACAAAAAATACAATATTTTGAAAAACAGGAAGACGGATTATTTAAATTGAAAGAATTTGAAGAACCTACCCAATTAAGGATTGAATCGAAGGCTGAGAAAGTAAATGAGAAAATGATTCGAATATCTGATCTTAAATTTTCTTTACGTTTAATAAAGGATAGAGAACCTATTGAAGGAGTTAATCTTCCTGTAGGTCGTCCCATAATTCAATCAAGAGATTATACGATGAATTTCAAGGTTGTTCCTGGGAAAGATTATGGTATAATCTTTCATCCAGGAGATGGACAAGGTGTTTTAATTATTCGTTTACAAGCAAACTTTGTGACAGAATCCTCATCACAAGAGAATAAATAATAAACAAGGAGAAACAAAATGAATATAAAAAACTCCATATCGATATTTATAATGATTTGTTGCCTTTCCTTTTTCGTGATAGCTGAAGAATCTTCAGAACAATCAAAAAAAGAAGAGTGGTCAGATACTCATATTGAATACAGTCCTTTTGGATTAATTAAAATTGAAATTCCCCGAGGAGCAACAAAAATTTGGGAGGCTAAGGAAGAAAATAAAGAAATAAAAATTCGTAGATATTCGGTATTGGGTCCTCTCGTTACAGGTAATCAATATGAAGAATATCCTTATAAAGTTCAACATACAGATGTTTTAAAAATACCATTTGCTGAATATCTACATTATGAAGATTTACTATCAGGAATAAAAAAACCTCCCCAGCCAATAGCAAATCCATTTGATGAAACCTGGCAATTAGATCAACCAGTATTTTGTTTTTATGATAATCTGATGGTATTTAAACGCGCTGAGCAGGATGAAAAGACAAATAAATTTTCAAAGCTTTGGATGAGAGAACGTTATCTGGATAGTTTAATTTTTTGCC
>Ga0315277_10012749_pt1 | contig 10518 bp, 10 predicted proteins | sample YL17G05_15_MG_FD_203695 | JGI IMG/M metagenome (GOLD analysis project Ga0315277, IMG submission 203695) | Sediment microbial communities from Yellowstone Lake, YNP, Wyoming, USA - YL17G05_15 | ecosystem: Environmental > Aquatic > Freshwater > Lake > Sediment | place: USA: Wyoming | collected... | reverse complement strand
GCTATCTTGACCTTCAACAGCGCGCTGATAGTCCTCTTTTCCTCCTTACCTTCTGTATCTCAAAAGGGCATTGACTAGTAAAGTTTATCCTTCTGCAGAAGCCTTGACTTCGTTGTATGTTTCAAGTGAAGAACATGACGGAGCAGGATCTCCCTTTTTCGGTCCAAATTACTGACCAGATGAACTGGGGCATGATAGAAGACGATTTTAAATTCGTACTTGAGCTCGAGCCAGAAGGTTGCTTCGTCCTGTTCGACGGCAAAGAAAGAGTCGGAATAGCCACAACCGTGAGCTACGGCAAAATAGGCTGGTTCGGAAACCTAATCGTCGCCGAAAGCCAAAGAGGGAAAGGCGCTGGCTCTTTGCTAGTCAAACACTCAATAAAATATCTGAAAAGCAGAGGTGTCGAAACTGTTGGACTTTACGCGTACATCAACAAACTGCCCTTCTACAGAAGACTTGGTTTCGAGTATGACTCAAACTTCTCAGTTCTGACAGGCAAAGGTTTTTCTTCACCAGAAGAACCAAGCGTCACAAAGGCTGGAAGACGCGATATTCAGCAGATTATTGACTGTGACAGCTCTTGTTTCGGAGCCTCAAGAAGAAGAGTCTTGGAATCCATTCTCGACAACCCGGACAACCTTGGATACGTGCTTACAGAGGGGAGAAAGATGGTTGGGTTCGCGCTTGCAAAAGTATGGGGCAGCATAGCGGTTCTGGGACCACTTGTGTGCCCGCTGGGACACAACGATGTAGCAAATAAGCTGTTGAAGACATTGCTTAACGAGCTGGAAGGGTCAGAGATTTCATTGTGTCTTCCGGAAAAGGAGAGGTCAATCATCAACATGCTGATGAGCCACGGGTTTGTCAAGAGTTTTGACGTGGCCAGAATGTTTTTCCACCCGAAGCCTGTCAATGACTGTGTTTATCTAGCTGAATCTTTGGAAAGAGGTTGAAAACAATGTCCATAGATCTGTCAAGGATAATAATCACGGACTTTCTCAAGAGCTCATGGTCATGCGTTGAAGCCATAGCGAAAGAACTGTCGACCTTCAAAGAAGAAAGACGAGCAAGCGTTCCTCTCTTCTGCTTTAAGGATGGACACAGAATCGACGTCAACATGGAAGGTAGCCACTTCTTTCTGCGCTCATCTGTTGAATACTCAAATCCGCAGTTGACGGTGGAAGAGGTTCAGGGAATAATAGCTGCTCGCATTTTGGAAGTTTGCAGCAACTACTTCCACCAGAACGGCCTGCACCAACCAGACGAAAAAGACATCGAAACCCTGTGCGAAATCGCCAAAAAGCCCACGCACGGAACCGTAGTCGCCTTCCTTCTGAACACTGATGACATAGAGCCAGACAGGTACTCGATGAATCCCCTGAAAGAATCCATAGCGAACAGCGGCCAAAGCGCATTGCCTGCTGCAAATGTCAGGACAGAAGGCTTGGAGATAGACCAGAAGTTTGTGCAGAAGTATGATGGGACGCTCATTTGCAAAAGCGAGGTTGAGCAAATAGCTCAGCATCTTGCGTCCTGCGGTAACAGCTACATGAACTTGGTGGACGCAGTAAAATACGAGAGCCTGGCAAGCCTATCAGCCTCTTTCGGAATTGACCTTTCACTTTACTCGATGCGTCTACCTCTGGCTCTTCTGAATAAGGAAGGAACTGATGGCCTATTGCACTACGTCATCAAAGGGACTCATGCTGACTACGAGGCTATTGAATGCGTCTACAGATGCATGGGCAGAAGCATGAAAAACCTAACAACACTCTTAACCGTGCCACATTCAAAGAAAGGCTACGGCTCGAAACGTGCCGCTCGAGGAAGAATCTACTTTGAAGGCGCGAAACTCAAGAGCATCAAGGTAGACTATCGAACCACACTGCTGTATCCGAACGCAGTTGACCCAAGCGACATCAGCATCGCCAAAGCCGACGACAGCTTCACCGTTGAAGGCGAAAAACTCACAGCCTACAGCTACAGCGAGACCCCATCTTCCCCACAGTTCTTCCTTTACTCATTAGCATCGCCTGAAGACGCTGTTTTATGGCACGGCATCGGAGCGTTCGGAGCATCAGAACTACTCAAAAGCTACACAACGACACGACAAGCATGCGCCAAAGACTTACTCGTCAAAGGCTTGAACGAGAAATACGGCACAGCCACCAAAGTCCCACTGCAGTTTAACCTTGACCCGAAATTCATGTGGGGCCACCCCGTACACCACAACATCGACGCCAGCATCGGCTGCGTTGCAAATCTGAAAGACCTAACGGACCTAGGCATGAAAATGGAACACTTGCCCACCGACCAATACATCAGAAAATAGTGTCCCAGGGCCTTCAAACAGAATCTTTTTAAAAGCTAATCCGAAACTTCACAAGGCGATTCCAAAAATGATTTTCAGACAGATCAAGCACCACGGAGACAACTTCTCCTACATAATAGCAGATGATGCCACGAAGGAAGCAGCGGTCGTTGACCCAAGCTTTAACGCAGACGCAATAATCGCGGCGGCAAAAGACCAGAACCTCAAAGTCAAATACGTGATCGACACTCACCATCACGGCGACCACACGGCAGGCAACGAAGAAGTACGATCAGCCTTCGCTGCAAAAGTAGTTGCTCACCAACTGTCGCACGTCCGTAAGGACTTGGACGTAAAAGACGGCGACATACTAAGACTCGGAAAGATCCTCATCAGAATAATCCACACGCCCGGACACACGCCAGACGGCATATGCCTGCTAGCCGACGGCAAACTGCTAACCGGCGATACACTCTTCGTAGGAGAATGCGGCAGAACAGACCTGCCGGACGGAAACTCCGAAAGCATGTACAACAGCCTTTTTCAGAAACTGATGAAACTCGATGAAGACATAGAAGTCTACCCAGGACACGACTACGGCCCCAAACCTCACTCGACAATAGGCACAGAAAGGAAAACCAACTACACACTTGAAAAACGAACGCTCAAAGAATTCATCGAGTTCATGAAGCAACCCTAAAAACCCAGCCATAAACTCAACCAACGCAAAATCCAAGAGACCAGCCGAAAAGTCCTCTCCTTCCCGCACAGCTGCGCTGTTGGAAAACGAAAGGACCACTAATCTGCGACCTTGGAGGCCCAGAAGATCATGCATCACCCTACACTATTTCAAACACGATTTCAACACTAACAAGATGCTGGCGAAACCACACCTACCAACCGATCACCAAGCACGTGCCCAATAGTGATTTCTAATCAAAAATGGATAGAAATTCTTAATCAAGGGCCTTCAGCCAACGTGGGAAACCAAATTTCAAGATTCAAAAATTGAAGCGCCAGTTGAATGGGCAAGCCTGAATCCAATCTTTTCCATAACTATCACTATAGGAAAAAAAGTGCGCGCTATTCAACCCGAAAGGAATACGCTATATTGAGGACTGGCGGAAAAGACGGCGTAGTTCCTAGAATCCTCTGTTCGTTAGGCGATACAGTAGTCTGCAAGAAGTGCATGAACGAATTTGTCGAAGCGGTAAGGAAGTGGATAAGAATCGAGGTGATACTGGGTGTGGCTGTGTGCGTTCTGTCGTGTGCGCTGAATGTTGTGTGTGCTGGTGAGCGAAGGGCTGGGAAATGCTTCCCAGGCGAGTAGTGTGCAGAGTTGGGGGTGTTGATGTGTAGTTGTGTAGTTCTGGTGGACAGAAAGGCTTATTATGACTCACGATTCACGATATGCCTCGGTAAAGGCGAACATTATGGCTGTCCAGAAATCAGCAACACTCGCGTTGATGGCGGTCGCCGCAGTGGCGATCGTCGCAGCGGCTTTGGTGTCAGCTGCTCTAGTCACGAGCAAAACAGTCAATAGCACTGGAAGCGTCAAGGCAGTGGGGGTTGGCGTGTACTGGGATTCTGCGTGCACCAACCAGACATCGTCGTTTGGCTGGGGAGTTGTAGCACCTAGCTCAACCGCAAGCGTCACGCTCTATGTTAAGAATAACGGCACCGTGCCGGTGACGTTGACCGCTTCGTTCGGGAACTGGAACCCAGCCTCAGCCGCCAGCTACTTGACACCCGGCTGGAACTGCACAAACTATGTACTGGGCAACGGATTAGTCGTAGCCGCGGTCCTGACGCTGGCAGTGTCGCAGAGCATAACGGGCGTTACGAACTTCAGCTTCGACATAACATTGACCGGAACAGCATAAGACACAGGAAACTCCTAGTCCGCAATGTCGGAAAAAGTCAATTAGCTCACTTTCCCTTTCTTTTAGCGCGCGTCATTTGAACACGTACACATTTTGAAAGAGAACATATCGACTATGGCGCACGCGCGCGTTCAAGACCGAAGCCACAATCACTATACACCTTCAGCAAATCAAGACGCATCCACCACACTCAAAACAACTACGCCCAGAACAGTCGAGAGCATAATCACGTTAATCACTGACAGAAATGTGCAACAAAGAACTTGAGTGTTAGGGCAGACTAGATTAATATATCTTCAAAATAACTCAACCTGCAGACAAACATAGGAGATGCAGGTTTTGCCAGAGATTCTGGTTCTGTACTACAGTAGAACAGGAAACACTGAAAAGATGGCCAAGGCAGTCGCAGAAGGCGCAAAGACCGTGCCAGGAACCATCGTTGACCTCAATTACCACGCGGAGCCTGAAGTACTAAGCCAATATGACGCCATAGCGGTTGGAACGCCAACATACCATCACGACATGACCATAGACATGAAAACTCTCTTCGAAGAAGCCGCCGTCAAAAACGTTACTTTCAAGGGCAAACTAGCTGCGGCCTTCGGATCATACGGTTGGAGCGGAGAAGCGCCTCGAATGATTCTCGAAATAATGAAAAACAAGTTCGAGATGAACGTGATCGAGCCGCCGCTACTAGCAAAATACACCCCAGACAACGCAGCATTGCAAAACTGCCGAGAACTAGGAAAAAAAATCGCCGAAAGACTTATTCACAGTGCCTAACTTGTTCTAGACTTTGAAGGCCAACCTAATGAGCTCAAACGACAAATTGGTCACATTCATGAAAAACCAAATCCAGATCGAAAACCAGATCGTTGAATCACTAAACAACGCATTAAGCGACATAGCGAACCCATCCGTCAAAGGGGTTCTAAAAGGCATATCCCTGGATTCCGTAAAGCACGCGGAGCTTTACGCTTCCGCAATCAAGCTGTTGACAAGCACTTCACAGGCTCTAAAGCAGGAAAATCTAGACGAACAGAGAAAACTCGTGGAAAAACACATAAAGTTGGAATCTGAACTAATCGAAAAACTCAACAAAGTCTTGCCTGCTATCGAAAACCCAAAGGTACGGTTACTTTTGGACGCGGTATTGTCCGATGAGAAGAGACACCATGAACTTCTGAAAATGGTGCTCGAAATCATCGTACGTGGAGAAACCATCACCGAAGCTGACTGGTGGGACGTTCTCTGGAAAGGCGTTCCATTCCACGGTTCACCCGGAGGCTAGGCTAGACTCAGTTTAGCAAGAAACGCTTGTTGCCGCCAGATTAGATTGTCGCACACGTTCTAGAAACGAATATAAGTCATCTCTGAGCACTCAATTTCTGGAAAACTCGCAGCGAAGCAACATTCGAGTCGCGCCTAATTATGAACAATGAAAAAACCACCCGCGAAGAATCCGTTTCGAACAGCGAAGCGGAAAGAGCTAATGGCGAAGCAACGTTTCTAGAGGATGAGGAGATCCTTTGCACGCCAGTGGAGAATATTCTCACTAGACTGGGAAGTTCCCAGTCAGGACTCACGTCAGAACAAGCCGCAAGATTGCTCGAAGTCTATGGTCCTAACGAAGTGGCGAAAAGACAGAAAAGGACGGCCATCGTCAAGTTTCTTTTCAATTTCAGGAATCCACTCGTAATAATACTCGTTCTCGCTGGACTAATAGCAGGCGCGACCGGAGAGCTACCTGACGCAACAATCATCTTTGCCATAGTCTTTCTAAGCGTTATTCTCACTTTCTTTCAGGAATCCCGGGCTGAAAAAGCAGCTGATGAACTGAAGGAAAGAGTCGCAACTACCGCAGCAGTGATAAGAGAGGGCATAAAACGTGAAATCAAACTCTCAGAAGTCGTCCCAGGCGACATGATAAGTCTCTCTGCAGGAGACATAGTGCCCGCTGACGCAAGGCTGATCGCCAGCAAGGACTTCTTCATCGACCAGTCATCTTTAACAGGGGAGTCATTTCCAGTTGAGAAAGTACCATCACCCATGCCGCCTGAATGTGTCCCCACTACGACTGAATGGGACAATTACCTGTTCATGGGTACGTCAGTGGTGAGCGGTTCAAGCACGGCCGTTGTTGTGAAAACTGGAGACACTACTGAGTACGGAAAGATCGTTAAGAGAATCGTTGAAAGAAGACCTGAAACCGAATTTGAAAGAGGGCTAAAGCATTTCGGCTATTTGATTATGCAAGTAACCTTTCTACTTGTCATCTTCGTCTTTTTCATAAATGCTCTGCGTGGCCGCGCAATTGTCGAGTCTCTGCTCTTCTCCGTTACCTTGGCAGTAGGCCTAACGCCAGAGCTTTTGCCAATGATCCTGACCGTGAACCTTTCAAAAGGCGCCCTTGCCATGTCAAAAAAAGGCGTCATAGTCAAACAGCTGTCCTCAATCCAGAATTTCGGCAACATGGATGTTCTATGCACTGACAAAACAGGTACACTGACAGAAAACAAAGTCACGCTGATGCTGCACGTGGACGTGGAAGGAAAAGATGACGAAAAGGTCCTCCTGTATTCATTCCTAAACAGCCATTTCCAAACTGGCTTGAGAAGCCCGCTTGACGAGGCAATACTTTCATACCAACAAGTCGATGTCAGGGACTATCAAAAAATAGACGAGGTTCCATTCGACTTCGTCAGAAGGCGCGTATCAGTTGTCACTCAGCGCTTAGGGGAAAGATTCTTCATCACCAAAGGAGCCCCAGAAGAAATCATCAAAGTCTGCTCCTTCTACGATCTTTCAGGAAAAGCATTCGACCTAGGAAGCGAAACGCAAGGAAAAATCGAACAGAAATACTATGACTTAAGCTCTGAAGAATTCAGAGTCCTCGGCATAGCATACAAGAAAGTCAAAGAAGAGAAAACAGCATACTCTGTTAATGACGAAAGCGACATGGTCTTCCTTGGATTCGTCGCTTTTATGGACCCGCCAAAAGAAACCGCCAAAGAATCCCTGCAACTGTTCAAAAAGAACGGAATCGAACTGAAGATACTCACCGGAGACAACGAGCTAGTCACACGAAAGGTCTGCGATCAGTTGGGATTTGAAATAAAAGGTGTAGTCCTCGGAGTAGAAATCGCGAGAATGAGCGATGATGCGCTTTTGAGAGTGGTTGAGGAAGCCAACATCTTCGCAAGAGTCACGCCTGTTCAGAAAGACCGAATCATTAACGCATTGAAGGCTAATGAACACGTCGTAGGCTTCCTAGGCGACGGCATAAACGACGCTCCCCCCATGAGGGTCTCTGACGTCAGCATATCAGTGGAAAACGCCGTGGACATCGCCAAAGAATCAGCAGACATCATACTTCTACACAAGGACTTGAGGGTGCTCGAAGAAGGTGTGCTTGAAGGCAGGAAAACCTTTGGCAACACCATGAAATACATCATGATGGGCATAAGCTCAAACTTCGGAAACATGTTCAGCGCGGCTGGAGCATCCATGTTCTTAACATTCTTGCCCATGCTTCCCACACAAGTACTGCTGAACAACCTACTCTATGATTTGTCTGAGCTAGCCATTCCGACAGACAACGTTGATGAAGAGTACGTCCAAAAACCTAAGAGGCTAGAAGCTTCCTTCGTCAGGAGGTACATGCTTTACTTCGGCCCGGTAAGTTCCATTTTCGACTTTCTCACTTTCTTCGTGATGCTTTACGTCTTTCATGCCACAGAACCAGTGTTTCAGACAGCATGGTTTATTGAATCATTGTGCACTCAGACACTCGTCATCTTTGCGATTAGGACGAGGCGGCGACCGTTCTACAAGAGCAAGCCAAGCTTGCCATTGCTCATAAGCAGTCTAAGCGTGGTTGCATTTGCTCTGATCCTGCCGTTCACGATAATCGGCAGCTGGTTCCAATTCACACAACCTCCGATTACCTTCTTGCTAATCTTGGCAGTATTCGTCGGTACCTACCTAGCTCTAGTGGAAGCCGTCAAAACCCTGTTCTACCGAAGACACGCGCAAAAACTCGAAAAAATACCAATCCCACCAAGACGGATAACGTACATGACGCCGATTGCAAGGTCAATTCAGAGCATAGTAGCCGTCATATGCCTGAGACCTGAAGGCGAAATCACAATAGATTCGCTAGTTAGCGACCTCAGAAAAGTCTCAACGTACCCAACAGATCCAGATCAAATAAACATAGGCCTTCACAGCCTTAGACACGCGGGACTTGTAAGCATCGATTGGCGCAAAGGACTAATCAAACGACAAGCAGCCATGAGAAACTACGTCGACAAACTCGCAAAGATGGAGACCTGGTCAAAGACGAAGGACGAATGGCGTGCAACTGGCTCAATGATACAAGCAAGATACGGCAAAGTGAATCCGGAATACGAGAAGCTTCTCGATTAGGCATCAAAAAGGAGACAGGCTCGTCGTCAACACATTCATGATGCCTGAGAAATAGAACCGGTTTCTGAGAGCCTGTCCAACAAAAAAGCCTTTCAGCTCTCGGCGTAGCGGGTCGACGCGTGCGCTTGGTCTGGCAGAGACTTGGAAGACATTGTCGAGGTCGAGGGCGTGGTGTATCTCAAATGTGCTTGTGGGGGTCTGACTAGAACATCCCTTAAACCAATGACTGCGTCGATTCATTGCGAGGATGCTGTGGAACTTGGGTACGTCTCTTCTCTAGAAGGATGCAACCAAATTCACCGTAGATATGCGATGGCGGAAAAGTGACAAAATCTCCAGACAACGGACATCTTACGTCTGATTTCTCGCTTTCCCTAAGAATAGACGGGTCAAACCAATTTAAGAAGAGTGATGTAGAATTGTTCTATGGTGAAAAGATGAGTGACGCTAGACCAGTAAGATGCCAAAAATGCGGAAAACCTTTGGGCTACGTGACTGTGCTAGCAAAAGGTCTAACATCGTTTCAGCAACCTATTCAAAACGTCAAAATAGTTGCTATCTGCATGGAATGTTTCCAAAAGAAAAAGTAGTCAATGGGTCAAACTGGCTTAAGAATACTGATAGAGAACTGTTCTACTTTCTCTTAGTCTCCCTTGTCTGTCTCTCATCCTCAGCGTCTTTCGCTTCTGCCATTATTGCAACGTCTTTTATGCTTGTTGGTCGATTGGTCGCTTTGAGAACTAATCTTTCTCTCCATCCGCATTCTTTGCATTCAAATTTCGTTGGAGTTAGTCCCATGTGACCCGACATGTCCCCAGTCATCGAGCCAACCCTACGAACCAACGGACCTTTGCACTTAGGACAAACTTGAATATCAACATATTTTCTCTCTTTTTCCAGTTCTTCCAATGCTTCGACTAACTCTGGGAACAGTTCACTTTCAACCCTCTCACTCTCTAAAAGGCTCGGATGCTTCCTCTTTTTCTTCTTTTTCTGTTCTTGTGTCTCAGACATTGAAGCACACTACTAGAATAATTGTAAAGGAACAAATAAAAGCATACTGTCAAACTGGCTTGAAAACCATGTTTCCAAACTGTTAATCATGAAAGCACACAGAAAACGCTTCAAGCGTGTCTGATTAGGAAAACTTGAACTCGTCATATTGATTTTGGCATGGTTTTCCATACAAGACTTTCATGCTTTTTCTGTTTGGATAGAAGATTACTGAACGTAATGTGCTGGCGTCCATGTCATGGCGACAAATAGTGAGAAACGATGGTTTGTTGTTTTCGCCATGGTCGCGTAGAATCGCGGCTATTTTGCTCTCGTCCACTTTCTCCCTGCCCTTCAGCAGTTCCTGTGCTCGCTTCAGCCTTTGCTCACTAGATTCGTGAACTCTGACTCCAAAGTCTTCTTTCCGCACGCCTTTACCGAAATAGACAGCGTTGCGAGGTATTTCATGCCTTTGCATCTCATTTGATTTGTAATGGTTAGTGTTGATAACCTGACCACCTGTCGTGTCGCTGGTCGCAGAATGGTTAGAAGTGATTTCAACGGTCTTGATGTTGCCCTCTGCGTCAGCTAGTGTCAGGATAGCGTCATGCCCACCACGTTTCGTTTTCACTATGAACTTCGCCGCCTCATCCGTATTCTGGCAGGTTTCGAGCATCTCCTGCAGCGCCATTGAAAGAGGTGCATAACATTTTGGTTCATCAAGCGTGTATGCGAGATTATACGTTACAGTCAGACCATACTCGTTCATGCCGTCCAACACTCCAGCCAATGGAGCCATCTTACATCCGAGAGTTGCATAGCCCTCTTTCGGTTTTGTCTCGCACGTCAACTGGTATGGTTCCAGAACGTTTAGGTAGTCAAAGTTTTTGCCAACAATCG
>Ga0315277_10012748_pt1 | contig 10519 bp, 10 predicted proteins | sample YL17G05_15_MG_FD_203695 | JGI IMG/M metagenome (GOLD analysis project Ga0315277, IMG submission 203695) | Sediment microbial communities from Yellowstone Lake, YNP, Wyoming, USA - YL17G05_15 | ecosystem: Environmental > Aquatic > Freshwater > Lake > Sediment | place: USA: Wyoming | collected... | reverse complement strand
TTGCTTACCTCCTGTATATGACACAGGGCGTCAAAGAAGTCACCGCCCGCCCCGCGACGCTCCGCACAGTGCCGTCGGCCGGGTCGCGACACCCGTTTGAGACGTATGTGCTGTGCAATCGTGTCGAGGGCCTGAAGCCAGGGATCTACAAGTACGCCGCTCTAGACCATAAGCTGATCCAGGTGAACACCAGCCCGGGGCTCGACGACAAGGTGGTTGCAGGCCTCTACGGCCAGCAGATGGCCAAGAAGAGCGCCGTGACTTTCATGTGGGTGGCGGTTGCATACCGGTCCATCTGGCGTTACACCGAACGTTCATACCGCTACATGCACCTGGATGCCGGTCACGTGTGCCAGAACCTGTACCTGGCATGCCAGGCGATTGGAGCAGGCTGCTGCGCGATTGCCGCTTTCCGCGACGACGAGATCAACGCAGTGCTGGGCACAGACGGGTTCGATAGGTTCATGATCTATGCCGCGACCACCGGCAAACTGGCCTGAGGCGTGCGGCCGGTGACGTCGGGCCAGGCGCAATTCCGTGCCGTCCTGTTTGATCTGGACGGCACTCTCATTGACAGCAAACCCCTGATCAAAGCGGCGTTCGCACACACCTTGAAAGAGGCTTCCGCCCTGGATTTCCCCGCAGACGGGGTGTTGCCTCTGGTCGGCCTGCCGCTGAGGACGATGTTTGAACGGGTCTACGAGACCGAGCGGCAGGCTCGAGCTCCGGAAGGCGGTGTCGACGCCGTCCTCCAGATCTACAGGGAGTACCTGCGCCGGCACGAACAGAGCCTGCTGAAGGTGTTCCCAGGCATCGTCGACACCCTCGAGTCGTTGAAGAAGAGGGCGGTCAAGCTGGCGGTCGTGACGTCCAAGATGGAGTCAGTGGCTCGACGCCATATGGTGCTCCTTGCGCTGGACAGTTTCTTCGACACAGCGGTCTTCGAGCAGGACACCGGGCGCCACAAGCCCGACCCCGACCCTTTCCTGCTGGCCTCGTCGCGCCTGGGCGTCGTCCCCGGAGACTGCCTTGCCGTGGGTGACGCCATGGCAGACCTTCAATCCGCAAGAGCCGCCGGGATGCGTTTCGGAGCAGCCGCCTGGGGCGCGGAACCTCTCGAACCACTGGTCGAGGCGCGGCCGGAGTATGTGTTTGAACAGCCAGCAGACGTACTACAAGTTTTTGAAGGCAAACAAATACCATAGAGGCAGACGAGCGGTGACGTACGCGGGCAATACTCACAGCGAACGGAACCGGGGCGGGCTCTGCCGCCCTTGCTCTAGTCCCCCTTGACCCTCACCTGGCGGCGCTGTTCGAGCGTCCACCGGGCAGCAGTGCTTAGAACTTCTTGTTGAACCCGCCCGGCCGGCGGGTCTCACGGGCTTCGCTGACGACCAGTGGCCTCCCGAGAAGCTCGCGGCCGTTGAGATTCGTGATGACCGCTTCGGCGTTCGAATCCTCGACGTCCACGAATCCGAAACCGCGCGAGCGTCCAGTCTCCCTGTCGGTTATGATCCTGGCCGACTGCACCGGGGCAAACTGGGCAACGGCGTCAACGAGCTCTCCTTCAGTCAGGTTCCAGCTCAGATTGCCGAAGTAAAGCCTCTTGGTCAACACCTAACCCTCCCGCACAATACCTGAGCCATTCGTCCTCTTCCTGAGTGTCCGTTGAGCAACTCTTTGCCGGCCCTAACAAGAGAGTTATCAAAGTACGAGCACAGAGAAATCAATGGCTCTTGCAAACATTCTAACACGTTTGGAGAAAGACGGAGAATGGCTCTCGTCCAATTACTGGTAAAGGTAGGACACGATATCTCAGTAACGGGCACGATTTGCGCTTCACCGACAGATAGGGTTTAGAGGGACGCGGAGTTGGATGCCGCCGCACGGGCCTGCGGTTTGACCAGAGCGACATCCAGAAGTTCCTCAATCGTGGAGATGGGAATTACCTCAAAACCTGTTTGAACCTTAAACATCTCCTGCCAGTTCTCTTTTGGGATGACAACCCTGGTGGCGCCCGCCTGCCTGGCCGCCGCAACTTTCGCCACGATTCCACCGACCGGTTTGATGGCGCCGCGAACGGACATCTCCCCTGTTATCGCGACCCTGTTGTCGGTGGGAATGCCTGTGATGGCTGAGTAAATGGCTACTGCCATGGCGCCGCCGGCCGACGGACCGTCGACGGGCACGCCTCCGGGGAAGTTGACGTGGATGTCGAAGTCACGCGGGTCTTTGTCAAGCCTGCGCCTGAGGACGGTGATCACGTTCTCAACCGAGCCGACAGCCATGCTCTTGCGCTTCAGCCTTCGCGAGTACCCGCCAATCTCTTCCTCTTCGATGATGCCTGTAACCGTGATCTTGCCCTGGCCCGGATTGGCCGGGATCACCTCTGCCTCTATCTCTATCAGAGCAGCCATACTCGGTCCATATACGGCCAGCCCGTTGACCAGTCCCACCTGGGGCGAATCAGGCACTTTCCTTTCGGGCCTCGGAGCTCTCTGCTCGCTTGAGACCACCCACTCGATATCCTCGACGGTTATGGACTTACGTTTTGACCAGAGCGCAAGCCCAGCGGCCAGCTGGATGAAGTTCACTGCTTCGCGGCCGTTGGTTGCGTACCTCTTCATCACCTCAAGAGCTTCAGACTGCAAGTCGTACCCGACTTTCCTGGCGGCGTTCTGTGCTATCTGCCCGACCTCGTCCGGCATGAGGGTCCGGAAGTAGACCTCCAGGCACCGGGACCGTATGGCCGGGGGGATATCTTCAGGCAGGTGCGTGGTCGCGCCAACCATCCGGAAGTCCGCCGGAAGCCCGTTCTCGAATATGTCGTGGATATGGCTCGGCATGTTGGAGTCTTCCGAGTTGTAGTAGGCGCTTTCAAGGTAGACTTTGCGGTCTTCCAGCACCTTCAGCAACTTGTTCATCTGGACCGGGTGCAGTTCGCCTATCTCATCAATGAACAGGATACCGCCGTGCGCGCGTGTGACTGCGCCCGGCTTCGGCTGGGGAATGCCCGCCATGCCCAGAGGGCCGGCTCCCTGGTAAATCGGGTCATGGACGGAGCCGATCAGCGGGTCGGCGATACCGCGCTCGTCAAACCGCGCAGTTGTCGCGTCAATCTCCACGAACCTGGCGTTCTCCTTGAATGGCGAATCCGGCTGGGCCTTTGCTTCCTCAAGGACAAGCCTGGCTGCGGCGGTCTTCCCGACGCCGGGCGGTCCGTATATGAGCACGTGCTGCGGGTTAGGGCCACAGAGCGAGGCACGGAGCGCTTTCAACCCTTCCTCCTGCCCGATGATTTCGTCGAACTTAGTGGGCCGGGTCTTCTCAGACAGAGGCTCTGACAGGCTGATAGCTCTCATCTTGCGGAGCTTCTCGATTTCCTTCTTCGACTCGCGCTCAATGGCAAACTTCGAGCCCTGCTGGGACCTGAGAAGATTCCAGAAGTAGAGCCCGATGACGATGGCGAAGAAGATCTGGATGTAGGCGAGTATTCCGCCGAAATCCATAGCAAAACCCCCCGGACATCTCGAGGTATATTATCCCTCCAGACCGGGGGGTCAAGTCGCCGTAAGCCAAAACACATAAGGATATGCAGTTTGCCCGGCTACGCGGTCTCTTCCCTCTTGCGCGCCTTCCTGTCCTGGGTTATGAGCATGGGCTGCTCTTTCTTGAGTATGACCTCTTTAGTGATCAGGACCTTCGTTACGTCCACCCTGGAAGGCGTCTCGTACATGACCTCGAGCATAGCTTCTTCCATGATCGCCCTGAGCCCGCGTGCGCCCGTGTTTCTCTTGAGCGCTTCCTTCGCGATGGCATCCAGCGCGTCGTCGGTGAACTCCAACGAGATGCCGTCCAGATCGAAGAACTTCTGGTACTGCCTGGTCAGAGCGTTCTTCGGCTCCGTCAGTATCTTGCGGAGGGCTTCCTCGTCAAGCGCATCCAGCGTGACGATTACCGGCACACGCCCGACGAATTCGGGTATCATGCCAAATCTCAACAAGTCCTGAGGGAGTATCTGGTCGAGAATCTCGCCTATTCTTCTCTCCTGCTTGCTTTTCACGTCGGCGCCGAAGCCCATGATCCTCTGGCCGACCCTGTTCTGGATGATCTTATCCATGCTCTCGAATGCGCCGCCGCAGATGAACAGGATGTTCGTTGTGTCCACCTGGATGAACTCCTGGTGGGGGTGTTTCCGCCCGCCCTGGGGCGGCACGTTGGCGACTGTGCCCTCAAGGATCTTGAGCAGCGCCTGCTGCACTCCCTCACCGGAGACATCGCGTGTGATAGAAGGATTTTCGGACTTCCGGGCAATTTTGTCTATCTCGTCTATGTAGACGATGCCTTTCTCGGCCTTCTCGATATCGTAGTCGGCAGCCTGCACGAGCTTGAGCAGGATATTCTCCACGTCCTCGCCCACGTAGCCCGCCTCGGTGAGCGACGTGGCGTCGGCGATGGCAAATGGGACGTTCAGCATACGCGCCAGAGTCTGCGCCAGGTACGTCTTGCCACAGCCTGTCGGCCCCAGCATGACGATGTTGGACTTCTGGAGCTCGACGTCGTCCACTTTACCGCCGAGGTTAACCCGCTTGTAGTGGTTATAAACCGCCACGCTGAGGATTTTCTTGGCCTTCTCCTGGCCGATCACGTACTGATCGAGGAAGGATTTGATCTCCTTGGGCTTGGGGACATCCTTGAGTTCGAACTCCGGTTCCTCACTGAGTTCCTCTTCAAGGATCTCGTTGCAGAGCTCGATGCACTCGTCGCAGATATAGACGCCGGGTCCGGCAACAAGCCGCTTGACCTGGTCCTGGAGCTTGCCACAGAAGGAGCATTTCAGTTGTCCTTTGTCATCTGAGAACTTGAACATCGCTGCCGCCTCCTCCGGCTACTCCTTTGCCTCTAGTCTCGATACGAAAACGGCCTTCCGCCTGAGTTACGATGAACGGTCTAGCGCTTCTTACGCCTGGGGTCAAGGATCTCGTCGATGATCCCGTAGTTCTTGGACTCCTCCGAGTTCATAAAGAAATCGCGGTCAGTGTCGTGTTCTATCCTCTCCAGCGCCTGGCCTGTGTGGTAGGCCAGGATCTCGTTGAGCCGCTGGCGTGTCTTCAGAAACTCTCTCGCGTGGATCTCGATCTCGGTCGTCTGGCCTTGAACGCCACCGGCCGGCTGGTGAATCAGGGTTTTAGCGTTAGGAAGCAGGAACCGCTTGCCCTTCGTGCCCCCAGCGAGAATGACCGCTGCCATGCTGGCGGCGATCCCGATACCGAATGTCGATACGTCCGGCTTAATGTACTGCATGGTATCGTAAATTGCAAGTCCAGCGGTAACCGATCCGCCTGGTGAGTTTATGTAAATCAGCACATCACGGTCAGGGTCTTCCACTTCAAGGAACAGAAGTTGCGCCACAACGGCATTCGCAACTTGATCATCGATAGGCGTGCCGATAAATATTATGCGGTCCTTGAGTAACCTGGAATAGATGTCGTAAGCGCGCTCACCGCGGGGCGTCTGCTCGATCACCATGGGTACAAGGTAACTCATCGCTCGGCCTCCTTCACACCAGTCCTGGCTTCGCCTTGTCGTCCCCGGGCTGTGCCTGCTCTGGCTGAGCTGTCTCCTGCGCCCCCTTTGGCTTCCGCCTGCTCCGACCCTGCCTGGCAGGCTCGGCCTCTGCGACAGGCTGAGCTGGCTCGGCCTCTACCGTCTTGCCTTCCCTGGCGGCATTTTCTATCGCCTTCGTAGCGAGAAACGCAATGGTCTTGTCGGAAATCATCCCGTCCTTGAGCCTTTTTGTGCCGCCCTGGTTCATCAGCAACGACTTTATGATTTCCGGCTTCTGCCGGTAAACTGCTGACATGTTTGAGATGGCGGAGTCAACTTCTTCCTGAGACGCCTGGACGTTCTCTTTCTTCGCGACCGCCGCGACGACCAGATCAGTCTTCACGTTGCGGTCTGCAGCTTCTTTCATTTCCTTGCGGACGTCATCAATCTTCTGGTCCGTCACCTTCAGATACTCATCCAACGTGAGTTTCCTCGCCTCAAGGCGTTCAAGCAGGTCTTTGAACATCTCGTCCGCGCGCCTGTCGATCATCACGGGCGGTATGTCGACGGTGCTCATATCCACCGCCTGCTGGACGACCTGGTTTTCATGCTGGCGTTTCAGCTGCTGCTCAGCGCTTTCGAGCAGCCTATTCTCGATGTCCTTTCGCAGCTCCTCCACCGAGTCCTTCGACGCCACGGACTTGGCGAATTCGTCATTGACTTCAGGCAACTCTTTTCTCTTTATCTCTTTGACGGTGGTCCGGAACACGACCTCCTTACCCGCCAGGCTCTCTGTGGGGTAGTCGGCCGGGAAGGTCGCTTTGATGTCCTTCGTCTCGTCCTTTGCCATCCCGATGATCTGGTCCTCAAAACCCGGGATTAAACGGCCGGACCCTACTTCGAGCGTATAGCCCTGAGCTGCGCCGCCAGGGAATTTCTCACCATCGATGGTTCCCTCAAAGTCTATGGTGACAAAGTTACCTTTCTCCACAGGTGTCTCGACGGGGATGAGCTGTGCCTGTCGCTCGCGAAGCATCTCAATCTGGAAATCTGCTTCGCCTTCCCTGACTTCGGCCTTAGCCCTCGGCACGCTGATGGTGGTGTAATCGCCGAGCACAACTTCAGGCTTGACAGTCACCGTCGCCTTAAGGATAAGCGGCTTGCCGTCCTCAATTTGCTCGATGTCCACGTCGGGCTGGTCAACAGGCTCGATACCTGTTTCCTCAACGGCCTTTGCGTAAACGACAGGAAACAAGCTCTCAAAAGCCTCATCCTGCAAAGCGGTTTTGCCGTATCGCCTTTCGAAAATGTACCGGGGAGCTTTGCCTTTGCGGAACCCTGGTATGTTAGTCGTCTTGACAAGCTTGCGGTAGGCCTGGTCTACGGCCTTGCTGAATTCCTCTGCCTCAACTTCGATATCCACCCGGACCTTGTTCTTTTCTACTGTCTCGACATTCGCCTTCATGCTTTGTTGGGACACCTGCCAGACTTGGTTGTTTTTGAACTTCAATATTATACCATGCTGGATGAAAGTTCTCCACGAACGCTGGGGTCCAGCAGAAAGGGCAAACTGCTTTCGCCGCAAGCAGACCCCCGGTCGACTGCGCTCGTCGCAATCAGAGCCCCGCCATCGTATTCACCGTACGCAGTCGCGCCCCGACTGTCGTCGTGGCGACCGGATCCCGCCGCTCAACTGTGTGCCCCGGAGACACACTACGGGCCCAGTGCCTTCCACGTCTACAGTCAATCGCCGCCAAAGCCTTGTGGTTCCGGGGCAGACCCATGCAGCCTAAAGAGGAGTTGTCGAGACTGACGCACTACCACCCGGGCTAAGACTGTTCGGGAGCTTCAAACCTACACAGGAACCGCTCGACCCCAGGATACTTCTCTCCAAGCGACTGCACCGCGAAGCCGCATCTTGCATAGAAGCCAATCGCATCAGCATCCGTCTAACCGCTATGTGTGTTATCTCGGCCGACGCAGCTCCATCCCGGCGGATTGCAACGATTCCGGTTGGGTTCCCCTGAGCATCCAGGACGAACAGGCGTCTATCCCGCGATTCCACTATTGTGGCAAGCAAGCCTGCAACCTTGTCGGCAGTGGGGTTGAACATCGAGGCCGCCAGCAGGGCTCCGAGCACACGATCATCTGGAGACGGGGATGTGAGCTCTCTCATGCAGGACCTCCCCTGCCGAGGCATCGCCTGCACAGCGCCTACCGTAGAAATATGACGCCCGCGACGCCTGCGCCTGCGAGAACCAGCAGCGGGCTCACACGAGTGAAGTGAAGCAACCCCAGACACACAACGCCGATGACCGCCGTGCCGGGGCCGGTTATGGCGGACGGCAACACGACTATCGCGGCGGCCACGATCAGCGATATGACAACCGGCCGCAGCACTTGCAGGACGCGGGCCATGACCGCATTGCTCTGAAGCCTGACGAAGGCGTACGTGAGGATGCTCACTATCAATAGCGACGGCAGGACAACGGCCACCGTTGCGATGAGCGACCCCGGGACTCCTGCCACCTGGTACCCGATGAATGTGGCCGAGTTGATGCCGATCGGCCCGGGGGTCATCTCCGAAATCGCGATGAGGTCTACGAACTCGGTCGCCGAGATCCAGTTGTACAAGACAACCGTCTCGTGCCTTATCATCGTGACCATAGCGTAGCCGCCGCCGAAGCTGAACAGGCCTATCCGGAAGAACGACCAGAAGATCTCAAGATACGTCATTCTGTCTTCTCCTTGCTGCAAGCCGGGTGGCGCCGGACAGCGCGAGTCCGGTGACGATGGCCCCGGTTATGACGATCGCAGGGTGAACGCGCAGCACACTCAGCGCAAGCAGGCCCAAGACCGCAACGCCCAGGTCAACGCGGCTCCGGATGGCCGATCGCGATAGCTTGAGCGCTGCGCTGGCTATCAGAGCCACGACCGCCGGGCGCACTCCAGCGAAGATAGCCTCCAGTGTCTTTCCAGGCGCGGCACGGCCGAGGGCCATCGCTATGATAAGCAGGATCAGGAACGACGGTATCGCCGCACCCAGGGTCGCTGAAAGCGCACCGGCAATCCCCGCCAGCTTCTGCCCGACGAACACGGCCGTGTTGATCGCGACGGCCCCGGGCGAACACTGCACAACAGCCAGCGCATCCACGAAGTCATCATCGCTCATCAGTTGCCTGCCGGCCACGAGTTCTTGCCTGATGAGCGGGATCATGGCATAACCGCCCCCGAACGTGAATGCGCCGACTTTCAGGAAGGTCCAGAACAACGTCCTGCACAAAAACGCCGGTCGAGGTTGCTGGGTGGCTTGCTGCTGCTCGCGACCTTGCTGTCCGGATCGCGACTCCTCACTTTGCAGTAGTCCGGTTCGTGGCTGTTGTTCAGGCATTCCAAGCCTCCACCAAGAAGCTTGCCCTGTCGCAAGCAAATCTGCGTCCTTGCCCGTTGAAACGTGTGATGCGCCAGCAGACGCTGGTACCCATTCGGCTCCTGCCACAGGGCTTCGATCCCGCAGCTTTCAGTACGTCGCCCGTATTGGTCGTCCTGGAGGAGGAGGCAGGGCTCGTTTTCACTCGCATGAGGACAACGATTGACCCACTGGCGCTTTCGCTGGAAGACCCGGAACTCCTTGAGGCTGATCCGCATAGCGCAGGTTTCTATGTGGAACAGGCGATCATCACGGCAGCCGGGCCTGGGCTCAGGGCCTCCTGAGATGCAGCGAAGAACGTTTGAGCGAAGCCGTCCGCGACCGTTTGACCTGGTACATCCTGTAGTCGGCCACTTTGAGCAGGTTCTCTCCTGTGAGACCGTCTTCCGGGTAGGTGGCGAACCCGCTGGATGCCTTGACGTCGAAAGGCATCTCCAGCTGCAATATCGCCTGATCCAGCCGCTCATGGAACCTTCCGCTGAACGCCTTTGCGCCTTCCTTGCCTGTGTCGGCGAGAAGGACGACAAACTCATCCCCGCCCCAGCGCGACGCAAGGTCGGAGCCTCTCGAGGTCGTGGTTATCACCTTGGATACGCACTCGAGCACCGCATCCCCCTGCATGTGGCCGAGCGCATTATTGACCTTCCGGAAATTATTAACATCGATGAAGACCAGGGAAAACTCCAGACCGTGTCTCTGTGCTCTGAGGACCTCTTTGCCCAGGGCCTCCAGAATGTATCGCCTGTTGTAAAGGCCGGTCAGGCCGTCCACCCGCGCGGCAACCACCAGTTCGCGCGCCACAGCAAGAACGTAGACCGTTGTCACTATCGCACCTGCACAGATGAGCGAATTCTCAATGACACGGGGGACGACCTGGGGAAACACGAAAAACTCGTCCATAAGATCCAGAAACGCGCCTGCGGCAAACGTGCCAAGGCCCAGTTCCACCATCAGCCAGTTTCTTCTCCTGCCGTACGCTCGGTGTAGCTGGTGGGCGCAGAGGAGCGCCGCTACGAATGCGATGAGAGTGAGGCTTTCTGAGATGATGTCAGAGAACTTGAATTCGGCCTTGAAGGGCCAGGGAAACGGGAGCATTGGCCACACCCCCACCGGTCTTTGTGAGCGGTTACGGAACGGGCGGCATTGCCGCGCCAATCCTGATTCGTCATATGAGCAATTACTGAGCCATGGTGTAATCTTCCTGCTCACCAGCCGCGGGGTGAGACCGGCGCCGCACGCGAAAATTCGCCGCCTGCAGGACTATTGCGCTCGGAGCAGAAGAAAAAGACCAATTCTCTTTGTGTCCGAAAACCACATGCGTTGCTAGAATGGTTCCACGAAGCGCACGCACCGAGCATTAAGCCCAGGGGAGGCAATCCATTGAGTTCCAAGATAGTCATCCCGGACGACTCGCCCGCAGTGATCAGCGGCACTCCTGCCCTGGACCGGATCAGGAACGCCGGGGACGTGACCGTTTACACCACACCTCCAGCATCTAAAGAAGCTCTGCTTGAGAGAATCACCGGGGCGCACACAGTAGTA
>Ga0315277_10012746_pt1 | contig 10521 bp, 9 predicted proteins | sample YL17G05_15_MG_FD_203695 | JGI IMG/M metagenome (GOLD analysis project Ga0315277, IMG submission 203695) | Sediment microbial communities from Yellowstone Lake, YNP, Wyoming, USA - YL17G05_15 | ecosystem: Environmental > Aquatic > Freshwater > Lake > Sediment | place: USA: Wyoming | collected... | reverse complement strand
CAATCCACCTCCGTGCGGCCGCGGCCGGATTGCATATCAAGGTAGAAGGAGGGCATCTTGCCACCGCGCCCGCCGCCCACCACGCGCGAGAGCACTGCCTGGGCCAACCGCGTGGGCAGCCGCTCGACCGCGAACGCCAGCGCGCGCACCGGCGTGCGAGGCAAGTCGACCACTGCCAGCCTCAGGGCGCGCATCACGCGCAGGCACTCGCGCATCATCTCCAACTCCAGGTGGAACAGCGCCGCATCGTGGAAAATCTCTTCGGGCAGCATATCCAGAATGGCGGAGGAGACATTTGCCATCAGGTTCGTCAGCAGCTTCGACCACTTCATTGCCAGAGGGTCGGCATACAAGCGGGGCGCCAGCCCGGCTTCGCCGAAGGCCGCGGCCAAGGGCCGGCTCAGCGCGTGACGCGCTGTGAGGCCCACCCCGCGGGCCTTGCTCACCACAACTCGGCCGGGGGCCGGCCGCCCGATGGCGCTGGTCACCGTTGCATGGATCACGCGATCGGCGCCGAGCGTACCGGCGATCGCGCCTTCGTTCTCCACGCCGTTCTGCACGCACACGATCGGAGGCAGCTCGCGCGAGAAGCCGGCCAGCTGTGTCAACGCCGCCTGGGTGTCGTACGACTTAAGGGCAAAGATGCCTGCGTCGAATGGGCCTAAACGATATGCCTCCGGCCATGAGGACACGTAACCCTCGGCCGGAAGTTGGATCGTCCGGCCGCCGCCTTCAAGCGCGAGCCCGTTCTGTCTTACCCGCACAACAGTCTCGGCGGTATCCAGGAAGGCCACCGTATGGCCGGCGCCATAGAGGCTGCCACCAAGATAGGTGCCGATCGCACCTGCACCAAAGACGACGAATCGCATGGTCGCTTTCCCTCCGGCGATTAGGGCACGCCTGGGCCGGATCCTGTGCGGCTTCAGCTCAGCCGGTGACCTGGTTGAGCGCCTCTAAAACCTGCAGGATGATGCGCGCCGTGGCGCCCCAGATCGTGTGCCCTTGGTAGGGTGCGTAGATGGCAGTGAGGAGGTGCTCCCCGGTGAGCGGATGCTTGCCTTCCATCCATTCCATATGGGATGCATCGGCCAGCCAGCGCAGCGGTGTGGCGAACACATCGCGCACTTCGACCGGCGCAAGGCGGAAAGATTGCGGCCAGTCGAATGCGCCCACGACCGGCGTGACCCAGAAGTTGGTGACCGTGAGCATGGGCTCGAGCAACCCCAACACTCGCACTGCACTCGGGTCAAGGCCGATTTCCTCGTGCGACTCGCGCAACGCCGTCGTGGCCAAGTCCGCATCCTGGGGATGACTCTGACCGCCCGGAAACGAAACCTGGCCTTTGTGATCCGCCACTTCTTCGCTGCGTTCGGTGAACAGCATGTACCACTCGCCGAGGTTGCGATAGAGAGGCACAAGCACGGCGGCGACCCGCGGCGGCGGGCTGAGGCGGGGAGCCGCGAGCGGCGTGAGGGCGGCCGGCCGCAGCCGGCGACGAATGTCGTCTTCGCTCAATTCACGCAAAGCATCCGGGAGAAGGCCGCTAAGCGGCCCGGACGGGGCTGCCACAGTAACCGCACTCGGCTGTATGCGAGTCGATCCACTCCACTTCGTCGGAGTGTAATGCACCGCCGCACTGAGGGCAGTGAGTCGGCAGCAACGGGGGGCGGGCGGATGGCGCAGGCTGGAGCTTGGCGGCCGCCTCGGCCGGGGCGCCCGCCAGCGTGGCATTCAACCAGGCCGCCACTTCCTCGGCCTGCTGGGTCCACCCGCGTTGGTGGAGTTCGTCCACCGCCCTCAGGCCCGCAGCGCGCAATATGCGCCAGCGGCCCATGTCGGCCAGCATCGCCAGCCCCTCGCGGATCTCGCCGAGGGCGGTCTCAGGCCGTCCGGCCAGCATGTAGGCCCGCCCAGCCTCGAGCGAAATCTGGGCAGCGCGTGGGTGCCCGGCCTCACGCGCTTCGGTGGCAAGCTGCGCGAGCATGTCGGCCGCTTCGGCGTAGCTCGCGGCTCCGATGAGCCCGTGAGCGCGGGCCAGCCGGCGGCGGGGAGCGTCGGGCATCAGCGTGCCGAGCGGCATGGAGATGGGCGCAAACGAACGGCGAAGTGCGCGGCGGAGGGCGCGTCGCGGTCGTCTGAACATCATGCCTCCGATAAGGACACGTCGCCAACGGCCCCTTCTGTATCTTCCGGCGCCCCGTCGACAGCGGGCTCGGAATCGAAGGGCTCAATGACCGGGCGGGCGAAGATCAGGTAGCCTGTATGGGCCACCATGCGGTCGGTTGGGCGCAGCCGTTCCGGCACGGGTTTGAAGTAGCGCAGCCAAAGCTCGCACACTTCAACGAAGGCAAAGGTGTGCCGTTCGAGCGCGCTGAGAAGCGTGGTGATTTGGTTGGTAGTTGGAACAATCGCGCCGAAGAACCCGCCCGGGCGAAGCGCCTCGCGTACCTGGCCGATGTAATCGTGCGGGTTGAGCAGGTCCAGGAAAAGCGCCGGCACGTCGCGCGCCGGAAAGCCCTGGCCGATGTCGTGCTGGACGAATTCGACCCGCTCGGCCAGCCCGAGTTGAGCCAGGTTGCGGCGGGCCAAGTTCTGCATGTCTTCACGAATGTCGTAGGAGATCACCCGGCCTTGCTCGCCGACGGCCATCGCCAGCGCGGTCGTGAGCCCGCCCGATCCCGTGCCGGCTTCCACCACCGTCTGCCCGGGAATGATCGACAGCTTGAGTAGGATGTAGCCAATGTCCTTGGGGAAGATAATCTGGCTGTTCCGGCGAATATCGCGCAGGATATCGCTGGTCGCCGGCGGCAGAAGGTAGAACGGGCGGCCGATGTGACTCATGACCTTGGCACCCCAGGGCTGCCCGATCAGGTCGTCGTGACGCAGGACGCCGCGGTGAGTTTGCAGCGTGGCCTGGGGGGTCAGGCGCACCAGCATGTACTTGTGGTCGCGCCCCACCAGTTGCACAAGGTCTCCCGCTTGGATCAGGTTCACAGACGGCCTCAGTCTTCAGGATGTGCGGCGATTGTAACCTGACGATGATAGCACGGTAAACCGGCGGCGAGCCCGGCCATCTTCTCCCAATTGCCGGACGGGGTGGGCTGGGCTACACTTCGCGTCGCGGAGGGCCCATGGCCATCGATTGGACACGTGCGGGGGAAGAGGCGATATCCCACTTACGCTCGATGCTGCGCCTGGATACGACGAACCCGCCCGGGCAGGAAATGCTGGCGGCCGAATACTTGGCCGGCGTGTTGCGCCGTGCGGGAATCGAACCCACGATCGTCACCCTCTCGCCCGAACGCGGAAACCTCGTCGCCCGCCTGAATGGAACCGGCGGAGAGGATCCACTCCTGCTCTACGGCCACACGGACGTCGTCCCGGCGGAACCTACCAAGTGGAGCCATCCGCCCTTTGGCGGTGAGGTGGCCGAGGGGATGATATGGGGCCGCGGGGCCATAGACATGAAGGGCATGGTCGTGCAGTCGCTGATGGTCGTGCTGCTCCTCAAACAAGAAGGGCTGGCTCTCAAGCGGGATCTCATCTTCGCCGCTACCGCCGACGAAGAAGTGGACGGAGCAGGTATCAGACAGCTTGTCACACAAGCGCCGGAGTTGATCCGCGCCGGTTGGGGCCTCACCGAAACCGGGGGCTTCCCCATGTACGTGGGCGGGCGGCGCCTGTATCCCATCAAGACCGCCGAAAAAGGAACACTGTGGCTCACCCTGCGCGCGCGCGGGCGAGCCGGGCACGCCTCCCTGCCGACGGCGGACAACCCCGTGGCCCGCTTGAGCACCGCCCTCGCGCGGCTGGCCCGCCGCGACCTGCGTTTTGCCCTGACGGAGCATAGCGCGGGGTACCTGCGCGCCCTGGGCGAGGTGGTTGGCGGCGAGCTGGGGCAGGCGGTGGCCCAGGTGAATAGCACGCGGGAGACGAAACGCGTCATGCGGCGGCTCGGCGATGCGCAGCTCAGCAGCCACTTGTATGCGGTGCTGCACAATACCGCCGTGCCGACAGTCATCCGCGCGGGCCAAAAGACAAATGTCATTCCCTCGGAGGCCGAGGCCAAAGTGGATTGCCGATCGCTGCCAGGTGTATCGGGGGAAGAACTCCTGGCCGAAGTCCGGGCGGTGCTCGGTCCGCACATCGAGATCAGCGTCGACGACTCGTCGCCGCCACTCGAGGTTTCGACCCAGACCCCGCTGTACGATGTCCTGGGCGCCACGTTGCGCGCCCATGATTCTCAAGCCATCGTCACGCCCTACATGCTGAGTGGGGCGACCGACGCCAAGCACGTGGCCGAGTTGGGTGTGCGCACCTACGGGTTTTCGCCTCTCTTCCTCGAACCCGGCGAGCCATATGCGGAGCTGGTCCATTCTCATGACGAACGCATACCGGTGCGCGGATTCCTGTGGGGGATGCGCGTACTGTACGATGCGGTGCATGCCTTCTGTGCGGCCGAGGCGTGAACTCATGTTGATTGGACGCCCAGCGCGCGGCACGATGGGGCAATGAGCTGCTTCCAACGATAGGGGGCGGTTCGCCTTCTTTGCCCGAGCGCCGTGGCAACGGCTCCCCCACCGCAATACAAGTGAACAATGCGCACTCAGCGGAGCCACACATAAAGGGTCGCCCGAGCGGGCGACCCTTGCGAATACCTAGCGCGAGCGGTCAACGGTAAGGCGTGCTGTGCCCTCTTCCCGGAGGGTCAGCAGAGCACGCGGGCGTCGTCGCTAAACGAGCATCCCGTGTCGTTCGATGGCCAGGTTGAGGATTTCGTTGATCAGCACAGCGTAGTGCATGCCCTCGGCCTTGGAGATGATGCACATGTCGCTCACATCAGGGTTCAGCCCGGGCAGAGTGTTGATTTCAACCAAGTTGGGGTGCCCTTCGGCGTCCAGGCGGAAATCCACGCGACTGCAATCGGCTGAACCGATCGCGAGGAAGGCTGAGCGCGTCAGCCGGTACATCTCCTTCTGCAACTGGGGCGGGATATCCGCCGGGCACAAGTAGAGCGGCGCGCCCTCCTCGCCGGGGGTGATCAGCTTGGCTTCGGCGCCATAAACTCCGCGCCCGGTGCCGACGGTCGGATCGATTTCCAGTACGGGGAAGTAATGGAAGCCATCCTTCTCGTACAGGTCCGGGTTCGATCGGCGCTCGGTCGAGCCGGGGTTGCCAAGAATACCCACCGTGAATTCACGCCCCGGAAGATAACTCTCGACCAGCGCGGGCTGGTGATAGGCCGTGAGGATGTGCTCCACCCGTTCGCGCAACTCGGGTTCGGTGCGCAGCACCGAACCGGGGCCGACACCCTTGCCCGATCCTTCGCGTATCGGTTTGGCGAAAAGAGGGAAGCGCAGCGTTGAGCGCAATGGTGCGGTGGATTCCGAGAACACCTGGAAAGGGACTGTCGGCAGGCCGCGATCACGCCAGATGCGTTTGGTGATCATCTTGTCGAGGGAGATTGCGTTGGCCAGAACTCGCGAGCAGGTGTAGGGAATGCCGAGCATTTCGAGCAGCGCCGGGATTTGTGCCTCGCGCGAGTCCCCGCGCCGTCCTTCGCAGATGTTGAAGCTGAAGTCCGGGTGGAGTGAGCGTAGAGTATCTACTAGGCTCTCATCGCCTTCGAGGAACGTGGCTGTGTGCCCCGCTTCCTGAAGAGCTGTACAAATGGCCTCGACCGTCTCTTCGCGGTCGTATTCGACAGCATCATCACTCGGGCCGTGTTCGGAGTGTGGATAGTTCTTCTTGAGGTTGGCCAGAACGGCCACGGTCATGGGCGGGGATATGCGCCGGGGGATGGCCCGGCTGGCAGGTGTGCTACGAGGTCCAGGGGGGTCGTCCACGCCCCGTTCTTCCTTCATGCATCACCTCGCGAGGCGGAATGATGTTCGGCCAGGTCCGCGCGATGAACTGAGAGGCGCGTGCGATACCGAAGCAGTGCGCAATCGGGCCGGGGCGGATTATAGCGGGTTTCGCACGCTGCGACGGGGCCCATGCTCGCCGGGCTGGCGAACGTCGCGCATTGCCCGCCGCCTCAACCCGCGCCCCTCAAGTACGCGGCGACACGGTCGCGCACCTCCATGGGAGTGAGCGAATCCGTCGCCAAGTAGAAGTGGCAGCGCGAGCGGGCATCGGTCAGGCGCCGTTGCTGTTCGAGGTAATCCCGCTCGAGCCATTTGAAGTGCTTGCGAACGGTGCAGGTCTCGAAACTTGCGTCGAGGAAGATGAGCACGTCGGGCGGCGTGCCGCGACGCCAGAGGTCCGGGATGAAGGAATGTTCCTGCGCGATTTGGCGCACCTCGATGCCCAGCGCGTGAAGGGAGTGGGCCAGGGTTGTCTTGCCTGCTCCGCACGGCCCGACGACGAGAATCCTGGCCGGGGATCGAGGCGGGGTCAGAGCGGCAGGTGCACCCACAGCCGTCGCACCTCGTCGCCTTGCCGCGCGCCGACCGACACCACCAGCACGCTGATGTCGTCTGCGGGTCGCCCCTCTTCGAGCGTCATCGCCTCGGCCAGCAGGCGATCGGCCCATTCGGCACACGGCGCGCCCTCGCGCAGAAAGCGGCCCAGCGCGTCCGGAATGTCGTATCCGTCGCCGTGGCGCTGCCCGGCATGCGGCAAACCGTCGGTGAATACCACGGCCGCCAGGCCCTCCTCCAGCGGCACCTGGCTGATCACCGGCCGGGTTGTGCGGCGCGTGCCCACCGCATGCGACGGCTGATCGAGGGTTTCGATCGTGCCGCCCGAGATCAGGTAGGCCGGTTCGGGGTTGTTGCGGGTGACCACCAAGGTGCTGGAGGCCATATCGACCGAGACGATATTGAGCGTGGCGGTCACCTGCCCGGAGCGCTCGGCGAAGAGGTAATCGGAGGCGGCCCGCGCCGCCGCACCGTCGCGCACGCCCTCGGCCAGCAGCCCGACCGCCTTGCGGGCCACCAGGTTGGCGATGGACTTGGCCGCGCGGCCCGAGCGCTGGCCGTCAACCAGCACCCACGACATACCGCCGCCCGGGCGCTCGATCATCTCGAGCGTGTCTCCGCTCTCGAGGGTGGCGTACTTGCGGACTTTGGCGACGACGGCGTGAAGGTCCATGGTGTGATCGCGGGGAGCAAAACAATCGGGATTGCGCTATCGGATTCTAGCACACGTGCTTGCCCGGCCTCCTCACTTGTGGTATCATCGCTGCGTCCTGGCGCACCCACAATCATGACACACGGGGACCCACATGGCACCCAAGTCGCGGGTAGATCTCATGGTGGGCCGCCTGCGCGATTTGCAGGCTGGCACGCCGGACGTCGAAGCCTCGGCCATCGTCAGCGTTGATGGACTGATCATCGCCTCCTCATTGCCCGCGGGTGTCGAGGAAGACCGCGTCTCGGCCATGTCGGCCGCGATGCTCAGTCTGGGCGAACGCATCTCGGCCGAACTGGGGCGCGGGCAGCTCGACCAGGTCTACATTCACGGGAAGCAGGGCTATGTGCTGCTCATGTCTGCGGGGAACGATGCCGTGCTGACGGTGCTGGCCCGCGAGGGCGCCAAACTCGGGCTGGTCTTGCTTGAAATGCGCCGCGCGGCTGAGGACATCTCGAAGCTGGTAGGGTAGACGTGCACCAACGCTCTCACACACTCGATCTCAACCCAACGCCAACGATCCGTGGGGAGGTGGCAAGTGCAAACCTCCCCACGGCCTTTTTAAGGAGGAAGTCATGACGCGCTATGTTTTCTTCACCGGCGGGGTGGTGAGCTCGGTGGGCAAGGGCGTGACGGCCGCCTCGGTCGGACTGTTGCTCAAGGAACGCGGTTTCCGCGTCGCGGTACAGAAGCTCGATCCATACATCAATGTCGACCCGGGCACCATGAGTCCCTACCAGCACGGTGAAGTGTTCGTGCTGGATGACGGGGCGGAGACCGACCTGGATCTGGGGCATTACGAGCGCTTCATCGACACCAGCCTGACCCGCGTGTGCAACGTGACCTCCGGCCAGGTCTACGCCGAAGTCATTGCCAAGGAACGGCGCGGCGACTTCTTGGGGGGGACGATCCAAGTTATCCCTCACGTGACCAACGAGATCAAGCGGCGGATCGGTCAGGTGGGCAAGGCCCTGGACGCCGAAATCGTTCTGGTGGAGGTGGGCGGAACGGTGGGCGACATCGAATCGCTGCCCTTCCTCGAGGCCCTGCGTCAGATGCGCTCGGACGCGGGGCGGGGCAATACGGTTTACATCCACGTCACACTGCTGCCCTACATCGGCGCGACGCATGAACTGAAAACCAAGCCCACGCAGCATTCGGTGCGCGAGCTGCGATCGATCGGCATTACGCCCGACATGATTGTGGCCCGCTCCGACCACCCCATGAATGGCGACCTGCGGGCCAAGATTGCGCTCTTCTGCGACGTCGAGCCGCGGGCGGTGGTGCCCCTGGTGACCGTGCCCGAGATCTACCAGGTGCCGCTGGAACTCGAGCGGGCGGGAGTGGCCGACTACATCCTCGAGCGCCTGGGGCTGGAGGCGCGCCGCGTGCCGCAGTTGCAGGCGTGGGAACAATTGATCGAACGCGCCGCGCAGACGAAGCCGGCCGTGAAGATCGCCCTGGTGGGCAAGTACGTCGAGCTCAAGGACGCGTATTTGAGCGTGCGCGAGGCGCTCAGGCATGCCGGGTTGGCGCTCGGTTACGAGGTCGAGATCGAATGGGTGCATTCCGCCGAACTCGAGAAGGGCAAAGGCTGGGAGGGGGTGCGTGATGCGCACGGCATCGTCGTGCCCGGTGGATTCGGATCGCGCGGTATCGAAGGCAAGATCGCCGCTGCACGTTTCGCGCGCGAGAACAAGGTTCCTTACCTGGGTCTCTGCCTGGGGATGCAAGTCATGGTCATAGACTTCGGTCGGTTCGTGCTCGGCAGCGAGGAAGTCAACTCCACCGAATTCGACCGAAACACGCCTCACCCGGTGATCGACTTGCTGCCGGAGCAGCGAGCCATCGCCGACATGGGCGGTACCATGCGCCTGGGGCTCTACCCCTGCCATCTGCAGCCGGGCAGCAAGGCTGCCCGAGCCTACCCGCAGCCGATTGTCGAGGAACGCCACCGCCACCGCTTCGAATTCAACAACAGCTATCGGGATGCCTTTGCCCAACGCGGATTGGTTTACTCCGGGCTTTCGCCGGATGGGCGGCTGGTGGAGATCGCCGAACTGGCCGACCATCCGTTCATGGTCGGCAGCCAGTTCCATCCCGAATTCCTCTCACGACCCAACCGGCCGCATCCGCTCTTTCGCGCATTCGTCGAGGCCGCCATTGCGCGCAAGGCGCAGGTCGGGTAGAACGCCTCCGATCTTTCGCGGCCGAGTGGTGATCTCACGGTGAGCCTCCCGGGATCGTCGACAGGAAGGCCAGTCATCGTCGTCGGGGCAGGCTTCGGCGGGCTGTTTGCCGCCCAGCGCCTGGCCCGTGGCGGTGCGCAGGTGGTGCTCGTTGACCGACGTAACTTCCACACCTTCACCCCGCTCCTGTATCAAGTCGCCGCGGCGGAACTTGAACCCGACGAAATCTCCTATCCGGTGCGGACGATCTTTCGCGGACATAAGAATGTGCGCATGGTTCTGGGCGAAGTGCAGCGAGTTGACCTGCTCGCCAGGACCATCCAGGTCGGCCAACTCCAGCTCGGTTTCGAGAACCTCATCCTCGCAACCGGATCCACGACCAGCTTCTTTGGAATTCAGGGTGCGCCCGAACATGCCCTGCCACTTAAGACCCCCGGCGATGCCGTTCGTTTGCGCAGCCACATCCTCGGCTGCTTCGAGCGGGCCGCGCTCGAGCATGTAAGAGCAGAGCGCGTGCGGCTGATGACATTTGTGATCGTGGGCGGCGGGCCGACGGGTGTCGAGTATGCCGGCGCGCTGGCCGAACTGATCCGCGGCCCGTTGGCACGCGATTTCCCGTCGCTCGACCTCGGCGAATGCGCAGTGATACTCGTTGAAGCCTCGCCCAGGTTGCTGGGCAGTTTTCCCCAACGCTTGGGAGAGTATGCACTGGGGCGGCTGCAGGGCATGGGGGTGGAGGTGCGTCTCTCCGCGCGGGTCCTGACGGTCGCGCCGGGATCATTGAAGTTGGAGGAAGGCCACGCGTTGGAGGCCGCCACGATGGTGTGGACTGCCGGCGTGCGCGGCGATCCGATGCTCGCGGGGTGGGGGCTGCCCACCGCGCGCGACGGGCGGGTGCCGGTCGAGCCCACGTTGCAGGTGGCGGGTCATCCGCATGTGTACGTCGTGGGCGACGGCGCCTACCTCGAGCAGGACGGCGCTCCGCTGCCCATGCTCGCGCCGGTCGCCATCCAAGCCGGCCAGGCAGCTGCGGAGAACATCCTGCGAACGGCTGCCGACCGGCCGGCGCGTTCTTTCCGCTACAAAGACAAGGGGACGATGGCGACCATCGGCCGCAATGCGGCAGTTGCCATTCTGGGCGGACGCGGGTACACCGGGTTCGTGGCCTGGGTGATCTGGCTGGCGATACACATCTCTA
>Ga0315277_10012745_pt1 | contig 10521 bp, 10 predicted proteins | sample YL17G05_15_MG_FD_203695 | JGI IMG/M metagenome (GOLD analysis project Ga0315277, IMG submission 203695) | Sediment microbial communities from Yellowstone Lake, YNP, Wyoming, USA - YL17G05_15 | ecosystem: Environmental > Aquatic > Freshwater > Lake > Sediment | place: USA: Wyoming | collected... | reverse complement strand
AACGAGGTGCGGATGCACTACCGCAGGCACAAGCGGACCCGGTCCGTCAGTCTTGGGCCGGAGCATGAGGCACTTGCCGGTTCTGTACCATCAAGCGGCGAAGCTCCGGCGGCGGCAGAGGAGTATCGCCTGCTGCACAAGGCACTGCTGCAACTGCGACTGAGGTACCGCACCGCGATCATCCTGCGGTACTTCGAGGATAGAACGATTGCCGAGATTGTGAGCATCACCGGCAAGAGAGAAGGCACGATCAAATCCCAACTGCACCGCGGGCTGGCCCAGTTAGAGGAAGTCTTGGTGCGCTGGGGTGTTCTGCCGGACTGAGACAGGAACGAAACCATGGACAAGAATATCGAGAGAATCGAGCGGTACCTGGAGGGCATTGTCCCGCCGGAGCATGAATCCGATCAGCATCGCCACCAGTTGCGCCGGCAGGTCCTCACGGGACTCGAAAGGAGACATGTTATGTCTGTCAATCCAAGAACGTGGAAGGTTGCGGCGGCGATTGCCGCCCTGGTGTGCACCGCCGCTGCAGCGACCGCGGTGGTCGGCGTGAAAATTCGCCAGTACTACTTCCAAGGACAGAGTGCAGACGGCGAATACTTCTTCCGCAGCGAGCCGGAAACCGTCTACGAGAAGACCTATGTGGATGCCAACGGTGTCATGCTGGGTGTGCGAACGGCTGGAGCCTCCCTGGCGAGCTTCGGCGCCGATGACGCCAACGGGATGACCGTCGAGCAGATGCAAAGTGATCTGGAGGAAACCGAGCTGCGGCGGCAGCAGGACATCCGGGAACTGCTGGCCGTCATCGACATGGACGTGAACGGCAATGCCTGGCGGGTATTCACGTTCAAGTACGTATTTGCGAACGGCCGGACCCGCACCATGAATGAGGGGGACCCCGACAGGAAGCAGCCCGCGTCGCCCGAACAGATAGAGAAGGACTTCGAGGAGGCCGCACGTCTCCGAGCGCAAGGCGTCAGGGACGTCGTTGGAGTCATCGACACAGAGGTGGAAGGCCAGACGCATCGCACGATAGAATGCCGATACGTGCTCGGTGACGGCCGGGAGTTCGAGATAGGCGAGGCAGATCCCGCTTTGACGCCGCCCACGAGAATGCTGAGTGAAGAACAGATCAATGAGATCTGGCGTCTGAAACTGCTCGGCCAGGCGGAGACTCTTGAGACCATCGAACAGCCCTTGTACGGCAAGACCTTCGTCTTCGAGAGGCACTTGTGTACGCTCGCCGACGGAACCGTCGCAGCTCTCTCTGTCGGCAAGGTCAAAGGCGCCAGGACGGACCTGACCGAAGCGGACTGGAAGGAACTGCGAGAATTGATCGACACCAACGCCGGCGAATTCCTCGGCGCCTATGAGCAGACAGTCAGAGGCAAGGTATTCGCGTTCGAGCGCAAGCGCTACACCCTGAGCGACGGCACCCAAGTCATCCGGGCCGATGGCAAACCCAAAGACGGCCAATAACCCCATTAGCGAATAGACGGCGAGAGCGGCCCTGGCAGAGGTCGCTCTCGCTTTGTCATCTTCCCTTTGTCAATCGCCCCCCACCTTCCATCGCGATGCCCATCTCCCTCTGTTAGCAGCAGCGCCAAAAAACGGAAAGATTGCTGTGCCCCAGGTGGGTGCTTGTTCGTGATAATAGGGAACAACGATCGTTGTGGTGAGAGTAACGGCGTTCGCGAATGATCGAAGATGAGCTACTCAAACTGAGGTTCAAGGCCGGCCGCATAGATGCGCTGCAGCGGATCTATGAGAAGTACCACGACTATCTGCTGACGCTGGCGATGGCGATGTCGAATGACGCCGCGGCGGCCGAAGACGCCATGCACGATGTATTCGTCGCCCTCGCTCAATCCGGCGGCAAATTCCGGCTGCACGGCAGCTTGCGGGCCTACCTGGCCACGTGCGTGGTCAACCGCGTCCGCGATCAGGTCCGAGCCGCCAGGCGCCGGGGCCGGATACTCAATGAAGAGACTCCGCTGGAGCCGGATTTCGAGCCTTCGGACGGGCGGATTCTGTCCGACGAGCAGTCGCGACTGGTCGCTCGGGCGCTGGCCCGCCTGCCAGAGGAGCAGCGGGAGACAATCGCCCTGCACCTGAACGGACAACTGAAGCTCCGGGAGATCGCACGGCTCCAGAATGTGCCGCTCTCAACCGTGCGAGGCAGATATCGACATGGAATCGACAGACTGCGGTCCATTTTGAATGGGAGACTTTGACATGAGACCCGCAGAGGAAATAGAACGCTTTGTCAAGCACATATCGTTCAGAGCCAGTCGCGCAATGGACGAGGACCTCTGGGCCAACATCGCCCGAGCCGGTGACGGCCGGACGGAAGAGTTGGCTCCAGACCGTAGGGACATAAGGAGATTCATCATGAGAATGTCAACCAAGCGAATCGCAATAGCCGCCCTGGTCTGCATCGGCGTCGGAGCCATAACTGCTGTGGGTGTAAACATTGGAAGGATCTACTACAGGGGCCTATCCGCTGACGGCACTCACCACATCTTCTACAGCGAAGGTGGCCCAGGAACGTCGGGCGAGGGCTTCACCATGATGGACGCCAACGGAGTAACTGATGTGGAGCAAACCCGAAGGGATCTGGAGGAGATGAATGTCCTGAGCCAGCAGGGCAAGAAGGAGTTGCTCAGGGTCAAAGAAACGATAATCGGTGCCTATCGGCTGAAAACGCATGAGCACAGATATCAGCTTTCGGACGGCCGAACAATGGACATGGGGGAACCCGCCGACGACATGCCAGTGTACAGCCAGGAACAGTGGAAAGAATTCAGTCCACAGTTGGAAGAATCTCGCCGACTTCGGGAAGCAGGACCGGGAGAGGACCTCGGCACGTCTGAGGAAGCAGTGGAGGGCCGTGTCTTCTCCTTCAAACGAGAACGGTACGTCCTCAGCGACGGAACCGAGATCATCTGGTCTGTTGGCACGCCCAAAGACGGCCAATAGCCTCAAGATTGAATCCCCCTCCTGACACAAAGGCCGGGCCTGATGGACCCGGCTTTTCTTTTGCGCGATTATGTAAAACATCCGTCCGCGACCGTGTTATAGTGTGAGAACGCTCTGGTATCCGGATCTGCGAGTGGTCGATGATCGAGATCGAAGACGAACTGCTGAAGTGGCGATTCAAGCGAGGCAGCCGCGAGGCGCTGGCCCGCATCTACGAGAAGTACGTGCACCTGCTGCTGAGTGTGGCCATGGGCCTGCTGAACGATCCCCATGAGGCGGAGGACGTGGTGCAGGACATGTTCGTGTCCTTCGCCAAAAATGCGGCGGGTCTGGGCATCCGAGGCAACCTCCGGGCGTTTCTCGCCACCTGTGTCATCAACCGCGCCCGGGACCGGGCACGCAGCGAGCTCAGCCGCAAACGACACGCGGACACGTACACGCCGGCATCGAGTGACGTGAGTGAGCCGGACCAGTCCCTTGTCTACAGCGAGCGATGCGAGCGGCTCAACCGGGCTCTGGCCGAGTTGCCTTACGAACAGCGGGAGGTCATCGTCCTGAAGATCAAGCAGGAGATGACCCTCAAGGAGATCGCCAGGCTCCAGGGCGTCACGATCAGCACGGTTCACGGCCGTTACCGCTACGGCATGGAAAAACTCAGGGCCCTTCTTGATAGTGAGATCTGACCATGAGAGGCAACCAGAACTTCGAAGACATTGTGAGAAAGGATTTGAACGTCCGGGCGAGCGACGGGACGTTTGACCGCATGCGGGACATCGTCCTGGGCGCACACGAACCAGCACAGACAAACACGTCAGCGACAGCGCTGATGATGAAAAGGAGAACACTCATGAGAAGTCCAGTCACGAAATTGGGCATCGCTGCGGCGATCATCGCCGTGGTGGGTCTGGGGATAGTTGAGTTTATCGGCACCGGAAGCACGTCCGCCGTGGCCTGGGCCGAGGTCGCCAAGAATGTGGAGGCGAGCCCGGGCGTCATCTGGCGGCTAAGAACAACCGGTTCGCGAGATCCGAATGACGACTGGCCCAATAGCTATAAGATCACCTGGCGTTCCCCGGCGATCACGCGCACGGACCGATATCGAGGTGGTCAGATATATCGCACGCTCTACTACAATGTGGATGCGAAGACCACGATATGGGTGGCCCATGATGCCAAAAAGTATAACAAGGAGGCAATGAGCGATGCGCAAGTCCAGCAAGTGCGGGCGGACAAGGATCGTTGGACGAACCCCCAGAGCGCGATCAACCACCTCCTGGCCCTCAAACACCATGCGTTGGACCAAAAAATGATCGACGGCGTTCTCTGCGAGGGCATCGAAACGACGGACGCGACCGGCCTCCCTTTCAAGAGCTTCACAGCTCGGGGGTGGGTCAGCGTGGAGACCGGCTACCCCGTCCTCGTGGAAGCCGAGGTTATTGACGATGGAAACGTCCGTCATACGTATACGCTGGATCAGTTCCGGTGGAACGTGGACCTGTCGGCCGAGAATGTCGAGCCTGAAATCCCCGCCGACTACGAACCCTTGTAGTAGCAGACAACTCGCGGCACAGAATGACCATTACGAGGGCCGGGCCGTTTGGCTCGGCCTTTTTCATGCGCCTGGCGGCGATCTCATAATAATGGACCCTCTGCGACGTGCTATTATATGAGAATGATCATTCTTGAAATGGCGTGAGCGAACAACGAGTGATGGAAGATCAACTGCTCAAATGGAAGCTCAGGCGGGGCAGCAAAGAGGCCCTGGCGCAGGTCTACCAGAAGTACATCGACTCAATGCTGACCCTGGCCATCGGCCTGCTGAACAATCGGGCCTCCGCCGAGGATGTGGTTCAGGACGTATTCCTGTCCTTTGCCCGGTCGGCCAGGGACCTGAGGTTACAGGGTAGCCTTCGCAGCTATCTGATGACCAGCGTTCTGAACCGCGTGCGGGACCGCCGCAGGCGTTTGGGACGGCAAGCCCTACGCACGGACGCTGCTGAACCGGTGGACCCCGCGTGTGAATCGGCGGGACCAGAGCAGGCGGCGATCCTGGCCGAAGAAGCCATCCGCCTCAACGGCGCCATCGCCGAGCTTCCGGATGAGCAGCGTGAGGTCGTGCTGCTGCGGCTCAAGGCCAACCTGAAGTTTCGGGACATCGCCAAGTTGCAGCAGACTTCCATCGGCACGGTCCTGGGACGGTATCGTTACGGCCTGGACCGGCTGCGGTCCCTGTTGAACGGCGAGGTGGAACCATGAGACCGAGAAAAGACGTGGAGCAAATCATCCGGACGAAGCTGAATCTCGTCTTTGATGCGCCACGCCGGGACGAACTCCTGGCTCGCGCCTTGCATGAACAAGAACAGTCCTGGAAAACGGAACCGGCTCGCGCAGAGCCGGTCATAAGGAGAATGATCATGAACAGTCCGATTGTGAAGTTGGGTATCGCGGCGGTGATTATCGCCGTACTCGGTATAGGAATCGTGGAGTTCCTCGGCACCGGAGGCACATCCGGGGTAGTCTGGGCCGAGGTGGCCAAGAATGTGGAGGCGAGCCCGAGCGTCATCTTCCGGGCAAGAGGGACCGGTTCGCGCGATCCAAATGACGACTGGCCCAATGCCTATAGGATCTTCTGGCGTTCTGCGGCGCTCGATCGCGCAGACTGGTATCGAAATGGGCAGATCCATCGCACGATCTACACGAATTTGGATACGAAGACCCTGATCGGGGTGCTCCATGATCACAAGATGTACAACAAGGAGGCACTGAGCGATGAGCGGGTCCAGCAAGCGCGGGCGAACAAGGGTTGGACCGACCCCCAGGACCTGATCAAGATGGCCCTATCTCTCGAACACCATGCGTTGGGCCAAAAAACAATCAATGGCGTGCTCTGCGAGGGCATCGAAGCGACGGGCCCGGACGGCGGTACAGCGCGGCTATGGGCCGGCGTGGAGACCGGTTACCCCGTCCTCGTGGAAATCGAGGGTATTAAGGGAGGCATCCGTACTACGGGCACGATGGACCAGTTCCGGTGGAACGTGGACCTGTCGGCCGAGGGTATCGAGCCTGAAATCCCCGCCGGCTACGAACCCTTGTAGCAGCAGACAACTCGTCGCACAAAACGACCCTTCCAACGGCCGGGCTTCATAGTCCGGCCGTTTTCATGCGCGTCCCGAGGTAAGCGGGCCGGCAGGAACATTGTCCTGGTGATACTAAAACCGGCAGTCTCGGTGTGCTATAAGTGAAGAAAGATCTTTCTGTGGTTCGATGTATTCGATGATGGAAGACCGGATACTGCTCTGGAAGTTCAAACGCGGCAGCCGAGAAGCGCTGCAGCGGGTCTATGAGAAGTACAAGAACGATCTGCTGAAGCTGGCTGTCTCGCTGGTCACCGATGTCAATACCGCCGAGGATGTCGTGCAGGATGTCTTCGTGGCCTTCGCGCAGTCGGCGGCGAGGATTCGGCTGGCCGGCGACCTCAGGAAGTACCTGATGGCCTGCGTCGCCAACCGGATTCGCAGCCGCAGACGCGACCAGCTCAGGCACGAGATGCCGGGCCTCGACGAGGCAGAGGGTGTCATCTGCAGCGCAAGGCGGCCGGAACAGTGGGCCATTCTGAACGAGGAGCTTCAGCGGCTCAGCGAAGCAATGGCTCAGATGCCGTATGATCAGCGGGAAGTCGTCAGCCTGTATATGCAGGGCGATATGACCTTTCGGCAGATCGCCGTGATCCAGAATACATCGATCAATACAGTCCAAGGCCGATACCGGTACGGCATGAACAAACTGCGGTCCCTATTGAATGGCGAGCTCGAAATATGAGACCGGCGGATGACATAAAGCGATTCATCGACAAAGCGACTGTGAGTACCAGCGTCGCAGTGGACAAGGTTGTGCTGGGCGCGGTATTGGCGGCCCATGAAAAGGCAACAGACGAAGTCTCGGCCGCAACCAGGCCGAGCGCGAGGAGCATCATTATGATAAGTCCAATCGCAAAAGCAGTAGCAGCGGCGGCCGTGATCCTGGTGGCCGTCGTGCTGTTCATCGGCCTCTGGGACAAGTCGGCCCCTTCGGCCTACGCCCTGGAGCAGACCGTTGAGGCCAATCGCGCCGTTCGCTGGCTGCACCTCCGGAAGTTCACGACCGGCCACGAAGAGCCCCGGGAGGGCTGGATCGAATTCGGTGAGGATGGGCAGGCCACGCGGCTCCGCGCGTCGATGCCGGAATGGGCAAGCCCGGTGGACGGGCCCCGAGTCATAGCGTGGAAGGACGGCACCGTGCAAATATGGCTCAAAAGACGGAATCGCCTGGCGATCACGAGGGCGGACAACCCGCGTGAGCAACTGAACGCCGGGTTGCAGGAACTGGACCCCAGGCTGGTCCTCGCCCACCTTGCCGAGCTCAAACAACAGGACAAGATCGAGATCGTCATCGAGGAGTCACCCGACAAAACCAAGCCCATCATCGTGACGGTCACGTACCTACCCGGCAGCGAAAAGCCCGGCCAGCGCCAGGTCCTGTCCATCGATCCGGCAACGAAGCTCGTCAACACGATCGAACTCTACCAACTCAAGGACGGTCAGTACCGTCAGGAAGGCAGGATCGAATTACGGGAATACAATCAGCCGATTGATCCTAAGATGTTCGATCTGACGAACGAAGCGCCGGCCAACGCGGAACGTCTGGACTTGAGCACCACGGATCTCGGGCTGGCCCAAGGTCAGTTGAGCGACGAAGAAGTGGCGGTCAAAGTGGTTCGGCAGTTCTTCGAGTCCCTGATGGCCGGCGATTACGACACAGCGGGCAAACTGATTCCCGCCGGCGCCGCTGCTCTGAAGGAGCTCTTTGGCGGCGCTAAAATCTTGCGGATTGTCTCCGTCGGGCCGGCAACTCCCATTCCCGGACCGGGGAATAAGGAAATGACCGTGCCCTGTACGATCGAGTATGAGAAAAACGCCCAAAAGGGCTCGACCACGTTCAAGGGCCTCCAGGTCCAGCAGCTTCCCGAACAGCGGGACCACTGGATGATCCAGACTCTCGGCAACTGATTCCCCTTCCGACCGGCAGGATCGCACAAGGCCAAGCCTCTGCGGCTTGGCCTCTCTTTTGCGCGGAGAATCGTCGGCCTGCGATATACTAAAGAGGCCGCTCGGACGTGGTATATGGGAAAAGGGAGGGATGGGGCCGGGGCCGTGGGGCCGTGTCTTCACAATTCACTATTCAGGGCTGCGTGCCTTTGTGCGAGTCGACCGTTCAGTCTCTGTGTGCTCGATGTCCTCTGTGGCAAGAAAACCGGTTGTCGGTAGTCAGTTGTCGGTTGTCGGCTGTAAGTGCTTGATTGACAAGGACTTACCGATGTCACAGGGCTCGTAGAAAAATATGGGCGTAATTCCATATTGTGTTTGACAGGCAATGTATGAGGCATGTATGCTATTCATGCAACTCAATCGTAAATCGCAAATGGTAGATCGTAAATTTGGAGGGCCGGATCATGACGTCGGAAGCACGCATCAATGCCAATCGTCTCAATGCGCAGAAATCCACGGGGCCTCGTACGGCGGAGGGAAAGGCGGCCGTAGCGCAGAATGCCGTCAAGCACGGGCTGTCGGCCCGGTGCGATGTCATTCGGGGGGAGGATCAGAAGGAGTTCGAGCAGTATCGGGAAGAGATGTTCTGGGAGCTGAACCCGGCTGGGGTGATGCAGTCCAGGCTCACCGAGCGGATCGTCAGCCTCGCCTGGCGGCTGCGACGGGCGGAACGGCTCCAGAATGAGGCGTTCGATGCCCTGCTCATAAAGGAGACATCGAGCCCGCTGGCGAGGCTCACGCGGCCGCTGCGGGGCAAAGAGCAGGACGGGGGCAAGGCGGAGGGTTGTGACGGCGAGCCGGCGGTTGGGCGAACGGTCGTCAGGGACTTCTCCAATGCCAGGGTCCTCGACCGGCTGCTGATGTACGAGCGCCGGATCGAGAGCAGCCTGTACAGGACCATGAACGAGCTTCACAAGCTCCGGCATACACAAGACCGGGAGCCCGCCGGGGGTGCAAGCGTGTCGAAGGCGTCCCGCCTTCGGATCGCGGGCGGGACGCCCGCGACACCACCGCTCACCGACCGGGAGATGATGACCGATTCTGCAAAACAAAGCCAAATCCTGCCGGCGTCAAACCACCCGCCTGAAGGCGGAACTCCGAGCGCAGGCAACCGTGCAAAACAAAGCCAAATCCTGGCCGGGGATGGTGTGCAATGCACACCCTACGAAAGCGCCGATGCCCCTGCCCGTTCGCAAAACGTGATCGATTTTGCAGAACAAAGCCAATCGCGGGCGGGGGATGGTGTGCAATGCACAGCCTACGAAGGCGGGGACGCGAGCGCCGGTGACCAAACGCCCGACGGCGTCACGGCGAGCACGAGCGATTGTGCGAAACAAAGCCAATCGGCGCGCGCCGAAATGGCGGCCCGCAGATCGTCAGAGAAAGGTGAAGAAACGCCTTGCCGGCGCCACCCACAGGCTTGTGCGTGCTCTGCCCCGGACTTGTCATGCCCCCCACCGATGAAGGCCCGGCCTGTTTTGTTTGGTGAAAACGTCCCGATGTGGTAAAATGGAACGGTCCGGGCAGGCGTCCTGCCGGGTTGGAGTGTGATCTCTCCTATGGAGTGAGGGAAAGTCATGAGTTGTTCGCAGAAGTTCGGTGGCTCGTCCGATAAATCATCCAGTCTGGGGCTGATCCCCGTGAAGGCGGGTGTGATGCTGCTATGCCTGCTCGCCACGGCTTCATCGGCCTTGGCCGCGATTACGATTGAGGGCGTCACAGATGAGAAGGTCTATGCCGACCGTGTCACCTTCACCGTTCGCACGGAGGCGGGGTACACCTACGTCGCGGAGTTGAACGGCAAACCGGTAGCCGTAGATGCCGCTGTGGAAGTCAATGAGGCGGATTATTACGAACTGAACGTGCGCCGGTTCAAGCAGTCGGCCGGGGGCGAGGAGAGCCAGTTCGTCCATTTCATTGTGCGTGATTCGAAGCGGGGCGATTCCGAGTGGGGACTTCCGCCGTGGACCCCCTACCCCATGATCGATAGCGCAGCGTCGGAATTTGCCGGCGCTCGGCTGGCGATCGTCACGCCCGCCGAATACCCCACGGGGCTGGAGATTCCCGTCGTTGCCCGCGTGGAGAATGCATCCGGCAATCGACTCGGCGTCAACGGCAAGATCGTAGCCGCAGGTTTTGAGAAGTACCCGCTGCAATTGCTGCGCGGCGTGGGGTCGGTGTTCCTGCCGGCCCAAGCCGACCCGAATGTCCTTGCCTATGCCGCCGAGATTCACTCGCTTACGGCATCCAAAGAAATCGTGATCGAGGGCGCCACAAACTGGCGGACAGTCTCGGCTGATACTGCCACTTCCACGGACTGGGGAGAGAACGCCCGAGTTCGCATCACTGGAGATGCCGACGGCGCCCTGACTATCGGAGCCGGGGCGACGTTGACCATTGGCAGCGGGAGCGTCATCGTGGTCGATCCTGACATCGAGATCGCGGTGGAAGGTCG
>Ga0315277_10012744_pt1 | contig 10524 bp, 9 predicted proteins | sample YL17G05_15_MG_FD_203695 | JGI IMG/M metagenome (GOLD analysis project Ga0315277, IMG submission 203695) | Sediment microbial communities from Yellowstone Lake, YNP, Wyoming, USA - YL17G05_15 | ecosystem: Environmental > Aquatic > Freshwater > Lake > Sediment | place: USA: Wyoming | collected... | reverse complement strand
CAAGGCGAGCGCAGAAGCGGTCGGCGGCATCCTGCGCGACCTGGCCCAGAATGAGTTCCTGCGCGAGTCCGAGCAGCTGGCGAGCGGGCTGCAGTCGGCGCTGGCCGAGAACCTACACGGCAAGGACCGGGGCGTGAAGCAGGCCGACTTCGCGGTCCTGCGCAACGCCTACATGCCGGCGGCGCTGGTCGAGTGCGGGTTCCTGACCAACGCGGCGGAAGAGAAACTGCTGGCTGCGAACGACTACCGGGAGCGGATTGCCAGCGCGCTGGCGTTCGCGGTTGTCCAGTTCGTCAAGCGGGTGGAAAGCTCCGGGAACCGAAATTGAAACACGACGGCTTGGATTTCATCCACAGATTTCACAGATTTCACCGATTCGGTTCGGATTCAATCTGTGCAATCGGTGTAATCGGTGGATTTGTATTCCGCGTGGTAGGTCTATCTCAGGATTTGGGTTGTAGGCAAATCGGAAAGATAGTATAATGGCGGCGATGAAACGCCCAGCGATGCGGAACCGTCCGATCGGAGTCTTTGACTCCGGGCTGGGCGGGCTGACCGTAGTCAAGGCGCTGAAGAAGGTGCTGCCCTACGAAGAGATCGTTTACCTGGGCGACACCGCGCGCCTGCCCTATGGGACCAAGTCGGCCGAGGCGATTCAGCGGTTCGCGATCCAGGACATTGAGTTCCTGATCGGGCGCAATGTCAAGCTGGTGATCGTCGCCTGCCATTCGGCCTGTTCGGTCGCGCTCGACGAACTGCTGAAGCGCTACCGGCTGCCGATCCTGGGCGTGATTGACCCGGGCGCCCGGGCCGCGGTCGAGGCGACGCGGAACAACCGGGTCGGAGTGATCGGGACCAGCCTGACGATCGGCTCCGGTTCCTACGAGCGGGCGATCCGCCGTTATCGCCGGGACGTGGAGATTGTGGCGAAGAGCACGCCGCTGTTCGTGCCGCTCGCGGAAGAAGGCTGGCTGAACAATGATGTGGCCTACCAGGTGGCCGCGACCTATCTGAAGCCGTTCAAGGCCGAGCGGATTGATACGCTGCTCCTGGGCTGCACCCACTACCCGCTGCTGAAGCGGGTAATCGCCCGGACCCTGGGCCGCAAGATCCGGCTGGTGGATTCCTCAGAGGAGACCGCGTTGAGCGCGCGGGCGATGCTCGAGAAGCTTGGGCTGTTGCGCACGCGGGGCAAGCCCAGCCACCGGTTCTACCTCTCGGACCTGTCCCCCAATTTCCGGGAGATCTGCAGCCGGTTCCTGGGCGAGCCGGTGAGCGACGTGATCCGGGCTTCGATTCCGGAGTGAGGCCGGAGATGGCAAACAGAACACCACAGAGGACACAGAGAACTTCGGAGGACGCAGAGTGAAATCGAGTTCCCTTTCTCCGTGGCCTCTGTGCTGTTTCTCTGTGTCTCGGTGGTAAACAAGGAGTGAACGTGCCGCGAAGTGACGGGCGGAATATCGACCAGAGCCGGGAAATCAAGATTGAGCTGGGGTACCTGAAGTATGCCGAGGGCTCCTGCCTGATCACCGCGGGCAACACCCGGGTCATCTGCAGCGCGACCTATGACCGGCGCGTGCCGCCATTCCTGGTCGGCTCCGGGCAGGGCTGGGTGACTGCGGAATACGGGCTACTGCCCCGGAGCACTCAGCAGCGCACCCAGCGTGAGTCGGCCGGCGGCCGGCCGAACCTGCGCAGCGCCGAAATCCGGCGGTTTCTGGGCCGGTCGCTGCGCGCGGTCTGCGACCTGTTTGCAATGGGCGAGTGCCAGATCGTGATGGACGCCGACGTCATCCAGGCCGACGGCGGCACCCGGACCCTGGCGGTGACCGGCGGTTTCTGCGCCCTGGCCCAGGCGGCCGCGGTCCTGCTCAAGCAGCGCAAGATTGCCAAGACCCCGATCATCGAACCGGTCGCGGCGACGAGCGTGGGCATCGTCAGCGGGCAGGTGCTGCTCGACCTGGCCTATGACGAGGACTCCCAGGCCGACACCGACATGAATCTGGTGATGACCGGGTCGGGTCGAATTGTGGAAATCCAGTCGACCGCGGAGCGGATTCCGTTCACTTTCGCTGAGTTCCAGCGGATGTTCGAACTGGGACGGCAGGAAATCGAGAAGACCGTCAGCCTGCAGAAACAGGTGCTGGCGGAGATCGGTTGAGCGCAAAGCTAATTCAAGGAGGGCGAATGCCGATTCAATGGAACGATGTGAAGAAGTGGCTGAGCGACGCCACCAATACGGCGGTCTCGGAATCAAAGGAGCTGGCGCGCAAAGGCAAGATTCAGGTTGATATCATGACCCTGCGCCACCAGACCACGCTCGCCCTGACCGAACTGGGCAGCACGGTCTACCAGTTGATCCGGAAAGAGAAGACGGAAAAGGTAGGGGCCGACGAGAAAGTCAAAGAACTGATTGAGAAGATCCACGAGTTTGAACTCGAGCTGAAGCGCAAGGAAAAAGACAAGAAGGCGAAGAAGTACACCTAGCGCGAGCGCGAGGATCCCGGGCCCGGGATTCCGACCTGGGCCGCGGGCTCGGAATATGAGCAGGGGAGCGAGTCGCTCCCCTGCGCTGCTTTTCGGTGACTTTCGACTTCAGGGTGCCTTGCCGCCCGGAACCGCAAGGGGGATACCGGATTTGCAGAGCGGGCAGGCATCGGGCGGGTAGTTCTGGACCGCACGGCGATAGACCGTGAAGTGCGGCATCCCGAATGGCGGCTGGGCGCTCCGGTCGATGAAGACGGCAATGCCGACCAAGGTGCCGGGAAATGCCTTGAGTGCGTCCAGCGTGTCCTTGACTGAGCCGCCGGTCGTCAGCACGTCATCGACCACCAGGATCCGGTCGTCGGGCTGGAACTGAAACCCGCGTCCGATCTTCCGGCCGCCGGATTCGTTCTTCTCGGCCACGACGCAGCGCGCCTGCAACTGCCGGGCAACTTCAAAGGCGATAATCACGCCGCCGGTGGTGGGGCCGCAGACAATCGTAACGTTCTTGCTTCGGAAGGCGTCGGCGATCTTGCCGGCGAACAGCGTCACCAGATCCGGATGCTCGAGAATCCGGAACTTCTCGAAATACTGGCCGCTGTGCAGGCCGGAGGTGAGCTTGAAATGCCCTTCCTTCAGGACGCCGTACTGCTTCAGGATGTCTTCAATCTGGTCGCTCATTTTGCCTCCTGGATATCGGCCCGGATGCGAGCACAGACGCTGGCCGGGTTCGGTGCCTGGGTAATCGGCCGGCCGACCACGATGAAGTCCGCGCCGAGCCGGGCGGCCTCGCCCGGGGTCAGGGTGCGGGCCTGGTCGTCGGCCGGGACCGGCGCATCAGGCATCCGGATGCCGGGCGTGAGGACCAGAAAGCCTTTGCCACAGGCCTGCTTGATGGCTTGGATTTCCCGGGGCGACGCCACAACCCCGTTCAAGCCGCAGGCCTGGGCGAGCTTGGCGAAATGCGTCACCTGTTCCGCCACCGGGCGCGGTGCCGTGACAAAGGTCTCGGCCCAGGAAGCGTCGTCCAGGCTGGTCAGCACCGTGACGCCGAGCACCAGCGGCGCGCGGACGTTCTTCCGGACCGCCGCCTCGCGTGTCCGGTCCATGGTCCGGCGCAGCATTTCCCGGCCGCCGGCAATGTGGACGTTGAACATATCGACTCCGAGTTCGACGCAGGCTTCGGCCGCGCCGGCGACCGTGTTCGGGATGTCGTGGTACTTCAGGTCCACAAAGACCTTGGCCCCGGCGGCGTGGCCCATTTCGATCAGCATCGGGCCATGCGCGGTGAACGGAATGCTGCCGAACTTGTAGTAGTCGACCATGCCCTTGGTCAGGGAGATGATATCCTTGATCCGGTTCAGGCGGGCGTCGTCAACCGGCAGAACCAGTTGGGTCATCTGTCATGCCTCCTCAAAAGACTGCCACAGAGGACACAGAGAACCTCGGAGGACGCAGAGTGAAATTGAGTTTCCCTTTCTCCGCGGCCTCTGTGCTATCTCTGTGTCTCTGTGGTAGATTCATTCCGCAAGTTGAGCGCGAAACTCCTCAAGAATCCGGATACCGGCATAGGGATCAACCAGGTTGACGCTGCCGATCTGGACCAGGCGCGCGCCGGCATTCAAGAATTCCCGGACGTCAGCGCCCGAGATAATCCCGCCGCCCCCGATGACCGGAATCCGAATCGCCTGGGCCACGCGCTGAACGCAATACAGCGCGAATGGCTTGATCGCCGGCCCGGAGAGCCCGCCGGTCCGGGCGCCGAGCGCGGGCCGGCCCTGGGCGTCGAACGCCAGCGCCAGCAGGGTATTGATGAGCGATACCGCATCGCTGCCCTCGTCCGCCGCGGCACGGGCAGTGAGCACCGGGTCAACAAAGTTCGCGGTGAGCTTCGTCACCAGCAGTTTGCGGGTCCGGCGGCGCGCCGCGCTCACGATGCGGGCGACCAGCTTCGGATTCTGGCCGAACGCGATACCACCCTGCCGGACGTTGGGACAGGAGACGTTCAGTTCGAACCCGGCGACCAGATCCGAGTCAATCCGGCGAATGATCTCGGCGTATTCATCAACCGTATCGCCGGCAACGTTCACCAGCACCCGTGCCCGGCCGAACCGCAGCGCAGGCAGGATCGACTTGACGAACTCGTCGACCCCGGGATTCTCCAGGCCGACCGAGTTGATGATGCCGCCCGGCGTTTCCCAGATCCGGGGCGGCGGATTGCCGGCCCGGGGTTTCCGGGTGATGCCCTTGCTGACGATGCCGCCCAGGCGGCGCACCACATCCGGGAATTCCAGTCCGAATCCAAAGGTACCGGAAGCCAGCAGAATCGGATTCGGGAAGGTTACGTCTGCGATGCGAACCGCGAGCTTCATATCTCGATCTCACTCAATCTGAGCACCGGTCCTTCCTGGCAGAATCGGATGTAGCTGTTGCTCCCGGCCCGCTTCACCGCGCAACCATAGCAGATGCCGGTACCGCAACCCATGCGTTCTTCCCAGAAGGCGTAGGACTCAATGCCCGGCGTTAGTTCCTTGACGCGCTTGAGCATCGGGCGGGGACCGCAGGCGAAGACTACCGGTGGGAGTTCAGATTGCAGATTACAGACTACAGATTGTAGATTGTCGGTAACCAGACCCTTTCTGCCAAGGGAGCCGTCGTCGGTGGCGAGAGCGAGTTTCGTCCGCAAGGCGCGGAACTCTGAGCGGAGGATCAGGTCCGGCCGGTTGCGCGCGCCGAGCAAGGCCAAGACCCGGTTCGCTCCGGCGATGCGCTCGGCAAGAAAGAGCAGGGGCGGAATTCCGATACCGCCGCCGACTAGAATCACGTCCCGATTGCGCAGCGCCGGGGCCGGCCTGCCCAGCGGGCCGAGCAGATTCCATTCCTCACCGGGCCGGCTTGCCGCAAGTCGCGCAGTGCCTTGTCCGATGACCCGGAAGACCAGCCGGATTCGATTGCCGCGCTGCTGTGCGATTGACAGCGGACGGCGCAGGAAGGGTTCAGGGCAGGTACTACGCATGGCGCCTGACACATCACGCCGGGAATCCGGAATCTGGATCTGGACAAACTGGCCGGGCTTGATGGTCTCAGCGATTCGGCCGGCGCGAAGCCAGACCGAGACAATGTCCGGCGCGAGCAGTTCTCGCTCGACGATTCGCGCCGACACGCACGCGGGCGCGGTCAAGCGAGAACTGCGAATCGTCATTCGTGCCTCGTCATTTCGCCCGGGTCCAGAACTCGCAGCGGCGGTCCTGCCAGACATAGTCCGGCTCGACGCCGAATGCCCATTCGCTGCCATAGCTGTGAACACCGATGCGCGACTGGTCGATGCCGTGGCGAACGAGCCAGCGCCGGATGGCCTGCGCCCGGCGCAAACCCAGGATCAGGTTATAGGACGCCTCGCCTACCGAGTCGCAGAAGCCGACCAGGGTCAGTTCCAGTTCCGGATGCCGTTGCAGGTATTCGGCATTCGCCCGGAGCATCGCGGTGTCCTCGTTGCGAATCCGGGTTGAGTCAAAGCCGAAGAAGACCGCGCCCATCCCGGAGTCCGGAAAGAAGGACTTGCCGGACCAGACCGGCGCCGGCTTTGGCGCAGCTTCAGGTTCGGCCCCGGGCTGGGCGATGGTTTCCGGCTTCGGCGGCACCGGCGTCGGTTTCTGCGTGGTCTCCGGTTTCACCGGCTCAGGCGGCGGCTTGACTACCGGCTTGGCGGTATCTGGTTTCGGCTCGGCCGGTATTTCCGGCTTTGCCGGCGGCGGAGTCGCGACCGGGCTCTCCGGCCCGGGGATCTCCTCGCGCGGCGACGGACTGGGCTGAGCCGGGGTCCCGGGTTTGGCTTCCGGTATCGGCGGCATTTCTCCCCGGGTCGGGCCGGCAGGAGGTTGCTGCTCGCTACCAGGGGCGTTCGGCAACATCCCCCCCGGCGCTGGACCAACCGGCGGCTGCTGGGCGATACCCGGCGTGCCGGGCGGCGTCGCCGGACGCTCACGGCCCTCACGGCGGTCGCGGCCACGTTCGCTTCGGCCGGAGACCGGTGGTTCGGCAGACGGCGGCGTGGGCGCCAGAGTGTCGGGTTTGGTGATTTCGGCCACTTGGGCCAGTGAATCAGCCCGGGCTTTCCGGACGATCGCCGAGTCGCGCAGCGCCTGCACCTTGAGCGATTCGGCCTTGACTTCGGGCGGCGGTTCGATCTGCCATTCCGGGAGCAGAGTCAGGCCGAGCGCCTTGCGTGCCTCCTGGGCGAACACCGTACGGGGATAGCGGTCAATCACGGTCTGCCAGGCTTGAGCGGTATCCGGGTACTTCAGGCGCTGCTTGATCCAGGCGACCGCGTAGAGCGCCTTCGGGGCAAAGTCGCTCGCCGGGAACGAGTCGGCAACGCGCCGGTAGTGAGCCAGCGCCAGGCTGTCCTGACCCAACTTGGTGTGATACACCTCAGCCAGCAGGAACTTGGCCTGGGCGGTATCGCCCTCGCCCCGGAGTCCTTTCAGCAGGCGGTCGATCAGCAGCCGGCGGGAGTTCGCCTGCACGCCGTAGAGCGAGTTCGGCTCCCGGGTCCGGGCAGTATCGTAGTAGGCGTAGGCCTGGTCGAACCCGGTGTCCTGTTCGAACGACTGGCCGATCAGAAAGAAGGCTTCGGCCGAGAAGGCTCCGGCCTTGACTTTGCTCAGCGTGGCGCGGGCATCAGCCTTGCGGCCCAGCGCGAACAGGGCTTTGCCGGTGATCAGGTTAATCCGGTCGCTGTACTCCGGGAACCGGTCCACCGGCTGTTTCTGCATCAGCGCCAGCGCCGAGTCCGGGGAGTTGCTCATCAGGTAGCAGTCGGCGATATTCAGGTCATCCGGGAGCCGCTCGCGGCTGTGGGTCGCCAGCCGGCGGTGCTGGCAGAACGCGGCGTTCGCCTCGGAAAACCGGCCGAGACGGAAGAAGGCGTCGGCGAGCATCAGACGCAGTTCCCGGGTGTGTTTGCTGCGCGGGTACTCGGCGTCGAATGCCTGGAGCGCGGGGACCGCCGCGGCGTAGTCGTTCTGCCGGTAGCCGGTGGCAGCGAGTTCGAACGCGGCGTCCGGCCGGAGTCGGCGGGACTTCTCCCTAAGGCTCTTGAGAATCCCGATGCCCTTGGCATACTGGCCGTCGCCGATCAGCGACCGGGCCTTGTAGAACTGGGCGTCGTCCCGGAACGGGCTGTTCGGGAATGCGGCTTCAAGATTGTCGAACTTGGCAATCGCCCGGGTGTAGTCGCCCATCTGAAAGTAGGACAACCCGACCAGATACAGGGCATCGTCCACCCAGCTCGATTTGGAGTAGTTCTTGATAACCGCGGCCGATTTCTTGATTGCGCTCTCGAACTTGGGCTTGGCCGCCGTGGCATTGCCGGCATCGACCATTCTCACGCCCTCGGCGTAGGCGGTCCGGGCGTTGTAGAATGTGTTGTAGTAGGCGCAGCCGCCGAGCAGCAGGATAATGACGGCGAGCGCGGGCAGACGCTGCACGGAGAGGGTTCGAGTCAGATCGTCTCCCGGTTGCCCGATGACCAGCGCGAGGAGCTCGTCACCATGACTTCACTTCGCCGCGCACACCGCGACCCTGCGGAACCGGGCCGGGGCGCAGCCGTGACCGACAAACGCCGACTGACCGGGCTCGCCCTTGCCGCAGTTGGGCAGGCCCCAGAGCCGCCAGTGCTTGGCCGAGCAGACCGCATCACAGGAGTTCCAGAACTCCGGAGTGATCCCGGTATAGAGCGGATTCCGGACCATCCCGGCGAGCTTGCCGTTTTCGATCTTCCAGCCGATCTCGGTGCCGAACTGGAAATTCAGGCGCCGGTCGTCAATACTCCAGGACTTGTTGGTGTCGATGAACAGGCCCTGCTTCGTGTCGGCAATCAAGGCGTCGAGGTCCCAGGTCCCGGGTTCGAGATTGATATTGGTCATCCGAATCAGCGGAATCCGGTTCCAGCCCGACGCGCGCATCGTGCCGTTGGAAACGAGGCCGACCACGGGCGCGGTTTCGCGCGAAGTCAGGTAGTTGGTGAACATCCCTTCCCGGACCAGCGCCGTGCGCTGGGCCGGCACGCCCTCATCGTCCCAGCCGAAGGTGCCCAGCCCCAGCGGCACGGCGGCATCGGCGTGGATGTTGACGTGCTTCGAGCCGTACCGGAAGTTGCGGAATTTCTCGAGCGTCACGAAGCTCTTGCCGGCATAGGATTCTTCGCTGCCCAGCACCCGGTCGAGCTCGGACGGATGGCCGACTGATTCGTGAACCTGCAGGGCGAGCTGATTGGTGCCGATGATGATATCCATTTTGCCTTCCGGGCAGAGCGGCGCGCTGAGCAGCCGCACCGCCTCGTCCCGGGTCGGGTCGGCGTGCTCGGCCAGCGCCATGCCGGTCACAAACTCGTAGCCGGCCTGCGCCCAGTTGCCGCCGAATGCCGCGGGATAGGAGCGGCGCTGCATCTCGCCGTCGCGAATCGCCAGACAGGTGAGGCCGGCACCGGAATAGAGAATATCCTGTTCCAGCAGCGCACCGTCAGTCGACGCGAAGACCTTGCGCAGGCGCGTAAAGTAAAGCGAACCATACCCGATTTTGACGTCCGGGCTCTGACGAAGGATTGACTCGGCCTTGACCAGCAGGTCAAGCTTTTCACTCAAGGGAACTGCGAACGGGTCCTGCTTGAATTGGGTGCGGTAGGCGCCCTGCGCCGGCTTCAGCTCGGCGAGGCGCACATCCCGCTCGCCCGGCACCCGGGCGCTGTTCTCCGCGATTTCGATTGCCTCCTTGATGACCAGGTCCCGGGCCTCCGAGGTCAGATCCCGGGCGGACGAGAATCCCCAGCCGTTACCTTTCAAGACCCGGACCCCGAATCCGAGGTCGGTGCTCCGGGTGATCGAATCGACGATGCCGTTGCGGACCTCGATACTCTCGGTCAGGGTCTCGACTACCCGGCAGTCGCCCGTGGTCAGGCGTTTGGCTTTCAGGGAATCTATCACATTGGCGGCGAATTGCTTCATTGGTCTGCTCCTGACCGCAGATGACGCGGCGAACCCTGAGACGTGGGCCGGCTCCGGAAATCATCCATTAGTTGGTCTAGACCATACCCCAAAGAGCCGATAGGGTCAAGCCGGAGTTGAAGGAGCCGAACAAAGCTCGCCGGCCTCTCCCTCACGGAGAAACCCGTGTGTCCGGGCGCGGCGGGCCTACTCGGTGAATACCAGCTTGGCAATCAGCCGGCGGCCGCTTGCGTTAACGCGGGCAAGATAGACGCCGCGGGGCAGCCGGCCGGGCGTCCACTCAAGTCGGCCGGACCGCGTCGACTGGCGCGCGACCAGCCGGCCGTCACAGGAGAAGATGTCGACCGAGAACTCAGCCGGGCCGCGGAAACTCACGGCACAACTGAAGGGATTGGGCGCGACGCCGAACGTAGCGAGCCGTGTTTCAGGCTGAGCGCCAACCGGGTTAGGACCGATCGATGCCTGGGCGGCATAGATGTTCCAGTACCCGCGCAGGTCGCTGGACCACGCTATCCAAACGTTCCGGCTCGTGTCGGTCGTGATAGTCGCGTCGTAAGCGTGGGCGTTGTCGCAGGTGATGCGGCAACGGGACCAGAGGCCGGCGTCATTGACTGCCCAGTAAATGTTGCTCGGGGTTCCGGGGCCGGAGTCGGACTGCCAGCAGGCGAGGACGAGCGAATCCGGTCCGGCGCAGATGTCCGGAAGGATGTCGTTCGTATAGTATGGTGTCACCGACTGGGGGGCGGTCCAGCCTGAATCAGAGTGCCTGGAATAGTAGATATGACTCTGCGAGTCCTGCCAGCCGTGCCAGACGACCCAGATGTCGCCGCGCGTGTCGACCGCGGCCCGGGGCGGGCCGTCGTCGCCGGCGGAGTCGATGACGAATGCGGGCTGCCAGCCACCCTGATTGGTGCGGCCCTGGATGCACCAGTGGCCGTTGGCCTGCGACCGCCAGAAAACCCAGGGGCGGCCCGCGTGGTCAGTGGTGACGCAGGGATAGAGCTGTTCGAGCGAATCGGACGTCAGGCGCACG